>ERZ824480.14-NODE-14-length-345374-cov-9.700448_pt1 | contig 345374 bp, 295 predicted proteins | sample MGYA00519861_ERZ824480 | MGnify/ENA primary metagenome ERZ824480 (study PRJEB31778, sample SAMEA3449152) | human gut metagenome | biome: human gut; feature: human-associated habitat; material: faeces | place: United Kingdom | collected 2010/2012 ... | reverse complement strand
CCTATCTCTTATCTGGAGATACAGCTACTGTCTGGTGTTTCAGGGGGCTACATCAGGGCATGCCATGAAATCATCTGATGCCATAATGGTTTTATCATGCATAAAATGAGATTCCTGCCCGTCCGGGGCAAGAACCAGCACTACCGGACTGCTGCAGTGGAAGCAGTACAGTTTCCAGAATGAGGGAGAGCGAAAATCTTCCGCGTTGACCAGGTTCCCCCATTCATCGACAGCCCATTTAGCCGGTTGTTGTTTTATACCGATACCTCACATTTTGTCTGGACAGAGGATGCAGGCAAATCACCGCACCACTGGCCTTCTGGTAAAACTCTGCTGATGTGTTGCTGGAGACCTTCACAGGCCTGTTGAAACTTGCAGGTATCGGCAGAACTTGCCCGTCGGCAGTAGAGCAGTGAGGCTTTACTTAACTGCCCAAGGGCTCTAAAACGCCAGCCACGCCGCTCGGCATCACTGCAACACCCAAACAAGCTATCCCGGCAGACCCGCAGCCGGGTGATATATAAACGGTATTCCGCCACCTTGACCGCGATCTTGTTCTCTGGTTGTTTCATTTTTGATTTCCCTTGTTTGACAGGTATGAGAAATACCCGACAGGTAAGCTGCCGGGTATAAATGGAGTTGTGAATTGTTGATTCAGTAAAGGTCGGAACGTCAGGCTTCCAGGGGCAGGTTCAGTCACGACTGCGAGGACATTATTTGTCGCCGTAATAACGGGGTTTGTACAGGATGCAGAGCCAGTTGCGTAGCCGTAGCATCAGGGGCCTGGCTTACGTGGACGCCCTGCCGCTGAGCGTGGAGGAACGTCATTACAGCCGTATGCACACAAACCTTCTTTTTGTTCTTCCTTAGCCAGATAGCTCAGAACATGACGGATATTGTTAATGCTTTCCGGATCGTTATACCGAACAGGTATATTGATATTTCCAGAATACTGCGGCCGATATTCACATCGGTGCGATACGCCGTCCCGGTGCGTTATTTCCTCCCAAAGTGTATTTGCTGTAAGGGCAAAGGGATAAGAGTGCTGTGTTTTTTGTCTGTCCAGCCAGAATACGACATGTGCATGGTATCTATGTCGTTCAGTCCATTCGACAACCCAGAAATAGCCCACCACACCTTTCTCTTTTGTCATTTTCTCCATTAGTTCACGCAAGTCATGTTCAAGTGTTTGGTGATTTAAGTGTGAATACCTGGCACTTTCCTTTTGGTAGAAAAAATCCATACGTAATGCCAAAAGGCATGAGTATCTGTTTATCATTTCATCGATGTGTGCATTAAGAACTGAAGCCAGGAACCAGTCTTCATTAAAATTTCTATCTGAATTTTTGAGCATAATTATTCCACGGCTGATGATGAGAGAGGCCAGTGCAAGCACTAAGTTAATGATGTTTCATGCAAGACTTTTCTTTAAGGTAATGCTGAGCTGATACTTAAATTAATTATTGCTTTAAAGACGAGACTGGTTGTTCCAATAGTATTTGCGAGGGTGTTTAAAAGAGACATTGACAGTAAGCGGTGAATATAAGAACAAATGAGAGTGAGTATAATTATATTAAAAAACCTATATTAAATTACGTAACCTTCCTGTGTAAAACACCAACACTAAAGGTTCTAACCTCGAGATGCTTGTATTCTTTCCAGCATCCATTTTTCCACTTCGCTTTTTAGCCAGCGTGAGCTACGCCCCAGTTTAATTGGTGCAGGGAACGCATTTTCTGAAATTAATCGGTAAAACCATTTATCGGTCATGTTTGTATAGCCAGTGATGAATGTCATATCAACGAGCTGATCATTCAGTAAAGATGTGGTTGTTTGGGTACTGGATGATATCGGATGAGTTTTGTTTGTCATGGTAATGCTCCCGCGATTTAGTGTGAGTTCGGGAGAGGGCCAGTTGCCATCAATAGAGTAACGGGCATCCTTCTCATACCATCAGCTGATAAGTAGAAAATTACATCAGCTAGTTCTCACCAGCTAGTAGTGCTGTCAGGACACAACGTGTCCAGCCCTGTACCCTGATAATAAGAACAGAACTGACGTGAGCTACATTCGCGGTGCGCGTGACAATGTAAAACATAGTGAATGCCTGCCACAAATTTATGTATGCTGTACAAGTTTATGAATGTTCATTTTTACCTGGTAAATTGCCGGAACCCCCTTTATTTTAGAGGTTGGCGTCGATTTTACTCTTACAAAAAACTTACAATTTTAGAGCTATTTTCATTCAAAATGAAAACTTGTTTACTTCATAATCGATTCATTATACATACTGTTTATGGTGGATTTTACTACAGGAGGTAACGGTGAGTGATAGCGATAATGAGAATTATTATCTGAAAGGGATTGGTAAACTGGGCGCTGAAGAATTAGCAAGGCCAGACGAACCTCTCCATGAGGGAGGGAGCCGCTTTACCAGTCCTGAGAGCGAATTTAGTATCGACTCTTTGCCAGAAGACGAGTCTGCGCAGGCAGCCGAGGATTGTGATATTGAAGACAGGACGGGAGAAGCGGCCTCAGGCAATCCGGTATCTGAAAGCAGCAAAAACGCCACTGGGGCTGATGAAGCTTTTAAGCGTTTGATGCAAAATATACAGGCCGGGGAAAAACGCAATGTTAAAACTAAAAGTCTTCATGGTGAAGATTCTTCATGTCTACAAGACGTCGATTTAAAGTGGTTGAAGGGGGCGGTTAATTCACGTGCTATTTTTTGGTTTTGGGCGTATATACGAAAAGCCTCTGCGCGGGAGCTTTGTTTACCTGAAAATACTGCGGGGTTAATTCCGGAATGGGATCGAAAAGAGGAAGGCTTATACTCTTTTTTCAGACTACCTGGTAATCCAACGAGTTCAGCTGAAAGAAGTCGGGTAATTATTTCCTTCATGAATAAACTTTCTTATTCCCTCAGTCCATATCAAAGTAAGAAAACATTCGATTATATTCGTAGTATCTGGCTTGTTTTTAATAGTCAGGTTCAAAGCCCCAGATGGTTAAAGAAAAATGATAATGAAGGCATTGAGTGGGCATGGTCGTATTTATCAAAGAAAAAGGAGATAAAAAGAAATGTTCTGTCCTGGTTTAAACCCGCAGACCTTAATGAGCGATACATTGGTGTAATGGGCGCGATTGATTGCTGGGCCATCCCGAGTAAACTGGATGTGGAAAATTACAGAAAATTTCTGGATGATAAAAGCGCACTTCTGAAAAAAATGAGTGATTCTTTTAAACAACGAAAAAGAAGGTCTGGAAAACATGATTTGACAATCTCTGCCAAAGCCAGCAAGGAATTATCTGAGTTAGCAGTGGTACTTAATAAAAAAGAGATTAAAGTTATTGAAAAACTTATTCATGATGAGTATCTAAGATATAAAAGCAAGCTTTTTGATTACAAAAATCCATCCTAGACAGGCAACGATAACTCCAAAAAATATAACGCCTACATTACTCATGTGAGTCGCCGGGAGAAAAATTTCCCGGCATAGTTTTTTCACAGGAGTAAATCATGCCTCAAATCCCCGATCCGCAGGATACCAGTGATGCGGTGCGTACCTGTCTCAATCTCTTACCCCGGCAAGCTACTGAACGTATTCTGTCCCGCCTCAAGGAGGCGATTAACTATGAACCCGTGATAGGCATCATGGGCAAAAGTGGTGCGGGCAAGAGTTCATTATGCAACGCGCTTTTTCAGCAACCCGTCTGTCTGACCAGTGATTTGCTAGGCTGCACCCGGGAACCCCAGCGTCTGTTACTCACCGTTGGTGAGTGCAGCATGACACTGGTGGATTTGCCTGGGGTGGGCGAGACACCGGAATACGACGAGGAATATCTGGCGCTCTATAAGGCGTTGCTGGTAGAGCTGGATTTGATTATCTGGGTACTGCGTGCCGATGACCGTGCCCGGGCAACGGATATCACGGCATACAGGGCACTGATGGAAGCCGGTGCCGACCCTTCACGTTTCCTGTTTGTACTGACTCAGGCCGACCGCATTCCCCCCCTCAGGGATGGTGAACCCTGGCAGGCATCACCTTCTTCTGAGCAATGCCTTTCACTGGCTTCAGTCAGTGCGCAGGTTGCCGGTCAGTTGCCGTCCTCTTTCCCGGTCATGGCTGTCTCTGCACATACCGGCTATAACCTGCCCGCCCTGGTGGAGTTGATTGTGCATGCCTTGCCCGTACAGGCCAGCAGTGCCGTGTATTGCCAGCTGAAACCAGAGCATCAGACCCCGGACACTGACGCCGCTGTACGGCAGCAGTTTGGTGAGGCAGCGGGTAAGGCTTTTGACACGGTGATTAATCCTGACCACCTGCCTTCTGTCTGGACTGCTCTGTTAAGGAGTATCCGACAAAAGTTAGTGCAACTTGCCACGGCATTATGGGACCGAATATTTGGATGAAATCCACCGCTTTACCCCTCAATTACCACATTCAAAAAACAGTATATTGATCTGTAAAAACGATCGATAATAGAATATCGATCGTTTTTGTCTATTAAAATATCGATGTATAAGCCCCCTATTGATCGCTTTTACCTATCAAAGCAAAGGGATATTTCTTTCTCAAAAGTGTTCATGAGCACGACGAACAGGGACGTTGACGTGATGGTCCGGATACAAAGATGCATCAGGTTCTGTGTACCGCGTCCTCCGTTGCCGCTTCTGATTCATTAATAAGGTGACATATGAAAATTCAGACCGTGATTGCACTTGTTTTGTCAGCCATTTCGGTTTCTGCTCAGGCGGGTAACTGGGCTGTGAAAAACGGCTGGTGCCAGACGCTGACCGATAATGGTCAGGCACTGGTGATGCTGAAAAACAACACCATTGGCATTTTTGGTCAGTTGCAGGGCTGCCCCAATGGCCCGCAGGAGCTGATGGGGAGTCGCATCAGTGTAAACGGCAATCTGGTACCCACATCTCAGTTGTGCAACCAGCAAACAGGATTTAAGGCTGTTGAGGTTGAAGGTGGGCAGGCACCTGCAGCCGCCAGAAAGGCAATTGCTTCGATTGCAGGTCAGGAAACATCGACCCTTCAGGTCTTTGGTGCGCAACTGACATTCACCCGTGGGGACATGATGACGGTCTGCCCGAAATACGTATCTGGCCTTGCAGCCAGTGCCGGGAGTCAAGCGCCGGAGATTAACAAAGGCTCAGTCATGAAAGCGGCCAAAGAAGCGTACACGAAAGAGTATGACCGTGACACGGCTGAGGCCGCTGATTTTGGCAGCTACAAAGTGGAGGGAAATACTGTGGTTTATGAGGTCTACAATGCCGGATATCGTACCTACGATAAGGTGGTGGTGACCGTTGGTGCTGATGGTAAGGCCACCGGTGCCAGGGTTGAATACATGGGGCAATAACGTCTTATCCGCCACGCCATTTTTAATGTTAAAGGCCATGTTCCTTCGGGAGCGTGGCCTTTTCTTTTTATACCGATAAACACACAAAGGAGTGGAACATGCGATTAGCATCCCGCTTTGGTGCGGTGAACCTTGTTCGCCGTGACCGTCCCTTAACCCGTGATGAACTTGCTCACTATGTTCCCAGCGTGTTTAGTGAGGAAAAGCATGAATCGCGCAGTGAGCGCTATACCTGCATACCGACCATCACTCTGTTGGATAACCTCCAGCGCGAAGGTTTTCAGCCGTTCTTTGCCTGCCAGACCCGTGTGCGTAACCCCGACAAGCGGGAACACACCAAACATATGCTACGTCTGCGCCGCGAAGGGCAGATTACCGGTAAACAGGTGCCGGAAATTATCCTGCTTAACAGCCATGACGGTTCTAGTTCATACCAGATGCTGCCGGGACTGTTCCGAGCGGTCTGTCAGAACGGACTGATTTGCGGCGAGAGCTTTGGAGAGGTGCGAGTGCCCCATAAGGGCAACGTGGTGGAAAAGGTTATCGAAGGGGCTTACGAGGTGCTTGGGGTGTTTGACAGGGTGGAGGAAAAACGCGACGCCATGCAGTCACTAATGCTTCCGCCACCAGCACAACAGGCACTGGCAAAAGCTGCACTGACATATCGCTTTGGCGAGGAGCATCAGCCTGTGACGGAATCACAGCTATTGGCCCCTCGTCGCTGGCAGGATGAGTCCGGAGATCTCTGGACAACTTATCAGCGTATTCAGGAGAACCTAATCAAAGGTGGTTTGAACGGTCACAATGCAAAAGGAGGACGCACACATACACGTGCAATTAAAGGTATTGATGGTGATGTGAAGCTGAATCGAGCTCTGTGGGTGATGGCAGAAAATATGCTGCAACTCGCCTCATGAACGATATCTCCGTGTTTGTTTATAGCCCTGTAGCTGGTTGTTACGGGGCTTTTTCTTTTAAGGAGCCACCATGTCCGAACTGATTTTACCTTCGGTCTTCCCGATGAATGAGCAACGAATCATCCGTCGTGCCCTGCGATTACTGGAGAAATATCAGCGGCAGCCCTGTGAGTCGTTCCTAGCCGCTAGTTTCGCGAAAAAATGGTTACAGCTCTATTTGGCAAAGCAGGAGCGCGAAGTCTTTGTTGTTATCTATCTCGATAATCAACATCGTCTGCTGGAGCATGAAACGCTCTTCCTCGGCACGATTAACCATACCGAAATTCATCCTCGCGAAATTGTGAAATCTGCACTACGTCATAATGCAGCTGCGGTAATCATCTCTCATAACCACCCCTCTGGCATTACCGATGCCAGTAAAGCTGATAGAGCCATTACGTTCAGGATTATAGAGGCTCTGGGGCTCGTCGATGTCCGGCTACTGGATCATTTCATCATTGGTGATGGTGAAGCGTTGTCGTTTGCTGAGCATGGATGGCTATAAGAAGAGGAAGGGCTAATGAAAATCATCAGTAAGCGTCAGGCGATGGCAATTTATCGTCTGCATCCTGAATCCCGATTGTTTCAATTCTGTACTGGGAAATATTGCTGGTCCGGGAGCGTCTGCCATTACTACGGTCGTGAAGTTCCGGATATCAAGGGTGTTCTGGCTGTCTTTGCCGAGCGACGCAAGGACCGGAACGGACCGTATGTCTCTCTGCGCAGCGTCACTCTCAATTAACCTTATTAAAGGAGCTTCAGATGCCGAGTAAGACACTGACAGTGAATGATGATACCGCTGAGCCCTGGTGGGGGCTGAATCGTAATGTCATTCCTTGTTTTGGTGCACGTCTAGTCCAGGAAGGTAACCGCCTACATTATCTGTCTGACCGCGCCAGCATAATAGGCCTATTCAATAAAGCGGATTTGCTCCGTCTTGACCAGGTATTTCCTGTTCTGCTGAAGCAGGCGGAGCTCATGCTTACCAGCGGCGAACTGAATCCCCGACACCAGCATTGCGTCACCCTCTATGCAAAGGGGTTGACCTGCGAAGCTGATACGCTGGGTTCCTGTGGTCACGTCTATATCTCCATTTATCCTACTCAACGCTAATTAACTTTAGAACTCACTTTTACGAGAACAACTCATGAATACTTTACCTGCAATAAACCAGCGGGCTGTTCAGTTATGCCCATCGCCCGTAACTATCTGGCAAACGTTGCTAACTCGTTTATTGGAACAACACTACGGGCTGGCGCTGAACGACACACCGTTCGGTGATGAAAGCGTCATTCAGGAACATATCGATGCCGGTATTACACTCGTTGATACTGTTAACTTTTTGGTGGAAAAGTACGAGCTGGTTCGTATCGACCGCAGGGCGTTTGGCTGGTTGGAACCATCCCCATACTTGCGAGCTGTAGACATTCTGCGAATGCGTCGGGACATGGGGCTGTTGCGAGGCTGCAACCACACTGCAGCAATGTGAAACTTGCGGGCATCCTCCCGATAGTTAAAACATCCCTGGCTGAAATGATTCTACCCAGTATAATCGCTGCATCATCTTTGAGTTGATCCAGATACTTTGTTATTCGCTGATTTTCAAAAGAAAGTAGTTGAGTATACAACTGAGTATACATATGCAACTCATTGGTTGTTAATCACTTAAAATTCAGTTGATTACCATTGAACGGCGAGTCCGGCCTTCGCACTCACCCTCTAAACACCTCTCTCCTGTGCCACTCAACAAACCCCTCATTTGGATAATTCTCGCGCATTATCGGCAGCGCTATCGATTTACCGTCGAAATCCCAGAATAGTCTGCCCACCATGCCGCTGCCATTTACTGCGGGCGACACTTGAACTCGCATGCTTTCATCCAAGCCAATCGAACCTTTATCAAAGGCTTTATGGTGGATTACGCACAACGCCAGGCCGTTTGAAATCTCACACGGGCCGCCGTGCTGTTTCCATTTGATATGGGCGGCTTCAAGCGCAACCGAAGTGCTGTCGTGGCGCATATTGAAGCCACAAATGGCGCATTCATAGTTATAAGCGCGCAGAACCTGCTGGCGGAACAATGGATCCCGCTGTTTGCGGATTTGCAGGATATCAAATCCCAGTTCATCCGCGATCTCTTCTTGGATGCTTTCGGTGAAGTGCACCTCGAGGATTTGCTGGGCCAGGGCGTTGATGAGGCTCTTGCTCTTTTTCAGCAGGGCAAAATGTTGTTCATCAAAGCCTCCGGCAACGTTGTGCGTTACCAGTTCTCTGGCAGGGGGCTGTTTGCTGCTGCCGGATGTTGAACAATGCTCGGCGTTTTGTAGCTCCCAAAATCCATCTCCCTGTAAGCGCCAGAAGGGCATATCCGGGCGGTACTGCGCGCGCTGTGGTCCAAATCGCTCCAGCAGGCTATGCAACGGGTCGCGAACTTCCGAACCGTAGTCAAACAGGCGACCGTGACCCTGCTGATAAGCCGCCAGCACATGAAGCAGCAGCAGGGGCTTGTGCGGCGCACGCTGCTCGCCTTTACGCCAGATGGTGATGTCGGCAATTGCCTGTTGCAGGGTTTTACTGGAAGTCATTGATTTCATTATCGGGTAAATAATTGCGATGATGCTCGCAAAATATCACCTGATCAAGAGGAGTGAGGCCGATAAACTATAGACGTCACTTTATCGCTTGCCGTTATTTCAGAAAGCCTTTGGTTAAAGGAACCAGCCCCATGAATGAACTACCTGACACGCTGCCGCGCGAGTACATCATCAAGGCCATTCACGCCTATGACTCGGGCTTCTCGCATCGTTTCAAAGAGGCACGGCTTTACGAGCTGGAATTTCAGGGGCGTCGCTATCCATCAAAAGCCATTGCCGGAATTGCGGCGACGCTTTTGACGGGCAAAGCGTTTACCCCTCAGGATTTCTCCGGCGGTATCAGTTCGAAATGCGTCAGATTATTGACTGAGCAAGGTTTTCATATTGTTCAGGATAAAAAGCGTGCTGCGGCGGTGAGCGACACTATCTTTCCTGAAGAACTCGAAGCGCAAACTGAATATATAGAAGGAGCAGCGACTCAGGTGACCGTGAATCGCTATGAGCGCGACCGCAACGCCCGACAGGCAGCTCTTCGCCATCACGGTTGTCAGTGCAAAGTCTGTGGCATCGATATGTCAAAGGTCTACGGTAAGATTGCCGAAGGGTTTATCCATGTTCATCACCTGGTACCCTTATCGGCAATTAAAGAAGACTACCGCCTTGATCCCATCAATGACCTGATCCCCGTATGTCCAAATTGTCATGCTATGCTGCACCGGCGCATACCGCCATATACCCCAGAAGAACTGAAAAATATGCTGTGCTAAACGCTCAAAAAGGCGCCCGCAGACGCCTCAATTACAATGACAATCACACACTCACCCCTTCAACGTTTTCCCCGCAATTACCCCGATAAACTCCAGCACCTGCTTTTGCTTACGCGCGGAGAGCTTTTCCACGGCGCGCAGGGATTTCATTAGTTCTGACTCTTCGGGTTCGGCGGCGCGGGCGGTAAGCACGATGCAGCCTTGCATTACACGCACATCAACGTCGGTGCCGGTGTCGAATCCGGCAGCTTTCAGCCACTGGCCCTTCATCACGATGGACGGAAACTGGACGTACTTCACCGGAATACGGCTGTAATCAGGATAACGGCTCGCATAACCCACCTTCAGGCGACGGTTATCTGCGGCGTGGACTTCTGGATCAAATGAAACTGCAATACAATGCGTATCAGTCATGATGGCTATTCTCGTGAAATAGTTACTGTGATTAGCGATGTGCAGGTGTTGGCGCACCTTCGCATCGCGCTAATAAAACCCCTGTAAATTACGCCAGTATCCTGGGGGAAGTCCAGATGTAAATAAGATGAAATAAGCGCGAATAGCACGCTTTCGGAATAAATAGAAAACGCCTTCACCCCAATGAATCCGGTATTATTCACCGTATAAATCCATTCTCATCCAATCCGCCAAACACCTGCCATTTCCAGAAAATAATGCTCCTCTGCATTTGGCCAAAAATGCGATCTAACTCACTGAAGCAAATAGCAAACTCTGAAACAACACCGTTTTGTACACTTTGCTTTACACTTTTAGTGATGTGAATCACAAATATCACTCCGTGAAGTGATCCGACTCTCACAAAATGAGGTGTACTCATTCACCAATACATTACGAGCACAGCCTGGAAAGTTATGTTTTCAGTATTTCCACTCTCCGCAGACACACTACGACGAATGACAAATCGAAACGCAAAAAAAAACTTGTTGAATATTAACGGGTAAAAAAATGACGTGTGATTTGCATCACTCACATTTACAGCTTTTTAAATTATTGCCAGTGATTAATGTTGACCGGGCTATTTCCATAATCAATCAAATCTTGCATAGTGCCTCCACATTATTTCTCCCCCTGAATCAGGAGGCGAATAGTTATATTTCATCAGGATTTGTTGATGAACCAGGTATGATTTACTTCACATTAATACGTACATGACCACTGTTACTGGAGAAACAAAATGAATTATCCGGCAGAACCCTTCCGTATTAAAAGCGTTGAAACTGTATCTATGATCCCGCGTGATGAACGCCTCAAAAAAATGCAGGAAGCGGGTTACAATACTTTCCTGTTAAATTCGAAAGATATTTATATTGACCTGCTGACAGACAGTGGCACTAACGCAATGAGCGACAAGCAGTGGGCCGGAATGATGATGGGTGATGAAGCGTACGCGGGCAGCGAAAACTTCTATCATCTGGAAAGAACAGTGCAGGAACTGTTTGGCTTTAAACATATTGTTCCGACTCACCAGGGGCGTGGCGCAGAAAACCTGTTATCGCAGCTGGCTATTAAACCTGGGCAATATGTTGCCGGGAATATGTATTTCACTACCACCCGTTATCACCAGGAAAAAAATGGTGCGGTGTTTGTCGATATCGTTCGTGACGAAGCGCACGATGCCGGTCTGAATATTGCGTTTAAAGGTGATATCGATCTTAAAAAATTACAAAAGCTGATTGATGAAAAAGGCGCAGAGAATATTGCGTATATCTGCCTGGCGGTGACGGTTAACCTCGCTGGCGGGCAGCCGGTCTCCATGGCGAACATGCGTGCGGTGCGTGAACTGACAGAAGCGCATGGCATTAAAGTGTTCTACGACGCTACCCGCTGCGTAGAAAACGCCTACTTTATCAAAGAGCAAGAGCAGGGTTTTGAGAACAAGAGCATCGCCGAGATCGTGCATGAGATGTTCAGCTACGCCGACGGTTGTACCATGAGTGGTAAAAAAGACTGTCTGGTGAACATCGGCGGTTTCTTGTGCATGAACGATGACGAAATGTTCTCTTCTGCCAAAGAGTTAGTCGTTGTTTACGAAGGGATGCCATCCTACGGCGGCCTGGCCGGACGTGATATGGAAGCGATGGCGATTGGCCTGCGCGAAGCCATGCAGTACGAATATATTGAGCACCGCGTGAAGCAGGTTCGCTATCTGGGCGACAAACTGAAAGCCGCTGGCGTACCGATTGTTGAACCGGTAGGCGGTCACGCGGTATTCCTCGATGCGCGTCGCTTCTGCGAGCATCTGACGCAAGATGAGTTCCCGGCGCAGAGCCTGGCGGCGAGCATTTATGTGGAGACCGGCGTGCGCAGTATGGAGCGCGGAATTATCTCTGCGGGCCGTAATAACGTGACCGGTGAACACCACAGACCGAAACTGGAAACCGTGCGTCTGACTATTCCACGTCGTGTTTATACCTACGCACATATGGATGTCGTGGCTGACGGCATTATTAAACTTTACCAGCATAAAGAAGATATTCGCGGGCTGAAGTTTATTTACGAGCCGAAGCAGTTGCGTTTCTTTACTGCACGTTTTGATTACATCTAAAAAATAGTTATGGCCCCATCACGTGATGGGGCTTTTTTGTATTCCTTTTCCATGAACAGGAAGCCTTTGCGGTGCCCGTTACCGTGACATAACTAAAAAAAAGTAAACCCTGACTCCGACATTTTTATTATCCGCATGATGTACAAATGACAGCTGTAATTATAACGAATAGTCTACAGGAACATTTATCATGGATATTAATGCCATTGAGCGACAGAGTAGTACCCCCGGACTGATTAGCGGAACCATGTTGGTTATCGCGACCGTAGTGGGTGGCGGGATGTTCTCCCTGCCGATTGCGATGGCCGGCGTATGGTTCCCCGGTGCGTCTGTTATTCTTCTGTTTATCGCCATCATGATGTTATTAACCGGTCTGATGCTGGTTGAAGTTAACCTGCATTATGGCGCCGGTGCCAGTTTTAATACCTTTACTCAGGATTTATTAGGCCGGAAGTGGAATATCGTGGTTGGTATCGCTTTCGGCTTTGTGCTGTATATTCTGACCTATGCCTATATCTCCGGTTCGTCGGCGGTGATGGCGCAAACCGTGTTCAAATACAGCGGTGTGCGCTTTCCGGCGAATATCTCGGTGGTGATCGTCAGTATGCTGGTCGGCGCGATTGCCTGGTATAGCTCCCTGCTGGTTGGACGCATCACTACCGTGCTGATTATCGGTAAGTTTGTGGCGTTCTTTGCCACGTTCTCCGGGCTGATTGGCCATATCGAAGTGGCAAAACTCATCGACAGCGTGGCGGTGGCGTTGCCCAATTCGCAGTATCTGCCGTACATCCTGATGACGCTGCCGTTCTGTATTATCTCGTTTGGTTTTCACGGTAACGTGCCGAGCCTGGTCAAACTGTATGGCACAAGCGGAGTCTCGAATATTACGCGTTCGATTATCATCGGTACGCTGTTTGCTCTGCTGCTGTATATTTTCTGGCTGGGCGTGACGATGGGTAACATCAGCCGTTCCTCATTCCCGCCGATCATCGCCAAAGGCGGCAATATCGATGTGTTTGTCGAGGCCATCAGCGGGCTGTTCACCAGCCGATATATGGATCTGATCCTCACCTTTTTCGGCAACTTCGCGGTAGCCAGTTCCCTGCTGGCGGCGACGCTTGGCCTGTTCGATTACATCGCTGACCTGTTTCACTTCCCGGACGACGGCATGGGTCGCCTGAAAACCGCGCTGGTGACCTACTTCCCGCCAGCCGCCGTGTGCTTTTTCTTCCCGAACGGTTTTGTGCACGCGATTGGTTACGCCGGTCTGGCCTTTACCATCTGGAGCGTGATCCTGCCGCCGTTCCTGGTGAAAGCCGCGCGGAAACGTTTCCCAACCGCCAGCTATACCGCGCCCTGTAATAACACCGTGCTTAACCTGGTGATTGTCTGCGGAGCGGTTGTCTATCTGACGGTTGTTCTGGACGTATTTGGTCTGCTGCCAACGTTTCGTTAGACGGAGTCAAAATGAAAAACGTGTTGTCTGTTCAGTCGTCGGTTGTTTATGGCTATGCCGGAAATAAAGCCGCTGTGTTGCCGATGCAGCTCTCGGGGATCGATGTCTGGCCGTTTTACACCGTACAGTTTTCCAACCACACCCAATATGGGATGTGGCAGGGCATGGCGATGCCGCACGGCGAGCTGAGCGCGATCATCAGCGGGCTGGATGACCTGCAAAAGCTGGCGCAATGCGATGCCGTATTGTCCGGGTATCTTGGAGATAAACGCCATTGTGAAGAGGTGAAGCACGCGGTCATCACCATTCGTCAGCGTAATCCGCAGGCGCTCTATTTTTGCGATCCGGTAATGGGCGACCCGCAAAAAGGCTGCATTGTCGCGCAGGGAGTGGAGTCATTTTTTGTCGATGACGCCATTCAGCTGGCCGACATGATGGGACCGAATCTCTATGAGCTGGGCGTGCTGACGGGCAGACAACTGCGTAGTTTTGACGAGGTGGTGGAAGCGGCGCGGCAACTGGTGTCGTGGGGCGTAAAGAAGGTGCTGGTGAAGCATCTCGGCGACTGTTCGCGGAACAAACAGGCGTTTGAAATGCTGCTGGTGACGCCGGAACAGACGTTACACATTGCCCGGCCGCTGTATACCTTTGCCAAAATGCCGGTGGGCGTTGGGGATCTGATTTGCAGCGTGATGCTGGCCTCACTGCTCAATGGTTACGAGGACAAGCAGGCACTGGAGCGGACCACCAGTGTTGTTGACGCGGTAATGCGGCTGACGAAAGAGCATGATTCGTATGAACTGCGGCTGATAGACGCACGCCACCAGATTATGGACCCACAGGTTCGCTATCAGGCAACGGTGATCTGACGCCGCAAGGGGGCTCTGTGTTTCTGACATTGCTGAGGTTTCAGCATCCGCTGGTCTACCGTTTTGCATGGCTTCGTATTTGGGTTGTGATGTTAAGAGCGTGCGGACTGCGTAAGAGAAAGGGGTGAACATTTTACGCTGCTGCCGGATGCGGCTAGCGCCTTATCCGGCCTACAAATGAGCGTGAAACGCAGGCCTACAAATGAATGCGAAACGTAGGCCTGATAAGCGAAGCGCCATCAGGCATAAGTGCCCAGTATTACACGCGGAAGTAGCGTGGTGGAATCAACGCGGAAAAGGCGTCGAACTTCTTCACCATCTTTTTCCAGAACAACATAACAACAATCCTCGATTTGAAACATCGGCGCTATTTTAGTCAGCGCCGACAAATCGTAAAGTCTGTCGCCTCGTTCCGTTCCCGGGGAGGTGTAAAGCTTTTTGGTCACCGCGTCGTCAAATACGGTTGCCGCAAATTTGACGGGGTTGACAATGGCTTATGCCATAAACCAGTAATAAAAGAGGCCAACCTTTAAGCCGAGGATCACGATATAGGCGCAGCAGTATTTCATGGTGCCAGACATGATCTGGTTGGCCTGACCGTCCATTTTTGTGGCGGATACCGCGATGGCGATGCTTTGCGGCGAAATCATTTTCCCGCCCGTTGCGCCAGAAGTGTTGGCCGCCGCCAGCCAGTTGGGATCGATATGCAGTTTGCTGGCGGCAATGGTTTGCAGTTTTCCGAACAAAATGTTCGAGTTGGTATCGCTGCCGGTAACGAACGTGCCCAGCGCGCCAATCACCGGAGCGAGGAAGACGTACGAGCTGCCGGTCAGATCGACAATTGACTGTGCCAGCGTGGAGATAATCCCGCTGAGATCCATCACCGTGGCCAGCGCGACGATCGCCATAATTGCGACGATAGAGTTTTTAAGCTGGAAAATCGTTTTGATAAATACTTCAAGCATCCCGCGTGCGGACGCTCCCTGAATAAAACCACCGATAATGGTCGCAAAGATGATCAGCATCCCTGGCGTGGTCACCCATTCAACTTTCAACGCCATCGTTTTGCCGTCAGCCAACGTGAAATGTAGCACCGAGGCCAGTTGTGAGGCTGCGCCTTTTATCGTCGGGAAAAGTGGCGAACACATCAGGATAAACACAAAAATAAACAGATAAATAGAGCCAACTCGGAACAACACTTTTGCCGAGCGCGGCGTGGTTTCGCGGGTATGGCTGACTTCAATTCGCCACTCGGGATCGGTTTTCCCTTTGCGCAGACGGCTAACCATCGCCACGGCAAACAGGCTGACCAGGCTACCGGCAAAGGCGGGTAATTCAGCACCGAGATGAATAGCGACAAAATACTGCGGAACCAGCGTGGTAATACCGCAAATCAACGTGATCAGAAATACGCCGCGAATGGCTTTCAGGCCGCCGCCAATAATGCAGACAATCACAAACGGCAGCAGGATATTAAACAGCGCGAGCTGCAGAATAATGGTTCCGCCTAAGGTATAAACCGGCAGGTTAACCTGTTCTGCCAGAATAGAAACCGGGATCCCGACCGCGCCGAATGCAGTGGGAACGGTATTTGCCACCAGAGAGGCAATCGCCGCCTTCAGGGGATTGAAACCCAATGCGATAAGAATACCGATCGGAATGGCGACCGCTGTACCATAACCCGCCGCGGCTTCAAGAAATCCACCAAAGCACCATGAAATCAGCAGCACCTGAATACGCTTATCTTCGCTAATACTGGCGAGAATATCGCGCAGAATATCCAGCGCTTTGGTCGCCTGCATGACGTTATAACTGAAGATAGCACCGAGGATCACAATCACAATCGGCCATAATCCCTTCAGCGCGCCATAGCCTATCGCGGCTTTCAGATTTTGTACGGGCATTTCCCAGAATATTGCCGATAGTGCAGCGGTGAATACCAAAGAGATCAGTACTGAATAATGGATGGGCATTTTCAATTTCAATATTAAAAATACCATCAGTAGTAACGGAGAGAGTGCCAGGGCAAACATAAAATATTCGTTCATTGCTATTCCCAATTGGTTCATTAAACCTGATTTATATTTATGGTGGGGAGGCTACATTGCTGTTCTAATAAAGTATGTAAACTGAATCGCTTCAGTGAATAAAGTAATTATGATTTGTGGTTTTGTAACTATTGTAATCTTTTAATTAAAATTCAATGCCGGGTAAATATACTTAAGTGCCGATTAAATACCTATAAGTAGTTATTTAATAAACTTTTTAATAATGGTAGTGACAACAGTGGTAATCACCTGAAACTGTTTTCTAAGGTGTTAATAACGCTGTGGTTTCCAATATAAAAATGTGAGCGAGGCCGAAATAAATAAACCAGGGTATTGCATGTGCGAGTCGATTAGGGGATTATTTGGTTTTGTCATACAAATGAAAATACAGACATTTGCGATTGTCCTGATATAAGAAGAGGAGAGTCGCCATCAAAGGAAAACGATCAGAGCATCACCATGAACCCAGGTATTGGTAAAACCAGCAAACAGAAAAACTGGGCATGAAATACGAATGAACATTTGTTTGATATCGCGATATCAAGCGCAATAAACAGAAATGAAGCAATGGAGTAGTTATTGTGAATGTAAATTTCTTTGTTACCTGTATTGGTGACGCACTGAAATCACGGATGGCACGAGACTCCGTATTGCTGCTGGAAAAACTGGGTTGTCGCGTTAATTTCCCCGAAAAGCAAGGGTGTTGCGGTCAGCCAGCCATCAACAGCGGTTACATCAAAGAGGCGATCCCCGGGATGAAAAACCTGATCGCCGCCCTGGAAGACAACGACGATCCGATTATCTCCCCAGCAGGCTCCTGCACCTACGCGGTAAAAAGCTACCCGACGTATCTGGCGGATGAGCCTGAATGGGCGCTGCGCGCCGAGAAGGTTGCCGGACGTATGCAGGATCTCACCTCTTTTATCGTCAACAAACTGGGCGTGGTGGACGTGGGTGCCAGCCTGCAGGGCCGCGCTGTGTATCATCCTTCCTGTAGCCTGACCCGCAAACTGGGGGTGAAGGAAGAGCCGCTCACGCTACTGAAAAACGTGCGCGGACTGGAGCTGTTGACGTTTGCCGATCAGGACACCTGCTGCGGCTTTGGCGGGACGTTCTCGGTCAAGATGGCCGAGATCTCCGGCGAGATGGTGAAAGAGAAAGTTTTACATCTGATGGATGCGAAGCCGGAGTTTTTGATCGGCGCTGACGTCAGCTGCCTGCTGAATATTGGCGGCCGACTGCAACGCGAAGGCCAGCCGGTCAAAGTGATGCATATTGCTGAAGTGCTGATGAGCCGCTGAGGGGAAAGAGATGTCGATAAAAACCAGCGATGTAGAATTTAAACTGCGCATTCGTCAGCAGATCGAAGATCCGATCATGCGCAAAGCCGTGGCCAACGCGCAGGAGCGTATTGGTGCGAATCGGCAGAAAATGGTTGATGAGCTAGGCCACTGGGAAGAATGGCGCGATCGTGCCAGCCAGATCCGCGACCACGTTCTGAGCAACCTCGATGCTTACCTGTATCAACTCTCCGAGAAAGTGACGGAAAACGGCGGGCACGTCTATTTCGCCAAAACCAAAGAAGACGCCACCCGCTATATTCTGCAGGTTGCGCAGCGTAAAAATGCGAAGAAGGTGGTGAAGTCCAAGTCGATGGTGACCGAAGAGATCGGTGTCAACCATGTGCTGCAGGATGCCGGAATTCAGGTGATCGAAACCGATCTCGGCGAATATATCCTGCAGTTGGATCAGGATCCGCCTTCGCACGTCGTGGTCCCGGCTATTCATAAAGATCGCTACCAGATCCGCCGCGTGCTGAACGAACGTCTGGGCTACGACGGCCCGGAAACCCCGGAAGCCATGACCTTGTTTATTCGCCAGAAGATCCGCGAGGATTTCCTCAGTGCCGAAATCGGTATTACCGGCTGTAACTTTGCCGTGGCGGAAACCGGCTCTGTTTGCCTGGTGACCAACGAAGGCAACGCGCGCATGTGCACCACGCTGCCGAAAACGCACATTGCGGTGATGGGCATGGAGCGTATCGCGCCGACCTTTGCCGAGGTGGATGTGTTGATCACCATGCTGGCGCGCAGCGCCGTGGGCGCACGTCTGACGGGCTACAACACCTGGCTGACCGGCCCACGCGAGGCGGATAACGTCGACGGCCCGGAAGAGTTCCATCTGGTGATTGTCGATAACGGCCGCTCGCAGGTGCTGGGCTCAGAGTTTCGCGATGTGCTGCGCTGCATCCGCTGCGGGGCTTGTATGAACACCTGCCCGGCGTACCGCCATATTGGCGGACACGGCTATGGTTCTATCTATCCCGGCCCTATCGGCGCGGTGATCTCTCCGCTGCTCGGCGGCTATAAAGATTTTAAAGATCTGCCATACGCCTGTTCATTATGCACGGCCTGTGACAGCGTTTGTCCGGTTAAGATTCCGCTGTCAAAACTGATCCTGCGTCATCGCCGGGTGATGGCCGAGGAGGGCATTACGCCGAAAGCCGAGCGACGGGCGATCAAAATGTTCGCCTACGCCAATAGTCATCCTGGGCTGTGGAAAGTCGGGATGATGGCGGGCGCACATGCGGCGAGCTGGTTTATCAATGGCGGCAAAACGCCGCTCAAGGTTGGCGCGATTGGTGACTGGATGGAGGCGCGCGATCTGCCTGATGCCGACGGCGAGAGCTTCCGTAGCTGGTTTAAGAAACATCAGGCGCAGGAGAAAAAGAATGGATAACCGTACCGCGTTTTTAAATACCATCGCCCAGGCGCTGGGTCGCCCGCTGCGCTTCGAACCGCAAGCGGATGTCGCACCAGTTAACAACTATGCTAACGAGCGCCTGACCGAACTTAGCCCGCAGCAGCGCTGCGATGCGTTTGTCCAGTTTGCCAGTGAAGTGATGCTGGCTCGCTGTGAGCTGACTCGCGAAGACCAGGCCGCAGACGCGGCGCTCCGTCTGTGCGAAGAATTGGGTCAGCAGCCGGTGGTGCTGAGCGGCGACAGCCGGCTGGCGGCGCTGGGCATTACCGAACGCTTGCAACAGGAATGCAACGCCGTGGTCTGGGAGCCGGCGCGTGGCAGCGAAAATATTACCCAGGCCGAAAAGGCGAAAGTGGGCGTGGTGTATGCCGAGTATGGCCTGACCGAGTCCGGCGGCGTGGTGCTGTTTTCCGCGCCGGAGCGCGGGCGTTCCCTGAGCCTGTTGCCGGAATCCTCAATTTTCGTGCTGCGTAAAAGCACTATCCTGCCGCGCGTGGCGCAACTGGCAGAAAAACTGCATCAGAAGGCGCAGGCCGGTGAGCGTATGCCATCGTGCATTAACATCATTAGTGGGCCCAGCTCGACGGCGGATATTGAGCTTATCAAGGTGGTTGGAGTGCATGGCCCGGTGAAGGCGGTGTATCTGATTATTGAGGATTGCTGAGGCAGGATGGATAACCGCTCTGGCGCTGCGGGCCAGAGCGGTATCGACGTTATGCAATCATGCTGATGATCAATACGATAATCAGGCCAACCACGGAGTTCACCAGCTCCAGCAGACCCCAGGTTTTCAGCGTATCCTTCACCGACAGGTCAAAGTAGCCTTTGAACAGCCAGAACGAGGCATCGTTGATATGGGTCAGGGTGTTGGAGCCCGCCGCCGTTGCCAGTACCAGTAACGCCGGATCGACGCCTACCAGTTGACCGGTTGCCGGGTCGAGAATGGCGGCGCTAATAATCCCTGCTGCCGTCATGGCTGAGACTACGCCCTGACCCGTTGCCAGACGAATCAGCACGGTTATCAACCACGCCATGATGTACGGAGAGATATTGCCGTGCGACATCAGCATGCCGATGGTATCGCCAATGCCGGTATCAATAATGGTCTGCTTCAGTACACCGCCCGCGCCGATGATCAGGATCACCATGGCGATGCTTTTCACCGCGTTTTCAAAGGCATTCATCACCCACTGCATGTCGTGACCACGCGCGGTACCAAACAGCACGAAGGCGACAACCATAGCGATAAACATTGCAATCGGTGAAGAGCCTAAGAAGTTGACCACTTCCCACGCCTGCGTCCCTTTCACCAGCCAGATGTTGGCGATGGTGGTGGAGATCATGATGATTGCCGGGATCAGCGGCACCAGGATAGAAACACCGAAGGATGGCAGGTTATTCTGGTCAACCGGTACGTCGGCCTTCATGAATGACGGCGTTGGGCGATCGAGGTTGCCGAGGAATTTCGGCAGGATAAGCCCGGCGCAGATCACGCTCGGAATGGTCACCAGAATACCGTAGATGTAAACCATGCCCATGTCCGCACCGTAGGCGTTAACCAGCGCCACCGGACCCGGCTGCGGTGGGAACAGCGAGTGGGCGGTGGTGGCGGCGGCAACGGCAGGAATCGCCAGCTTGAGGAACGGGATCTTCGCTTCTGCAGCAATGACGATCACCAGCGGCGCTAGCATAATAAATGCCACTTCATAGAACATCGCCAGGCCGAAGATCAGACCAATAATGATCACCGACAGCTGCACATAGCGCAGGCCGAGGCGCGCCAGCAGCGTATGGGCAATCTGATGTGCCGCCCCGGAATCAACCATCAGCTTACCGATGACCGCCCCGAATACCACGATAATCGCCAGTTCACCCAGCGTGCTGCCAAAGCCGGATTTCATGGTGTGCAGCAGCTCCATCAAATCCATACCCGCCAGCATACCGACCGAGAGCGCCGCCAGCAGCAGGGCGACCATCGAGTTTATTTTGAATCTTAGATTGAGCACCAGCATCAGACCGATGCCGAATACGACCCACAGAATATTGAGAACGTGCATATAACGTCTACCTTTATTGGTTGAACTATTATGATTTTGGTTGAGATGTTACATATATTGGTTAACCATTGATGCGATGAATGTCACATTGCGTTACATGTTTACATTCTTACTGAGCAACATGGCCGTAAAATGGCGATTTCAATAGAATAAATCGTGATTTGGTTAACCAATTTTAAGCTTCAGGTTGACATGTCATACCAAAAGGAGGAATTTATGTGCCATATCGTCGAGTCCATAACGTAACGAGGAATAAAACATGGAACAGACATGGCGCTGGTATGGTCCTAACGATCCGGTCACCTTAGCGGATGTACGTCAGGCGGGTGCCACAGGCGTTGTCACCGCCTTGCACCATATCCCGAACGGGGAAGTGTGGACGGTTGATGAGATCCTAAAACGCAAAGCCATTATTGAGCAGGCGGGCCTGGTCTGGTCGGTCGTCGAAAGCGTGCCGATCCACGAAGACATTAAAACCCGTTCCGGCAACTATCTGCAGTGGATCGCCAACTACCAGCAAAGCCTGCGTAACCTGGCTCAGTGCGGTATTCGTACCGTGTGCTACAACTTCATGCCGGTTCTCGACTGGACCCGTACCGACCTGGAATACGTTCTACCGGACGGCTCCAAAGCGCTGCGTTTTGACCAGATTGAGTTTGCCGCCTTTGAGCTGCATATCCTCCAGCGTCCGGGCGCGGAAGCGGACTACACCGCCGAAGAGATTGCTCAGGCAAATGAACGCTTCGCCACCATGAGCGATGAAGACAAAGCGCGTCTGACCCGCAACATCATCGCCGGTTTGCCGGGCGCGGAAGAGGGCTACACCCTCGACCAGTTCCGCCAGCATCTTGCGCGCTACAAAGATATCGACAAAGCCGCGCTGCGTGAGAATTTCGCCGTCTTCCTGAAGGCGGTTATTCCGGTGGCGGAAGAAGCTGGCGTACGCATGGCGGTACACCCGGACGATCCGCCGCGCCCGATCCTTGGCCTGCCGCGCATTGTTTCCACCGTGGAAGATATGCAGTGGATGGTCGATACGGTCAACAGCATGGCGAACGGTTTCACCATGTGCACCGGCTCCTATGGCGTGCGGGCGGACAACGATCTGGTCGACATGATCAAACAGTTTGGCCCACGCATTTACTTCACCCATCTGCGCTCCACGCTGCGTGAAGATAACCCGAAAACCTTCCATGAAGCGGCGCATCTTAATGGCGATGTCGACATGTACGAGGTGGTGAAAGCGATCGTTGAAGAAGAACAACGCCGTAAAGCCGAGGGTAAAGAGGATCTGATCCCGATGCGTCCGGACCATGGCCACCAGATGCTGGACGATCTGAAAAAGAAAACCAACCCAGGCTACTCCGCGATTGGTCGCCTGAAAGGGCTGGCGGAAGTGCGCGGCGTTGAGATGGCTATCCAGCGCGCTTTCTTTAGCCGCTAAAGCGAGTTGCCGGCCACCTGTCTGGCCGGCTTTTTCTTTTCTCATCCGTTGGCCTTTCAACGGGTTCTGGAGTTCACGATGACAACGACAATTGCCAATAGCGACCTGCCGGTTGCGCGCCCTGCATGGGACAGCGCGCGCCTGCAATCCCGCATTGTTCACCTGGGATGCGGCGCTTTTCACCGCGCGCATCAGGCGCTGTACACCCATCATTTGCTGGAAACCACTGACAGCGACTGGGGGATCTGTGAAGTTAACCTGATGCCGGGTAACGACTGCGTACTGATTGAAAATCTGCGCAAGCAGCAACTGCTATATACCGTGGCGGAAAAAGGCGCGGACAACACCGTGCTGAAAGTGATCGGATCAATGAAAGAAGCGCTGCACCCGGATCTTGACGGATGTGACGGTATTTTACAGGCGATGGCGCGCCCGCAGACGGCAATTGTTTCGCTGACGGTCACCGAAAAAGGCTACTGCACCGATGCGGCCAGCGGTCAGTTAGATCTCAATAACCCGCTGATTAAACACGATCTGGCGAATCCGACCGCGCCGAAATCGGCGATTGGTTACATCGTACAAGCGCTGTACCTGCGCCGTGAGCAGGGGCTGGCGGCTTTTACCGTGATGTCCTGCGATAACGTGCGTGAAAATGGGCATGTGGCGAAAGTCGCAGTTCTTGGGCTGGCGCAGGCGCGCGATCCGCAGCTGGCGCAGTGGATTGAAGCTAATGCGACTTTCCCGTGCACTATGGTCGACCGCATTGTTCCGGCGGCGACGCCGGAAACGTTGCAGGAGATTGCCGACCAGTTGGGCGTTTACGATCCGTGTGCTATCGCCTGTGAGCCGTTCCGTCAGTGGGTAATTGAAGACAATTTTGTCAACGGTCGTCCTGACTGGGACAAGGTTGGCGCACAGTTCGTGGCCGACGTGGTGCCGTTTGAAATGATGAAACTGCGCATGCTCAACGGCAGCCACTCTTTCCTTGCGTATCTGGGCTATCTCGGCGGCTATGAAACCATCGCCGATACCATGACCAATCCGGCGTACCGCAAAGCAGCGTTTGCGCTGATGATGCAGGAGCAGGCGCCGACGCTCTCGATGCCGGAAGGCACCGATCTCAACGCCTACGCGACACTGCTGATCGAGCGTTTCAGCAACCCGTCTCTGCGCCACCGTACCTGGCAGATTGCGATGGACGGCAGCCAGAAACTGCCGCAGCGCCTGCTGGATCCGGTGCGTCTGCACCTGCAAAATGCCAGCAGTTGGCGTCACCTGGCGCTGGGCGTGGCGGGCTGGATGCGCTACACCCACGGTGTGGATGAGCAAGGGCAGGCCATTGATGTTGTCGACCCTATGCTGGCTGAATTTCAACACATTAACCAACAGTACCAGGGAGCCGAGCGCGTGACGGCGCTGCTGGGGCTGTCTGGCATTTTTGGTCATGACCTGGCGGAAAACGCTGGCTTTGTGGAGACCATTATCGCGACGTATCAACAGCTATGTGAACACGGCGCACGTGAGTGCGTTGCGGCATTAAGCGCTGACGCATAACTTCCGAACTATGACGGGTCAATCAAAATATTGGTTTGGTTGACCCGTTTTCTGTTTTTGCCTTCCCGCAAATGCTATAGTTCGATACCTATTCCCCGTATCTGATTACACGCATCTGACGGACATAACACGATGAAATCGAACACTTCTCAGCAAAGACCCTACCAGGAAGTGGGTGCCATGATCCGCGATCTGATTGTCCAGACGCCGTACCAGCCCGGTGAACGCTTGCCGCCAGAGCGTGAAATTGCCGAGATGCTCAATGTCACTCGCACGGTAGTTCGCGAAGCGTTAATCATGCTGGAAATTAAAGGCCTGGTGGACGTGCGCCGCGGAGCCGGGATCTACGTGCTCGACAATGCGGATGCGCAGACTATCGACAGTACGGATGCAAATCATTGCAATGATGCGGGCCCGTTTGAACTGTTGCAGGCGCGACAGCTGCTGGAAAGCAACATTGCCGAATTTGCCGCGCTGCAGGCTACCCGCGAAGATATCGTCAAAATGCGCCAGGCGTTGCAACTGGAAGAGCGGGAGCTGGCTTCCAGCGAGCCGAACGGTTCTGAAAGCGGCGACATGCAGTTCCATCTCGCCATAGCTGAAGCCACGCATAACAGCATGCTGGTGGAGCTGTTTCGCCAGTCATGGCAGTGGCGTGAGAACAACCCGATGTGGATCCAGCTCCATAGCCACCTCGACGATACCCACTACCGGAAAGAGTGGATGGGCGACCATAAACAGATCCTGGCTGCATTAATCAAAAAAGATGCCCGCGCGGCCAAGCTGGCCATGTGGCAGCATCTGGAAAATGTCAAACAGCGTCTGCTGGAGTTTTCAAATGTCGATGACATTGATTTTGATGGTTATCTGTTTGATTCCTGGCCGCTGGATAAAGTTAACGCCTGATTTTCCTTCCTCTCATACGCGGGCTATTGCGGCCCGCACCGCGTTTTCCGCATCCTCATTCATTGCCCGGCAGGGCCGCTTTTCACGTTCTGAAAGTCACGTAAAAAATTGTTTCCATCGCCTCGGATGAACATTTTTTCGTCCCCTTTGTGCGGTGCAAATTGATTTAAATCAATTAAAAACAACTTATTTTCGCATGCGAAAAAATGTGTCATTTACCTTATTTTTACCTTTCCGTGCTTATTTTTAGACAAAATGGGTCTGGGTTAAGTGAGAATCAACGCGATCTCTGCAGTAATCAGGATAAGGTATACCGGCATAACTACACATAAAAACAAGCGGTTCGCGTAAATGTAGACATTAATAACGGTGCGTAACTTATTGGTCATAATGATGTTTTGAGTTGTGATATGTCTAATGTAAATTCCTCATGTTTTTTTAATCAAATGAATAAAAGCCAATATGCGTAAAGTTAACATTACACATTATTCCATAAACAAGTTATCTTTCATTTGAAATATCGTTCCATTCTTCATTGTTTTATTAACACTTTCATTACTATTATGACGGTATTTTACCGTTGACATGTTTTTACACTAACTGCATATTTCATCGCCATAAGCGTGTTATTACGTTCAGGAGTTGAAAATGCCATCTCGAGACTATCCCGATATTCGAAAACCCAGAGGGACCCGATCAAAAGATATGGTTCTTTTAAGTGCCCGTGTCGATACCTCTTTGTGGGAATATGTGCGAACGCTGGCATTTGAAACCCGTAAAAGTAAACAAGATATTATTGCTGAAGCATTAATGTTGCATCGCTCAGTTAATGAGAGTGAAAGTCTCGAGTAATTATCGCTGTCCGGTTTTGATTGAAAATCCAAAAATGAATTATGTCTTGCCACTTCATTATTACCTTCATTGGTATTTTTTTGGTGTGTTATTGGTATTGCCCCTTAATCCATAGGGGACTTTTTTATGCAGGTATTCTGCCTGCATAACAAAGTTGATAGCCAAATTCACAATTAAAAGTGAGTAATAACATGAAAAAGTCAGTAGTGGCATTAGCTGTAATGGCATTAGGGGTAACCTCCGTTCATGCAGCGGAAATTTATAATAAAGATGGCAACAAGCTGGATCTCTACGGCAAAGTAAAAGCAGCCCATTCCTGGACTGATGGTACTAATGCTGATGAAACCTACGCACGTCTGGGTTTTCGCGGTGAGACGCAAATCAACGATCAACTGACCGGTTACGGGCAATTTGAAAGTCAGTTTGATGCCGCTAAAGCAGAAGGTTCGCAGAATGGCGTTAATACACGTCTGGCGTTTGCTGGCCTGGATTATGGTCATGACGTCAGTTTTGACTATGGTCGCAACTATGGTATCGCTTACGATGTGGGAGCTTATACTGATACTCTCTCAGAGTTCGGCGGTGACTCCTTTGAAAATACTGACCGCTTCCTTACTACACGCACTTCTGGCGTTGCAACACTTCGCACCAAAAATCTGTTCGGTGCCGTTGATGGTCTGAATGTTGGCGCGCAATATCAGGGTCAGGACGATACCAATAAGGATCCGACGAAACAACACGGCAATGGCTACGGCTTCTCCCTGGGTTATGACAACATTGCGGATTCTGGCATATCTGCAATTGCGGCCTATACCAACAGTTCTGTGACTGCTCAGCAGAAACAAAAAGGTTGGAATGGCGAAAACGCAGAGTTCTGGGGCGCGGGTCTGAAATATGATGCTAATGCTATCTATGTAGCGACTATGTACGGAGAGTCCCACAACCTGATTCAGGATGCGGACAAAGCTGAGCACTTTGAAGCGATGGCCGCGTATGTGTTTGATTTTGGTCTGCGTCCAAACGTGGCTTACGTCCACGCGCGTGATAACAACAATAATGACCTGACCGAATACGTCGCGCTGGGTACAGATTACTACTTCAACAAAAACATCGTGGCTGATGTAGGTTACAAGATTAACCTGCTCGATGGTAAAGACAGCGATAACCAGGTTGCTGCGGGTCTGACCTATCAGTTCTAACTTTTTGTTCTGGTATGAAAAAGGCGTCCTGGTTAAGACGCCTTTTTTTATATCTGCCGGCGTTTAAACCGGCTGACTCTCTTCCTGCTGTACACCGCTAAACAGCCATTGCCAGATGCCCACTTTTACCCATGCAACCACGCAGAGAATCAGATAAAAAAGTGGATTATGCGTAATGGTAACGCGCATGACCTCCATTAAATCCACATGCAAATTTCCGGCAATGGCCATATTGATAACAAAAATAGAGGCTATCGCGCTGGCCAGTAAAATAAGTATGGCATGTAACTTTGTTATCTCCGGTAACCTGCCAGAGGCCCATTGCCATAAAAATGTTGTTGATAACAGAAAGATAATAAACAATCCCAGTGCGCCAAACAGGCCAAAGTCTTTATAATCTTTTATCGTGCCAATTAAACCCGCCAAAATAATTAACCCCAGTAATATTTTTTTAAACCACGACATGTATTTTCCCGAAGATAGTGTTGATGTTGAATTAATATGTCCATTTTTACGCATTTTAAATTGAGTTTATAAATGAACAGGCGGGAATTATAAATTGTCTGGCGGGTAATTACCGATTATTTTAGGTTTATTAAATGTTGACATTTAATTGCGGAATAATCCGAATATACCTTCTTTAGACGATTGCCGGTTATACCCTTTTTGGCGAGGCGAAACGTTGTTTGTATAATTGCGTGAGGCTGATAAGTGCCGCAATCAACAACGTGACGGCGCCGCACACCGTGGCGTTAACGATCGCCAGTGCGCCGCTTCCCAGCAGGCTGGTTAATAGCGGACCAAGTATTTGCCCAATGCCGTAAGTCAGAGTGACCAGGCCCAGCAGATTAATATTGCGCGGTACGCTAAGTTGTCGGGCAAGCGGCATCACCAGTGAAGTGGTTCCCATAAACGTTGCGCCAAAACCCACGCTGCTTATCACCAGCAGCGGCAAAGAGCCGCTGGCGAGCGTCATGAGCACGCAGGCGCTTTGAATCAGCAAATTCGCCGTCAGGCATTGCAATACTCCCCAGCGTCGGGCGGCCCACAGCCAGGCGAAACACCCCGGAATTATCGATATGCCGACCAGCGACCAGAGATGGGCAGTCAACAGCGGCGAACCGGCGCTTTTCGCCATTAGCGGCAGGTAGGTGGCGACAATGATGTAGCCAAATCCGGCCAGCCCGTACAGCAGCGCCAGCAGCCACCAGGACATAGGCTGATGCTCTGTTTTTACCGGGGCCGCGGCGGGGAGCACGTGGTCGCGAGATGGCAGGAGTATAACCAGTAGCACAAAGAACAGAGCCGAGGCTGCCGCCGCGCCCAGCCAGAGCGTGTGCGAGGACAGCGCAAAATGCAGACCGCTAATGACATATTCATTGCCCAGCAAAATGCCTGCGCCAACGCCGGAGAACAACGCCGCGATCACGAAGGGATGCCGGGTATGATGCAGAACGATCATCGAGCCAAAGATCATCATACCGGCACTGGCGACGCCCGCCAGAAAGCGGATCAGCATCACCAGTGCGGGCTGCGTTAAGCTGGCCATCGCCAGAATCAGCCCTGCGGTAGCGAGCGCGGACGTTAGCAACATTGGACGTAAGCGTGAGGGAAGATGAAAGAGCCCAAAGGAGAAGAGCAGGCTTCCCGCCAGATACCCGGCGTAGTTGGCGCTGGCAATCCACGAGAGTTGGTCAAACGTAAATTGACCTTCTGACAGCAGTACCGGCAGCATTGGCGTATACAGAAAGCGCCCAATCCCCATGCCCAGCGTTAAGACCAGCATGCCAAAGAGCGCGACACTGATGGCATGGCGATTTGAATCTGGGCTTCCCTGGGACATACGGACTCTCATTTCGCGCTGTTAGCTGATAATTGTTATATTACATGCGTAAATGATAATGAAAAGTAAAAATAAAATGACTCAGAATCTTTCTCCTTAAAAATTCGCCAGCGTCAGCAGGGACGGAATTTGCGACAACAGATATAACACCAGCCCGATTGAACCGCCAACCAACGTGCCGTTGACGCGAATAAACTGCAAATCTTTACCGATGTTTAACTCAATTTGCTGCGACATATCGCGAGCATCCCAACTTTTCACCGTGTCGCTAATATGGCGCGTCAGGAAGGTGGCGAACTCCGGGGCAACTTTATGCGCGGCCTGCTCCAGATGCCCATTTAGTGAGGCACGCAGGGCGCTGTCGGCTACCAGCGTTTCGCCGAACCACTGCCCGGCGCTGGCGATGCGCTGCTTCACGCGGGAATCATCTGCGTTAATGTCGGTTTTCACCCACTGACGCAGGTCTGCCCACAGCTCGCCAAGATAACGGTTGAAGGCTTCATCTTCCTTCAGATAGCTTTTCATGCTTTCGGCCCGCGCGGCCATCTCCGGATCGTGTTTGAGCTTATCGATGAGCTTAAATGTAGCGCGATCGAAGGCATGGCGGATCTGATGCGCGCGATCATGGCTGATGTCATCCAGCAAGGAGTTAACGGCATCAGACACCAGCTCGGCGCTGTGTTCGCCCAGCCATTCGGTTGGCAGGATCTTCGCTTTCAGCGGATGTTCGGTTTCCAGCCAGTGCACTACTTGTCTGGCGATAAACGCTCGTGAGCTGTCGCGCTGTAGCAGGGCGATCAGTTGGGCGATCAGCGTATCGAGCAGCACCTGATGGCGATTGTTTTTGGTCATGCTTTCCAGCATCAGCGCGCTGGTTCCGGAGAGATCGACCTTGTCGATGGCCTTGTGCACCGCCCGCTTGATCAGCCGCTGAATGCGCGAGTCGTCGGTCAGTTCGAGAAAACCGCTCATGATCTGCAACAGATGCTGGCCGATGCGCTGGGCGTTTTCCGGCTGGCTGAACCAGTTGCCGATCAACAGCGCCGGTTCATGGCGGCGGATCAGGGCTATCAGCGACTGGGTATCGAGGAATTTCTCTTGTACAAACTGACCAAGATTTTCGCCGATCCGATCCTTATTGCGCGGGATAATAGCCGTGTGTTGCGAGATAAACGGGATCGGCACCCGGCGAAAAAGCGCCACCACGGCAAACCAGTCCGCCAGCGCGCCAACCATCGCCGCTTCAGCGATCGCTTTGATCCCGAGTACCCAGAAGTTGGGCGGCAAAAACAGCGTGATGACGAAGGTTGCGGCAGCGATCAGCAGCAATGAGAGCGCCAGTCGCTTGGCACGTTTGAGTTCAGCAATTTTATTCATAGGCTTAAGGATAGAGCCAGACGGGGGGATCGCGCAAAAATTGTGGTGCGTCTCCCATTTTCAGGCGGGAAGCATTTATCCAGGGATCCAGTTATCCCACGCCGGTAAGGGACCAAGTTCTGCGACCAGAAAATCGATAAACGATCGCACCTTCGGATTGCTGTACTTGCTGGGAAAGTACAGCGCATACAGGGCATGAGTTTCACAGGTGATGGTGCCGTCGAGCATCAGCGGCGTGATCTCCTCTTTTTGAATATGATCGCCAATCAAATAAGTGGGCAAATATGCCACCCCCTGATCTTCTAGCACCGACTTCAACAGTACCAGACTGCTGTTGGCCTGGATCGGCATATGTAGTTTCAACTGATGCAGCCGATCCTGTTCATCTGCCACCTTCAGTACCGGCGTGAGGCCCGGGTAAACCAGGCAATCATGATCTACCAGATCGCTGCGACGCTGGGGCATGCCTTTTTTGGCGAGGTAGCCGGGTGAGGCACAGTACGCCCAGCGAACAGGCACCAGCTTGCGCATCGCATAGTTTTGCGGCGGCGCGGTGGAAATTCGCAGGGCAATGTCGAAATCCGTTTCGTTCAGATTGACGAAGTTATCGTTGAGATCGATATACAGATTCACATCCGGGAACTGGGAGCGGTATTTATCCACCAGGTTCACCAGCCGGGAATAACCAAACGCAATTGAGCAGGTTATGCGTAATTCACCCTGCGGGCTGTGGTAATAACCGGAGGTGGTATTCAGCGTTTCATCGAATTCTTTCAACAGCTTATTAGCGCGGTTGAAGAGATATTGCCCGGCGTCGGTCAGGGTAATACTGCGGGTGGTGCGTTTAATTAATGTCGTGCCTAACGTATCTTCCATCGCTGCCAGGCTTTTGCTGACCGCAGACGGCGAGACGTTGAGCTGCGCCGCGGCTTCTGACAATCCTCCGCAGTCGACGATTTTAGTAAAAAACTCCAGATGCTTGAGTGAAATCGGCGTACTCATAATTTCCTTAAATTCACAAGTGATTTGCAAAAACGGTACGAATAGGCCGTTACATTCGCCTTTTAAACATGCAACTATTGAATCACAGGAAACAACTTGCTGGCAAAATGAAAAAATAACAACTTAGGTGAGTTACGTCACAAATTAAAAGGAGGCGAAACGGAAACTCATCACATTGTGAATTTAATCTCATTAATTATTATTCTAAAGGTACCGATTATGTGGTCACGACTCGAACCCTACAGATCGTCGATTATTTTATTAGTTGCTCTGGTGATTGGCGGCTTATTAGGTATTTATGCCCCATCGTTTGCAAGTAAACTCCAGCCAATAGGTCAGATATTCTTAAACCTGTTATTTATGATTATTGTGCCGCTGGTGGGGATCAGCGTCATGTCTTCGATCGCCAGTATGACCGACCTGAAAAGGCTGGGGCGTATTATGGCGATTATCTTTATTGTTTCGATCGCGATGGCCTTTATTCCGGCGGCCGGGATCGTCGCGCTGGCGCTCTGGTATAACCCGGCGCAGGGCGTCACTATCGATCTCTCGCAGTCGGTGCAGGCGGGCAGCGGCAAGATGGATTTTGTCAGCATGATCACCACCAGCGACTTTATTGGGCTGTTCTCTAAGTCCAATATTCTGGCACTGATCGTGATGGCGATCATCGCCGGTGTGGCGATTGGTCAGTCGGATCAGGCCGGTAAACGTATTGCGTCGCTGCTGGAAGACGCCAATACCGTGATCATGAAGATCGTTTCGATCATTATGAAGGTCGCGCCGATTGGTCTGGGCTGCTACTTCGCCGCCACCATGGCCAGTCAGGACTCTGCACTATTGTTAACCTTTGCCCGCGCCATCGGCCTGTTTATGGTTGCCACGCTGGTCTATTTTGTTTTTGGCTCGATTCTCTATTCGTATATTGGCGGCGGTATTCCGGCGGTCAAAGCCTTCTGGCGTAACGCGATTGAACCGTCTGCAACTGCGCTGGGGACCTGCTCTTCGCTGGGGACGCTCCCGGTGACGCTGCGTGCCGGTAAGGCGATGGGGATTAACCCGGAAATCGTTGATGTTTCCATTCCACTGCTGGTTAACCTGAACAAAGGCGGTGTGGCGATGATTGCCGCGCTGAAAATCGTCTTTATCTATTCCGTGCTGGGGATGGAATTCACCACCGAAACCTTCTTCCTGACGATGCTGATTGCGGTGCTCTCCGCCATTATCGTTGGTGGCGTGCCGGGCGGGGCGTTCCTCGGTGAAATCTTTATCGTTACCACGCTGGGCCTGCCGATGGAAGCAATCCCGATGCTGGTGGTGCTGGGCACCATTACCGATGCGCCGGCCACACTGATTAACGTTATCCATGATTTGAATGCGGCGCAGATTGTTGAACGGTTCGCTGGAAAAAAGCAGACCAACACTGAAATAAACTCTACTGCTGCGGTGGTATAGGTTTCACACGGATTAAGAACAGGAGATGTTATGAAAGACGCAATGAAGCTTGAGACGCAACTGGTTGTTGCTGGTCGTGACAAACGCTACACCCAGGGAGCGGTGAATCCGGTTATCCAACGTGCCTCTTCACTGGTATTTGATACCGTGAAGGACAAGAAATTTGCCACCGCCAATCGCGCAAACGGTGAGCTGTTTTACGGTCGTCGCGGAACCTATACCCACTTTGCCTTCCAGAAGGCAATGAGCGAACTGGAAGGCGGCGTTGGCTGCGCGCTGTACCCATGTGGTGCTGCGGCGGTGACCAACGCGATTCTGGCGTTTGTTCAGGGTGGCGATCATATCCTGATGACCGGCGCGGCCTACGAGCCAACCCAGGATTTTTGCAATAAGATCCTGAGTAAATTCAATGTGGAAACAACGTATTACGATCCGCTGATTGGTGCAGGTATCGTCGATCTTCTGCGTCCGGAAACGAAGGTTGTATTCCTTGAGTCACCAAGTTCTATCACCATGGAAGTCCAGGACGTGCCGGGGATGGTGAAGGCTATCCGCGCGGTGAATCCGGAGATTGTCATTATGATCGACAACACCTGGGCGGCGGGCGTGCTGTTCAAAGCGCTGGATTATGGCGTGGATATTTCCATTCAGGCGGGAACGAAGTACACCATCGGTCATTCGGACGGCATGCTGGGCACGGCGGTGTCTAACGCCCGTTGTTGGGATCGTCTGCGCGAGAACTCCTATCTGATGGGGCAAACGCTGGATGCCGATACCGCCTACAACGGCAGCCGCGGATTGCGTACCCTGGCGGTACGCCTTAAGCAGCATCAGGAGAGCAGTATCCATATTGCTCGCTGGCTGTCGGCAAGACCGGAAGTGGCGCGGGTGAACCATCCGGCGTTACCGGAATGTCCGGGCCATGAGTATTTTCAGCGTGATTTTACCGGAAGCTCAGGCCTGTTCTCATTTGTGCTGAAAAAGAGACTCACCGACGAACAGATGGCGAATTTCCTCGATAATTTCTCGCTGTTCCATATGGCCTATTCGTGGGGTGGATTTGAGTCGCTCATTCTGGCGAACCAGCCGGAAGAGCTGAACAGCATCCGCCCGGCTGGAGAGGTGGATTTCAGCGGCACGCTGGTCAGGGTGCATATTGGCCTGGAGGATATTGGCGACCTGATTGCCGATCTCGAAGCGGGATTTGCACGCATTGCGTAAGGTGATGTGAGCGTAGCCGGATGCGGCGCAAGCGCCTTATCCGGCCTACATATTTGTCGTAGGCCGGATAAGCGGGCTGGTTAGTTTTCAGTGGCTAACGTCGTTGCCTCATGCTGGCGTACCCGTTTGAGTAAGCCTGCCAGCGTGAACACGACAGCGATCCCCGCCGCAACCGCCAGCAGATGAAACGAAATCCTGCCACCGTTAAACCATAGCCAGCGTCCAATTTCGACAGAAACCGCCATCACCGTCAGGATCACCATATTCAGCGATGCCGAGACCGTTCCTTTAGGTAAGTTGTTGGAAAACAGCGTAAAGCGGAACAGCGTCGGGAAGATCATCCCAATACCAAACGCATACAGGCTGGTTCCCAGCACCGACCACAGCCAGACGTGCGGCCACAGTAAATTGCCGACAATCAGCACCGCCAGCCCGCTCAGCTGTATAGGTGCGGCCCGCCAGATAAAGCGTGGTCGGGTCGGATCTTTCACGAAACGAACCACCACCATATTGGCGACGATCACTGCGCCAAACACCGGGGCCTGTGCCCAGGCAAACTGCGATGTAGTCATGCCGCCCGCATCAATCAGTATCACCGGTGAGACCGCCACCCAGCTCATCATCGGGATATAGCTTAGCGATAGCGTGGCTGCGCCAAACAAGAATACCCGGTTGCGGAAAACGTCGCGGAAATCACGCAGTACGCCGCGTGCACTGAACGGCACCGCGCCGCGCTGGACGGTTTCCGGCATGGCTAGCATTAACCCAATCAGGGCGATAAGCCCCATGACGGCAATGATGGCAAACAAGATCTTCCAGTGGACAAAGTGCATTAGCGCCGCTCCCGAGAGCGGGCCGATAACCGGTGCAACCAACACAATGGAAGTGATTATCGCCATTAACTTAATGGCCTTCGTTTGCCCAAACGCCTCCTGCACCGTGACATAGCCAACGGTCGCGATAAAGCAAATGCTGGTGCCCTGCACAAATCGGGCGATCAGAAATTGCGTCATTGAAGTAGTAAACAGTGTGGCAGCGCAGGCGAGGGTAAAGATTAACGCCCCCGCAATCAGCACCGGTCGACGGCCAATCCGGTCGGAAAGTGGCCCCAACAGCCATTGCAGCGCCATGCCGCCTGCCAGATAGAGGCTCACCGCAGCGGGCGCCAGGCTGACGTCGGCGTTGAAATCGCGTACGACATTAATGATGCCGGGCTGAATCAAGTCCGTCGACAGATAGGCGGCGAAATCATACAAAATCAACGCAATAGGAAAAAATAACGTTGTGGCGCGTTGGGAGAAAAACGCGAGAATCCGTTGCATAAAACAGCTCCTTGTCGGGAGAAAACCCTCAACGGGAATAGCGAAATTCAATACCGTCTTTGAGACGTCAGGCCGATGACAGAATAAAAGCAGACTGCAAATGTACTGAATTTCATGTAATCAAAAACGCTGCCTGCGTGAAGCGCAAACAGGAGAAACGCTCACTAACGCGGGGTCAGAAAACGTAACGATTACAGGTAACAATCAGCACATCGCACCTCAGGAAGAGTAAGTTGAACGGGTAATAACCATCCGCAGTGTAATGCGGATTGGATATTAATTAAACGAGTTTATCCTGTTTATGTGTAGAAAATCGCACCGCAAATCAGACTACGATGCTCTGCAAAAACCGCAGCGCGATAGCACAGCCGAAGATAATCAATACACCGCCAGCTATACGCTCTACCCACAAGATCCCTCTGGTTAACCGCCGCTGGATCTGCGGTAAGCCGATGAACATCACGATCAGCAGATCCCAGCACAGCACCACGCTGGTCATCCAGATCCCGCTCATGGTTTGTTGTAGCAGCGTCACTGACGGGCCGAGCAGGGCGGTCATTAGCGCCAGATAGAACAGTGCATTTTTTGGGTTAAGCAGTGACGAACCCAATCCCAGCAGCAGCTGTTTACCAAATCCTGGACAGGTAGACCGGGCATCAGCTCCGGTCAGAGTTTGCGGGCGGCTGCGTATCAGCAGGCTGCCTATCCACAATAAATAGATCGCGCCCAGCAGCTCAATAATGGTAAACAGCAGGGGAAGCTGGCGCAGGATCCCCCAACCGATAATTGCCAGCAGGATATACAGCCCGTTGCCGATAGCGATCCCCACGCACAGCCCGGTGCTGCCGCGCATCCGGTATCGTACGGCATAACCGGCCAGTAAAAAGAAGTCCGGACCGGGGCTGAGTAGTGCGACAAAATGTGCCAGCGCCAGCGCGGGAAAAGCAGACGGAAAAAGTAAAGAAAGCAGCGACATAGCGACCTCAGACAATGAATCTGAGATCACCGTACGCCTGACGCAGCGCTAATTATTGTATGATATTGATCGCCCTAACGCGTACTGGCGCGGTGTGGCGGCGGTGTAGCGAACAAAGGTGCGATGGAAATGACTCTGGTCGGCAAACCCGCTCTGATAGCCGACATCGGCAATTTCGTCCCCGGCCCGCAGCCGCTGGCGGGCATAGTCAATCCGTATGATGTTCAGATAACTTCCTGGCGTCAGCCCGGTGTCCTGCTTAAAGGTACGGATCAGCGTTTCTTTACGCATGTGACACTCATGTGCCAGCTCATCGAGTGAGGGCGGAGCCTGCAGGTTGGACTGCAACCGTTCGCGCAGATACTGGCTGGCGGCGCTTAGGTTTTCCGGTGCTACCGATTGCAATGGTAGCGAACGTAGCAATGCTTGTGCGGCATCCGTTACCCGCGTCGTTTGCCGTTGCTGCATAAGTGCCACGAGGTTTACATAGTGCTGGAACAATTGCCGATCGCGGATAACACGATCGCGCGTGCAAAGCCGCTGATTGTTGTTCTGCGCAGGCAGACTAGCAAGACACCATCGGGTATCAAGATAAAGCATGTGATAGCTGCGAAACAGTCCGTTAACAGGATTACAGCTGTGAGGTGCCAGCGGCGGGATCACAATCAGATCGCCCACCTGCAGATGGTATTCCTTGCCATCGCACAGGCAGCACGTTTCCCCCTCGAGAATTGCCCCAATCGAGAGCTGAGAGTGGTGATGCCGCTTATAGGCCTGCAGGCTTTGCCAGGTGCTGCGCAGTTCCAGCCACGGGAGCTGTTCATCACGCCAGAACGATTGTGGAATATCCCGGGTGTGCGTCACATCGCGTCCTCCCTGAAAGTAATGATTCGTTATAGCACAGGCCGAGTGGTGAAAAAGTGGGAATGTGCATTGAGATAGCGATTCTGCGTGACGGGTTCCAGACAAATGCAGACGTTACATAGGGACGTTTTTATCCCGGAAATCGTCTCGCAAACAGAGAAAGTTGCAGGTGAGGGTGTAGTTTTCCGGCGCTACAGTCACGGCATCTTATTTCCAGGTGACGGATCGCCATGAACAAAGCGCCGACTTCCACACCGCATGATGCGGTTTTTAAAACATTTTTACGTCACCCTGAGACTGCACGGGATTTTCTGCAAATACATCTTCCTGCCTCTCTACGTGAACTTTGCGATCTTCAGACGCTGAAACTCGAGTCAGACAGTTTCATTGAAGAGGATTTACGTGCGTACTATTCCGATGTGCTGTGGTCGGTGAATACGACAGAAGGGGATGGATATATTTATGTGGTGATTGAACACCAAAGTACACCGGATGCGCATATGGCATTCAGACTGATGCGCTATGCAGTTGCGGCCATGCAGAAACATCTGGATGCCGGACATCAGCAGTTGCCGCTGGTGGTGCCGATGCTGTTCTATCACGGCGCTAAAAGTCCGTACCCTTATTCGCTATGTTGGCTGGACGAGTTTGCCAACCCGAAGCTGGCACGTCAGGTGTATGCTGCGGCGTTTCCGCTGGTGGATATTACGGTTATCCCAGATGACGAAATTGTGCAGCATCGACGCATGGCGCTGTTGGAGTTAATCCAAAAACATATCCGTCAGCGCGATCTTATGGGGCTTGTTGAGCAAATTGTTTCCCTGCTACTTACTGGAGTGACTAATGACAGCCAGATAAAGACGCTGTTTAATTATATTTTGCAAACTGGCGATGCACCTCGCTTCAGTGAGTTTATTCGTGGGGTTGCTGAACGTTCACCGCAGCATAAGGAGCATTTAATGACGATCGCAGACAGATTGCATGAGGCTGGATTTCAAAAAGGATGGCTTGAGGGTCTGCAAGAGGGCCAGCAAAAAGGTAAGCAGGAAGGTAAGCAGGAAGGTAAACAAGAAGGCCTAATCGAGGGGCGACGTACTGAGGCGTTGCGCATTGCCCGCACCATGCTGGCCGACGGTACTGATCTCAGCACGGTGCAAAAAATTACCCGACTTTCCGTTGAAGATATTCAGGGTGTAAGCCATTAGAAATGACCTAAACCGTGCAATCGCCAGCCCGGTAGCACCGGGCGGTCTGATTTACTCTATCGCCACCTTTACCGCTTCCCCGAGTTTTTGCATCACTTCCCGATGCTTCTCGTTTGGCGGCAACGCGCAGTTGATGCGTACGCAGTTGCGATACTTTCCTGATGCGGAGAACAGCGAACCCGGCGCAACCTGGATTTTGAGGCGACAGAGCTGCTTAGCGACACAGACCATATCGACCTGGTGCGGCAGCTCGACCCACAGCATAAAGCCGCCTTTCGGTCGGGTGACGCAGATCCCGCAGGGGAAGTATTCCCGTACCCAACAGGTGTAGATCTCCATATTCCGCTGGTAGATCTGACGCATACGGCGAACATGCCGATGATAATGCCCCTCGCGCACGAAAGCGGCGGCCGCCAGCTGCGTAACAGGAACGTTAGTGCCGATGACGGCATATTTCATATGCAGAAATTTATCGTGATAACGACCGGGAATAACCCAACCGACGCGCAACCCCGGCGCCACGGATTTGGTAAATGAACTGCACAGTAGCACCCGACCATCGCTGTCCCAGGAGTGTATTGTGCGCGGACGGGGATATTCCGTGGCAAGCTCTCCGTACACATCATCTTCAAAAATAACAATATCGTGCTGCTGGGCGAGGGCGAGGACCGCCCGCTTACGTGCATCCGGCATAATAAATCCGAGGGGATTATTGCAGTTAGGAACCAGAATCACCCCTTTAATCGGCCACTGATCCAGCGCCAGTTCCAGCGCTTCAATGCTGATCCCTGTATCCGGATCGGTTGGGATCTCTATAACTTTGATCCCTAATCCGCGTAGCAGCTGCATCGTGCCGTAATAGGCGGGCGATTCTACGGCGACGATATCTCCTGGCTGGCAGACCGCCAGCAGCGCCAGTGACATCCCGCTCTGACTCCCGCTGGTGATCACAATATCATCCGCATTGATGACCGAACCTCCGTCCAGCATGAGCCGGGCAATCTGTTGACGCAATTCGCGACAGCCTGGTAATTCATCGTAGCCCAGAACCGCCTTGAGATTATGCTGCGCCACGCGACTTAGCTCGCGCCAGAGCGGCTTCAGGCTGGGTTGATTGATATCGGGCACGCCACTGCTAAAAGGGATTATCGATTTGTCTGCATGACCTGCAAGCATGTCCAGCACCTGATCCCACTGGGTTATCTCAACTGGACGCTGGACCGGGCGTGACATCAGCGGCACCGGCGGCTGTGCTTTTTGTGGTGCGACAAAATAACCGGAACGCGGCTGCGGCGTGATCAGCCGTAATTGTTCCAGCGTCTGATACGCCTGCTGGACGGTGCTGATGCTGACCCCGTGCTCCTGGCTCAGGCTGCGTACCGAAGGCAGTTTTTCGCCATGGCGATACAGACCTTGCTCAATGCGTTCGGCCAGCAGATTGGCCAGATGTTGGTAACGCGTCATGCTGTATCCCTCGTGGGTACCATACAGATTAATAAACCAGTACAGATTGGCGTGAAAAAAGCGATGCAGAACTCTTTTTAACCAATCTGTATGTTAAATAAAAGTACTTTGTGAGTCTGTATTGTTTTGGGCCAAATCCGTGAAGATAAAGCCTCTGGCAAGGCGGGGAGGCAAGGTATGGAATTTCACGAGAATAAAGCAAAACAGCCGTTTATTGGGTTTGTACTGATCTGGCGGGCATACAAGGCGTGGCGGCTGCGAGCGCAAACGCGGCGCCTATTGCAACAGATGAGCGACGAGCGGCTGCGGGACGTCGGGCTGCGACGCGATCAGGTGGAGTGATTTTCTTTCATCGGCAGAGGCTGGGGGTTATCGCCCGGCCTCTTTTGTATTCATGGTATTTATCAATTCATGCTTCTGAATGATGTGTTTCTTGATACTTACCATGATAAGTATTATTTTCTTCATCAGCGATGAGGGGAAGGATACATGACTGAAGATGAACTGTTTGCCCGCCGCCCGATGGGGATGCGCATGGCAATGGTGGTGCGCCAGTGGCGGGCCATTATTGATGCAGCCATTACCGACACTGGCCTGACGCAGTCAAGCTGGACGGTATTGATGCAGCTGTATCAACTGGGAGACAACGTCTCGGTCAGTGAACTGGCGGAGGTGCAGGGTATTGAACTGCCGCCGCTGATGCGCACCCTCTCACAGTTGGAAAAGCACGGCTATCTGCTGCGTTCCACATCGCCTTATGACAAACGCATTCGCCTGCTCACGCTGACCGAGCAAGGCCGCGCAAGGCTGGAAGAACTAAACCGGGTGATTGAGAACTATCAACATCGCGTTACGTGTACCATCCCTGAAGCGGAGCTTGCCGCCTTCAGCTCGACCTTAAATCAACTCGCCTGCAATTTGCGGACAATCCGCGAAGAAGACAATCAACACTAAAAAACTATGATGACCCCAGAACAAAAATTTGCCCGTTGGGTAAGGGTGAGTATTGCCGCTTTCCTGGTTATATTCGCCTGGTTTATCGTTGCCGATATCTGGATCCCGCTAACACCGGACTCCACGGTGATGCGTGTGGTAACGCCTGTTTCCTCACGCGTATCCGGCTACGTCTCGCAGGTGCATGTACATAACAATAGCCAAGTGAAAAAGGGCGATTTGCTGTACGAACTGGATCCGACGCCGTTTATCAATAAGGTCGAGGCTGCGCAAATCGCCCTTGAGCAGGCAAAGCTGAGCAACCAACAGCTGGATGCGCAGATCGCCTCTGTGCGTGCCAACCTGCGCACCGCGCAATTCAACGCCCGGAACGACAAGACCACCTTTGACCGCTATCAGCGCCTGAGCACCATGCAGAACGTGTCGCAAGCCGATCTCGACAAGGTGCGCACCGCCTGGCAAACCAGCGAGCAGTCGGTGTCGGCGCTCAATGCCAGTATTCAGAACCTGCTGATCCAGCGCGGCGAGCGCGATGAAAACCGCAACGTGACGCTGCAAAAATACCGTAATGCACTGGACGAGGCGCAACTGAACCTCGGCTGGAGCAAAGTGTATGCTCAGACCGACGGTACGGTGAGCAACCTCCAGCTTAGCCCCGGACTTTACGCCACTGCCGCCACGCCATTGCTGGCGCTGGTCAGCCACCAGACCGATATCGTGGCCGACTTTCGCGAGAAAAGCCTGCGTCACACTAAAGTGGATACCGATGCCGCGGTGGTGTTCGACGCCATGCCGGGCAAGGTTTTCTCTGCTCGCGTCACCAGCAGCGATGCCGGTATTTTGGCAGGACAGGAGCAGGTTAACGGCCAGCTGTCGCAACCGGAACAGTCTACCCGCTGGGTGCGCGACGCCCAACGTATGCGTATTCACGTCGCGCTGAACGAACCGCTCGACACGCCGTTGCCGACCGGGGCGCGCGCCACGGTACAGCTGTACAACAGCGAGGGGATGTTCGCCCGCACCTTTGCCGGGGTGCAGATCCATCTCGTTAGCTGGCTGCATTATGTCTATTAACACCCTGGCCCACGTCTTTACGCCGCACGGGAATATTGTCTACACTGCCAATGATTTTCGCCAGACCCTGCGTATCTCGGTTGCCGGGACAATCGCGCTGAGTATCTCGACCTTTTACAACGTGCAGTACGGCGTGTTCTTTGTGGTTTATCCGCTGATGCTGCTGTCGCTGGTACCGGTGTTCAACCGCCATGTGGCAAAACAGTTTGTGTTCAGCGCGGCGGTGAATTGCGTCGAAATGGTGCTGATTGTCGGCTATCTCTCACAATGGCCGCTGATTATGACGCTGGTGGTATTTGGCTTGTACGTGATGCGTTTTCGTTTGATGAGTAAAGGGCCGCTGTTTCTGTTCGGTTCAATGGGCGTGGTGTGCCAGAGCACGATGCTCAACTTTATGAGCTATCCCAACACCAACTGGCATACGCTGATGTTCTCCAATATGGAGGCCTGCGTCATGGCGGTGGCGCTGAGCGCGCTGCTGCATTATCTGATCCCGGACGTGGAACACCGCCAGCCGCCGCCGCGCATTGAAAAAGATGATGCTCGGGTTCGTCACGAGTCGCTGCTTTCCGGTTCGGTGGCGACAATGATTTTTGTAGTCTTTCAGATTTGCGACTTGAGCGATTCGCTGTCGGCGCTGATGGCGGGCGTTTTGATCCTGTTTCCGATGCATTATCGCGGCGCGGTGTTGAGCTCTCTCTGGCGCGTGGTCGGCGTGGTTCTGGCTTGTCTGTACATTCTGCTGGTGCAACTGCTGGTGTATGATTTCAGCAACCATATGCTGTTGATGATGCCGCTGATTGGCCTCGGGCTGGCGTTCAGCGCCCGCCTGCATGTAATGGAAAAAGTCGGTGCGGGCGTGGGTTTTGCCAGTATCACCACCATCGGCATTATGTTCGGCCAGAACCTGCATCCGGATCAGGACCTGGTATTCAGCGATCTCTACCGCATCACTTCCGTTACCGTCGCGCTGCTGGCCACGTTAACGATGGTATTTCTGGTGCACCGGATATTGAACTGCTTTGCGGCGACACGATTTGTGATCACCGAGTGAGTGGTTGGAATGCCGGATGGCGGCTGCGCCTTATCCGGCCTACAAAAAATCTACTTCTTCAATCCCGCAAACGCGGCTCTGATCTCGTCTTCCGGCAGATTAATACCAATAAACACCAGTTGGCTGTACGGTTGTTCGTCGCCCCACGGGCGGTCCCAGTCGGCGCTGTATAGGCGCTGGACGCCCTGGAACAGCAGGCGGTTTGGTTCGCCTTCAATCCACAGCATGCCTTTGTAGCGCAGCAGCTTCTCGGCGGATTCCAGCAATAGATTTTCCATCACCCTGGACACGTCGCTGATGTTCACCGGGTAATCCAGCTCGACGACGATCGAGGAAATATCGTTTTGTTTGTCGGCGATAAAGTGGAAGCGCGGTTTGGCGCTGACCACGTTCTCTTCCAGCATAAAACCGTTGGTGTCGAACAGTTGCGAAAGGTCGATATCGCCATGCGTGACGGTATACACCGGGGCGCGGGCGTTGATGCGCGCCAGGCGCTCACGCAGTTTTTCGCTTTCACCTGCTACGTCGGTTTTGGTCAGCAGGATGCGGTCGGCGTAGCCTACCTGCGACTGGGCAATGGTGAACTGGTTCATCTGCTCGTCGGCATGCACCGCGTCAACCAGCGCAATCACACCGTCCAGCAGGTAGCGTTCGCAAATTACTTCATGGGAGAAAAAGGTCTGAATAATCGGGCCGGGATCGGCCATGCCGGTGCATTCGATCACCAGACGGTCGAAATTGATGGTGCCTTTGTCGAGGTTGTCGAGCAGATCGAGCAGCGCGTCTTCCAGTTCGCTCGAACGGGTGCAGCAGATGCAGCCGTTGGTCAGGGTTTTGATCTGTGTTGCGCGATCGCCAATCAGCTGATCGTCCACCGAGACTTCGCCGAATTCGTTTTCGATAACGGCAATCTTGTAACCGTGCTGCTCGTTGAGAATATGGCGCAGCAGGGTGGTTTTACCCGCGCCAAGAAAGCCGGTGAGTAGGGTAACTGCAATCGGGGTCATTCATTTCTCCTTCTAACAGCAACTGCTTCCGCCGCTACCGTAGCGGGCTTCCTGGCGCTCGCGGAAGAATTCTTCGTAGGTCATGTACGGCTTATCGGGATGGTTGGTCTTCATGTGCTCGACGTAGTTGTCGTAGTCCGGAATGCCAATCAGCATCTTTGCCGCCTGACCGAGATATTTTTTTGCCTGACCTAAAGTACCAAACATTCTGCCGTCCTGTTAATGAATAAAGCCGGATGGCGGCTTGCGCCTTATCCGGCCTACATACTCCACATTTTGTAGGCCGGATGAGCGCAGCGCCATCCGGCAATTACGGCTTAATGATGTGAAGAGGTTTTCACGCCGCCTTCCGGCACCGGTACATACGGTGTCTCTTTATCAGATCGACCGTCGATGGCGCGGGCTTTCTGCCAGGTACGGAACCCGTAGAAAATGATGCTGTACACCACCACCAGGAACAGAATACTCAAGCCTGCGTTGGTGTAGTTGTTGACGACGATGTGGTTCATGTTGGCAATCTGTTGAGCGGTCAGTTCGCCGCCGTTAGCAATCTTCTCTTTGTACTGATTCGCCATGAAGAAGAAGCCTTCCATCTGCGGGTTGGTGCTGAACAGTTTCAGACCCAGCGCCCAGGTGGTGCAGATAAGCAGCCATACTGCCGGAACCACGGTAACCCAGATGTATTTGGTGCGTTGCATTTTAACCAGCACCACGGTGCCGAGAACCAGCGCCACGGCAGCCAGCATCTGGTTAGAGATACCGAACAGCGGCCACAGGCTCTTAACGCCGCCCAGCGGGTCAACAACACCTTGATACAGCAGGTAACCCCACAGGCCTACGCAGCCCGCAGTACCAATGATACCCGCAACCAGAGAGTCGGTTTTCTTCAGGAACGGAACGAAGTTACCCAGTAAATCTTGCAGCATAAAGCGGCCAGAACGGGTACCGGCGTCCAGTGCGGTCAGGATGAACAGCGCTTCGAACAGGATACCGAAGTGGTACCAGAAGCCCATGTCAGCCATCGGCAGCACTTTGTGGAACACGTGGGCGATACCAACGGCCAGCGTCGGTGCACCACCTGCGCGGTTCAGAACGGACGGCTCGCCGATGTCTTTCGCGGTTTGCAGGATCTGCTCAGGTGAAATCACAAAGCCCCAGGAGCTGACGGTTGCCGCTGCGTGTGCGGTAACGTCTTTCAACTGCGCCATAATAAGTGGGGCGTTCTCACCGCTCATTTCATGCAGGTTCGGCATGGTGATGCCAAGGCCAGCAGGCGGGGTGTTCATTGCGAAGTACAGACCCGGTTCGATGATGGACGCAGCAACCAGCGCCATAATCGCCACGAAGGATTCCATCAGCATCGCGCCGTAACCAATGAAACGCGCGTCGGTTTCACAGGCCAGCAGCTTCGGTGTAGTACCGGAAGCGATCAGCGCGTGGAAGCCAGATACCGCACCACACGCGATGGTGATGAACAGGAACGGGAACAGAGCGCCTTTCCACAGCGGGCCAGTACCATCAACGTACTGGGTCATCGCCGGCATTTTCAGTTCCGGGTTGAGGATAACAATCCCCACCGCCAGACCGACGATAACGCCGATTTTCAGGAAAGTAGCCAGATAGTCGCGCGGGGCAAGGATCAGCCATACCGGCAGCAGCGCGGAGATAAACGCGTAACCGATCAGGGTAAAGGTAATGGTGGTGTCTTTAAAGGTCAGCGCCGGGCCCCAGTACGGGTCGTGCGCAATCACGCCGCCGAAGTAGATGGAGGCAACCAGCAACACAATACCAATCACCGACACTTCGCCCACGCGTCCTGGGCGCAGGAATCGCATGTAGATCCCCATGAACAGCGCGATAGGTACGGTTGAGCAGACGGTGAACACACCCCACGGGCTTTCAGCCAGTGCTTTCACCACGATCAACGCCAGTACCGCAAGGATGATGATCATGATTAAGAAGCAGCCGAACAGCGCAATGGTTCCCGGCACCGGGCCCATCTCTTCTTTGATCATCTCACCCAGAGATGCGCCGTTACGGCGAGAAGAGATAAACAGCACCATGAAGTCCTGCACCGCACCGGCCAACACTACGCCCGCCAGCAACCACAGCGTACCAGGCAGGTAGCCCATCTGCGCGGCCAGTACCGGCCCAACCAGCGGACCTGCACCTGCGATAGCAGCAAAGTGGTGACCAAACAACACGTTACGGTTGGTTGGAACGTAGTTCAGACCATCATTGTTGATGACCGCCGGCGTGGCGCGCGTCGGGTCAAGTTTCATCACCTTTTGGGCGATGTACAAACTGTAGTAACGATAAGCCACCAGATAAACAGAAACTGAGGCGACTACGATCCACAGGGCACTAATGTGTTCACCCCGACGTAATGCCACTACCGAGAGGCAGAATGCACCGATGATTCCGAGAATCACCCAGGGTATGTGCTTGAATATCTTTTTCGTATCCATAGTAAAACCTGGTATCTAATTAATAATTGGCCGAAGCCGCGTGGGTTAGATCTTGTGTTTGAGGAGGTTATTTGACTGCTATGTTGGGGGGATCTTGCCAGAGAATTACGCGCGTAAAGTAAGGTAAATAAGTGAGCGGTTGTATGTCAGCTTAAGCGGTCCCAAGTGTCAGCGAGCGGTAAGCGGTGGGGACTAACGGGTATATTTATGTGATTGAGATCACTAATAAACCCGCTTAGCGCTTTGGCAGACGGCGTAGATCGACGAATCGTCGATGCTGAGATCGATTCAACTAGCACAAATTTCATAAAGTTTTCCCTTTCCAGGCCGAAAATTCTGACATCTGTCTAGCGGAAAGAGAAAACATGTTAAAACGTATGAAGATTGTTACCAGCTTACTGCTGGTATTGGCGCTATTTGGCCTTTTACAGCTCGCCTCGGGCGGCTTGTTTTTTAACTCACTTAAGAATGACAAAGAGAACTTTACCGTTCTGCAAACCATTCGCCAGCAACAGTCTGCGCTGAACGCCACCTGGGTTGAACTGCTGCAAACGCGTAACACCCTGAACCGGGCAGGCATTCGCTACATGATGGATCAGAGCAATATCGGCAGCGGCGCGACCGTTGCCGAGCTGATGCAGGTGGCGAGTACGGCGCTGAAGCTGACGGAAAAAAACTGGGCGATTTACGAGTCGCTCCCGCGCGATCCGCGCCAAAGCGAAGCCGCTTTCCAGGAGATCAACCGCACCTATGACATCTATCACGGTGCGCTGGCGGAGCTGATCCAGTTACTGGGTGACGGGAAGATCAACGCGTTCTTTGATCAACCGACGCAGAGTTATCAGGATGGTTTTGAGAAGCAGTATATCAATTACATGCAGCAGAACGATCGCCTGTATGACATCGCTGTGGAAGATAACAACAGCTCTTACAGTCAGGCGATGTGGGTGCTGGTTTGTGTGCTGATCACCGTTCTGGCGGCGATTATTGCGGTCTGGTTTGGTATCAAACTGACTCTTATTTCCCCAATGAACCGTCTGATTGACAGCATTCGTCATATCGCCAGCGGCGATCTGGTGAAGCGTATTGAAGTGGAAGGTTCCAACGAGATTGGGCAACTGGCGGAAAGCCTGCGTCACATGCAGGGTGAGCTGATGAACACCGTGGGTGACGTGCGTAACGGCGCCAATGCGATTTACAGCGGGGCCAGCGAGATTGCGATGGGCAATAACGATCTCTCCTCCCGTACCGAACAGCAGGCGGCCTCTCTGGAAGAAACCGCAGCCAGCATGGAACAGCTGACGGCAACCGTGAAGCAGAACGCTGAAAACGCGCGTCAGGCCAGCCATCTGGCGCTGAGTGCGTCGGAAACCGCGCAGAAAGGCGGCAAAGTGGTGGACAACGTGGTGCAAACCATGCGTGATATCGCTTCCAGTTCGCAGAAGATCGCCGACATTATTAGCGTCATTGACGGCATTGCCTTCCAGACCAATATTCTGGCACTCAACGCCGCGGTAGAAGCCGCACGTGCGGGCGAGCAGGGCCGTGGATTTGCGGTGGTTGCGGGTGAAGTGCGTAACCTGGCCCAGCGTAGTGCGCAGGCCGCGCGCGAGATTAAGAGCCTTATTGAAGACTCGGTCAGCCGTGTGGATGTCGGTTCAACGCTGGTTGAAAGCGCCGGTGAAACCATGGATGAGATCGTCAATGCGGTAACCCGCGTGACCGATATCATGGGTGAAATCGCCTCTGCTTCTGATGAACAGAGCCGCGGTATTGATCAGGTTGGTCTGGCCGTTGCCGAGATGGATCGTGTGACGCAGCAGAACGCCTCGCTGGTGGAAGAGTCCGCCGCTGCCGCTGCCGCGCTGGAAGAGCAGGCCAGCCGCCTGACTCAAGCCGTTGCCGTGTTCCGTATTCAGCATGACCAACAGCGCGCGCGTGACGTTGCGGCCGCTAAACCGGTTTCAACGGTCCAGCCGCGTAAAGCCGCAGTAGCGGATGCCGGGGATAACTGGGAAACGTTCTAAGTAAGCATCAGGCGCATGGCGCAGCGTGATTCATACGCCAGGCCATGCGCCGCTTCCTCTTCTCTTTTCTGGCGCAACTTTGCAGGCAGCGTCTCTTCAGCCAACATTTCAAATCCCAGACGCGCGTACCATGGCGCATTCCACGGCACATCGCGGAAGGTGGTCAGCGTAAGCGACGTGTAACCTTTCTCGCGCGCCTGTTCGGCAACATAGCAAATTAATCGGCGGCCAATTCCTTTTCCCTGCCACTCCTGATGCAGCGACAGTTCTGCAATGAACAGCGATGAATCCAGCGTTTCGGCGACTAAAAAGCCGACCGGATGCTCATCGGCCTGCGCCAGCCAGCTCAAGCCAGTGGCGGCAAATGCCTGATGCTGAGCAGCCGATATAATCTGGTCATCAGCAATCCACGCCAGTTCCGGGATCTGTAAAAAACGTTGCCCCGCAGATCGTTCGATGGCGGGAAGAGCGGCTGCGTCTGCCAGAGTAGTAGCGCGTAAGGTGATGTTCATACGAGGAGCATAACATGCCCGATAAGCACGGTGTTATCGGGCATCTGGAGGATTAATCTTTACGTGGATCGCTAATGGGCTGGCGAACCAGGAAGATGTAGGCAAGGGCCCCCACCATGGTGACGCAGCCACAGATGATCAGCGCCAGGCGGAAAGAGTTGGTGGTATCAACAATAAATCCGGTGACGATCGGCGCAAACGATGCGCAGATAAAGCTGGCAAAGTTCTGGATACTGCCCACGGAAGCGGTCATGCGTGAGGCGACGGCGACGTGGATCAGGCCCCAGCACGAGGTACCGGCGAAGTGGATACAGAACAGCGCCATACCGATCAGTAACACGGCGGCCATCGACGTTGTGGCCTGCGGCACAACGAAGGTGAAGGCTGCAGAGCAGAACATCCCGGCGATTATACAAATCTTACGGCTCTTAATCGGTGCCATACCGCCTTTTACCAGCCAGTCGGTGACAAAGCCGTTAATCAACATGCCGGCTGCGCCAAACAGGAACGGGATCGCCGCCATTAATCCGGTGCTTTTTAAATCCAGGTTGTAGGAGGTTTGCAGGTAGCCCGGCAGCCAGGCCAGGTATAACCATGCGGTATAGTTGATGCCGCTAAAGCCCAGCATCATGCCCCACATGGTACGGTTGCGAAACAGGCTGCGCCATTCGGCAAAGCTCAGCGGATCGCGGCGGGCATTGACGCTACCAGCGTTCAGGTACGCTTGTTCCGTGGCGCTCAGCTCAATTTGCTCGCGGTTGCGATACAGCATGTACCAGCCGATGGCGAGGAAAATACCCAGCACGCCAATGGTGATGAACATCCAGCGCCAGCCCATTACCAGCATCATGGCAGCCAGAATCGGCGGGCTAATGGCAACCCCGATGGTGGAGGCGGCGTTGAATAATCCCATCGGGCGGCCGCGCTCTTTGATGTTAAACCAGTCGTTGATGACCTTTACGCCGCACGGGTTCATTGGCGCTTCGCCGATCCCCATCCCGATACGCACCAACACAAACTGGGTGAAGCTGTGTACCATGCCGGACATCGCCTGAAACAGCGACCAGAAGAACATCCCCAGCCCCAACATAATGCGCGGACCTTTGCGATCCAGCAGCGGGCCGCAGGGCAATTGCGCAATACCATAAGCGAGAGAAAATACCGACAGCAGCACGCCGATTTGCGTGGCGCTCAGCCCCAGTTCTTCACGAATCGTTAAGTTGGCGACCGACAGAGAACTGCGGTCGAGGTAATTAATAACCGCAGCAAAAAATAATAAAATCATTGCCGTGGTCTGAATACGTTTTATTCGGCTACTGCGTTGCACCATGCCCTCAGGCGGAACATTAATATCCGCAGATGATGACGTGCCAAACGAAGAACTCGGGTCGAGGGTAATATTATTTTTTTCCACGCCGGACTCCTGAACCTCAATAATTTATTTTTCACACAGCAGGACTGTGCAGTATTGAAAAAATACCGGTGATGAATCAATTTGCTCATCACCGCTCACAAAAGTTTTAATGCAGTCGACTTAGCGTGAGCATAGGCAAGAGGTATTTTTCCGGCGTTTTTATTTTTATAAAATCGTGCTCCCGGTAATGATTTGCTGTTTTTTATCGGTACTTAATGGGCGGCGCTATGACTCTGGTTGATGGAACGAATCATTGATTGTTTGGCTGAATTCAAATGGTTACAAAGCGCCAGGGTGGCATCCAGGTCGCTGCGGCAGATCAGCGCGCTGAGGATGGTCATATGCTCATCAATGGCAATGATGTTGCGTTGTTTGAGGTCGCTCTCATCCCACTGATAGTGGAAGTGGAAAATCACGGAGATGATTTCAAGTGATTGATTGAAAAATATATTATCGGCAGCAGAGAGCAGCAAGGCATGAAACTCACGGTCTAACTGCGAGAACATACGAAAGCTGCTGCCGATGCTGTCGCGCAAGATCCGGTGGCGTTCCAGCAGCGTTTTCGCCTGCAGCCAGCGTGGGTCATCGTCGGGCAGATTGAGAAAATGTTGCAGGGAATGGGTTTCCAGCATTTCTCTGAGTTCAAACAGCTGCTCCGCATAGGCCTGATCGAACTGCTTCATGCTCCACTGACCGCGTTTTTCGTTTTTGATCAGGTTGTAACGTTCGAATTTTAAAAGATATTCCCGTACGACTACCGGACTGACGCCCGCGGCTCTGGCAAGCTGCAGTTCGGAGAAGCTCTCGCCTGCACGCAGCTGGCGCTGGTTGATCATGGTGAAAAACGCCTGCTCAAAAATCCGGTTTTGCTCGGTCATGGAGGCGGTGGTGCAGGCAAAACCGTCGTCATGGTCGGGTTTACGCACGATAACATAGTGGCTGCCGACCTGGGTCAGCACGCCGCACTCGCCTAAGTGGCTCAGCATATGGCGCACGGTGGTGCGGCTGATGTTGTACATCTCTGCCAGTGCACTTTGTGAGGGGAGCGGGGAAGGGATATGACCACGCGCCATATCATCGATAATCTGGTTAATCACATTGTGGCGTAAGTTCTGCGAACGGCTCATGGCTTCTCCTTTTTATCTATTAAAACCCGATTTAAAACATTTTTATGCGCTGGGATTCACAGATTGTGTTTCTGCTTTCTCCGTCTTTTATATTTTCGTTGATATCTGAGGCAACAAAAAACAGGAGAGCAGAATCATGTCTACGATGAATACGTTGATTTGCCAGGAACCTAAAAAATTAGTCTGGAAAGAACGCGAAATACCTATTCCGGGTGAGAGTGAAGCATTAATAAAAATTAAATCGGTAGGGATTTGTGGTACCGATATTCATGCCTGGGGTGGCAATCAACCTTTTTTCAGCTACCCACGTGTATTAGGGCATGAAATATGTGGGGAAATTGTCGGGCTGGGTAAGAATATACAGAATCTGAAAAATGGTCAGCAGGTGGCGGTTATTCCTTACGTGGCCTGCCAGCAGTGTCCGGCATGCCTGAGCGGGCGCACCAACTGCTGCGAGAAGATTTCAGTAATTGGCGTGCACCAGGATGGCGGTTTCAGTGAATATTTGTCCGTTCCGGTGACCAACCTGCTGGATGCGCAGGGGATTGACCCGCAGGCGGCGGCGCTGATTGAGCCTTATGCCATCAGCGCGCATGCGGTACGCCGGGCGGCGGTGGCGTCGGGTGAGCAGGTGTTGGTGGTCGGCGCTGGTCCGATTGGCCTGGGGGCAGCAGCGATTGCCAAAGCCGATGGCGCACAGGTGGTGGTCGCCGATACCAGTCCGGCGCGCCGAGACCATGTGGTTTCCCGCCTGGGACTCCCGGTTATCGACCCATCCGCTGAAGATTTTGATGCGCAGCTGCGCGCTCAGTTTGGCGGTTCGCTGGCGCAAAAGGTGATTGATGCCACGGGGAATCAGCATGCGATGAATAACACGGTGAATTTGATTCGTCATGGTGGCAGCATCGTTTTCGTTGGGTTGTTTAAAGGCGATTTGCAGTTCTCTGACCCTGAGTTCCACAAGAAAGAGACCACCATGATGGGCAGTCGCAACGCCACGCCGGAAGATTTCGCCAAAGTGGGCCGCCTGATGTCGGAAGGCAAATTGACCGCCGACATGATGCTTACGCACCGTTACGCGTTTGCCACACTGGCTGAAATCTACGAGCGGGATGTAATCAATAACCGTGAACTGATTAAAGGCGTGATCACGTTCTGAGAGGGAAAACAGGATGAAAACATTGAATCGACGTGATTTTCCGGGAGCCAGCTACCCAACGCGTGTGATCCAGTTTGGAGAAGGTAACTTTCTGCGGGCGTTTGTCGACTGGCAACTGGATATCCTTAACGAGCATACCGATCTGAACGCTGGCGTGACCATCGTTCGGCCAATTAATACCAATTTCCCGCCGTCGCTGAATACCCAGGACGGGCTGTATACCACGCTGATTCGCGGGCTAAACGAGCAGGGTGAGGCGGTGAGTGAGGCGCGGCTTATCCGGTCGGTGAATAACGAAATCAACCCGTACCAGGATTTCGCGGCGTATCTGGCGCTGGCGCACAATGCAGATATCCGTTTTGTGTTTTCAAATACTACCGAAGCCGGAATTAGCTATCACGCGGCAGACTGTGTGGATGATGCGCCGCCAGTGAGCTTTCCGGCCAAACTGACGCGCCTGCTGCTGGAGCGCTTTAACCACTTTGAGGGCGCGGTGGATAAGGGCTGGGTAATTATCCCGTGCGAGCTTATCGACTATAACGGTGAGGCGCTCAAAACCCTGGTGCTGCGGTATGCGCAGGAGTGGCAGCTTCCTCCGGCATTTGCCGACTGGGTGGAGACGGCAAACACGTTCTGTTCCACGCTGGTTGACCGTATTGTCACCGGCTACCCGCGCGAAGAAGCCGCTGCGCTGGAGGCTACACTTGGCTATCACGATGCGTTTCTCGATACCGCGGAGCATTTTTACCTGTTTGTGATCCAGGGGCCGCAGTGGCTGGCAGAGGAGCTGAAGCTGGCGCAGTGTCCGCTGAATATCCGTGTAGTGAGCGATATCAAACCGTACAAAGAGCGCAAAGTCGCTATTCTCAATGGCGCGCATACGGCGCTGGTGCCGGTGGCGTGGCTGTGCGGGTTGGAGACCGTTGGCGAGGCGATGCAGGATGCTGATATCCGCCGCTTTGTCGAGCGGGCGATTAGTGAGGAGATTATTCCGGTGTTGGATCTCCCGGCGGACGAACTGCGAGAATTTGCCGACGCGGTGAGCGGGCGTTTTCAGAACCCCTACATTCGCCACCAGTTGCTTTCCATTGCGCTTAACGGGATGACTAAATTCCGCACCCGAATTTTGCCGCAACTGCTGGCGGGTGAGCAAAATGGGCGCTGGCCAGTGCGGTTAACGTTTGCCCTCGCTGCGCTGCTGTCGTTTTATCGCGCAGAGCGTAACGGGGAACGCTATCCGATACAGGATGATGAGCAGTGGGTAAGCCTCTATGCCAGCCTGTGGCCGCGAGTTGGCAATGATTTAACGCTGCGTGAACTGGTGGATTCAGTGCTTGGCGATGCGGCGCACTGGGGAGAGGATTTGACGTTGTTACCTGGGCTTGCCGGGCAGGTGACGGCCAACCTGGAGATGATTCTGGTGCAGGGTATGCGCCAGGCGGTGAACAGTCTGGAATAAGGTTGCCATGCAGCGCCCGGTGTGGTGTTGGGCGCTGTTTTTTTTATCCCTGAGCAGCCACTATTTTGATTTCAACCATCCCGATCCCCAGCTTACGCGGTGAGTGACCGAGAATATTGCCCTCGTTGGTGGCGACCGGATCGGGTGGAACAATAACCAGCGTATCGGCATCCGCCGGGTTATCAAAATGTAAGGTAGTGGTGCTGACGTCATGGCCTAACACCAGCGTCTGTTCCTCGTTGCCAACGCGCACGGGGATCGGACGATTGGCATTGTCGCCGAAGGCTTTCGCGGTAATGACCAGATCGAATTTCTTCGGCAACGGGGCTTTGTACTCTATCGTTACTTCTTCGCTGAGCTGCGCATTGGACCAGCGTCCCCAGGATTCGGGGCGTGAAATACCGCTAAATTGTTTCACCTCTTCCGGCGCGCCCGCCACGTTGAAAACGAAGCTATCTGCTTTGTAGCGAATGTCGTTATCGACAATTTTCAGCGTATCGACGTTACCTTTGTAGCGCTCCATGTCGATCACCGTATCTTTAAATACGGTTTTACTTTTCCATTTGGCTTTGTCGACGTGCTGCACAATTTGCTGCCCGCCTAACTGACCCTGTGAAACGCACCAGTCGGTAGAAAGCGCCAGCTCCGGCGCCCACAGTTGCGCCATTTTGTAGCAGCGATCGACCCAGACAAAGTTATCGCGCGGGGCAAAATCAGCCAGCTGGAAGCGCAGCGGGGCCGAGTATTCGCTTTCCGGCAGCGGCTCGACGCGTTTGTCCGATACACGCAGCAGCAACGGCAAGCGGAAATGGCTGCCGGAGAAGGAGATCATATTTTTGTCCTGGTCGACGGTGAACTCTTTCATCTCTTTCGGGAAATTCCACAGGCGAATGATATCGGGCTTCCACGCCAGCATTTTTTCTTTAATGTTCAGGAATACTTCCGACACGGATTCGCTCGACAAGCTGCTACGGCCAAGACCGATAAAGTTATCGCCGCCGAGAATATCCAGTACCGTTGCGCCGTTATCCATCGTATTACGTTTTACCGCCAGCGTGTCCTGTTGCGGTTGGTCGCCGCGCAGCACGAAGAACAGGTTGTTACGATCCTGCTTGTTCAGATACTTCCATGCGGTGTTGTTCATCGCCAGATGATCGGAAGAAACAACGATAACGGTATCTTTAAACCACGGCGATGCTTTGATTTTATTGATAAATTCGGCAATGTTTTCCTGGCTGCAACTGACCGCGCTGAACGACTGGTTGGCCTTCCCGTCGATGTCATAACGTTTACGGTTGCAGCTACGTGAGATAAATCCATCCGGATGATGGGTATCCACGGTCAGGGTAAACAGTGAAAAACGCTGGCCCGAGCGCGAAAGCTCTTCGAATTTTTTCCATGCTGCGTCCAGCACGGTATCGTCGTAGAAGCCCCAGTCGTTACGATAGGCCGGGTCCGCCACCACGCTTTTTAACTCTTCCGCACCGTACAGATGGTCAAAGCCGTGAGATTTCAGGAACACGTCTTTGCCGGCAAAGCGCAGGTTGGCACCCTGCACAAAGTAGTTCTGATAGCCGGAGTTTTTCAGGATATCGCCCAGACAGATATTGTTAGGGAAGAAACTTGAGACCGACGCCGAGGCGTTGCCTTCAAATGGCGCAAACAGCGGAATACCGCACTGGGAGGCGACCATCCCGGCGATGGTGTAATCGGTACCCGGCAGTTGCATGGTATTGCTGAAATCCAGACCTTCATTTTTTAACGCGCCGAGTTCCGGGGTCAGATCCGGGAACGCGTCGTTATTAAAATAGGTGCGCTCGAGGCTCTCACCGTAGATATACACCAGGTTCAGCTTCGGGTTGGGAATGGTTTTCGACGGCTCTTTATAATACGTCGTGAAATCCGGATCGCCATCGCGCGACTGCGACTTCACCAGTTCGGTTATCTGGTGAAACGCCGGGCTGGCGTCAACGGAGGCCAGCGCCAGCAGCAGGGCCAGCAGACTGTAACCCACATGATGCGGGTGATGGCGACGGCGGCGCAGGATCCAACCGAGCGCGACAAAAACCGTCGTCAGCGCCAGCGCGATGCCGACCCCCGGCAAAATATATTTTCCAATCCCCGCGCCGGTCAGGCTATTGGTCAGCGTGTAGAGTACCGCGTCATTGATCCCGTCGCCGGTGAAATAGTCACTGGCGTACAGCGTGATATTCAGGACAATAAAAATCCCCAGCACCGTTAACGTGGCGGCAAACCACCAAGTGTTGCGACCCGCTTTCCAGGCGTAAATCAGCACTGAAGCGAGAAACAGAGTGATGGAGATTAATTCTGACAACGGTCGATCCTCAATAAACCGGGCACATGCCTGGCAGGCTAATCATTAGGGGAAAGCACAATGTAATAGCGATGTTATATTGCTGCAATTGTAGTGACATTAAATTACGTTGTTATTCAGAATTGGTTTAGATATGTGTGTTTTTTGCAGGGGATTTACTGGTTATTTAACGTGTGAATGTAATGGGGTAAAAAATAGATGCCGCGCAGGTTATACGCGGCATGTCGTGCGTCAGGAAATGAAGTTCATGCCCTGTTTTAACACCAGATCGCAGGCCTTGGTTTTCACCTGCTTCGCCAGCGAGCTGTTGCCAATCGTGTTCAGGTCCAGCTGTTGACCATCTTTGGCGTTGAGCAGACCCTGAATCCCGTCCATATAGTTGGTGTCTTGCTTCTGCTCAGGAGCACTGAGCCCCAGTTTATCCAGCACCTGGTTTTTGACGTTTTGCGTGTCGGTGACCGAGGCCAGCTTCTGTTTCGCGCAATATTCCAGGATCCCGGCGGCGTTATTCATGCTGCTGGAGGTCAACGACTGATTACTGCCATTCAGCAGGCTGGTCAGGGAAGAGAGCGACGAGCTGCTTTGCGAGCCGGAGCTTTGTTTGCTCAGCTCACTGGCCGCGCTGGAGAGCGAATCCTGCCAGGAGGCAGCGAAAACGCTGGTGGAGATGAGCGTGCTGGCGGCAAGCGCACAGCACAGCAGACGTTTGGTAGTTTTCATCATTATATGCAACTCGTGTTATGCCTTTTCAGCGCAGTATAGCGCTGGCAGTCTTAGGAGTGGTCCTAATACGTTAATACTCTTTACCGGTGACCCGACTACGGTAGCTTTCCCAGTTAAAAATGACCCACAGGCTGTTGCCAAGGCGCATACGATCCATCACGCGCTCGCCCAGCAGCTTGTTCATTTCATCCATATTGCTGTTAGTTAACATGCCGGTCGGACGTTTTGAGGATGAACGGCGATCGACAATCTGATTAATAATCACTTTTTCATAGCGGGATTCGGTCTGCATGCCGATCTCGTCGATCACCAGCAGATCCACATTGCTCAGATCGTTGAGCAGCTGTTCTTCGCTGGTTTCACGATTGCTGAACGTTTCTTTCATCGCCGACATGATATCGGCCACGGTAATGATCAGTACCGACTTGCCGCGCAATAGCAGTTCGTTGCAGATGGCGGCGGCCAGATGGTTTTTGCCGGTGCCGGGTTTGCCGGAGAAGATAAAGCTGGCGATGTTGCCGTCAAACTCTTCAACGTATTGGCGGGCTTTGCTCAGGGCGTTCATCTGACCTTCGCACTCTACCCGATAGTTTTCGAACGAACAGTTCTGATGCAGCGGACGGATACCGGAACGGTTGAATGTGCGCTGCATTTTCATGGCCCGGTTTTCGCGGGCCAGCGCTGCGGCACGAATTTCACCTTGCTCTTTTTGCCATGCCAGCAGCTCCTCGCCCGTTTTAAAGGCGGGCTCGACATTAGGTGGCATCATTTTTTGCAGACGTTTCATCAGGTCGCCAACGTTTTTCATCGTTATCCTCTAAAACCCGGTGGAATGTGGCTGTCAGGTTCACTGACGCTGTTCACATCGCGCTTTGGCATTCCGCCATTGCTGGCCCGTCCAATCTGAATGCTGCGCGCCAGTTTTTGCTGCCACTGAATATGGTGAAAGACTTTGCCTTCAGCCTGCCAGTAGGCAACAAATGAGGCCAGTTCTTCAGCAGTAACCGGCTCTCGCAACGCTACGCCCCATAAAGCGGCCTGACGCTGAAAGTCGGCATCAGGCTGCCAGGCAGCGTACATCGCAAATTTCCCCATTGGCACGGCAACGGGAGCGGTTTGCGGCTCTTCATAAAATTGATCATCCAATGTCACATCGCTTCCCGGGCGTGACAGTTTCTCCTCAAGCGCCAACAGCTCAGCCAGTCTAGCAGGCGTCACCGCGTAAAACGCTGGTGCATTGTTAGCGAATACGGCTACGGCGCCACCCGCAGACTTGGCCAGCACAGCGTGGTGATCGTGTAGTAAGGCGTCAATGCTCGTGACGTCTGGCGTCAAAATTTTGCAGGGCATAATGTTTCTCAATACTGAACAACAACCGAGAAGGGGACTGCTTTTATAGTAACACAGAGAAGAAGGAGAGCAGCAGGTGAGGGGAGATTCCCCTCTCTGCACGGCATTAAAGAAAGTGCACCGTCAAACGCGTGGACGTTTGCGATACAGCCATAATCCTGGCACGGACAGACCGATGGAGAGCGCACCGACAATCGATGAGGCTTTCAGGAAGTTGGTCAGCAGGGTAATCATCAGCACTTCGCTGTAACCAAAATGGCCGATTTTTACCGCTGAGATCATGGCTGTGTAGGCGGAGATCCCCGGAAACATAGGGATCACTGCCGCGACGGTGAAGACTTTCGGATGCGCCAGATACCAGCGCGACCACTGGATCCCAATGCAGCCGACCAGCAGCGACGCCATAAATGTTGACCATTCAATATTAAACCCTGCGGTCATCATCACCATTCGTGAGCCGTGACCGAGTGCACCGAGTAATGCGCACCATGGGAGCGCCCGATGGGGGACATTGAATACCATGGCAAAGCCAAGCGCTGGGATCGCCGACAGGATCATATCCTGCATCAGCGCCAGTATGAAATCGATCACGCCCATCCGCGCAGCCCCCATAAGGTCATCGACACGATCACGCCAATACAGGTCGCCAACGTAAGCAGACTGGCAATAGCCCAGCGAGCGAGTCCGGTATTAATGTGTCCCTTAAACATATCCGCGACGGAGTTGATCAACGGAAAACCCGGAACCAGCAGTAGCACGCTGGCGGCCATAGCGATAGTCGGAGTATTGCTAAAGGTCGGCAACGTCAGCAGCAAACCTGAAATGGTGGTCGCCACAAAGGCGGTGATGCAAAAATTGATTTGCGGATGCAAATGCCGGGATGCCAGTATCTGGCGGATATACATCGCCACCATGCTGGCGAAAAAGGTGATCACCGCACCATCCCATCCGCCGTTATTGAGTTTACAAAAACAGGCGCAGGATAAACCGACCATCAGGGCGACCAGCCATCTTGGATAGCGCAGTGGTTTAATCTGGCTAAAGCGTTTCTCTACGCCTTTAACATCCAGCAGTTTATGTTCCGCCAAAATGACAATGTGCTGCACTTCCGTCACGACGTGCATATTAATGCCGCGATCCTGATTTTTTCGCGTTGATGTCAGGCATTGCCCGTCTTTAATGGTGGTCAGGACGATAGCGTTAGAGGAGATAGCGCTTTCTACACTATCCATGCCAAGCGCCAGCCCGAGGCGGGTGGATAGCTCGTCAACCAGCGCGCTTTCTGCCCCATGCTGAAGTAAAAAAAGACCGCATTGAATACATAACCGTGTAACCGTTCGCTGTGACAACTGCTCTGTTTGCATGGTTCGCTCTGACTGAAAAGGATCTCTTTGAGTGACGAATGTTTACTTTTATCATGAAGCATGAGCCCGCTGGCTCTGGCTAAGATCAATCTTTGTGTCGAAAAAAGACACCGACGATACGGTTATGGCATATTAACACTCCCCACTCGCCGAGGTATGAGAGGGCGCATGACTGTAATGTAGCGTTATTTATCCGGATGGCAAATACATAAGCCATGCTAACGACCTATTGTAGTTATTTTAATTTTACAAATAACGTATTTATGCGTAATCATGTAATAATAGCTTGACAGTTTGGCTTTATCTGGATTGTAGTGCCAATACTTTTATTTTAATAAACGCCAAGGATAAGCAATTCACCCCGTTTATTGTTCGGAGTATTTTTCCGTGAATTAATGGCTATTAATTTATTCGGGAGAACTGAATTAAGTACGATTACGGACTGGTGAGTGTGGAGGGGATATGTTGCAAGGACGCTGCAAAAACGCAATTATTATTAGTAAATCACCGATTATACAGACCGGGCTTAAAGGTATAATACAGGCGCAGTTTGCCGATTACGAACTCACATACTGTCGTTCTGTTGAAGAACTAACATTATTACAACTACGGTACGCTGATTTGGTGATTGCTGATTTAACTGGAGACTGCAATTATCCTCGTTCAGTCTGCGAACAATATTATTCTTTATTATCTCAATACCGTGATATTCACTGGGTCTTTCTCGTCTCTCGCATTTTTTATCCTTTGGCTATTGAGCTACTGATGTGTCCTGTCAGTTCGCTACTCTCTGATGCAGAGCCGATAGAAAGTTTAGTGAGCGTCATTCACGCAGGAAATGCACGAGCAGAAAGAATAAGTAAGACACTACTTTCTCCACCTGCCATGCCGCAATTGTTAGATCATAGCGCGCGCTCAATAGTCCTCACTCTCTCTGAAAGGAAAGTGCTGCGCCTCCTTGGGAAAGGCTGGGGAATTAATCAGATTGCGATGTTGCTGAAGAAAAGCAATAAAACAATCAGTGCCCAAAAGAATAGCGCTATGCGTCGCTTGTCGATAAATAGCAATGCAGAAATGTATGCCTGGATAAATAGTTCTCAAGGATCGCGAGAACTTAATTTACCTTCAGTTTATGGAGAAACCACGGAATGGAAAGCAGAATCATCAAAAGAAACGTTGCACTGGTAGAAAAGTGTACAATGAGCAGTGTAGGTATTAATAGTTTATTTAATACCATGCCAGATGACCAATATAAACTTCATCTCTTTTCTAGCCAGCCCACTTTTAGTCAGGCAATGTTAAAGATGTCGTTTTCGGCAGTTATTTTTTCTCTCTCTGCAATCAGAAGCGATCGCAGAGCTGGGTTGGCCTATTTAACGGAACTGGCGATAAATTTTCCACGGATTCGCCGTGTGGTGATTGCCGATGATGACGCTGAAGCGCGTTTAATTGGCTCCTTGTCCCCCTTGCCGCTGGATGGCGTTGTGAGTAAAGCTTCTTCGTTAACGGTGCTACAGGACGCTTTATTTACGGCGTTAAGCAGCCCAAGCCGAGGAACCGAAAGCACGAAAAACCATTGGTATATTAATCAAAGCCGCATGCTCAGTCCGACAGAACGAGAAATACTGCGCTTTATGTCAAATGGCTATTCGATGCCGCAGATTGCCGCTCAGCTTGAACGGAACATTAAAACCATTCGGGCACACAAATTTAATGTGATGTCCAAACTGGGAGTAAGCTCAGATGCCGGGTTACTGGATGCTGCCGATATCCTGCTGTACCTGCGAGCTGGCGAGCCAGCGCCCTTTATGCAGGCGGCTTCGTGACAGGCAACGTTGACGTGCTTTGTGCCGGGTTTGGTCGCCGATTTGGCGCGTGAGGCATTACTGACACACGTCAACCCAGGTGGCAGAAGTCAGTTCAGCCATCCTCTCAGGCGTGATGCGAACCGCGCTGTGGATGGCACCTGCGGCAGGCAACACTTCAGCGTAGTGCTTCAGAGAAACATCACAGTACACTGAAATCGGTGTTTCTAATCCGAAGGGGCAAACGCCGCCAACGGGATGCCCCGTCGCGCTCACGACCTCATCACTACTCAACATACGGGCTTTGGCACCGAACGTACTCTTTAGCTTTTTATTATCCAGTCGGGCATCACCTTTTGCCACGACCAGGATGATGTCGTTCTTCACCTTTAGCGAAAGTGTTTTCGCTATCTGGCCAGGTTCAACGTTATGGGCTTTTGCTGCCAGATCAACCGTTGCTGTGCTCTGATCTAATTCGATAATCTCAATATCTGGTGCATGTTGCGCCAGGAATTGACGTACTGATTGCAAACTCATTCTTCTCTCCCTATCGCTTACAGATAGCCCTGCACAGCAGAAAACATGCAGGATGTAATTTGTCATAGGGGCAACCGCACTGTAAATATTTTATTGTAACAACATAGCAACATTAGCAGTTTTTCGATCGTCTTCACAATCAAAGAAACCGGTTACAGTAACCGGTTGCAGAATGCTGAAATGACGATTAATACTGAAGTTGTCACTTCCTCTGTATCACATAATAAGAGCCATCTATGAAACTTAACTCGAATAGCGGTAGTGCTGGTGTTCCTCCCGGCACGGTTGCGAAAAGTGGTAATGGGCTTTACGTGGTGGTGTTGATGCCAACACGGTTGCAGGATTTTGCACAACGGGAGAACGGCTATGTCTACTAACCATGCTGTGTTTAACGTGATTTTCCGCTTTGTTGAAAACTATGTTAGCCCTGTTGCCGGGCGCATCTCTTCACAACGTCATGTCATGGCTATTCGTGACGGTTTTATTTCGGCGATGCCTTTTATGATTGTAGGCTCTTTTCTGCTGGTTTTTGCCTATCCGCCATTTTCTCCGGATACCACCTGGGGATTCGCCCGTGCGTGGCTGGATTTGGCAAAACAGTTTGAAGGCCAAATCCTCACACCGTTTGATATGACGATGGGGATCATGTCGGTCTACATATGTGCGGCTATTGCTTATAACCTGGGCAAGCACTATGTGAAGTCGCATCAGTTAGATCCGTTTATGTGTGCGATGCTATCAATCATGGCTTTTTTGCTGATTGCCGCGCCAAAAACCAAAGGCACGATGCCGGTTGATAGTCTGGGAGGAACGGGGATTTTCACCGCCATCCTGGTAGCCATTTACTGCGTTGAAATGATGCGCTTCCTGAAGGCGCACAACATTGGCATCCGTTTACCCGATCAGGTGCCGCCGATGATCAAAAACTCTTTCGATCTGCTGATCCCGGTGCTGGTGGTGGTGCTAACGTTGTACCCGCTAAGCCTGGTGATACAGTCGCAGTTTGACATGCTGATCCCGCAGGCCATTATGGCCATTTTCAAACCACTGGTGTCGGCTGCAGATTCTCTCCCGGCGATCCTGCTGGCGGTATTGATCGGCCATCTGCTGTGGTTTGCCGGTATTCACGGCGCGGCTATTGTGTCGGGAATGCTGCAAATGTTCTGGCTCACCAATCTCGGGATGAACCAGTCGGCGCTGGCGCAGGGTGCGCCATTGCCGCATATCTTTATGGAAGCGTTCTGGACATTCTTCATTGTGGTTGGTGGTTCCGGCGCGACGATGGGGTTGGTGATTTGCTATCTGCGGAGTCGTTCCGCTCATCTACGCTCGATTGGGCGTCTGAGCGTGGTCCCCAGCATTTTTAATATTAACGAACCGGTGATATTCGGTACGCCGATTGTCATGAACCCGGTGTTTTTTATCCCCTTCCTGCTGGCTCCGATGGTGAATGCGGTACTGGCGTGGGCGGCGATGAAACTGGATTTAATTGGGCGGGTAATTTCAGTAGTTCCCTGGACGGCCCCGGCACCGGTTGGCGCCGCATGGGCGTTAGGTTGGGATTATCGTGCGGCTATCCTGGTGGTGCTGTTGGCGCTGGTATCGGCCGTTATCTACTTCCCGTTCTTTAAGGTCTACGAAAAGCAGTTATTAGCGCAGGAAAAAGAAGAAGCGCAGCGTATGGAAGAGGAAAACCAGCAGGTTGCATAAATATCTGGCGAGGGGCTACGGCTCCTCGCTTACTTCAGCGTGCAGTCTCCGCATTGCTGAACGTCAGGCAGGCGATAGCGTTGGCAGCAGGTTCTGCGCACTAACAGCCCTTCACGCGGAACAACGGTACGCCATAGAGGATTATCCTGACCGCAGGAAAGTTGTTTCTCAAAAAAGCAGGTCTGGCGCAGCGTGGTCAGCAGTTCTTCACCTAACAACGGCTTCATTTCCGTTAAATACCAGTGAATTAAGTATCCGGTGTTGCTCCAGATAAGCTTTGCGTTGATCTCACCCGTCGCTTCCAGCGCCTGCACAACCGGCGTTAGCGCTGAGATAATCAGCGTTTCCATGCGTTGTTGAGGAGACAGGGCTGTAGCCAGATGATCCTGATGGACATCGATCCAGAAGCAGGCTGCTCGGCCCGTTTCGTGGAATTCTACGTGCATGTGTTCAGGAGAGACGTCTATAGCCTCTTTTTGCGTCAGCAGGGCCACCATTAACGGGGGCATCATCAGACCGATATACCATTGCGCCCAAAGAGATATCAGGGGCTTATTTTCGCGGGGCAGCGTGGGCTGGTTGCGATAGATATGGTCTGAATAAACAGCGAGCAATGAACTTAGCGTCGTCGGTTGCGTCCATTCATGCAGCGTCATTGCACCTGGCACAGGCGTTTCGTCAAGACGAATGAAGTCCAGCAAGTGCTCGCGAGTTTTGGCTATCGTTGAGCGTACGGCAGCAGCCAGCGAGGGCATCTCTGAGGGGAGATGGCTACGCCAGATGACATCTTCAACGATCGGTGCGGAACGATAAGCCATGTCGATATAAGGATGTTAATCTTAATGATAATGATTGCTAATCCTATAATTGGTGTTAAGCGATAGCAAGATCTTTGTCGCCATCTCGGGTGGCACCGCACAGAAAGCTCAGGTAGAAGGGCAGTTTACCCGTAGCTCATCGCTGACCAGAGTATTGTTACGCCCAAGATTCTTTGCCTCGTAAAGGGCTTTATCCGCTTTGGCAATAGCAGCATCAATATCCTGTTCGACCAGAGGCGCAATGCCGATACTGACGGTTACGTTGGTTGCCACGCTCTCATTAAACATGTGAGGGATTTTAAGGTCGTACACTTTCTGGCGGATACGTTCGGCGGCAGCCTGGGCCTGCTGTGGATCGACCGCGGTCAGCAAAATCATAAACTCTTCACCGCCAAAACGCGCCACCACATCCCTGGAGCGGACGGAGTCTCGGATGGCGGCAGAAACACGGATCAACGCCTGGTCGCCCATCATATGTCCGTAATGATCGTTATAGGATTTGAAATGGTCGATATCCAGCAGCAGAACGAAGTGTCTCGAATTACTTAGGGCCAACAGCGTGTCGAGCCGGTGTTGCAGCCCCCGGCGATTATACAAACCGGTTAGCGGGTCGAGCATGCTGAGCCCGTTCAGGGTTTCTCGTTCCTCCAGCAGTTTGTACATCAGTTGCTGAGCGAACCCATCGTAGCGCTTTTGTATCACATGCTGGATGGCGATACCGGCCATAGGCAGCGCCATAAAATAGAAAATCCGCAAACCATGCTCGCTGCCGTTAAGCCATAAACAAACGGCGACGGAGGGAAGTGAGTGGAGCGTAAACGCGATGATATTATTGGCAAAAGCGATAGAGCCAATAAACAGTACGCTGAGAAGCGCTATTAACAGGAAATAATAATCATTCTGACCTAGAGCATTATATTTCAATAATATGTGTAACGCCCATAACAAGCCAAAAACGATTGAAATAAAAGGGAGATTAATTCTTTTATCCACGTATTTCCCATGCCATACCAGCAGCAGTGTACTCATCACCAGCATCAGCAACGCCGGTACTGATAAGGCTTTGACCGCAAACAGTGGGAAAAAAAGCGTAAACAGCGCGGAGACTGCGTTGAGCAGCAGAAACAGTCGTAAAGAGAGTTGGTATTTTTTGGTGCGCAGAGTTCGCCAGGATTGTACTGTCATAGGTAAATATTGTTAGTTATCTGCAATGTACGAAGGTGTGTTGGTAAATAAAACAAATAACGAACGGGGTATCATTCGCAGAGGTTTTTATTGTTTTTAGTTGAAGAGCTAACCGGTGAGCAATTTATCACCTTGGATTATTCATGTCATCAATCGTTAAGTAAAACTCATATAATTGATAGTGCTTCACGGCTGACAAATGAGAAATTTTATCATATGATATTGGTTATCATTATCAATGTCATAGGTGGAATCATGTTGCAACGTACGCTGGGCAGTGGATGGGGTGTTTTGCTGCCGGGAATGCTGATTGCCGGGATGGCATATAGCGACCTGTCGGTCTACGTATGGAAGGTGATGATTGTATTAGGATTACTACTGACTTCGCTCATGTTGTACCACAAGCGTTTACGGCACTTTGTTTTGTTACCTTCATGCGCGGCGCTGATAGGTGGCATTGTTCTGGTAATGATGAACTGGAATCAGGGATGAACAAAACTAGAGAAGGAAATCGAGAAGGAAATAAGATAATTGGTGCGAGGGGGGGGACTCGAACCCCCACATCCTAAGGACACTAACACCTGAAGCTAGCGCGTCTACCAATTCCGCCACCTTCGCACAGTCATCTTATTTTTTTGATATCGCCTCGTTGGTGCGAGGGGGGGGACTCGAACCCCCACATCCTAAGGACACTAACACCTGAAGCTAGCGCGTCTACCAATTCCGCCACCTTCGCCCAGTGCGAGCAATATCAACGTGGATTATGGTGCGAGGGGGGGGACTTGAACCCCCACGTCCGAAAGGACACTAACACCTGAAGCTAGCGCGTCTACCAATTCCGCCACCTTCGCATACCATCGACACTCAAAAAGTATCGTTACCACGGAGGCGAATTCTAGAGATTTTATGCAGGGCGTCAACTGTTAATTATCGAACTTAACGTGATTGCCGAAAAAAAAGGCGTTTCTTCGGCTTTGGCGTTTTATGCAGGCCGGATAAGCGATAGCGCCATCCGGCGTTGCTCGATGTCATGCCGGATGTCGGCGTAAACGCCTTATCTGGCCTACAGTGGTTAGGCTTTTTTCGCCTGGCGCGTCATGATGGTGCGATAGACCTTGAAGCGCCCGGTCTGCGCGATAACTTCGTGGAAGCCAAACACTTCATCCAGAACCTTCGGATAAGGCAGGAAGGCGTTTGCCACGATACGCAGTTCACCGCCACTGTTCAGATGACGCACGGCGCCGCGAATCAGCGTTTGCGCGGCATCAAGGCTGGTTTGCATTCCGTCGTGGAACGGTGGGTTGGAGATGATCATATCAAATCGGCCCGTTACGTCAGAAAAGACGTTACTGGCGATGACGTCACCTTCAATGCCATTGGCTGCAAGCGTTGCACGGCTGGCTTCAACGGCGGCGGCGCTAACATCGCACAGGGTTAAGCGCACTTTCGGCGAGTGGCTGGCTAAGGCGACGGAGAGAACGCCTGCGCCACAGCCGACATCCAGCACTTTGCCTTTGGTGTGCGGCGTCAGCGTGGAGAGCAGCAGTTGGCTGCCAACATCCAGGCCGTCACGGCTGAAGACGCCCGGCAGCGTTTTGATGGTCAGATTTTCTGTCTGGTATTCATCCCAGTATTTTTCTGCATCAAAGACCGGCTGTTTTTCCAGACGACCGTGGTACAGGCCACAGCGACGTGCGCTGTCGACTTTGTTTAACGGTGCGTATTCGGCCAGCATCTGCTCTGCGCTACGTACGCCGCTGCGATTCTCACCGACAACAAAAATATCAGTGCCAACCGGTAACAGCGACAGAATGTTCATCAACTGGAACTGGGCTTCTGGCTTATTCTTTGGCCAGTAGTAGATCAGTGTATCGCTATCGGCAACGTCATCGGCCTGCGCGATGAGGCTGAAGCGGACGTTGTCGCCCATCTGGCGGTTAAGCACCTGCCAGTGGTGAAGTTGCTGAGTGTGCGCTCGGCTGGCGGCGCTTTCAAAATGGGCAGGCAGGTCATCCTGCAAATCACCGGCAAACAGAATACGGCTTTGTTCGAAATCATCACTGTGGCGCAGCAAGACTTCACTTGCCGGGGTAAAAGCAGACATGGAATGCTCCTTAAATTGTACAGCGGGGGATTATAGTTGTTTGATGGCACGGATTCGACAAATTTGCTATATTTGCGCCCCTGATAGACAGGAGTGTTTCGCTATGACATCCCGACGAGACTGGCAGTTACAGCAACTGGGCATTACGCAGTGGTCGTTGCGTCGTCCTGGCGCACTGCAGGGCGAGATCGCGATTTCCATTCCTGCGCATGTCCGTTTGGTGATGGTTGCTGCACAGTTACCCGCGCTAACCGAACCATTGATGAGCGATATTTTACGCGCATTAACCGTCAGCCCGGATCAGGTTTTACAACTGACGCCTGACCGTGTCGCCATGCTGCCGCAAGGCAGTCGCTGTAATAGCTGGCGGCTGGGAACCGAAGAGCCGCTGCTGCTGGAGGGCGCTCAGGTCGAGAGTCCTGCGTTTAATGAATTACGGGAAAACCCAGCGGCACGCGCCGCGTTATGGCAACAAATCTGCGCATATGAACACGATTTCTTCCCTCGAACCGACTGATTTACCCGCAGCATTTCATATTGAAAAACGCGCCCACGCTTTTCCGTGGAGTGAAAAAACATTTGCCAGCAACCAGGGCGATCGCTACCTCAATTTTCAGTTGAGGGTTGATGACGTGATGGCGGCTTTTGCGATTACGCAGGTCGTGCTGGATGAAGCTACGCTGTTCAATATTGCCGTCGATCCTGACTTTCAGCGCCGTGGGCTGGGGCGTGAGCTGTTGGAGCATTTGATCGATGAGCTGGAAAAGCGTGGCATTTTGACGCTGTGGCTTGAAGTGCGCGCCTCGAATGCGGCCGCTATCGCGCTGTACGAAAGCTTAGGCTTTAACGAGGCGACAATCCGTCGCAATTACTATCCAACGGCCGATGGTCACGAAGACGCCATCATCATGGCGTTGCCAATCAGCATGTAAGACAAGGTGTAATGATGAAGAAGTGGGACTGGATTTTCTTTGATGCCGACGAAACGCTGTTTACATTTGACTCGTTTACCGGCTTACAGCGGATGTTTCTCGACTATAGCATTACCTTTACCGCTGAAGATTTTCAGGACTACCAGGCCGTGAATAAACCGCTGTGGGTGGATTACCAAAACGGCGCGATTACCTCATTACAACTGCAGCATGCCCGTTTTCAGAGCTGGGCCGAACGCCTGAAGGTTGAACCGGGCCAGCTTAATGATGCATTCATCAATGCGATGGCGGAGATCTGCTCGCCGTTGCCGGGGGCGGTTTCTCTGCTCAATGCGATTCGTGATAAAGCGAAAATCGGCATCATTACTAACGGCTTTACCGCGTTGCAGCAAATCCGCCTTGAGCGGACGGGGCTGCGCGATTATTTCGGCCTGCTGGTGATTTCTGAGCAGGTTGGGGTGGCAAAACCTGATTCCCGTATTTTTGACCATGCGCTGGAGCAGGCGGGCAATCCTGACCGTTCTCGCGTGCTAATGGTGGGTGACACCGCAGAGTCCGATATTCTTGGCGGCATTAACGCCGGGCTATCCACCTGCTGGCTAAATACGCACCACCGCGAGCAGCCAGCGGGCATTCAGCCGACCTGGACCGTAGCGTCATTAAGCGAACTGGAGCAGCTCCTGTGTAAACACTGATTGCCTCCCCCCCGTTGATGGGTAAAATAGCCGCAATTTTTCGTATTCAACTTGCCCGGCCCGTTGCCGTGCTTACCTAAGAAGATTTGACTATGACGTTGTCTCCTTATTTGCAAGAGGTGGCCAAACGCCGCACTTTTGCCATTATTTCTCACCCGGATGCCGGTAAAACGACAATTACTGAAAAGGTACTGTTATTCGGACAGGCCATTCAGACCGCCGGTACGGTAAAAGGCCGTGGCTCCAGCCAGCATGCAAAATCTGACTGGATGGAAATGGAAAAGCAACGTGGTATCTCCATTACCACCTCTGTGATGCAGTTTCCGTATCATGACTGCCTGGTTAACCTGCTGGACACCCCGGGGCACGAAGACTTCTCCGAAGATACTTATCGTACTCTGACGGCGGTGGACTGCTGTCTGATGGTTATCGATGCTGCAAAAGGCGTTGAAGATCGTACCCGTAAGCTGATGGAAGTTACCCGTCTGCGCGATACGCCGATCCTGACCTTTATGAACAAACTCGACCGTGATATCCGCGATCCGATGGAGCTGCTGGATGAAGTTGAGAACGAACTGAAAATCGGCTGTGCGCCGATCACCTGGCCGATTGGCTGCGGTAAGTTGTTCAAAGGTGTCTACCACCTTTATAAAGATGAAACTTACCTGTATCAGACTGGTAAAGGCCACACCATTCAGGAAGTGCGTGTTGTTAAAGGTCTTAACAACCCGGAACTTGATACTGCCGTGGGTGAAGACCTGGCGCAGCAGCTGCGCGACGAGCTGGAGCTGGTGCAGGGCGCGTCCAACGAGTTCGACCATGAGTTGTTCCTTGCGGGCGAAATCACCCCGGTCTTCTTCGGTACCGCGTTGGGAAACTTCGGCGTTGACCATATGCTGGACGGCTTAGTGGAGTGGGCGCCTGCGCCGATGCCGCGTAAAACCGACACCCGCGTCGTCGAAGCCTCAGAAGAGAAGTTCACCGGTTTCGTGTTTAAAATTCAGGCCAACATGGACCCGAAACACCGTGACCGTGTGGCGTTCATGCGTGTGGTATCCGGCAAGTATGAGAAAGGCATGAAAATGCGCCAGGTGCGCATTGGTAAAGACGTGGTGATCTCCGACGCACTCACCTTTATGGCCGGTGACCGTTCTCATGTGGAAGAAGCGTATCCGGGCGATATTCTTGGTCTGCATAACCATGGCACTATCCAGATCGGCGATACCTTTACCCAGGGCGAAATGATGAAGTTCACCGGTATTCCGAACTTCGCGCCAGAGCTGTTCCGTCGTATTCGCCTGAAGGACCCATTGAAGCAGAAACAGCTGCTGAAAGGGCTGGTTCAGCTGTCAGAAGAGGGTGCAGTACAGGTATTCCGTCCGATCGCCAACAACGATCTGATCGTCGGTGCGGTGGGGGTGCTGCAGTTTGACGTGGTGGTTTCACGTCTGAAGAGTGAGTACAACGTTGAAGCGATTTATGAATCCGTCAACGTGGCGACTGCGCGCTGGGTAGAATGTTCTGACGTGAAGAAATTCGAAGAATTTAAGCGTAAGAACGAAATTCAGCTGGCGCTGGATGGCGGCGATAACCTCACCTATATCGCGCCAACCATGGTTAACCTGAATCTCACCCAGGAACGTTACCCGGACGTTCAGTTCCGTAAAACACGCGAACACTAATCGACCTTCCAGGGCACGGTATCCGCCGTGCCCTGCAACTTTTCCTGTCTTTTAAATCCCTTGCGGAATGTTCTTAAAACCTCGCGTTTTTCTTTTGTTTGCCTGTTTTTTAGTCAAGTTGGGCAGCGATCACGAAATCCTGAACTATATTTAACAATGTGATGACATAAATATCGGCGTTTAATGCTTTTTAGGCTGCCTGTTGTAGCTTCTATTGCTGATATTTATTCCACTTACAAAATTAGTTGCTGGTTCAGGCCGTGTAACGGCAGAGCCTGGCTTTTAGCAAAACATACAGGAATACATCGATGACAATGACAGGACTTAAGATTTCTAAAACGCTGCTGGCCGTGATGCTGACCTCCGCTGTTGCAACGGGTTCTGCTTATGCAGAAAACGCCACGATGGATAAAGCGCAATCCGGCGTCGAAAGTGCGGGGCAGAAAGTCGATAGCTCTATGAACAAAGTCGGTAATTTCATGGATGACAGCACCATCACCGCGAAAGTAAAAGCCGCGCTGGTGGACCACGATAGCATTAAGAGCACCGATATTTCCGTCAAGACCGATCAGAAAGTAGTAACGCTAAGCGGCTTTGTTGAAAGCCAGGCGCAGGCTGAAGAAGCGGTGAAAGTGGCGAAAGGCGTTGAGGGTGTGACCTCCGTTAGCGACAAACTGCACGTGCGTGATAGTAAAGAAACCTCCGTTAAAGGCTATGCGGGCGATACGGCAATCACTAGTGAAGTAAAAGCCAAGCTGCTGGCCGATGATATTGTCCCATCCCGCAAAGTGAAAGTTGAAACCACCGATGGTGTGGTACAGCTTTCAGGAACCGTTGAATCACAAGCTCAAAGCGATCGCGCTGAGAGCATCGCCAAAGCGATTGATGGCGTGAAAAGCGTTAAAAACGATCTCAAAACTCACTAATTAGACTTAATTCGCCCTCCTGACGTTTGTCGGGAGGCGTATTGTGCACCACACTGAAAATATCGCCGATGGGTAGCCTGAGCGCTCATATCAAGCGGTGAAATTAACTATGGTAAAGGAGAAGCATATGTTTCGATGGGGCATCATATTTCTGGTTATCGCGTTAATTGCCGCTGCACTGGGTTTTGGTGGACTGGCGGGTACCGCTGCAGGCGCAGCGAAAATTGTTTTTGTGGTGGGTATCATTCTGTTTCTGGTCAGCCTGTTTACCGGGCGTAAACGACCCTAGTACGTAAACCGTAAAGATAACTTGCTACTGAGCCAGTCCAGCGGACTGGCTTTTACGGTTTTAGCTGCAGGCAATTTGCGTTACTTTGTTGTCCTATTACAAAAACAACAGGAAGGCAGAGGTGGGGCAGAGAATACCCGTCACGCTCGGTAATATCGCGCCGTTATCGTTACGTCCGTTTCAACCAGGCAGTATGGCGCTGGTGTGCGAGGGCGGGGGACAAAGAGGCATCTTCACCGCAGGCGTACTGGATGAATTCATGCGCGCGCAGTTCAATCCCTTTGATCTCTTCTACGGGACGTCCGCTGGTGCGCAAAACCTTTCAGCTTATCTCTGTAACCAGCCCGGTTACGGTCGTAAAGTCATCATGCGTTACACTACCCGACGTGAGTTTTTTGACCCGGTGCGCTTTGTGCGCGGGGGAAACTTAATCGATCTCGACTGGCTGGTGGATTCGACCTCGTCCCAAATGCCGCTGGCGATGGACAACGCTGAGCGCTTGTTTGCCGCGGGGAAAGCGTTTTATATGTGCGCCTGTCGGGGTGATGACTACACGCCGGGCTATTTTTCGCCGAACCGGCAAAACTGGCTCGATCTTATTCGTGCCTCCAGCGCGATTCCCGGGTTCTACCGCACAGGGGTTGTGCTGGACGGCGTGAATTACCTGGATGGGGGCGTCAGCGACGCCATTCCCGTGCAGGAAGCGGCGAAGCAGGGGGCGAAAACGCTGGTGGTTATCCGCACTGTGCCTTCGCAAATGTATTACACCCCGCAGTGGTTCAAGCGTATGGAACGCTGGCTGGGCGAAAGCAGCCTGCAACCACTGTTGAATCTGGTGCAGCACCATGAAGCCACCTATCGCGCGATTCAGAGCTTTATTGAGAAACCGCCGGGCAAGCTGCGTATCTTTGAGATCTACCCGCCCAAACCGCTCCACAGCATGGCGTTGGGAAGCCGTATTCCGGCCTTGCGGGAAGACTACAAAACCGGACGTCTGTGCGGTCGTTACTTCCTCGCTACCGTCGGCAAACTGCTGGGGAAAAACGTGCCGCTGCCTCGTCAGACGCCGAAGATTGTGGTGCCGGGACCGGTGGTGGTTCCTCCCGCACCGGTGGCCAACGATGCCCACGCGCCGGTGGTGGCCAATGCGCCTCAGGCCAACGATACAACGTTTAATAATGAGGATTTGGCGTGAGTTATCGTTTTATCGATACGCACTGTCACTTTGATTTCCCGCCGTTTACCGGCGATGAACCTGCCAGCATTCAGCGCGCGGCGGAGGTTGGTGTACAGAGCATTATCGTTCCGGCCACCCAGGCGGCGAATTTTTCCCGTGTACTGGCGTTAGCGGAAAATTATCCTCCATTATTTGCCGCGCTTGGTTTACATCCCATTGTTATTGAACAACATAGTGATGACTGCCTGGACCAGTTGCAGCAGGTGCTGGATAAGCGCCCACAAAAGCTGGTGGCGGTAGGTGAGATTGGATTGGATCTGTATCGCGACGATCCGCAATTCGACAAGCAAGAGCGGGTGCTGGAAGCGCAACTTAAGCTGGCGAAGAGGTACGAACTGCCGGTGATCCTGCATTCGCGACGCACGCATGACAGGCTGGCGATGTACCTTAAACGCCATGCTTTGCCACGAACAGGCGTGGTGCATGGGTTTTCCGGGAGCGTGCAGCAGGCCGAACGCTTTGTGCAACTGGGATACAAAATTGGCGTGGGCGGCACCATTACCTATCCGCGTGCCAGTAAAACCCGCGAGGTAATGGCGCAGCTGCCACTGGAGTCGCTGTTGCTGGAAACCGACGCGCCGGATATGCCGCTCAACGGATTTCAGGGGCAGCCTAATCGCCCGGAGCAGGTAGTCAGAGTCTTTGACGTCTTATGCGAACTGCGCCCGGAACCTGCGGACGTGATCGCTGACGCGCTGTATCGTAATACCACGGCGTTGTTTGATTTTTGAATTCCGGATGCGGCGCTATTGCATCGCATCCGGCTATCACAGGTACAGCGCCGGAAAAATCAAATTATCCACCCCGCGTTCGCGCAATCTTTGCGCCAGGTGTTCCACATCCTCCGGCGTGGCGCTCGGCCAGTCCTTCGCTTCGCCATACACCCCGTGCGCATGAAAGGCATTCAGCCGTACCGGCACGTCACCTGAACCTCTGATAAACGCCGCCAGCGCATCAATATGCTGTAGATAATCCACCTGACCAGGGATAACCAGCAGGCGCAGTTCCGCAAGTTTCCCTTGCCCGGACAGAAAGGTAATGCTTTGTTTAATCAGCGTGTTATCGCGACCGGTCAACTGACGATGACACGTGCTGTCCCAGGCTTTTAAATCCAGCATTACGCCGTCGCACACCGACAGCAGCTTCTGCCAGCCGGTTTCGCTCAGCATGCCATTGCTGTCGACCATACAGGTCAGGTGTTGCAGTTGCGGATCGGTTTTGATCGCACGAAACAGCGCCACAATAAACGGTAGCTGGGTTGTCGCTTCGCCGCCGCTGACCGTAATTCCCTCAATAAACAGTGCTGCCTTGCGAATATGCTGCAGCACCTCATCAACGCTCATGGTCTGCGCCATCGGCGTGGCCTGCTGGGGGCACATATGAAGGCAGGTGTCACACTGCTGACACAAATCGGACTGCCACCACACTTTCCCCGCGCTCAGGCTCAGCGCCTCATGCGGGCAATGTAGCACACACTCCCCGCAGTCGTTGCAGCGCCCCATCGTCCACGGATTGTGGCAGTTTTTACAGCGCAGATTACATCCCTGCAGAAACAGAGCCAGGCGACTGCCCGGCCCGTCGACGCAGGAGAAAGGGATAATCTTACTTACCGAAGCGCATCTGCTGTTCATGGCTAATCACGCGAGGTTGTCGTTCCAGAATGCGCGTATTACGCGCGGCTTCTTCGCCAAGCCAGGTGGTGTTGGTGCGAGAACCTTCGGCGCGATATTTTTCCAGATCCGACAGACGCACCATGTAACCCGTAACGCGAACCAGATCGTTGCCGCTCACGTTGGCGGTAAACTCACGCATCCCGGCTTTAAATGCGCCGAGGCACAGTTGTACCAGCGCCTGAGGATTGCGCTTGATGGTTTCATCCAGCGTGAGAATGTCGCTGATCCCGGCGTGATAAAACGCGTGATGTGGCGCGACGGTTTGCAGATGAGTGATCGGGTCTGGTTCATCGCCGTAAGGCAGGCGTGCACCCGGTGTGGTGCCGATGTCAGAACTGATCCCCGACTGTGCATGCAGCATCGCGCGCTGCTTCCAGCCATATTTCACCGGGGTGCTTTCGACAAACTCCGCCAGTTGGGCGCTGATGCGATAGCCAAGCTGATTGGCGAACTCATCTTTTCCGTAGCGCGCATTTTGTCCCGCCTTATCGCACAGTAGATTCACCGCCTCCGCCAGGCCATACATGCCGAACATAGGCACAAAACGTTCGGGATCAATCAACCCTTCCTGCACGAGGAAGCTATTCTCAAAGAAATGTGATTTTTCATAGAGGAATTCACATCGTGAATCAATGATGGCGATTTGCTGTTGGCAATAGTGCGGTAGGGTGCGCGTAAAGAAGTTATCGACAGAGGCGCTGCGCTCTGCGATGGCTTTCAGATTAAGCCTGACCAGCGTGCTACCACCCCCGGCGAGCGGCAAAGAGTTGTAACAGCTGACGACGCCATACTGACCTTTTGTGAAAATTTTATCATTTTCAGGGCCGTTGGAAATATGTGGCTTACTGCACTCGCAGATATTTTTCGCCACGCTGAGCAGCAGATCGTCAGGTGTGATTTGCGGGTCATAAATGAATGTCAGATTAGGCGAAACCTGCTTTAACTCTGCATCTGCGCGTAAAATTGCACGGGTAACTGGAGTATCGGTGGGGCCGATGTTGGCATGCATAAACGCGTCTGGCAGGGTTCTGTCGAGATAACGCCAGAAACGTTTTATTCGAATATCGATCTCTTCTTGTGTTAGAATTCTAACATATGGTTGCAGCAGAGCATCGAGCTGGCCGAGATAAACCGGCATCGACGTCACTGACGGAACGTGGTGGTACAGGATGGTGAGTAAGGATAACGCGTCATCAAGATCCTTTGCCCCTTCCAGCTCCAGCCACGATGAACCATTGGCCAGAAAACGCGCGTAATCGGGTAAAACGTAGCGCGGTTTGAACGGGGCATGACCTTCGTACATATCGCAGATTACCCCATCATCCAGCGCCTGACGTGCCTGTGCAGGTAGTTGCGGATAAGGCAGCGCGTTTTCAGCTTCCAGCGCCAGAAAGTGGCGTTTCTGCTCAGGGCTGAGCACCGGGCTGGTCACGATTTGTTGGCAACGCTGTTGCAGCGCGAGTTCGCTTGAAGTGGGCATCGTTGATTCCTTTTTGTCCCGAAGGTGTAACGCCATTGTAGAAAGCAACGCCGCCACAACCTTTGATCCGGATGCGCCTGATGCCACCGCATCCCTTTAGAAAAGGTAATTTATTTGAAGTAGATCTCATTGGAGTAATGCAAATCTGTATGTGGTTTTCATTAACTGTGATGTATATCGAAGTGTAATAGCGAGCGGATGTTAGAATACTAACAAACTCGCAAGGTGAAATTTTATACGGCGATGCCGTTGGAGAATGTTATGACCGATTTAACAGCAAGCAGCCTGCGTGCACTGAAACTGATGGACCTGACCACTCTGAATGACGACGACACCAATGAAAAAGTGATCGCGCTGTGTCATCAGGCGAAGACCCCGGTTGGCAACACTGCCGCAATCTGTATCTATCCGCGTTTCATCCCTATTGCGCGTAAGACTCTGAAAGAGCAGGGTACGCCGGACATCCGCATTGCAACCGTCACCAACTTCCCGCACGGCAACGACGACATCGAGATTGCGTTGGCGGAAACCCGCGCGGCGATCGCCTACGGTGCTGATGAAGTTGACGTGGTGTTCCCGTACCGTGCGCTGATCGCTGGTAACGAGCAGATTGGTTTTGATCTGGTTAAAGCTTGCAAAGACGCGTGTGCGGCGGCAAACGTGCTGCTGAAAGTGATCATCGAAACCGGTGAGCTGAAAGAAGAAGCACTGATTCGCAAAGCATCTGAAATCTCCATCAAAGCCGGTGCTGATTTCATCAAAACGTCTACCGGTAAAGTGCCGGTCAATGCGACGCCGGAAAGCGCACGCATCATGATGGAAGTGATCCGCGACATGGGTGTTTCTAAAACTGTAGGTTTCAAACCGGCTGGCGGCGTGCGTACTGCAGAAGATGCACAGCAGTTCCTGGCGATTGCCGATGAACTGTTTGGCGCTGACTGGGCTGATTCTCGTCACTACCGTTTTGGCGCATCCAGCCTGCTGGCTAGCTTGCTGAAAGCGCTGGGTCACGGCGACGGCAAGAGCGCAAGCAGCTACTAAGCCCGTAGGCCGGATAAGGCGCAGCCGCCATCCGGCATTAAGACGACTGCCGGGTGGCGCGTTGCTTACCCGGCTTACAACGGCCTTCTACTCTTTTCCCCTGGGGGTTACCGTGTTTCTCGCACAAGAAATTATTCGTAAAAAACGTGATGGTCATACGCTGAGCGATGAAGAAATTCGTTTCTTTATCAATGGCATTCGCGACAATACCATTTCTGAAGGGCAAATCGCCGCCCTGGCGATGACCATTTTTTTCCACGATATGACAATGCCTGAGCGTGTTTCGCTGACCATGGCAATGCGTGATTCAGGAACCGTGCTGGACTGGAAAAGCCTGCAGTTGAACGGCCCGATTGTGGATAAACACTCTACCGGCGGCGTAGGTGACGTAACGTCACTGATGTTAGGCCCGATGGTTGCTGCGTGCGGCGGCTATATTCCGATGATCTCCGGGCGTGGCCTGGGGCATACCGGCGGTACGCTCGATAAACTGGAAGCGATTCCTGGATTTGACATCTTCCCGGACGACGCGCGTTTCCGTGAAATTATTAAAGACGTGGGTGTGGCGATTATTGGGCAAACCAGCTCGCTCGCACCGGCGGATAAACGTTTTTATGCCACCCGCGATATTACCGCGACGGTGGATTCCATCCCGCTGATTACCGGTTCCATTCTGGCGAAAAAACTGGCGGAAGGGCTGGATGCGCTGGTGATGGATGTGAAAGTGGGCAGCGGTGCTTTTATGCCGACCTACGAGCTTTCTGAAGCCCTTGCTGAAGCGATTGTCGGCGTGGCAAACGGTGCGGGTGTACGTACCACCGCGCTGTTAACTGATATGAACCAGGTGTTGGCCTCCAGCGCAGGTAACGCGGTCGAAGTCCGCGAAGCGGTGCAGTTCCTGACCGGTGAATACCGCAATCCACGTCTGTTAGACGTCACCATGGCGCTGTGCGTGGAAATGCTGATCTCCGGCAACCTGGCGAAAGATGACGCCGAAGCCCGTGCGAAATTGCAGACGGTGCTGGATAACGGCAAAGCAGCAGAGATTTTTGGTCGCATGGTGGCGGCGCAAAAAGGCCCGACCGATTTCGTCGAAAATTATGCGAAGTACCTGCCGACGGCAATGCTCAGCAAAGCGGTATATGCTGATACCGAAGGCTTTGTCAGCGCGATGGATACCCGTGCGCTGGGAATGGCGGTTGTTTCCATGGGTGGCGGTCGTCGTCAGGCATCGGACACCATTGATTACAGCGTTGGCTTTAGCGATATGGCGCGTCTGGGCGACAGCGTAGACGGACAGCGCCCACTGGCGGTGATCCACGCCAAAGACGAAGCCAGCTGGCAGGAAGCGGCGAAAGCGGTCAAAGCGGCAATTAGCCTTGACGATAAAGCGCCAGAAATTACACCGACAGTCTATCGTCGTATTACCGAATAACTGTATACTGATCTGATCGCTTTTTTGCGGCGCAGATGTATGGAGAACAAGATGAAACGTGCATTTATTATGGTGTTGGACTCCTTTGGTATTGGTGCGACTGAAGATGCGGATCGCTTTGGCGACGTAGGTTCAGACACTATGGGACATATTGCAGAAGCCTGTGCGAAAGGTGAAGCTGACAATGGTCGCAAAGGTCCACTGAATCTGCCTAACCTGACCCGTCTGGGCCTGGTGAAAGCTCACGAAGGTTCTACTGGTAAAATTGCTGCTGGCATGGACGGCAACGCGGAAGTGATTGGTGCCTACGCATGGGCGCATGAACTTTCTTCCGGGAAAGACACGCCGTCTGGCCACTGGGAAATCGCGGGTGTTCCGGTTCTGTTTGACTGGGGATATTTCTCCGATCACGAAAACAGCTTCCCGCAAGAACTGCTGGATAAACTGGTAAAACGTGCCAACCTGCCGGGCTACCTCGGCAACTGCCACTCTTCCGGTACCGTGATCCTGGATCAACTGGGTGAAGAGCATATGAAAACCGGCAAGCCGATTTTCTATACCTCCGCTGACTCCGTGTTCCAGATTGCCTGCCACGAAGAGACTTTTGGCCTGGATAAGCTCTATGAGCTGTGCGAAATCGCCCGTGAAGAGCTGACCGAAGGTGGTTACAACATCGGTCGTGTTATCGCCCGTCCGTTTATCGGCGATAAAGCCGGTAACTTCCAGCGTACCGGTAACCGTCACGACCTGGCCGTTGAGCCGCCAGCACCGACCGTGTTGCAGAAACTGGTCGACGAGAAAGACGGTCACGTGGTTTCCGTCGGTAAAATCGCGGATATCTACGCTAACTGCGGCATCACCAAAAAAGTGAAAGCCACCGGTCTGGACGCGTTGTTCGACGCCACCATCAAAGAGATGAAAGAAGCCGGTGATAAGACCATCGTCTTCACCAACTTCGTTGATTTCGACTCTTCCTGGGGACATCGTCGCGATATCGCCGGTTATGCTGCGGGCCTGGAACTGTTCGACCGCCGTTTGCCTGAGTTGATGGAGCTGGTGGGTGAAGATGACATTCTGATCCTGACCGCTGACCACGGCTGCGACCCAAGCTGGACCGGCACTGACCATACCCGTGAGCACATTCCGGTACTGGTTTACGGCCCGAAAGTGAAACCAGGTTCTTTAGGTCACCGTGAAACCTTCGCGGATATCGGTCAGACGCTGGCGAGCTACTTTGGTACGTCGCCGATGGACTACGGTAAAAATATGCTCTGATGCAATTGCCCGGTGGCGCTTCGCTTACCGGGCCTACGGTTTTGTAGGCCGGGTAAGGCGCAGCCGCCACCCGGCAAAAACAACAATATAAAAGGAACTGAAGATGGCAACTCCACATATTAATGCAGAAATGGGTGATTTCGCTGACGTCGTATTGATGCCGGGCGACCCGCTGCGTGCAAAGCATATTGCTGAAACTTTCCTCGAAGATGTTCGTGAAGTGAACAACGTTCGCGGCATGTTAGGCTTCACCGGTACTTACAAAGGCCGTAAGATCTCCGTAATGGGCCACGGTATGGGTATCCCGTCCTGCTCCATCTACACCAAAGAGCTGATCACCGACTTCGGCGTGAAGAAAATCATTCGCGTAGGCTCCTGCGGCGCTGTGCGTATGGACGTTAAACTGCGTGACGTGGTTATCGGTATGGGCGCTTGCACCGACTCCAAAGTTAACCGTATCCGTTTTAAAGATCATGACTTTGCAGCTATCGCTGACTTCGACATGGTGCGTAACGCAGTTGATGCGGCAAAAGCGCTGGGTGTAGACGCTCGTGTGGGCAACCTCTTCTCCGCTGACCTGTTCTACTCTCCGGACGGTGAAATGTTCGACGTGATGGAAAAATACGGCGTTCTGGGCGTGGAAATGGAAGCGGCGGGTATCTACGGCGTGGCGGCGGAATTCGGTGCGAAAGCGCTGACCATCTGCACCGTATCCGACCATATCCGTACCCACGAGCAGACCACTGCCGCTGAGCGTCAGACGACCTTCAACGACATGATCAAAATCGCACTGGAATCCGTTCTGCTGGGCGATAAAGAGTAAGTTTTGTTGTGGCCCGGAGGCGCTGCGCTGGCCGGGCCTACGGGAATGCCGCTATTAATGCCTGATGGCGCTTCGCTTATCAGGCCTACGGGAGCGGTCTTGTAGGCCGGATAAGGCGCAGCCGCCATCCGGCAATTCGCCACTAATCGCTTAGCGAACGGCCTTCGCTACCCAAGCAGCCAGCTCACGCAACTCGCTTTCCTGATCTGGATACTCCGCAAGCAGCGCTTCACAAGTCTGCTGTAAAATATCGGCGCGATACTGGCAGCCCTGTAGTCGTTCTGCCAGTACTTCCAGCGGCGCAGGATTGAGGCTATCGGTGTAGACTTGGGTGCGGGTAATCACGCCTTTTTCGACGTCGAAATGCAGCTCAACGCCACCCCAGGTGAAACGTTCGTCCAGTAAATGTGAAAAAGCAGGCGCCTGACCAAAATTCCACTCCCAACTGCTCTGGCGGGCAAAGGTTTCGGCGAAGTTCGGCAGATCCGGCGCTTTGTCTGGGGAGATGATCTCGGCTTCTACGCGTTCGCCGTAGTGGGCAAAAAAGGCTTTCGTGATGGCCTGACAGACCTGTTGATGAGTGATGCCCGGTAACAGCTCGGTCAAATTCGCTACGCGCGAGCGAACCGAAGTGATGCCTTTGGCGGCAAGTTTCTTTTTATCGGGATTGAGATAGTTTGCCAGGCGGCTGAGATCGGCATTCAACAGCAGCGTGCCGTGGTGGAATCCGCGATCTTTCGTTTCCCGATAAGCAGAGCCGGAAACTTTGCGATCGCCGTCCGGCGTTTTCACCACCAGATCGTTACGCCCGGAGGCATCAGCTTCTACGCCCAGCGAATTCAGCGCATTGAGGACGATCGCGGTGGAGATGGTTTTGTCGTATTCCGGTTTACCAGCCATAAAGGTAAAGCAGGTATTGCCTAAGTCATGGAACACCGCGCCGCCACCGCTGCTGCGCCTGGCGAGCCGCACGTTGTCTTCTTCCATGCGGCGGGTATTACACTCTTTCCACGGGTTTTGCGCCCGGCCAATTACCACCGTATCGGCGTTACGCCACAAGAACAGAACGCGCTGCGTGGCGGGCATCTGGCGAAAAATGCACTCTTCGACCGCGAGGTTAAACCACGGATCGTAAGAGTCTGAGATAAGCAGGCGTAGTGTTGTCATGGTTGATTTCCCTTCTGTTTTACAGTTTTTACAGCTTTTACTCTATCTTCTCGTTGTCTTCTTCCTGCACCGGTTTGTTGGCAGTGAGAAGGAAAGGAGATTGCTGCCAGCGGGTACGCTTACCTTGCAATAAGGTACGGGTCAGCACTACACCGATTGCCAGTGACAGTAGCAGCATCAGGCGTAAGATGTTGGTGGTGTTATCCACCTGCTTGGCTTCAGTGGCAAGAGTGTGGGTATCCAGCGTCAGGCGCAGATAGCCCAGCGGACCATTTTTTCCCTGAATGGGTTCGACGATCTGCTGGTTAAAATAGCCTCCGGCTTTTTTGCCGTCGAGCGCCAGACGATCACGAACATTGACGCTCTCACCGGTGCGCGTAATCAGGTCTCCCTGTTCGTCGTACACGCCTGCGTCCAGAATACGGCTACTCTCCGTCAACTGTGTGAGCACCGCCTTAATACGCTTTTCATCCGGCGTTTCGGTACGCATCAGCGGGGCGACGTTCAGCGCGACCTGACGGGCCAGCGTGCGGGCCAGCTCTTCGAGCTGCGGATTACGCTGCTGCTGGTGGCTTTGACTAAACCAGGAAGCCCCCTGCATCAGCGCGACGAGCAGCGCAAGGCAGGACAATACAATCACTGCACGATGAAGTCGGAATTTCAGTTTTGTGCGAGCCATATTCCACCTGCTGAAAATTTGAGACTTAATGTTGCCAGAAGCGCTGGTTACAGGGTAGCCTCATGCGTTATTTTCCCCTGATGATTCCGACCCGAACGATTTTACAGGAGCTTTAATGCCTAACATTACCTGGTGCGATCTACCTGAAGATGTCTCTCTGTGGCCAGGTCTGCCCCTCTCTTTAAGCGGTGATGAAGTGATGCCGCTAGATTACCACGCGGGCCGCAGTGGCTGGCTGCTGTACGGTCGTGGGCTGGATAAACAACGGTTAACGCAATACCAGAGTAAACTGGGCGCGGCGATGGTGATCGTGGCGGCGTGGTGCGTTGAGGATTATCAGGTAATTCGTCTGGCGGGCTCGTTAACGCCGCGTGCGGCAAAACTGGCGCATGACGCCAAACTGGATGTTGCGCCGCTGGGTAAAATTCCGCATCTGCGCACGCCGGGTTTGCTGGTGATGGACATGGATTCAACGGCTATCCAGATCGAATGCATTGATGAAATTGCTAAACTGGCCGGAACCGGCGAGATGGTTGCCGAAGTCACCGAACGCGCAATGCGCGGCGAGCTGGACTTTACCGCCAGCCTGCGCAGCCGCGTGGCGACGCTGAAGGGCGCTGATGCCAATATTCTGCACCAGGTGCGCGAAACATTGCCGCTAATGCCAGGCCTGACTCAGTTGGTGTTAAAACTGGAAACGCTTGGCTGGAAAGTGGCTATCGCTTCCGGCGGGTTTACTTTCTTTGCCGATTATCTGCGTAACAAGCTGCGCCTGACGGCAGCTGTGGCGAATGAGCTGGAGATCATGGACGGTAAATTTACTGGCAACGTGATCGGCGATATCGTCGATGCTCAGTACAAAGCCAGTACTCTGACCCGCCTGGCGCAAGAATATGAGATCCCGATGGCGCAGACGGTGGCGATCGGCGACGGTGCCAACGATCTGCCGATGATCAAAACGGCCGGGCTGGGGATTGCGTATCATGCGAAACCCAAAGTGAATGAAAAGACGGAGATTACTATCCGTCACGCTGACCTGATGGGCGTGTTCTGCATTCTCTCTGGCAGTATGAATCAGAAATAATGAGGTAAAACGTGGCAAAAGCTCCTAAACGCGCCTTTGTTTGTAATGAATGCGGGGCCGATTACCCGCGCTGGCAGGGGCAATGCAGCGCCTGTCAGGCCTGGAATACCATTACCGAGGTGCGCCTTGCCGCATCGCCAACGGTGGCGCGCAACGAGCGACTCAGCGGCTACGCCGGAAATGCGGGCGTTGCAAAAGTGCAGAAGCTCTCTGACATCAGCCTTGAGGAACTGCCGCGTTTTTCTACCGGATTTAAAGAGTTTGACCGCGTGCTCGGCGGTGGTGTGGTACCCGGCAGCGCCATACTGATTGGCGGTAACCCTGGCGCGGGCAAATCAACGCTGCTGTTGCAAACGCTGTGCAGGCTCGCCGAGCAGATGAAAACCCTGTACGTCACCGGCGAAGAGTCGCTGCAACAGGTGGCGATGCGCGCGCATCGGCTTGGCCTGCCGACGGCGAACCTGAACATGCTGTCGGAAACCAGTATCGAACAAATTTGCCTGATTGCTGAAGAAGAACAACCGAAGCTGATGGTGATCGACTCCATTCAGGTGATGCACATGGCGGATATTCAGTCTTCGCCGGGCAGCGTGGCGCAGGTGCGTGAAACCGCTGCTTACCTGACGCGCTTTGCTAAAACGCGCGGCGTGGCGATTGTGATGGTCGGCCACGTCACCAAAGATGGCTCGCTGGCCGGGCCGAAGGTACTGGAGCACTGTATTGACTGCTCGGTGTTGCTCGACGGCGACGCCGATTCCCGCTTCCGTACACTGCGTAGCCATAAAAACCGCTTTGGCGCGGTGAATGAGCTGGGCGTCTTTGCCATGACGGAACAGGGGCTGCGTGAAGTCAGCAACCCTTCTGCAATTTTCTTAAGCCGTGGCGATGAAGTCACTTCCGGTAGTTCGGTGATGGTAGTCTGGGAAGGCACGCGCCCGCTGCTGGTCGAGATTCAGGCGCTGGTCGATCACTCAATGATGGCGAACCCGCGTCGTGTGGCGGTCGGTCTGGAACAGAACCGTCTGGCGATTCTGCTGGCAGTGTTACATCGTCATGGCGGCTTGCAGATGGCGGATCAGGACGTGTTCGTTAACGTAGTTGGCGGCGTAAAAGTCACCGAAACCAGCGCCGACCTGGCGTTGCTGCTGGCAATGGTCTCCAGCCTGCGCGACAGGCCGCTGCCACAGGATTTAGTGGTCTTTGGCGAAGTGGGGTTGGCGGGAGAAATCCGTCCGGTACCCAGCGGGCAGGAGCGTATTTCGGAGGCGGCGAAACACGGTTTTCGCCGGGCGATTGTTCCTGCCGCTAACGTACCGAAAAAAGTACCGGAAGGGATGCAGGTCTTTGGCGTTAAGAAGCTTGCGGATGCGTTAAGCGTGTTTGACGACCTATAATCAAATACCCGTACGTACTGAATTTGTAGGCCTGATAAGCGATGCGTCATCAGGCAGTGTTACGCGATTTTTCCAGCAGGAGGCTCTTGTGTCATTTGATTATCTGAAAACCGCCATTAAGAAAAAGGGTTGTACCCTGCAACAGGTGGCAGATGCCAGTGGCATGACCAAGGGATATCTAAGCCAGCTTCTGAATGCCAAAATTAAAAGCCCCAGCGCGCAAAAGCTGGAGGCGTTGCACCGTTTTCTCGGACTGGAGTTTCCGCGCCAGCAGAAAAATATCGGTGTGGTATTTGGTAAGTTTTATCCGCTGCATACCGGCCATATCTATCTTATCCAGCGCGCCTGTAGTCAGGTTGATGAACTGCATATCATCATGGGCTATGACGACACGCGCGATCGCAGCCTGTTTGAAGACAGTGCCATGTCGCAACAGCCTACGGTGCCCGATCGTCTGCGCTGGCTGCTGCAAACCTTTAAGTATCAGAAAAATATCCGTATTCATGCCTTCAACGAAGAGGGCATGGAGCCGTATCCACACGGTTGGGACGTGTGGAGCAACGGGATCAAAACGTTTATGCAGGAGAAAGGGATCCAGCCAAACTGGATCTACACCTCTGAAGAATCAGATGCCCCGCAGTATCTCGAACATCTGGGGATCGAAACCGTGCTGGTGGATCCCAAGCGGACGTTTATGAGCATCAGCGGCGGGCAAATCCGTGAAAACCCGTTTCGCTACTGGGAGTATATTCCGACCGAAGTGAAGCCGTTTTTCGTGCGCACCGTGGCGATCCTCGGCGGGGAGTCGAGCGGTAAATCGACGCTGGTGAACAAGCTCGCCAACATCTTTAACACCACCAGTGCGTGGGAATATGGGCGTGATTACGTCTTCTCCCATTTGGGCGGCGACGAGATGGCATTACAGTATTCTGACTACGATAAAATCGCCCTGGGACAAGCACAATACATTGATTTTGCTGTTAAGTACGCCAATAAAGTGGCGTTCATCGACACCGATTTTGTGACCACTCAGGCTTTCTGCAAAAAGTATGAAGGGCGTGAACACCCGTTTGTGCAAGCGCTGATTGACGAGTATCGCTTCGACCTGGTTATCCTGCTGGAAAACAACACCCCGTGGGTAGCGGATGGCTTGCGCAGCCTTGGAAGTTCGGTTGACAGAAAAGCGTTTCAGACGCTGTTGGTCGAGATGCTGCAGGAGAACAATATCAATTTTGTGCACGTTCAGGAGCCGGACTACGATGGTCGCTTCCTGCGCTGCGTGGAGTTGGTGAAAGAGTTGATGGGCGAGCAGAGGTAGGTTTTAATGCCGGATGCGCTGCGCTTATCCGGCCTACAAGTCGCACTAACCTCGTAGGCCGGATGTGGCATGACGCCGCCATCCGGCGCTTAACGCTAATTACTTAGAAATACGCTTGTACTTAATACGCTTCGGCTCCAGCGCATCGGCGCCCAGCGTGCGTTTCTTGTACTCTTCGTATTCGGTAAAGTTACCTTCGAAGAACTCAACCTTACCCTCATCCTGGTAATCCAGAATGTGGGTGGCGATACGGTCAAGGAACCAACGGTCGTGCGAGATAACCATCGCGCAACCCGGGAACTCCAGCAGGGCGTTTTCCAGCGCGCGCAGGGTTTCGATATCCAGGTCGTTGGTTGGTTCATCGAGCAGCAGCATGTTGCCGCCAACCTGCAGCAGCTTCGCCAGGTGCAGACGACCACGCTCACCGCCGGACAGCTCGCCGACGCGTTTACCCTGATCCACACCTTTGAAGTTGAAGCGGCCCACGTAGGCACGGCTTGGCATTTCGGTGTTGCCGATCTTCATGATATCCAGCCCGCCGGACACTTCTTCCCACACGGTTTTGCTGTTGTCCATGGCGTCACGGAACTGGTCAACGGAGGCCAGTTTGACGGTTTCACCCAGCGTGATGGTACCGCTGTCAGGCTGTTCCTGGCCGGACATCATACGGAACAGGGTTGATTTACCCGCGCCGTTCGGACCGATGATGCCGACGATAGCGCCTTTCGGTACCGAGAAGCTCAGGTCGTCAATCAGCACGCGATCCCCGTAGGATTTACGCAGATTGGTGACTTCAACAACTTTATCGCCCAGACGTGCTCCAGGTGGGATAAACAATTCGTTGGTTTCGTTACGTTTCTGGTATTCAGTGTTGTTCAGCTCTTCAAAGCGTGCCAGACGGGCTTTGCCCTTAGACTGACGGCCTTTCGCGCCCTGACGAACCCACTCCAGCTCTTTCTCAATGGATTTACGGCGAGCCGCTTCCTGAGAGGCTTCCTGGGCCAGACGCTGATCTTTCTGCTCCAGCCAGGAAGAGTAGTTACCTTCCCATGGAATACCTTCACCACGGTCCAGCTCCAGGATCCAGCCGGCAACGTTGTCGAGGAAGTAACGGTCGTGGGTAATCGCCACCACGGTACCTTCGAAGTCGTGCAGGAAGCGTTCCAGCCACGCGACGGATTCGGCGTCCAGGTGGTTAGTCGGTTCGTCGAGCAGCAGCATGTCTGGTTTTTCCAGCAGCAGGCGGCACAGCGCGACGCGGCGGCGTTCACCACCGGAGAGATTCTCAATTTTAGCGTCCCAGTCCGGCAGACGCAGGGCGTCAGCGGCACGCTCAAGCTGCACGTTCAGGTTATGACCGTCGTGCGCCTGAATGATCTCTTCAAACTTGCCCTGTTGCGCGGCCAGCTTATCGAAGTCAGCGTCCGGTTCGGCGTACTTGGCGTACACTTCATCCAGACCTTTCAGCGCGTTAACCACTTCGGCAACCGCTTCTTCCACGGATTCACGAACGGTATGTTCCGGGTTCAGTTTTGGTTCCTGTGGCAGGTAACCGATTTTAATGCCAGGCTGTGGGCGAGCTTCACCTTCGATATCAGTATCAATACCGGCCATGATGCGCAGCAGGGTAGATTTACCCGCACCGTTCAGACCGAGAACACCGATTTTGGCGCCAGGGAAGAAGCTCAGTGAGATGTTTTTAAGAATATGACGTTTCGGCGGAACGACCTTGCCGACACGATGCATGGTATAAACGAATTGGGCCACGTTGGACTCGCCTCTATGTTTATCCCGTCATACTTCAAGCCGCAGATGCGTTGGCTGTGTCGTTCACCCCAGTCACGTACATTTGTACGCTCAGGGGACTCACTTCCTCGCCGCCTTGCTGCAACTTGAATTATTTAGGGCTAATTATTGGTAAATAGTTATCAAAGGCGAAGTGTAGCCTTTTTCATTGTCCAATCCCAGCCAGCAGATCCCACTCGCAACAAAAGTAAAAAAGTGTCCGTGACGTGGCGCATTCTGCAATGTCTGGTTAGCATGAATGAATTAAGCGGCATGATGCTGCACAGACGTAACATGAGAAGAGGAAGAGCTTGTGGACAAAGCCAAACAATTTACCTGGCGCCTGCTGGCTGCCAGCGTATGTCTGCTGACGGTCAGTCAAGTAGCGCGAGCGGATTCCCTGGATGAGCAGCGCAATCGCTACGCGCAAATTAAGCAGGCCTGGGATAACCGACAGATGGATGTCGTAGAGCAGATGATGCCTGGCCTGAAGAACTACCCTCTGTATCCTTATCTGGAATATCGCCAGATCACTGACGATCTGATGAATCAGCCCACCATTACCGTCACCAATTTTGTGCGCGCCAACCCGACGCTGCCCCCGGCGCGTACTCTGCAATCTCGTTTCGTGAATGAACTGGCGCGCCGCGAAGACTGGCGTGGGCTGCTGGCGTTCAGTCCGGAAAAACCGGGCACCACCGAAGCGCAATGTAACTATTACTTCGCGAAATGGAGTACCGGACAAACTGAAGAAGCCTGGCAGGGGGCGAAAGAACTGTGGCTGAGCGGAAAAAGTCAGCCGAACGCCTGTGACAAATTATTCGGCGTATGGCGTGCCTCAGGCACCCAGGATCCGCTGGCGTATCTGGAGCGTATTCGTCTGGCGATGAAAGCCGGGAATACCGGACTGGTCACGGCGTTGGCCGGACAGATGCCCGCGCAATACCAAACCATTGCTTCAGCGATCATCGCGCTGGCCAACGATCCGAATTCGGTAATGACCTTTGCTCGCACCACCGGCGCAACGGATTTCACCCGACAGATGGCGGCGGTCGCCTTTGCCAGCGTGGCGCGTCAGGATGTGGAGAATGCCCGCCTGATGATCCCTTCCCTGGTGCAGGCGCAACAGCTGAATGACGAGCAAACCCAGGAGCTGCGCGACATTGTCGCCTGGCGTCTGATGGGCAATGACGTTACCGACGAGCAGGCCAAATGGCGTGATGATGCGATTATGCGCTCCAACTCCACCTCGCTTGTGGAGCGCCGGGTGCGCATGGCGCTGGGAACCGGCGATCGTCGTGGCCTGAATACCTGGCTGGCGCGTCTGCCAATGGAAGCCAAAGAAAAAGATGAGTGGCGCTACTGGCAAGCGGATCTGCTGCTGGAGCGCGGACGCGATGCGGAAGCCAAAGAGATCCTGCACCAACTCATGCAGCAGCGCGGTTTCTATCCGATGGTGGCGGCACAGCGCCTGGGCGAAGAGTACGAGCTGAAAGTGGATAAAGCACCAGCGAACGTTGATTCTGCGCTGACTCAGGGCCCGGAAATGGCACGCGTCCGCGAGCTAATGTACTGGAACATGGATAATACCGCGCGCAGTGAATGGGCGAATCTGGTCACCAGCCGTACCAAGTCCGAGCAGGCTCAGTTGGCGCGTTACGCGTTCAACAATCACTGGTGGGATCTAAGCGTTCAGGCGACGATCGCCGGAAAGTTGTGGGATCATCTGGAAGAGCGATTCCCGTTGGCCTATAAAGATCTTTTTACCCGTTACACCAGCGGCAAGGATATTCAGCCAAGCTATGCGATGGCGATAGCGCGTCAGGAAAGCGCCTGGAACCCGAAAGTGAAATCACCGGTTGGCGCAAGCGGGCTGATGCAGATTATGCCGGGTACGGCGACGCATACGGTGAAAATGTTCTCGATTCCAGGTTACAGCAGTCCGAGCCAGCTATTGGATCCTGATACCAACATCAACATCGGAACCAGCTATTTGCAGTACGTGTATCAGCAATTTGGCAATAACCGCATCTTTGCGTCAGCAGCCTATAACGCCGGTCCGGGACGCGTTCGCACCTGGCTTGGCAATAGCGCTGGCCGCATTGATGCCGTCGCGTTTGTCGAGAGTATTCCGTTCTCAGAAACGCGGGGTTATGTGAAGAACGTGCTGGCTTACGATGCGTACTATCGCTATTTCCTCGGCGATAAACCGGAGTTGATGAGCGACGCAGAATGGCAACGTCGTTACTGATCGTGTCGATTGTGTTATGCTATCGTACTCGTTAAAGAGTACAAAAGGGGGAGGCAAGCACGCTTCCCCCGCAACGATGGCGATATCTTATGACTCAGCAATCACCCTATTCAGCAGAGATGGCAGAACAACGTCACCAGGAGTGGTTACGTTTTGTCGATCTGCTTAAACACGCCTACGAACAAGATTTACACCTGCCACTGCTCAATTTGATGTTAACGCCGGATGAGCGTGAAGCGTTGGGCACGCGTGTGCGTATCATTGAAGAGCTGCTGCGCGGTGAGATGAGCCAGCGTGAGCTTAAAAACGAGCTCGGGGCGGGGATTGCTACTATTACGCGAGGGTCGAACAGCCTCAAATCCGCACCGGTGGATCTGCGTCAGTGGCTGGAACAGGTGTTGCTCGGGAAAAATTGATCCGCCGGATGTGGCTTTGCCTTATCCGGCCTACGATTGAACATCCGGCACAATGCTATAAATACACCGCGTTATGAAACGGGCTGAGCGCCAGAATCACCGCCTGGTGGTAGACGCTCGAACGCGTCAGCTTACCCGCGGTAAAGACGCCGATTGCGCCCTCTTTACGGCCAATCTCATCAATACCTGTATAGTCCGACATCACCGGGCCGAGTGCTTCACCTTTGCGGACTCTGTCGAGAATGACAGTAGGCAATGGCAGCGTGGCTGAACGGGCTTCACCGCGCTGGATGCCGTTATCAATTACTACCCAACTGAAGGTGGCATCGTCGTCAATTCCTGCTTCAATGGCGACCCAGAAATCAGCCTGTGGGTGCTGGCGGCGAGCGTTATCAACACGATTTCGTGCGCCAGTGCGCGTTTCCTGGTTTCCGAAAGGTTGTTCCGGCACGCCACTCTCGACGGCGACGGGTTCAATATGGCAGGATCCTTCCCCGAAAATCTCTTCAAATGCCCGCAGAATTGCCTGAATTTTGGCAGGATTGGTGGTCGCAGAGATAACCTTGTGCATAATTAAGCTCAGTTTGAAAATTCATCGCATCGCAGTATAACGGAAAAAAAGCATGTTACAGGTATACCTTGTTCGCCATGGCGAAACGCAGTGGAACGCCGAGCGACGTATTCAAGGCCAGTCAGACAGCCCACTAACCGCTAAAGGTGAACAGCAAGCCATGCAGGTGGGTGAACGCGCTCGCTCGTTTGGTATTACGCATGTCATCAGTAGCGATCTTGGTCGTACACGACGCACCGCAGAAATCATCGCCCAGGCCTGTGGCTGTGATATCACCTATGACTCCCGTCTGCGCGAGCTAAATATGGGTGTGCTGGAAAAACGTCACATCGATACGCTGACGCCGGAGGAAGAGGGCTGGCGTCGCCAGTTGGTGAACGGTACGGTGGATGGTCGTATCCCGGAAGGGGAATCGATGCAGGAATTGAGCGATCGCGTCAACGCAGCGCTGGCATCCTGTCTGGAATTGCCGCCGGGAAGTCGCCCGCTGCTGGTCAGTCACGGTATCGCGCTGGGTTGCCTGGTGAGTACAATTCTTGGATTACCGGCATGGGCTGAACGTCGCTTGCGTCTGCGCAACTGTTCTATTTCTCGCGTTGATTACCAGGAAAGCTTATGGCTGGCGCCGGGATGGGTCGTTGAAACGGCAGGGGACATCTCACATCTGGACGCCCCTGCGTTGGATGAACTACAGCGCTAGCGGCGAATCGGAATCAGGAATTCGCAGCGCAGGTTGATCGGGCGATCTCCCGCTTTGGCATCTTCTGCCGGGTAATATCGCTCGATATCCTGTCCTTTACGGCGCGTCAGGTTCAGCATTGGCATGCATGTGCCGTAAACCGTCAGGATAAACTCTTGCACGCCGGTTCCCAGCCCTTCGTAGGTAAACATCACGTACTCGCCACCCTGTAACAGGATAGGCTGCGCCGACGGCACATAGCCATTGGCCTGTTCCGGCGTCAGTGCAGTGGTGTAAAACACTTCCTGCTCGTCATCTTTTTCAATGCTCGGACGCGTTTCGTTAAGCCCGTACAGGACTGGCGGGATCGCAGGAGCCTGACTGAGGAAGTCGCGCCAGAACTGAATACGCATTTCATGACGGAAATCTGAAATCTGTTCCAGCGAGCAGGAATAGCTTTGCGTGGTGCCGAGTAGTTGCGTATCTTCCAGGGTGACAAACTCGTGCGCAGGCATCGCAAATTCACCCAGGCGCATTGGCGGGCGAATACCAAACGCACTCCATTCCGGGGAGCGACGATACAGCGCAGGCGTTTGGGAAAACTGTTTCTTGAACGCGCGAGTAAAGGTTTGTTGAGAGTCGAAGCGATATTGCAGCGCAATATCCAAAATTGGGCGCGCAGTCAGGCGCAGCGCCACTGCAGATTTCGATAAACGACGGGCGCGGATATAGGCGCCAATAGCATGGCCCGTCACGTCCTTAAACATTCTCTGCAGGTGCCACTTGGAATAGCCCGCTTTTGCCGCCACATTGTCAAGCGACAAAGGCTGATCCAGATGACCTTCCAGCCAGATTAATAGGTCGCGAATAATGCCAGCCTGATCCATAAAATATCCTCATCCTTTCAACAACGAGTACCTGACGTCAGGTATGAGGATAATAGCATTTTTTGCTGTTTTAGCATTCAGTGTTTTTTTTGCTCATAAATGCTTTTTTCGGACATACGAAAGCGTGATTATTGTAATCCTGTGATCTGTATACGTTTTATCTTAGAATGTCGAATAATTGCACAGAGTAACTTTTAAAAATGGTAACAATATGAAATATAAGAGCTTAGTCATTTCCTCAATTCTGCTGATGTTGGCGCAGGTTGCCCATGCGGAGCAGATTGGATCTGTCGATACGGTGTTCAAAATGTTCGGCCCGGATCATAAAATTGTGGTCGAAGCGTTTGACGATCCGGATGTTACCAACGTGACCTGCTACGTGAGTCGGGCGAAGACTGGCGGCATCAAAGGTGGTCTGGGGCTGGCGGAAGATACCTCCGATGCCGCCATTTCCTGCCAGCAGGTTGGGCCGGTAGAACTGAGCGACAGAATCAAGAACGGTAAAGCTCAGGGCGAAGTGGTATTTAAAAAACGTACCTCGCTGGTGTTTAAATCTTTACAGGTCGTGCGTTTTTACGATGCGAAACGTAATGCGCTGGCCTATCTGGCTTATTCAGATAAAGTCGTCGATGGATCGCCCAAAAATGCCATTAGCGCGGTACCCATCATGCCGTGGCGGCAATAACAAGGAAGCACAATGCAACAGCCGTTGATCTGGTTGGTTGAGGATGAGCAGGGAATCGCTGATACGCTTATCTACATGCTGCAGCAAGAGGGGTTTAGCGTAGAGGCGTTTGAGCGCGGATTTCCCGTGCTGGAGAAATCTCGCCAGCAATGCCCTGATGCCATCATTCTGGATGTCGGGCTACCGGATATAAGCGGTTTTGAACTGTGCCGACGTTTACTTGAACGCCACCCGGCGTTGCCGATCCTGTTTCTGACCGCACGCAGCGATGAAGTGGATCGCCTGTTGGGGCTGGAAATTGGCGCGGATGACTATGTTGCCAAGCCTTTCTCGCCGCGTGAAGTGTGCGCTCGTGTGCGTACGCTGCTGCGGCGGGTGCAAAAATTCTCCACGCCTTCATTGACAACGCGCTGTGGGGATTTTGAACTTAATGAGCTGGCCGCGCAGATTACCTGGTTCGGCATGCCGTTGAACCTGACGCGCTATGAATTCCTGCTGCTGAAAACATTCCTGATGTCGCCGGGACGTATTTACTCCCGCCAACAACTGATGGATTTAGTCTGGGCCGATGCGCAGGATACCTTTGACAGAACGGTCGATACCCACATCAAAACGCTGCGCGCCAAGCTGCGGGCCATCAACCCCGAGCTTTCCCCCATCAATACGCATCGTGGTATGGGATACAGCCTGAGGAGCGTCTGATGCGCATTGGCATGCGTTTGCTGCTCGGCTATTTTCTGATTGTTGCCGTCGCTGCCTGGTTCGTTCTGTCTATCTTTGTGCAGGAAATTAAGCCAGGCGTCCGTCGAGCGACTGAGGGCACATTGATTGATACCGCCACGCTGCTGGCTGCGCTGGCGCGTGATGACTTACTCTCTAACTCTCCCGCCAACGGCAAGCTGGCGCAGGCCTTTTCGCAACTGCATAACCGCCCATTCCGCGCCAATATCAGCGGCATTAACAAAGTACGTAATGAATACCATGTCTACATGACGGACGCACAGGGCAAGGTGGTGTTTGATTCAGCTAATCAGGCCGTCGGTCAGGACTACTCCCGCTGGAACGACGTGTGGTTAACATTACGTGGGCAGTATGGCGCTCGTAGTACGCCGCAAAATCCGGACGACCCGGAAAGCTCGGTGATGTACGTTGCCGCGCCGATTGTAGACGGTGGTCGTATTATCGGTGTGCTCAGTGTCGGCAAACCAAATGCAGCGATGGCGCCGGTGATTAAACGCAGTGAACGGCGAATGCTGTGGGCCAGCGCCGTATTGCTGGGTATTGCCCTGGTGATTGGCTTCGGGATGGTATGGTGGATAAACCGCTCCATTGCCCGGCTGGCGCGTTATGCCGATTCCGTTACTGAGAATCGCCCCGTCCCACTGCCTGATTTAGGCAGTAGCGAGTTACGCAAACTGGCGCAGGCGCTGGAAAGTATGCGTCTGAAGCTCGAAGGCAAGAACTACATTGAGCAGTATGTCTACGCGTTAACGCATGAGCTGAAAAGCCCGCTGGCGGCCATTCGTGGCGCGGCAGAGATACTGCGCGAAGGTCCGCCGCCAAACGTGGTAGCGCGCTTTACCGATAATATTCTGACGCAAAATGCGCGCATGCAGGCGCTGGTTGAAACCTTGTTACGTCAGGCGCGACTGGAGAATCGGCAGGACATTACGTTGACGCCAGTGGCGGTAGATGCACTGTTTGCTCAGCTCAAAGAGGCGCGTAGCGTGCAGCTGGCGGCAAAAAACATCACGCTGACCATTTTGCCTTCATCGCTTAGCGTCGCAGCCGATCCCGCGTTACTGGAGCAGGCATTGGGGAATTTACTCGACAACGCTATCGACTTTACGCCACAGGACGGGACGATTGTGCTGAGTGCACATCAGCACGAGGATCGGGTCACGTTGCAGGTTACCGACAGCGGTAGCGGGATCCCTGACTTTGCGTTGCCGCGTATTTTTGAGCGCTTCTACTCGCTGCCCCGCGAGAATGGACACAAGAGCAGCGGTTTGGGGCTGGCGTTTGTCAGTGAAGTTGCACGACTGCATGAAGGCGCGGTGACATTATCTAACCGACCAGAGGGCGGCGCACAAGCTTCGTTTACGCTTCACCGTCACTTCACATAACTTCAAATTCTCCGCACATAGCTGTTCTACCTTGCTGATATTGCAAAGGAGAACGCTATGTTGAAATCACCCCTGTTCTGGAAAATCGTCACTCTGGGTGGCGCCATGCTGCTGCTGTTAATTCCCCTGACAATGGTCAGGCAGATAATCGTAGAGCGATCGGATTATCGCAATGACGTTGAAGATGCAATCCGCCAGAGCACCAGCGGACCGCAAAAGATGGTCGGCCCGTTGATAGCCATTCCGGTGACAGAGCTTTATACCTCGCTGGAGGATGGCAAAGAGATCCAGCGTAAGCGAAGCTATATCCATTTCTGGCTGCCGGAGTCGTTGGTGGTTGAGGGGAGTCAGAACGTTGAAGCGCGTAAAATCGGTATTTATGAGGGCCAGGTCTGGCACAACGATATCTCGGTGAAGGCCGAGTTTAACGCTGAACGTTTGCGTGATTTAAACCATCCCAACGTCAGCGTCGGCAAACCATTTATCGTGGTTGGCGTGGGGGATGCGCGCGGGATTGGTGTGGTGCAAGCGCCGCAGGTCAATGGAACGTCGCTGGCGGTTGAGCCGGGGACGGGGCTGGATGGACGTGCGCAGGGAATTCACATTCCGTTACCCGACGCGAGCTGGGCGGAGCAAAACCTGAGCATGACGCTGTCGCTGAATTTGAGCGGAACAGGAGATTTCTCCGTTGTTCCGGTTGGCCGTAACAGTGAAATGACCTTAACCAGCAATTGGTCGCATCCCAACTTTCTTGGGGATTTTCTTCCGGCTAAGCGCGAAATCAGTAAGTCTGGATTCAATGCCCAGTGGCAAAGCAGTTGGTTTGCCAATAACCTCGGCGAACGCTTTGATGGCGAAAAGATTGGCTGGGAGGGAATGCCTGCATTTAGCGTCGCTGTCGCCACGCCTGCGGATCAATACCAACTGACGGACAGGGCGACAAAATATGCCATTTTGCTGATTGTGCTGACCTTTATGTCTTTCTTTGTTCTTGAAAGCATGACCAGCCTTCGACTGCACCCAATGCAGTACCTGCTGGTGGGATTATCGCTGGTGATGTTTTATCTGTTGCTGCTGGCGTTGTCAGAACATATTGGTTTTACCGCCGCGTGGATTACGGCGAGTCTGGTGGGGGCGTTGATGAACGGTGTGTATCTGCAGGCGATATTACAGGGTTGGCGTAAGAGTATTTTGTTCACCGTAGCGCTGCTGGGGCTGGATGGTGTGATGTGGGTGTTGCTCCGTTCACAGGACAGCTCTTTACTGCTGGGAACCGGCGTGCTGTTGGTCGCGTTGTGTGGCGTGATGTTCCTGACGCGTCATCTTGACTGGCACTCGCTGGCACAGCCAAAACCAAAGCTGACAGAAATTCCGGAGTCTCAGCCTGCGCAGAGTGACGAGTTTCGCTTATGGAAATAGGGCTGTGGTGAAATGAAAAACGGCGCATATTGCGCCGTTTTTTTACCTGTGAGGATCGAATTAATCCTGCAGGTCGCCGCAGAAACGGTAGCCTTCACCGTGAATGGTGGCGATGATTTCTGGCGTATCCGGCGTTGATTCGAAATGTTTACGAATGCGGCGGATAGTCACGTCAACGGTACGGTCATGCGGCTTCAGTTCGCGACCGGTCATTTTTTTCAGCAGTTCTGCGCGAGACTGGATTTTGCCCGGATTCTCACAGAAGTGAAGCATGGCGCGGAATTCGCTGCGTGGCAGTTTATACTGCTCGCCATCAGGACCAATCAGAGAGCGGCTGTTGATGTCCAGCTCCCAGCCATTGAATTTGTAGCTCTCGACGCTACGGCGTTCTTCGCTGACGGTACCCAGGTTCATGGTACGCGACAGCAGGTTACGAGCACGGATAGTCAGTTCGCGCGGGTTAAACGGCTTGGTGATGTAATCGTCTGCGCCGATTTCGAGGCCGAGAATTTTATCGACTTCGTTATCACGGCCCGTCAGGAACATCAGCGCAACGTTAGCTTGTTCGCGGAGTTCGCGCGCTAACAGGAGGCCATTTTTCCCAGGCAGATTGATATCCATAATCACAAGGTTGATGTCATATTCAGAGAGAATCTGATGCATTTCCGCGCCATCTGTCGCTTCGAATACATCATAGCCTTCTGCTTCGAAAATGCTTTTCAACGTGTTGCGTGTTACTAACTCGTCTTCAACGATAAGAATGTGCGGGGTCTGCATGTTTGCTACCTAAATTGCCAACTAAATCGAAACAGGAAGTACAAAAGTCCCTGACCTGCCTGATGCATGCCGTAAATTAACATGATCGGCGTAACATGACTAAAGTACGTAATTGCGTTCTTGATGCACTTTCCATCAACGTCAACAACATCATTAGCTTGGTCGTGGGTAGTTTCCCTCTGGACCCGACAGTGTCAAAAACGGCTGTCATCCTAACCATTTTAACAGCAACATAACAGGCTAAGACATGCCGGACACCCAATAAAACTACGCTTCGTTGACATATATCAAGTTCAATTGTAGCACGTTAACAGTTTGATGAAATCAACGTATCCAAATGTTTGCTTTCATCACAAAATTGCAATATTACAACTAGTTGCACGCGCTAATTAATAAATGTAATGAATCCAACCAATGCGATCCATTTTAAATTAAATTATCATGGATAAACAGAAGGATATGCAACTTTTGTTAACATAAAGGGCAATAGTTCAGCCTGGAAATAGTTTAGCATTTTTTACCGGATGCGAAATGCTTTTTCAGTAATTTCTGTTAAAAATATGTAAATTCGCGCTGCGTAATATGTTGATGCACGTCACATTATTACCTGCACATAGGCCAAAAGAGTATCGAAATGCGTTTAACAATTATTCTGGTTGCCCCCGCCAGAGCGGAAAATATTGGTGCGGCAGCCCGTGCGATGAAGACCATGGGATTTACCCAGTTGCGGATCGTTGACAGCGAGGCCCACCTGGAACCCGCCACGCGATGGGTTGCGCATGGCTCGGGTGATATTATTGATAATATTAACGTTTTTCCAACGTTAGCCGAGGCGCTTCACGACGTGGATTTTACCGTCGCGACCACGGCGCGCAGCCGCGCGAAGTTTCATTATTACGCTACGCCGGTCGAACTGGTTCCCCTGTTGCAGGAAAAATCAACGTGGATGGATCACGCCGCGCTGGTTTTTGGTCGTGAAGATTCGGGGCTGACCAACGAAGAATTGGCTCTGGCGGATGTCCTCACCGGGGTACCTATGGTAGCTGACTATCCATCACTCAATTTGGGGCAGGCGGTGATGGTGTATTGCTATCAATTAGCAGGTTTAATACAACAACCGGCCAGAAACATTGAGATGACGGATGAGCATCAGCTACAGGCATTGCGCGAACGTGTTTTGCGTTTATTAGCCACGCTGAACGTTTCTGACGACATTAAGTTGACGGACTGGCTGCAACAGCGAATGGGTCTGTTAGAGCAGCGAGACACGGCAATGTTGCACCGTTTTTTACATGATATAGAAAAAAATCTAACAAAATAAAGTATTGATAAATGTTTGTTGAGTGGTGTTTTACTCTGGTTTCAAGTGGGCGAGACATACTGTATTGGTTGAAAGTAAAAGGGCAAGCAGTCGCTCATGAACAAGTGTCGGAATGTGATCAATTTAAAAATTTATTGACTTAGGTCAGCAGATACTTTAACCCTAAAAGAATACAAGACAGACAGATAATAATTACAGAGCACACAACATCATGAAACGCATCAGCATCACTATTACCACAACCATCACCATTACCACAGGTAACGGTGCGGGCTGACGCGTACAGGAAACACAAGAAAAAGCCCGCACCTAAACAGTGCGGGCTTTTTTTTCGACCAAAGGCAATGAGGTAAACCATGCGAGTGTTGAAGTTCGGCGGTACATCAGTGGCAAATGCAGAGCGCTTTCTGCGGGTTGCCGATATTCTGGAAAGCAATGCCAGACAGGGGCAGGTCGCGACCGTGCTCTCTGCCCCCGCAAAAATTACCAACCATCTGGTGGCGATGATTGAGAAGACCATCGGTGGTCAGGATGCTTTAGCCAATATCAGCGACGCCGAACGTATTTTCTCTGAGCTGTTGGTGGGTTTGGCCGCTGCGCAGCCGGGTTTTCCGCTGGCTCCGCTCAAAGCCTTTGTTGAACAAGAGTTTGCCCAGATTAAACACGTCCTGCATGGCATCAGCCTGTTGGGACAGTGCCCGGACAGCATCAATGCCGCGCTTATCTGCCGCGGCGAAAAAATGTCGATCGCCATCATGGCTGGCCTGCTGGAAGCGCGCGGGCACAACGTGACGGTCATCGACCCGGTGGAGAAATTGCTGGCAGTCGGCCATTACCTCGAATCTACCGTTGATATCGCCGAATCTACGCGCCGCATTGCCGCCAGCCGTATTCCTGCGGACCACATGATTTTGATGGCCGGATTTACCGCCGGGAATGAGAAAGGTGAGTTAGTGGTGCTGGGGCGTAATGGCTCCGACTACTCTGCCGCCGTACTGGCCGCCTGTTTGCGCGCGGATTGTTGTGAGATCTGGACCGATGTTGACGGCGTATATACTTGCGATCCGCGTCAGGTACCCGACGCCCGACTGCTGAAGTCGATGTCTTATCAGGAAGCGATGGAGCTTTCTTACTTCGGCGCCAAAGTGCTGCACCCGCGCACCATTACCCCTATTGCCCAGTTCCAGATCCCTTGCCTGATTAAAAATACCGGCAATCCACAAGCGCCTGGCACGTTGATTGGCGCCAGCAGTGATGACGACGATTTGCCGGTAAAAGGTATTTCTAATCTCAATAACATGGCGATGTTTAGCGTTTCCGGCCCAGGAATGAAAGGCATGGTGGGTATGGCGGCACGCGTTTTTGCCGCAATGTCGCGTGCGGGCATCTCGGTAGTGCTGATCACCCAATCCTCTTCCGAATACAGCATCAGCTTCTGCGTCCCGCAGGGCGACTGCGCGCGTGCGCAACGCGCGATGCAGGATGAATTCTACCTCGAACTGAAAGAAGGCCTGCTGGAGCCGCTGGCGGTGACTGAGCGTCTGGCTATCATCTCTGTTGTTGGCGATGGTATGCGTACTCTGCGTGGCATTTCGGCGAAATTCTTTGCCGCATTGGCTCGCGCGAACATCAATATCGTGGCGATCGCCCAGGGTTCGTCTGAGCGTTCTATTTCAGTGGTGGTGAACAACGACGACGCGACTACCGGCGTTCGCGTGACCCATCAAATGCTGTTCAACACCGACCAGGTGATTGAAGTGTTTGTGATTGGTGTAGGCGGCGTGGGCGGTGCGCTACTGGAGCAGCTTAAACGTCAGCAAACCTGGCTCAAAAAGAAGCATATCGATCTGCGCGTGTGCGGCGTGGCGAACTCGAAGGCCCTGTTGACCAACGTCCACGGACTGAATCTGGAAAACTGGCAGTCGGAGCTGGAAAGTGCGAAAGAGCCTTTCAACCTTGGGCGCTTAATTCGCCTGGTGAAAGAATATCATCTGCTTAATCCGGTGATTGTCGACTGTACGTCAAGTCAGGCGGTGGCAGATCAGTATGCTGATTTCCTGCGCGAAGGTTTCCATGTGGTTACGCCGAACAAAAAGGCCAACACCTCGTCGATGGATTACTACCATCAGCTGCGTTTTGCCGCCGCGAAGTCCAGGCGTAAATTCCTCTACGACACCAACGTGGGCGCAGGCTTGCCGGTAATTGAAAACCTGCAAAACCTGCTCAGCGCAGGTGATGAATTGCAGCGTTTCTCCGGTATTCTTTCCGGCTCGCTGTCGTTTATTTTCGGCAAGCTGGATGAAGGCATGAGCTTCTCGCAAGCCACCACCATGGCGCGTGAGATGGGCTATACCGAGCCCGATCCGCGTGACGATCTTTCCGGCATGGATGTGGCACGTAAGCTGTTGATCCTCGCCCGTGAGACCGGTCGTGAGCTGGAGCTTTCAGACGTGGTCATTGAACCAGTTCTGCCAAAAGAATTTGATGATTCCGGTGATGTATCCGCGTTTATGGCGAAATTGCCACAGCTGGATGACGTCTTTGCCGCGCGCGTGGCGAAAGCCCGTGATGAGGGAAAAGTATTGCGTTATGTTGGCAATATCGAAGAGGACGGCGTTTGTCGCGTGAAAATTGATGCAGTAGACGGCAACGATCCGCTGTTTAAAGTGAAAAACGGTGAGAACGCGCTGGCATTCTATAGCCACTACTATCAGCCGTTACCGTTGGTTCTGCGCGGATATGGCGCGGGTAACGACGTGACGGCAGCGGGCGTCTTTGCCGACCTGCTACGCACCCTTTCATGGAAGTTAGGAGTCTGACATGGTGAGAGTTTATGCCCCGGCTTCCAGTGCCAATATGAGCGTCGGGTTTGATGTGCTCGGTGCGGCGGTAACTCCGGTGGACGGTTCGCTGTTGGGCGATGTGGTGACCGTTGAGGCGGCTGATCAGTTCAGCCTGAACAACCTTGGGCGCTTTGCCAACAAGCTGCCGTCAGAGCCGCGCGAAAATATTGTCTATCAGTGTTGGGAGCGATTCTGCCAGGAGCTGGGTAAAACGGTTCCGGTGGCGATGACGCTGGAAAAAAATATGCCGATTGGCTCCGGGTTAGGCTCCAGCGCCTGTTCCGTCGTGGCGGCGTTAGTCGCTATGAACGAACACTGCGGTAAGCCGCTCAACGATACGCGCCTGTTGGCGATAATGGGCGAGCTGGAAGGGCGTATCTCCGGCAGTATTCATTACGATAACGTTGCCCCGTGCTTTTTGGGCGGCATGCAGTTAATGATCGAAGAAAACGGCATTATCAGCCAGCAGGTGCCAGGCTTTGATGAGTGGCTATGGGTACTGGCGTATCCGGGGATTAAAGTGTCGACGGCAGAAGCGCGGGCGATTCTACCTGCGCAGTATCGCCGTCAGGACTGTATCGCCCACGGGCGACATCTGGCTGGATTTATCCATGCCTGCTATTCCCGTCAGCCTGGGCTTGCCGCGAAGCTGATGAAGGACGTCATTGCTGAGCCGTATCGTACCCGCTTGCTACCAGGCTTTAGTCAGGCGCGTCAGGCGGTAACAGAAATTGGCGCGCTGGCCAGCGGGATCTCCGGGTCAGGGCCGACGCTGTTCGCCTTGTGCGATAAGCCGGATACGGCGCAGCGCGTAGCAGATTGGCTGAGTAAAAATTACCTGCAAAATCAGGAAGGCTTTGTTCATATTTGCCGGCTGGACACGGCGGGCGCACGGGTACTGGGATAATCAATGAAACTGTATAATCTGAAAGATCATAACGAGCAGGTCAGCTTTGCGCAGGCCGTCACGCAAGGGCTTGGCAAGAATCAGGGATTGTTTTTTCCGCACGATCTACCGGAATTCAATCTGACAGAAGTGGATGAGATGCTGAACCAGGACTTCGTTAGCCGCAGCGCGAAGATCCTGTCCGCATTTATTGGTGATGAGATCCCTCAGGAAATTCTGGAAAAACGCGTGCGTGCTGCATTTGCTTTTCCGGCACCGGTTGCTCAGGTTGCTGCAGATATCGGTTGTCTGGAACTGTTCCACGGCCCTACGCTTGCATTTAAAGACTTTGGCGGGCGCTTTATGGCGCAAATGCTGACGCACATCAGCGGCGACAAGCCGGTAACCATTCTGACGGCGACCTCAGGTGATACTGGCGCGGCGGTTGCACATGCCTTTTATGGCCTGAAAAATGTGCGCGTGGTGATCCTCTACCCGAACGGCAAGATCAGCCCATTACAGGAAAAACTGTTCTGTACGCTGGGCGGTAACATTGAAACTGTAGCGATTGATGGCGATTTTGATGCCTGCCAGGCGCTGGTGAAACAGGCGTTTGATGACGAAGAGCTGAAGGTGGCTCTGGGACTGAACTCGGCTAATTCAATTAACATCAGCCGTTTGCTGGCGCAAATCTGTTACTACTTTGAGGCTGTGGCTCAGCTACCGCAAGAGGCGCGGAATCAGCTGGTGATTTCTGTTCCCAGCGGTAACTTTGGCGATCTGACCGCCGGGCTACTGGCGAAATCACTGGGCTTGCCGGTGAAGCGTTTTATCGCGGCGACTAACGTTAACGATACGGTTCCGCGTTTCCTTGCTGAAGGTGAGTGGGCGCCGAAAGCGACTCAGGCGACGTTATCGAATGCGATGGATGTCAGCCAGCCGAACAACTGGCCGCGCGTGGAAGAACTGTTCCGCCGTAAAATCTGGCGTCTGAATGAGCTGGGTTACGCCGCCGTTGACGATGTCACGACACAGGAAACGATGCGCGAGCTGCATGAGTTAGGCTACACCTCTGAACCGCATGCGGCGGTGGCTTACCGTGCGCTGCGTGATCAGCTAAACCCTGGCGAGTATGGCCTGTTCCTCGGTACTGCGCATCCGGCGAAGTTTAAAGAAAGCGTTGAGGAGATTCTTGATCTGACGCTGGCTCTGCCAAAAGAGCTGGCGGAACGCGCAGACTTGCCGCTGCTTTCGCATCATCTGCCAGCTGATTTTGCGCAACTGCGTAAGCTGATGATGACCCGCGGGTAATTCTTGTGCCGGATGAGGCGTTAGCCGTCATCCGGCATGTACACTACTGCTCGTGACGCTTGAACACCAGTTCACCTTTCCCTGACGATTCTTCATCAAAGAAATAGCCTTCGCTGTTAAAAGCGGTCAACTGTTCCGGCTGCGTTAAGCGGTTTTCAATGATGTAGCGGCTCATCAGGCCGCGCGCTTTTTTGGCATAGAAGCTGATGACTTTGAACTTGCCGTTTTTCTCGTCGAGGAAGACTGGTTTAATCAGCTCGGCATTGAGCTTTTTCGGCTTCACGGATTTAAAATACTCATCCGAAGCGAGATTAATCACCACGCTGTCGCCTTGTGCTTCAAGTGCTTCATTAAGTTTATCGGTGATGATATCTCCCCAGAACTGGTAGAGATCTTTACCCTTCGCATTGGCCAAACGAATGCCCATCTCCAGACGATAAGGCTGCATCAAATCCAGTGGACGTAGAACGCCGTACAGTCCTGACAACATCCGTAAATGCTGCTGAGCGAAGTCGAAATCCGCCTCGCTGAAGGTTTCAGCCTGCAGCCCGGTATACACGTCGCCCTTAAATGCCAGAATGGCCTGGCGCGCATTGTCCGGCGTGAAGTCAGGCTGCCAGTCATGGAAACGCGTGGCATTCAAATCCGCCAGTTTGTCGCTAATTCCCATCAGCTTGCCAATCTGCGGCGCAGAGAGCTGGCGCGCCACATGGATAAGCTGCTGAGAGTGATCCAGCAGTTCGGGTAGCGTATGGCGTGTTGTTGCCAGCGGACTTTGGTAGTCGAGCGTTTTTGCAGGTGAAATCAGAATCAGCATATCCAGTCCTTGCAGGAAATTTACTGCGACTTTAGCAAAAAAAACGACAGATTTGATCGATGGTTGTGATTGCCGCGCTATCCGCGCGGCGTTTCATCCCAGCTTTCGGGGGCAAGCTGTTGTCTGATATCAGGATAACGGTGCGGATCGAATTCCGGGCGCACCCCGAGTTTACGCTGGCGCAGATAGTCGCTGGCGATGGTATGGACAACCGGAGAAAGCAGCAGAATCGCTGTCAGGTTAGTAATGGCCATACAAGCCATAATGATATCGGCCAACTGCCAGACCAGCGGGAAGCTGACAAACGTTCCGCCGATAATGGTGCTAATGGTAGCGATTCGCAATAGCCAGATGACGCGCATATTGTCCAGTTTCAGAAAGACGAGATTGTTCTCCGCATAGATGTAGTTGGCGACGATCGAGCTAAAGGCAAACAGAATCACAATAAAAGCCACGAATCCGGCTCCCCATTCTCCCGTCAGCGTTACCATTGCTTTTTGAAGTAACTGGATGCCTTCCATTGGCACATAGCTGGTGCCATTGCCTGCCAACAGAATAATCATCGCGCTAGCCGTACAGACCACGAGAGTGTCGCCTAATACCCCAATCATTTGCACAATGCCTTGTGCCGCAGGATGCGGTGGCCAGGAGGCGGCCGATGCGGCTGCATTCGGCGTAGATCCCATTCCGGCTTCGTTAGAAAACATGCCGCGTTGAAAACCGTTGGCAATAGCCTGGCTTAGCGTATATCCGGCCGCACCCGCTGCTGCTTCCTGCCAGCCAAAGGCGCTTTTTATAATGGTGACGATAATGTCGGGAAGCTGCCCGATATGCCACAGACAGATGATGATGCTACTTCCAACCCACAGCAGTGCCATCATCGGAACGAACCATTGCATCAGGCGTGCGACGCCTTTAATACCGCCGACGATGACCAGTAATGACACTATTGCCAGTGCGATACCGGAGAAGAGGGGAGGGATGTCAAAAGCAAAGGTCAACGCACGAGAGACCGAGTTCGCCTGAACGCTGTTAAAAATCAGTCCATAGGCAATCAGTAAAAAGATGGCAAAAAGGACGCCCATCCAGCGCATGCCCAGACCACGTGCCATATACCACGCAGGACCACCGCGGAACTGTCCTTTGCTATCGCGTTCTTTATACAGTTGGGCAAGTGAGCACTCGGCGAATGACGTTGCCATACCAATGACCGCTGAGACCCACATCCAGAAAATGGCTCCAGGGCCGCCAGCGGCGATCGCCAACGCTACGCCGGCCAGGTTCCCGCTACCGATACGCGCGGCAAGGCTGGTGCACAGAGCCTGAAAGGAAGTTAAACCGCCCGGCTGCGGGCTAATGCTGTTTTTAAGACTTGTGCCAAACTGGCGAATGTAGCGGAACTGCACGAACCCTGTACGCCAGGTGAACCAACATCCTGCGCCAAGCAGGAGGTAGATCATCACCGATCCCCAGAGTATTTCATTAATAAATGAGAAAAAATCAGGCATTAACATCCCTCTTGTTGATGCCGGTAAGCGCGAAGATTTCCGTGTAAGCGCTACCAATAATCGACCAGTATATACCTTGTCATGAGAGTGATTGCGGGAGTTTATCATAACAATCGTTATATCCCGCAATTGCGCATCACAGGCTTTGAGATGCGTAATCAGGGCTGAGCAGCGGGTCGGACAATCCAGGCGGTTGCGCTGAGAGTGCGTCGTGCTATCATCAGGGAAGATCGGTTACATCCCCCTAACAAGCTGTTTAAAGAGAATCGCTATCATGACGGACAAATTGACCTCCCTTCGTCAGTTCACCACAGTAGTGGCCGACACCGGAGACATCGCGGCAATGAAGCTGTATCAGCCTCAGGATGCCACAACTAACCCTTCTCTCATTCTTAACGCAGCGCAGATCCCAGAATACCGCAAGCTGATTGATGACGCTGTAGCCTGGGCTAAGCAGCAGAGCAACGACCGCGCACAGCAGATCGTCGACGCGACCGACAAACTGGCAGTAAATATCGGTCTGGAGATCCTGAAACTGGTCCCGGGTCGTATCTCTACTGAAGTTGACGCTCGTCTGTCTTACGACACCGACGCGTCCATCGCGAAAGCAAAACGTCTGATCAAGATGTACAACGACGCTGGCATCAGCAACGATCGCATTCTGATTAAACTGGCTTCAACCTGGCAGGGCATCCGTGCCGCTGAGCAACTGGAAAAAGAAGGCATCAACTGTAACCTGACTCTGCTGTTCTCCTTCGCGCAGGCACGTGCATGTGCAGAAGCTGGCGTATACCTGATTTCTCCGTTCGTTGGTCGTATTCTTGACTGGTACAAAGCCAACACCGACAAGAAAGAGTATGCACCGGCAGAAGATCCAGGTGTGGTTTCCGTAACGGAAATCTACGAGTACTACAAACAGCACGGTTACGAAACCGTGGTGATGGGTGCGAGCTTCCGTAACATCGGCGAAATCATTGAGCTGGCAGGCTGCGATCGTCTGACGATTGCTCCGGCACTGCTGAAAGAGCTGGCGGAAAGCGAAGGCGCTATCGAACGTAAACTGTCCTTCTCCGGCGAAGTGAAAGCGCGTCCTGCACGCATCACCGAAGCTGAGTTCCTGTGGCAGCACAACCAGGATCCGATGGCTGTAGATAAACTGGCGGACGGTATCCGTAAGTTTGCTGTAGACCAGGGTAAACTGGAAAAAATGATCGGCGATCTGCTGTAATCATTTAAGCGTGGCCCTGATATGGGTCACGCTACCTCTTCTGAAACCTGTCTGTCCTTCCTTTCGCAGTGTATCATTCTGTTTAACGAGACTGTTTAAACGGAATAATCATGAATACTTTACGCATTGGCCTGGTTTCCATTTCTGACCGTGCTTCCAGCGGCGTTTACCAGGATAAAGGTATCCCGGCCCTTGAAGAGTGGCTGGCATCTGCCCTTACCACCCCTTTTGAGCTGCAAACGCGACTGATCCCGGATGAACAGGCGATCATCGAACAGACCTTATGCGAGCTGGTGGATGAAATGAGCTGTCATCTGGTGCTGACTACCGGCGGAACGGGTCCGGCACGTCGCGACGTGACCCCCGATGCTACGCTTGCCGTCGCTGACCGCCAGATGCCAGGCTTTGGCGAACAGATGCGCCAGATAAGTCTGCACTTTGTGCCAACGGCTATTCTCTCCCGCCAGGTCGGTGTGATTCGCAAACAGGCGTTGATCCTGAATCTGCCTGGGCAGCCGAAATCGATCAAAGAAACGCTGGAAGGCGTGAAAGATGCCGACGGTAAGGTTATCGTACCGGGTATTTTTGCAAGTGTACCGTATTGTATACAGTTGCTGGATGGGCCGTATGTGGAAACCGCACCGGCTGTTGTAGCATCTTTTCGTCCTAAAAGCGCAATTCGCGATACAAACGCCTGAAAGTAGCCCGATCGTGACATAAGTGCCAATCACAGTGGAGTATTGAATTGTTTACGATATAGTAATTTTTGCTTTACATGTATCGACAGACAGATTCAATAACTCCACTGACTGATGGTTTGCTATGTCACAACACACTCGACCGCTGAATCGCCAGGATTATAAAACTCTTACGCTTGCTGCCCTCGGCGGTGCGCTTGAGTTTTATGATTTCATTATCTTCGTCTTCTTTGCCGCTGTTGTTGGTGAACTGTTCTTTCCGGCAGATATTCCTGAGTGGCTACGTCAGGTGCAAACCTTCGGCATTTTTGCCGCCGGATATCTGGCGCGTCCGCTGGGTGGCATCATCATGGCGCACTTTGGCGATCTGGTCGGGCGTAAGAAAATGTTCACCCTGAGCATTTTGCTGATGGCGATACCGACGCTGGCGATTGGTCTTTTGCCTACCTACGCCTCAATGGGGATCCTCGCACCGCTGTTGTTACTGCTGATGCGCATTTTGCAAGGCGCTGCCATCGGCGGAGAAGTGCCGGGCGCGTGGGTGTTCGTGGCGGAGCATGTACCGGAGCGCCGCATCGGCATTGCCTGTGGCACGCTGACCGCCGGGCTGACGGTGGGGATTCTGTTGGGATCGGTGGTTGCGACGCTGGTGAATACCAACCTGACGCAACAGGCGGTGCATGACTACGGCTGGCGTATCCCGTTCCTGTTGGGGGGCGTTTTTGGGCTGGTGGCGATGTACCTGCGTCGCTGGTTGCAGGAAACGCCCATCTTCCTAGAAATGCAGCAGCGTAAAGCACTTGCGCAAGAGCTACCGGTGAAGTCGGTGGTGAGTAAGCATAAAAAAGCGGTGGTTATTTCAATGCTGCTGACCTGGTTGTTATCGGCCGGGATTGTGGTGGTGATCCTGATGTCACCAGTCTGGTTGCAGAAGCAGTATGGCTTTGCACCCGCGCTAACGCTACAGGCCAACAGTGTCTCTACCATTATGCTGTGCGTCGGCTGTCTGCTGGCTGGATTTATTGTCGACCGGGTCGGCGCCAGCAAAACCTTTATTGTCGGCAGCCTGCTGCTGGCCTGTTCGAGCTGGTTTTTCTATCACCTGACCGGCGGCCATCCTCAGCACTTGTTCCTGTTATACGGGCTGGTGGGATTATGCGTTGGCGTGGTCGGCGCAGTGCCTTATGTCATGGTGCGGGCGTTTCCGGCGGAAGTCCGTTTTACCGGTATTTCCTTTTCCTATAACGTCTCATATGCCATTTTTGGTGGTCTGACGCCAATCGCCGTGACGATGTTAATGGGCGTGTCGCCAATGGCTCCGGCCTGGTATGTGCTGGCCTTATCGCTGGTGGGGTTAGGTCTGGGGATTTGGCTGCGACAGGATATTTATCATCGCGATACGAGCGTACAGGGAGAGTTACAGCGTTTGTAAGGAATATCCCCCCTTCAGGGGGGATATTGTCAGATTAGTGCGCTTCACCAATCGGCAGGATGGTACGGCCAAACTGTTCGTTCAGCACTTCACCCATCGCCAGGTAAATGGCGCTTGCACCACACACTAAGCCAACCCAACCCGCTACGTGAATGATTGCTTCGTTACCTGCAATGTTGCCAACGGCCAGCAGGGCGAACAGCACTGTCAGGCTCAGGAACACGAACTGCAGCATGCGCGCGGCTTTCAGCGTACCGAAGAACATGAACAGAGTGAACACGCCCCACAGACCCAGGTAAGCGCCCAGGAACTGACCATTGGTTGCATCCGCGAGGCCCATTTTCGGCATCAGCAGAATCGCAACCAGCGTCAGCCAGAACGAACCGTAGGAGGTAAAGGCGGTTAAACCGAAGGTGTTGCCTTTTTTATATTCCAGAAGACCGGCAAAAATTTGCGCGATACCGCCGTAGAAAATGCCCATCGCCAGAATAATAACGTCTAAAGCGAAGAAACCCGCGTTATGCAGGTTAAGCAGAATGGTGGTCATGCCAAAGCCCATCAGGCCCAGCGGTGCCGGATTAGCCAACTTAGTGTTGCCCATAATTCCTCAAAATCATCATTGATTGAATGGTGAAATAGTTTCCCCAAATAACGATCACTGTCTTCGGGGCGCGGCATAATAATCAGGGGAGAGGGCACTGTCTATGATCTAACGAAGGGAAAACGAATTATTTTCCCTGTGATGGGCATCACGCTTGTGTGTGGTTGAGCATTCTGCGCAGGCAGGCAATGTGGAGTACAGCCGGGATCGTCACCCGATAAGCGCTGCCGCTCACCGCTTTAACCCCGTTTAAAGCCGCACCTACCGGGCCGCCAAGTCCGGCTCCGCGCAGTAATCCGTGCCCTATTACGCTGACGGCGGCGTGGGTTCGCAGAATTTTGGTTAACTGGCCGGAGATCAGGTGAGAGACGCCTTTTGCCAGGTGACGATCCTTCAATAATAACGGTAGCAGTTCTTCCAGTTCAGAAACTTTTGCATCGACAGCCTGCAGAAATTCCTGCTTTTGTCCGGCATCCATTTTTTGCCAGGCGTTGCGTAAAAAGTGCTCCAGCAGAGACTGTTCAATTTCGAACGTGGACATCTCTTTATCAGCTTTAATCTTCAGACGCTTCGAAACGTCCAGCAAAATCGCCCGATACAGTTTTCCATGTCCACGGAGTTTATTGGCAATGCTATCGCCCCCATAATGCTGCAGTTCGCCAGCAATCAGTTGCCAGTTGCGGCGGTGCTGTTCCGGATGTCCTTCCATCGATTTAAATAAATCGTTGTGGTTGAGAACGCTCGACAGACGGGCTTTCCCCTTTTCATTATGTGTAAGCAGGCGGGTAATATTGGCGAGCTGCTCCTCACTGCAATGCTGAAGAAAATCGAGATCGTCGTCATTCAAATAGGTGACATTCATGTTTCTATGGCTTTTGAATAAAAGTATGGGGAATTAGTCGTCGCCGATGATTTTCAGCGTCGCCATATCAGAAGAGTTCACCGTATGGCCGGAGAAGGTAATTTTTTTCACGCAGCGCTTATTGTCGTTGTCGCTATTGATGTTGATCCAATTGGTCGTTTGCCCTTCTTTGATGGAGGAAGGCACGTTCAGACTCTGGCTGGACATGCGGGCAGCTTTGAAATAAACCGATGCACCACTGAGCTGTAAATCACCATGATCGGCCGTAAGTTGAATGCGTTTCACCACGCGGCAAACGGGAAGTTTCAGCGTCAGATCGTTGGTTTCATTACGGGGCATGGCGATCACGCCGAGGACTTTATGATCGTTAGCGTGTGCGGCGCTGCTCAGCAGTAGGCCCATAAGCAGGCTGGCGGAAAGGGTTAATACGGATTTCATGGAATTTCTCTTTGACGGCTGTAAAAGTGTGTCGTTTCAGACCATCTTACCGCTGTCAGAATCATGATTCATGCTTGTAATCTTTTCTTTTTATTACAATTTTTATGTGAATGGCTGTGCTGAATTTATCTGTTTTATGAATTAATTTTGATTTGAGACTATTCATTTTTTAATCTTTTAGCCTTTTTTCTGCGATTTTATTGCCACAAGGCTAAAAAAAATTTTCATGCCCCCCTTGATGACGTGGGTTACGACCCCATCTTGTAAGCAACCGCAGTGGTGAGTCTGAAAAAAAACGATTCAGGGTAGTTGAAACCGCACGTTTCGCCCTTATTACAGATTCACAACCACATGATGACCGAATTTTTAGTGGAGACGTTTAGATGGGTAAAATTATTGGTATCGACCTGGGTACTACCAACTCTTGTGTAGCGATTATGGATGGCACTACTGCACGTGTGCTGGAGAACGCCGAGGGCGATCGCACCACGCCTTCTATCATTGCTTATACCCAGGATGGTGAAACTCTGGTTGGTCAGCCGGCTAAACGTCAGGCAGTGACAAACCCGCAAAACACCCTGTTTGCGATTAAACGCCTGATTGGCCGCCGCTTCCAGGACGAAGAAGTACAGCGTGATGAAGCCATCATGCCGTACAAAATCATCGGTGCTGACAACGGTGATGCATGGATTGACGTAAAAGGTCAGAAACTGGCACCGCCGCAGATTTCTGCTGAAGTGCTGAAAAAAATGAAGAAAACGGCTGAAGATTACCTGGGTGAGCCGGTAACTGAAGCAGTTATCACCGTACCTGCATACTTTAACGATGCTCAGCGTCAGGCAACTAAAGACGCCGGTCGTATCGCAGGTCTGGAAGTAAAACGTATCATCAACGAACCAACCGCAGCTGCGCTGGCTTACGGTCTGGATAAAGAAGTCGGCAACCGTACTATCGCGGTATATGACCTCGGTGGTGGTACTTTCGATATCTCTATTATCGAAATCGACGAAGTTGACGGCGAAAAAACCTTCGAAGTTCTGGCAACCAACGGTGATACCCACCTGGGTGGTGAAGACTTCGACAGCCGTATGATCAACTACCTGGTTGACGAGTTTAAGAAAGATCAGGGTATCGACCTGCGTAATGACCCGCTGGCGATGCAGCGTCTGAAAGAAGCCGCTGAGAAAGCGAAGATCGAGCTGTCTTCCGCTCAGCAGACCGACGTGAACCTGCCGTACATCACTGCAGACGCGACCGGTCCGAAACATATGAACATCAAAGTGACCCGTGCGAAACTGGAAAGCCTGGTTGAAGACCTGGTTAACCGTTCTATCGAGCCGCTGAAAGTTGCTCTGCAGGATGCTGGCCTGTCCGTATCTGATATCAACGACGTTATCCTCGTTGGTGGTCAGACGCGTATGCCGATGGTGCAGAAGAAAGTCGCTGAGTTCTTCGGTAAAGAACCGCGTAAAGACGTTAACCCGGACGAAGCCGTAGCAATCGGTGCTGCTGTTCAGGGTGGTGTATTGACCGGTGATGTTAAAGACGTGCTGCTGCTGGACGTTACCCCGCTGTCTCTGGGTATCGAAACCATGGGTGGCGTAATGACTCCGCTGATCGCGAAAAACACCACTATCCCGACCAAGCACAGCCAGGTGTTCTCTACCGCTGAAGACAACCAGTCTGCGGTAACCATCCATGTGCTGCAGGGTGAACGTAAACGTGCTGCTGATAACAAAGATCTGGGTCAGTTTAACCTGGATGGTATCAGCCCGGCTCCGCGCGGTATGCCGCAGATCGAAGTTACTTTTGACATCGATGCCGACGGTATCCTGCACGTTTCCGCGAAAGACAAAAACAGCGGTAAAGAGCAGAAGATCACCATCAAGGCTTCTTCTGGTCTGAACGAAGAAGAAATTCAGAAAATGGTTCGCGAAGCAGAAGCGAACGCAGAATCTGACCGTAAGTTTGAAGAGCTGGTTCAGACCCGTAACCAGGGTGACCATCTGCTGCACAGCACTCGCAAGCAGGTTGAAGAAGCAGGCGACAAACTGCCGGCTGACGACAAAACTGCCATCGAGTCTGCACTGACCGCGCTGGAAACTTCTCTGAAAGGTGAAGATAAAGCGGATATCGAAGCGAAAATGCAGGCGCTGGCACAGGTTTCCCAGAAACTGATGGAAATCGCTCAGCAGCAGCACGCACAGCAACAGGCTGGTGCAGCAGGCGCTGATGCTTCTGCAAATAACGCGAAAGATGACGACGTTGTCGACGCCGAGTTTGAAGAAGTGAAAGACAAAAAATAATCGCCCTTTGAACGGGTAATTACTGGCACGGGCGAAGAGGTTTCCTCTCCGCCCGTGCACGCATGTTAGGGGCAGATAAAAAGAGATGGCTAAGCAAGACTATTACGAGATTTTAGGCGTTTCCAAATCAGCGGAAGAGCGTGAAATCAAAAAGGCCTACAAGCGCCTGGCCATGAAATATCACCCGGACCGCAACCAGGGTGATAAAGAGGCCGAAGCCAAGTTTAAAGAGATCAAAGAAGCGTACGAGATCCTGACCGATGCGCAAAAACGTGCGGCCTACGATCAGTACGGTCATGCTGCGTTTGAGCAAGGCGGCATGGGCGGCGGCGGCGGTTTTGGCGGCGGGGCTGACTTCAGCGATATCTTTGGTGACGTGTTTGGCGATATCTTTGGCGGCGGTCGTGGTCGTCAGCGCGCCTCACGTGGTGCTGATTTACGTTACAACATGGATCTCACTCTGGAAGAAGCCGTGCGTGGCGTCACCAAAGAGATCCGTATTCCGACTCTGGAAGAGTGTGACGTCTGCCACGGTAGCGGCGCGAAGGCGGGCACTCAGCCGCAGACCTGTCCAACCTGTCACGGTTCTGGTCAGGTACAGATGCGTCAGGGCTTTTTTGCCGTACAGCAGACCTGTCCACACTGTCAGGGCCGCGGTACGCTGATCAAAGATCCGTGCAACAAATGCCACGGGCATGGTCGCGTTGAGAAGAGCAAAACGCTGTCTGTTAAAATCCCGGCAGGGGTTGATACCGGCGACCGTATCCGTTTGTCTGGTGAAGGCGAAGCCGGTGAGCATGGCGCGCCAGCAGGTGATTTGTACGTTCAGGTGCAGGTAAAACAACACCCAATTTTCGAACGTGAAGGCAATAACCTCTACTGCGAAGTGCCGATTAACTTTGCGATGGCTGCTCTGGGCGGCGAGATTGAAGTCCCGACGCTGGATGGTCGCGTGAAGCTAAAAATTCCGGGCGAAACGCAAACTGGCAAACTTTTCCGCATGCGTGGAAAGGGCGTCAAGTCTGTACGCGGTGGCGCTCAGGGAGACCTGCTTTGCCGCGTGGTAGTGGAAACCCCGGTTGGCCTGAATGACAAGCAGAAGCAACTGCTGAAAGATTTGCAGGACAGTTTTGGCGGCCCGACGGGTGAACAAAACAGTCCGCGCTCCAAAAGTTTCTTCGACGGTGTGAAGAAGTTCTTTGACGATCTGACTCGCTAACGACAAGCCAAAAAACTTTCTCGTTTGAAAAAACCGGTATTCCCTTTTAAGGGAATACCGGTTTTTTATTGTCAAGGATAAAAGTGAGTTGGATGGCCTTGAATGTGAGTTTTCTAACATGTCAGGTAAATATATTAGGGGAGGTTAGTAAGAAGATATTGATGCGCTTACTAACAAATATGAACTTATCATATCTACAGCAACATTATTTGACACATTATTTTAAGCAGTCATTATCTATTCTGATGTGAGATTTACATCACTATCTTGTAATTACATTTGTTTAATATTTATCACCGCAGCGAACCTTCATTCATTGATGAAAAAATTATAATTATGGGGAATAAATTCAATGCCTCGGATAAAGGAAATACTACTGGCTAGTCTTGTATTAGCCACTCCAGCTCTTTTTAGCCAAAATGTACAAGCTCTGGAATATAAAAACTCTTTTGGGTCAATTAACGCTGGTTATGCAGACTGGAATAGCGGTTTTGTGAATGTGCACCGCGGTGAAGTTTGGAAAGCAACGGCTGATTTTGGCGTCAATTTTAGAGAAGCTGAATTCTATTCTTTTATTGAAAGCAACGTATTAAACCATGCAGTGGCGGGCCGTAACCATACCGTCTCTGCTATGACCCATGTGCGTCTTTTTGATTCTGACTATACCTTCTTTGGCAAGATATACGGTCAATGGGACAACTCATGGGGTGACGATCTGGATATGTTTTATGGACTCGGTTATCTGGGGTGGAGTGGAGATTGGGGTTTCTTTAAACCTTATATCGGCTTGCATAACCAATCAGGTGACTATGTATCACCGAAATATGGACAGACCAGTGGATGGAATGGATATGTTATTGGTTGGACTGCTGTTTATAACTTCTCTTTATTTGGTGAAAGCTTTGTTTTATCAGACTGGAATGAAGTCGAGATTGATAGAAATGATGCTTACACGGAGCAGCAATTCGGTCGAAATGGTTTAAATGGAGGATTAACGCTGGCATGGAAGTTTTATCCACGATGGAAGGCATCTGTAACGTATCGTTATTTTGAGAACAAATTAGGTTATGACGGATATGGGGATCAGATGATTTATATGGTCGGATATTCATTTTAATTAAAATTAAAGGAACTGAAATGAAAAGAACAGTCATTGCCAGCATGATTGGGCTGGCACTGTGCGCCGGGAGCACATTACAAACCGCGCAGGCTGCTGCGGATAAACGCCCTAATTTAGTCATCATTCTTGCGGATGATTTGGGTTATGGCGATCTGGCGGTTTATGGTCATCAAATCGTTAAAACACCGAATATCGATAAATTGGCTCAGGATGGTGTGAGATTTACGGATTACTATGCGCCAGCTCCGCTGTGCTCCCCTTCTCGTGCTGGGTTATTGACTGGACGTATGCCGTTCCGCACGGGGATCCGTTCCTGGATCCCGGAAGGGAAAGATGTGGCATTGGGCCGTAATGAGCTGACGATTGCTAATCTGCTGAAAGCGCAAGGCTACGACACGGCGATGATGGGTAAATTACACCTCAATGCCGGCGGTGATCGAACAGACCAACCGCAAGCTAAGGATATGGGGTTTGACTATGGCCTGGTGAATACAGCCGGATTTGTGACCGATTCCACTTTAGATAACGCGAAAGAGCGCCCACGCTATGGCACCGTGCATCCGACCGGATTCGTGCGTAATGGCAAACCGATTGGCAGAGCAGAAACATTTAGCGGTGAACTGGTTAGTTCAGAGGTTGTTAACTGGCTGGATAACAAGAAAGACGATAAACCGTTCTTCTTATACGTTGCATTTACCGAGGTCCATAGCCCGCTGGCCTCACCGAAAAAGTACCTCGATATGTATTCGCAATACATGAGTGCCTACCAGAAACAGCATCCGGATCTGTTCTACGGTGATTGGGCTGATAAACCTTGGCGTGGCACAGGTGAGTATTACGCCAACATCAGTTATATGGATGCTCAGGTTGGTAAAGTAATGGATAAGATAAAGGCAATGGGTGAAGAAGATAACACCATTGTTATCTTTACTAGTGATAACGGACCTGTCACTCGTGAAGCGCGTAAAGTGTATGAATTAAACCTGGCGGGTGAAACGGATGGTCTTCGCGGCCGTAAAGATAATCTGTGGGAGGGCGGGATCCGCGTTCCGGCAATTATCAAATATGGTAAGCATATTCCGCAGGGAATGGTGACAGATACGCCTGTCTATGGCCTCGACTGGTTGCCGACGCTGGCAAACATGATGAACTTCAAGCTCCCTACCGATCGCACCTATGATGGGCAGTCTTTGATTCCATTGCTGGAACAGAAAACCTTAAAACGTGAAAAACCGCTGATTTTCGGTATCGATATGCCATTCCAGGATGACCCTACTGATGAATGGGCTATTCGTGATGGCGACTGGAAAATGATCATCGATCGTGAGAATAAACCCAAGTATCTCTATAACCTGAAAAAAGATCGTTTCGAGACACTGAACCAGATCGGCAAACAGCCTGATATTGAGAAACAACTCTACGGTAAATTCCTGAAATATAAACAGGATATTGATAACGACTCGTTAATGAAAGCACGCGGTGATAAGCCTACGTCGGTCACCTGGGGCTAATCGAATAATTATAAGAAATACCATGTATGCCACTTAGGGCTCTGCCCGCCTGGCTCAGCGTTTTAGCTCTGAGCCAGGTTCTTTTATTTATAGGCTTGAATGATGATGAGCAGGAAAAGTTGTCAAGTCATGATTAAACCGACGGGTTCGGTATGCAATCTGGATTGTAAATACTGTTTTTACCTGGAGAAAGAGAAGCTCTATCCGCAGAGAAAAGCCAATTACAGGATGTCTGAAGATACGCTTGAATTGTTTATCAAACAGCATATCGCCGCGCAGGATGTGGATGAGGTGATTTTTGCCTGGCAAGGAGGGGAGCCAACGTTGATGGGGCTGCCATTTTTTCGACGGGCGGTCGAACTTCAGCAGATATACGCGGGTGAAAAGACAATAATCAATACGTTCCAGACCAACGGTATTTTGATTGATAACGAATGGGCTATTTTTTTTAAGCAACACGCCTTCCTGGTGGGCGTTTCTATTGATGGTGATGCCGCGTTACATGATGAATGGCGGGTTACTCGTTCGGGTAAACCAACGCATGAGAGAGTTGAACGGGCCGTTAAATGCCTGGTACGCCACGGTGTGGAATTTAATACGCTGACGGTAGTGAATCACACGAATATGCATCACCCATTGCAAGTCTATGACTATCTGAAAAGCATCGGCAGTCGTTATATGCAATTTATTCCGCTTGTCGAAAGAAGCGCTGAAGGAGACGGTATTGGTCTGACGCATCCTGAAGACGGACAAACGAGAATGATGCCGTGGTCGGTTGATTCACTGCAATTTGGTCATTTTCTCAACGCTATTTTTGATGTCTGGATCCGTAACGATATTGGCGATATCGGCATACAGATGTTTGAGCAGACGCTTGCCGCGTGGTGTGGTTTACCGCCGCAGGTATGCGTGTTTGCATCAACCTGCGGTAGCGCATTTGCCATGGAAATGAATGGCGATGTGTATAATTGCGATCATTTTGTCTATCCGCAGAACAAGTTGGGGAATATTCAAGATTCGACGCTGCGCGCGATGAACAATAGCGAACAAAACCGGCAGTTTGGCGAAGATAAAAATCGCACAATGGCACAAGAATGTTACTCCTGCCAATGGCAGTTCGCCTGTTATGGCGGCTGCCCTAAGCACCGCTTCTTGCCGTCAACGTCAGGTAAAAGAAATCACAACTATTTGTGTGCGGGTTATAAGGCGTTTTTCTCTCATACTGCAATGACGATGAGCGCCATGAGAACACTCTATGAAAATGGTTTTTCACCTGTAGAAATAAAATCAGTATTTGCTTGAACGTATCGTATTCGCAGGGAGTGAATATGTTTTCTTGGGTTAATGTCGATAGCTGCAAAACGCCTGGTTGCAAAAATGTGGGCGTGTTGAACAGCTCGGATTACCAACATCAGGGGAGAAATATACTCTGCCGGGCCTGCGGTTTTCTCTTCCCCATTATTTCGGAACGGTCACTCAACCGCTTTCGTCAGTCGGTCAATCAGGCATGGAAAGGGTTGATTAAATCCTGCCCCTATTGCGGGGGGATTTCACTTAAAAAGTACGGTTTTTCCGCGCAAGGAGAACCGCGTATTTACTGTCAGCGCTGTCATAAAACATTTATATCTCCTGTCAGGCAGAAAACAGATGCACGTCAGGGTTTTCTCGCCACGCTGATTCAGGAAGGCGCGACACTGGCGGATATTCGCACCACGCTTGCGCTGGATAGCACCGGGTTAAGCCGGGAGTTACGGAAACTCTCTCGCAGTGCAAATCTGGTAGAACGCGAATTTATTTTTCCTACGTTCGATATCACTATGAGCACGCGCGCTTTTCGGATCAAATTTAACGGCGGTGATAGTTTCCTGTATGTGTTGGTCACTGCAGAAGAAAATACCGGTCGAATTGTTGCCGTGACCACAAATTACTCAGCTCATCCCGTAGAAGCTGAGTATCAGTATCATTCTGACTATGAAGAACGCCTGCCTCCCGGTACGTTGGCGCATATTGTGCAACGTAAAGAAGTGATAACGATGCGGCGGGAGATTCTTTTTGATGTGGATTACGGCCCCGCAATATTGCACAAAAATGATCCGGGGATGTTAGTTAAACCCGTTTTACCCGCTTATCGCCATTTCGAGTTGGTTAAAATGCTTACGGATGAACGCTCTCTCAACATTCAGCATTACCTCGATCAGGAATGTTTTATCCTGGGAGGATGCATGATGGCGAATATACAGCATGTTCAGCAAGGGCGTTGTCATATTGCTTTTGTGAGAGAACGCGGAGAATCAGCACCGCAAAAAGATATTCCGCCAAGGCTGTTCCTGGGAGGCGGCATCCGTAATAACGTTTGGCGAACATTCTCCACGCGTGACTACGCGCTGGCGGTATGTAACTTAACGGAGAACCGGAAAACGAGTATGCAGCGCAGCGCCACGCTTGCGAGTGCGACCCGTTTTATCCATTTTATCGATACACATCCTTTTCTGGCACACCTCAACCGTATGTCTCCGGCAAATGTGACGGCAACGCTGGACCATCTCAGATACGCGTTTAATGCGCGACATCACCCAAGTGAAGGTTAACTGATACAGCATTCTCTTATTATAAAGCTCGAGAAAAACGATCTATTCATCATGAATAATCTAATTTTAACGAGCTTTTTGGGGGTGTAAGATAGTATTTACGAAGTATTCACCCAATAGAGAGAATAAAAGTGAAACATCTGCATCGTTTTTTTAGTAGTGACGCCTCGGGGGGCATCATTCTGATCATCGCTGCCGTGGTCGCTATGCTGATGGCAAACATCGGGGTAACCAGTGGATGGTACCACGCCTTTTTGGAAACGCCCGTTCAACTGCGGGTTGGCGCGCTTGAGATCAACAAAAATATGCTGCTGTGGATCAACGACGCGCTGATGGCGGTGTTCTTCCTGTTGATTGGTCTGGAGGTGAAGCGCGAGTTGATGCAAGGCTCGCTGGCCAGTCTGCGTCAGGCAGCGTTTCCGATCATTGCCGCTATCGGGGGCATGATTGTCCCGGCGCTGCTGTACCTGGCATTCAACTATGCCGATCCCATCACCCGTGAAGGGTGGGCGATCCCGGCGGCAACGGATATCGCTTTTGCATTAGGCGTGCTGGCGCTGTTGGGCAGCCGTGTACCGCTGGCGTTGAAAATATTCCTGATGGCGCTGGCGATTATCGATGACCTCGGTGCTATCGTAATTATCGCGCTGTTCTATACCAGCGATCTCTCGCTGTTGTCGCTGGGGGTTGCCGCGTGCGCGATCCTCGTTCTGGCGGCATTGAATCTGTGCGGAGTGAGACGTACCGGGATTTATATTCTGGTTGGCGTGGTGCTGTGGACTGCCGTACTGAAGTCGGGCGTGCATGCAACTTTGGCGGGTGTGATCGTGGGCTTCTTTATTCCGTTGAAGGAAAAACACGGGCGTTCACCGGCGAAGCGACTGGAGCATGTTCTGCATCCATGGGTGGCATACCTGATCCTGCCACTGTTTGCCTTCGCCAACGCGGGCGTTTCACTGCAGGGCGTCACTATTGATGGACTGACCTCGGTATTACCGCTGGGGATCATTGCTGGTTTGTTGATCGGTAAACCGTTGGGTATCAGTCTGTTTTGCTGGCTGGCGTTACGCCTCAAGGTGGCGCAATTGCCAGAGGGAACGAATTTCCAGCAGATTATGGCGGTCGGCATTCTGTGCGGCATTGGCTTTACGATGTCGATTTTTATCGCCAGCCTGGCGTTTGGGAATGTCGATCCTGAGCTGATTAACTGGGCGAAACTGGGGATCCTGATCGGCTCCTTACTGTCGGCGGTAATTGGTTACTGCTGGTTACGCACCCGGTTGAACGCGTCAGCCTGACGGGATAGCCCTTTCGTGACAATTTTCAGGGAGAGAGTATGTCTCATATAAATTACAACCACCTGTACTACTTTTGGCATGTCTATAAAGAAGGTTCGGTGGTTGGCGCAGCTGAAGCGCTTTATCTGACACCGCAGACCATTACCGGGCAGATTAAAGCGCTTGAGGAACGTTTGCAGGGAAAGCTGTTCAAGCGCAAGGGGCGTGGACTGGAGCCCAGTGAGTTAGGCGAATTGGTTTTTCGTTATGCGGATAAGATGTTCACCTTAAGCCAGGAAATGCTGGATATCGTGAATTACCGCAAAGAGTCTAATTTACTGTTTGATGTCGGCGTGGCGGATGCGCTATCGAAGCAGCTGGTCAGTAGCGTGCTGGATGCCGCTGTGGTTGAAGATGAACAAATCCATCTGCGTTGTTTTGAGTCAACACACGAGATGCTGTTGGATCAACTCAGTCAGCATAAGCTGGATATGATTATCTCCGACTGCCCGATCGATTCTACACAGCAGGAAGGGCTGTTCTCGGTGCGGATAGGCGAATGCAGCGTGAGTTTTTGGTGCACCAAACCGCTGCCTGAAAAAACCTTCCCGGCCTGCCTTGAGGAGCGTCGATTACTGATCCCTGGACGTCGTTCAATGCTCGGTCGTAAGCTGCTGAATTGGATCAACTCACAAGGATTGAATGTCGAAATCCTCGGCGAGTTTGATGATGCTGCGCTGATGAAAGCGTTTGGCGCAACGCATAATGCCATTTTCGTTGCGCCTACGCTGTATTCACACAATTTCTATGCCGATGATTCTATTGTTGAAATTGGACGCGTAGAGAATGTGATGGAGGAGTATCACGCCATATTTGCTGAAAGGATGATCCAGCATCCGGCGGTGCAGCGTATTTGCAATACGGACTACTCAGCACTGTTCAAGTCGCCACAGGTCTAAACGCCTTCATGTTGCCGGCTGCGGTGTACTAACCGCAGCCGGACTGTGACTACAGTTTCAATATATTACGATACTGTCCGCTTTCGCGGATAAATACCGGAATTCTGTTCAGGGGAGCGTCATAGCGCAGCGTTTGTCCTCCCTGATAGCTCTCGCCGGTTGCAAGATCCGTCCATGTTTCCCCTTCCGGTAGCCAAACGTCACGCTCGCGCATACCTTCAATCATGACGGGCGCAACCAGCAGGTCGGGGCCAAAACAGTACTGGTCGGTAATCTCCCAACTCCTTGTCTGTTCTGGGAATTCAAAAAACAGGGTGCGCATAACCGGGGCATTGCGTTCGTGTGTTTCCGCCATCACCGCTTTGATGTACGGCCTTAACTTTTCTCGCAACGTCAGACAGCCAGTCAACACTTCGCACACCTCTTCACCATAGCTCCACACTTCGTTTGCCGCACCGGTCGGACACTGGGCAATACCATCACGGTAAGGATGTTCTGGTAAAATCTGCGGATCGCGGTTGCCGTGCAGGCGCATCACTGGGCTAAACACGCCCCACTGGAACCAGCGAATCAGCAACTCATGAAAGTGTGGGTCGTGAATATTGCCGCCATGAAAGCCGCCAATATCTGTTGTCCACCACGGGATACCTGCAATACCCATGTTCATCCCGGCGGCAAACTGATTGCGCAGAGAACGAAACGATGAGTGGATATCACCTGACCAGACCAGCGCGCCGTATTTCTGACTTCCGGCCCAGGCGCAGCGCAGCAGGTTGATAACCTGGTCTTCGCCATCGGCTTTCATGCCGTCAAAAAAGGTTTTGGCATACATTCGCGGGTAGATATTGCCCACTTCCAGCACCGGTCCGGCGTGGTAGCGATAATTATCGTAGTCGTAAACGCTGAACTCCGGCTCGGCTTCGTCTAGCCAGAAGAGCTTCACGCCTTTATCGTAATAGTTGCGTTTTGCTTTACCCCAGACGTAGTCGCGAGCGTCAGGATGGGTGGCATCAAAGAAAGTGGTATTGCCGAGGAAATCCATATTAATCGGCAATCCGCGTTCCGTTTGCACCAGCCAGCCGTTTTCACGCATCTCCCGATAGCTTTCGGTTCGGCTATCCACGGTTGGCCAGACGGAGACCATTAGCTCAATACCTAGCGATTTTAGCTCGGCGATCATGGCATCGGGATCGGGCCAGTCCCGCGAGTCGAACATCCAGTCCCCCTGATTTGGCCAGTGGAAGAAATCGATCACGATGACCGAGATGGGGAGGTTGCGCCGTTTGTACTCGCGGGCGACGGCGAGCAACTCCTCCTGAGTGCGATAACGTAACTTGCACTGCCAGAAGCCCATGGCGTAATCCGGCATCATTGGTGGCGTGCCCGTGGCGAGCGCATACGCCCGGCTAATTTCTGCCGGGGTATCGCCAGCGGTGATCCAGTAGTCCAGCTGCTCGCTGATTTGAGCTTCCCACTCGGTCACGTTGTGGGCGAACGTCACGCGGCCGACCGCAGGGTTATTCCATAAAAATCCGTAGCCCAGGCTTGAGAGCATAAAGGGCACCGAGGCCTGAGAGTTGCGCTGGGCCAGTTCGAGCACGCATCCTTTGAGATCCAGATTGGCCTGCTGATATTGGCCCATGCCGTAAATTTTTTCCCCTTCGGTGGCTTCGAAGCGGGCTTTAAGTGAATATTTCCCACCCTGAATAGGGCGGAATTCGCGTCCCTCAAGGTTGAGTGCGCTGACGTACTGGCCGTGAGAAGATTCATCCTCGCCAATTTCGCCCCGCAGGCGCCAGAACTCCTGCAACAGGGGTTTGTGTGGATGACGGTAAAAGGTAACTTGTCCTTTTTGATTGACGATAGCGATAATTTTGCCGTTGGTCAGTGTCGCCTGGTGGTGCTCATAATCGATGTGGCAGTGGCTTTCTGCGACTGGCTCAGTCAATGCCCAGTCTTCATTTCTCATTACCGGCAGATGACGACCACTGCGTACGCGCAGGCTGTTCTCGCCCCAGGGTTCAATCCACAAATAGCGATCGTTTTGCTGCCAGACCAGACGACGCGGGTCATGTTGCACAAATGGCATGGTGGTGCCTCCCATATTTTGAGGGTAAAGATTAAGAAAGTTATTGGGTGATGGTTTCCAGATCGTGGCGAATCGTCTCTTCCATTGCTTCGTACTTACGGAAGAAAAGTAGCGGGATCGCCGCGAGTGCGAAGAGTAGGGCGGGCGCCCAGATAAAAGCCCAGGTAATGCCTTCCAGGCCCGCAGCGCTTTGGGCATGGTTCGGGACATAGCCAAAACTGTTCATGATCCAGGCGGCGAAAGCGGTACCCAGACCACTGCCCATCTTGATGCAGAAAGTACTGCCGAAGGCGATAAGAATGCCCGTGGCCTTAATGCCCGTTTTCCAGGCACCGAAGTCGACGGCAAAGCCCAACATGGCAAACGGCATTGAGCAGGCGATTCCGCTACCGATATTGCCGAGCACCCAGGCCGCGATGAGGAAAGGTATGTTGTCCGCCGCCAGCCACATCAAGACGCCGCCGAATGTGGCGACCAGCAAGCCACCTACCCATATCCAGGTTTTAGCCAGGAATTTGCTAAAGAAAGGGATGGCGATGATGAACAGGATCTGAATCGTCGCCAGACTGTTAATCAGCGGAACCAGGTCTTTGCGATCGAGGTTGTAGGTCAGATAATAAACAATGGTTGTGGACCGCTGTTGCAGGGCAATCCAGAAGATCAGATTGGCCAGCACCATCAGGATCCATGGCCAGTTACCTTTCATTGCCGTGAAACTTTTTTTCATCGGCAGTTTGGGTTCTTGCTGTATTTTATCCGCATCCATTTCGCGGATATTTTTAAAGGCGAAAAGCGTTAGCGAACAGGATATTGCGGCAAACAGAATCGCTGTGTAAATAAACCCAGCATGATCATTTCCGTTACCTAAAAATGCAACCAGGGGTAATGCTGTGGCATTCATTAATAAAACCCCAATTTGTCCCCCGGTCATTCTCCAGGAATTTAATACCAGCCGTTCCTTAGGGGACAGCGTCATTAGAGGTAATATTGCGCTGAGCGGTGTATTGAGTCCGGTAAATAAAATGCTGGCAATCATGTAGGATATTGCTGCATATATGGCTTTTCCTGTCATGCTGATATCTGGAGACCAAAATGACAGCGCGCTGAATACACCAAAAGGCAGCGGCAGCCATAAGAACCAGGGACGACATTTACCGTAACGTGAACGTGTTTTATCGATAATGATCCCCCAGATTGGGGCATCTATACCATCTACGATACGCGCCAACAGCAGGATGACACCTGCTACGGCGAGACTAATACCCGCAACGTCAGTGTAGAAATATAAGATGTAGGTTGAGCCGAAACAGTACAGTAGATTACCTGCCACATCCAAAGAGCCGTAGCTAATACGCTGTAGTAAAGATAATGATGCTGACCCGCAAGACTGGGTATCCTCAATAACAGAACTCATAATAATAACTCCGATATTGGTGCGATACGCCCAGAAAAACAACTTTTACTTTCCAAGCAAGTTTTAAATATTATTTTTTATGTCGTTACTGAATTTAACCTCAGATTAAAATGAGTGAGTAAGGTGTACATGGAAAGTAGTTGACCCTACCGCAGCAATCAATTATCAAATCTTACATCAGGATTGCGTTTATTCGTTTTTGAATGAGCGATGTTTCTATTTGCTAAGGTGGTCACAGTTTTTTTAATAATGAAATAAAAAAAGGAAAACAGTGAAAGAAAATAACTTTCAAGTATTACGCGACGCGACTAACTAAGGGAGGGATAGCTGAAAAAACAGGCTGGTCAGGAAGAGCGTGGGCGAGTGAGAACAACATCAGTGGTTGAAGAGAAAAACGCCAGATAGCAGGCATAAAAAAACCCGCTTTCGCGGGTTTTTTCACAAAGCGTCAACAAGCAGGCGATTAAGCCAGTTTGTTGATCTGTGCAGTCAGGTTTGCTTTATGACGTGCAGCTTTGTTTTTGTGGATCAGACCTTTAGCAGCCTGACGGTCCACGATTGGTTGCATTTCGTTAAATGCTTTCAGTGCAGTAGCTTTGTCGCCAGCTTCGATAGCTGCGTATACTTTCTTGATGAAAGTACGCATCATAGAGCGACGGCTAGCGTTGTGCTTGCGGGCCTTTTCAGACTGAACGGCGCGCTTCTTAGCTGATTTGATATTAGCCAAGGTCCAACTCCCAAATGTGTTCTATATGGACAATTCAAAGGCCGAGGAATATGCCCTTTTAGCCTTCTTTTGTCAATGGATTTGTGCAAATAAGCGCCGTTTAAATTCCAGCACTCGTTGCGTAGTGATGGCGCAGGATTCTACCAGCTTGCGTGGCGTGAATACAGCTTTTCGACGAGAAAAATTGCATTGGTGTACCCGTGAAGGGCGTCAATTTGTTTCATAACAATGAAAACCATCCTCTTTCTGTTTCGTAGAAACAATCGCCGGTTAACCTTGACCGCGGTACAGGGTATACTTTCACGATTTTCACTGTTTTGAGCCAGACATGAAGCTGATACGAGGCATACATAATCTCAGCCAGGCCCCGCATGGGTGTGTGCTGACTATTGGTAATTTCGACGGTGTGCACCGTGGCCACCGTGCGTTGCTGCAAGGCTTACGGGAAGAAGGGCGCAAACGCAATTTACCGGTGGTGGTAATGATTTTCGAGCCACAACCGCTGGAACTGTTTGCGACGGACAAGTCACCTGCGCGCCTTACCCGCCTGCGGGAAAAACTGCGTTATCTGGCCGAATGCGGTGTGGACTACGTGCTGTGTGTGCGTTTTGACAGGCGTTTCGCCGCATTAACGGCGCAGACCTTCATCAGCGATCTGCTGGTGAAGCGCCTTGGTGTACAATTTCTTGCCGTTGGCGATGATTTCCGCTTTGGCGCTAGCCGTGCGGGCGATTTCTTGTTATTACAGGAAGCGGGCGCTGAGTATGGTTTTGATATCACCAGCACCCAAACCTTCTGTGAAGGCGGTGTGCGTATCAGCAGCACCGCAGTACGTCAGGCGCTGGCCGAAGATAACCTGCAACTGGCCGAAAGCCTGCTTGGGCATCCTTTTACTATCTCAGGACGCGTCGTTCACGGTGATGAGTTAGGGCGCACCATCGGTTTTCCGACGGCAAACTTACCGCTTCGTCGTCAGGTTTCTCCGGTGAAAGGTGTTTATGCGGTTGAAGTGATGGGACTGGGTGACAAACCGTTGCCCGGCGTCGCCAACATCGGCACCCGCCCGACGGTAGCAGGCGTACGCCAGCAGTTGGAAGTGCATCTATTGGACGTTGTAATGGACCTGTATGGTCGCCATATAGATGTAGTACTGCGTAAAAAAATACGCAGCGAACAGCGATTTGCCTCGCTGGATGAACTAAAAGCGCAGATTGCGCGTGATGAGTTGACTGCCCGTGAATTTTTTGGGCTAACAAAACCGGCTTAATGCCTATACGAGTTTTAAATACGGAACCGAGAATCTGATGAGTGACTATAAATCAACCCTGAATTTGCCGGAAACAGGGTTCCCGATGCGCGGCGATCTCGCCAAGCGCGAACCGGGAATGCTGGCGCGTTGGACTGATGATGACCTGTACGGCATCATTCGTGCGGCCAAAAAAGGCAAAAAAACCTTCATTCTGCATGATGGCCCTCCTTATGCGAATGGCAGCATTCATATTGGTCACTCGGTTAATAAGATTCTGAAAGACATTATCGTGAAGTCCAAAGGACTCACGGGCTATGACTCGCCGTACGTTCCGGGCTGGGACTGCCACGGTCTGCCGATCGAGCTGAAAGTAGAGCAGGAATACGGCAAGCCGGGCGAGAAGTTCACCGCTGCTGAGTTCCGCGCCAAGTGCCGTGAATACGCAGCGACCCAGGTTGATGGTCAGCGTAAAGACTTTATCCGTCTTGGCGTACTGGGCGACTGGTCGCATCCGTACCTGACCATGGACTTCAAAACTGAAGCCAACATCATTCGTGCGCTGGGTAAAATCATCGGCAACGGTCACCTGCACAAAGGTGCGAAGCCGGTACACTGGTGCGTTGACTGCCGTTCCGCGCTGGCGGAAGCGGAAGTTGAGTATTATGACAAAACCTCCCCGTCCATCGACGTGGCGTTCCACGCTGCCGATCAGGATGCGGTGAAAGCGAAATTTGGCGTTTCTGACGTCAACGGCCCGATCTCTCTGGTTATCTGGACCACTACCCCGTGGACGTTACCGGCGAACCGCGCAATCTCTCTGGCACCTGATTTTGACTATGCGCTGGTGCAGATTGACGGCCAGGCTGTGATTCTGGCGAAAGATCTGGTTGAAAGCGTCATGCAGCGTATTGGCGCGGCTGAATACACCATTCTCGGCACCGTGAAAGGCGCTGAGCTGGAACTGCTGCGCTTTACCCATCCGTTTATGGGCTTTGACGTGCCGGCTATCCTTGGCGATCACGTTACGCTGGACGCGGGTACCGGTGCGGTCCATACCGCTGGCGGTCACGGTCCGGATGACTACGTCATCAGCCAGAAATACGGTCTGGAAATCGCTAACCCGGTTGGCCCGGACGGCGCATACCTGGCGGGTACCTATCCGGATCTGGACGGTGTGAACGTCTTTAAAGCCAACGACAAAATCGTTGCGCTGCTGAGCGAAAAAGGCGCGCTGCTGCACGTTGAGAAGATGCAGCACAGCTACCCATGCTGCTGGCGTCACAAGTCACCGATCATCTTCCGTGCGACCCCGCAGTGGTTCGTCAGCATGGATCAGAAAGGCCTGCGCGCGCAGTCGCTGAAAGAGATCAAAGGCGTACAGTGGATCCCGGACTGGGGCCAGGCGCGTATTGAATCGATGGTTGCCAACCGTCCTGACTGGTGTATCTCCCGTCAGCGTACGTGGGGTGTGCCGATGTCTCTGTTTGTTCACAAAGACACCGAAGAGCTGCATCCGCGCGCTATCGAACTGATGGAAGAAGTGGCTAAACGCGTTGAAGTTGACGGCATCCAGGCGTGGTGGGATCTCGATCCGAAAGATATCCTCGGCGACGAAGCTGACCAGTATGTCAAAGTCCCGGATACGCTGGACGTGTGGTTCGACTCCGGTTCAACCCACTCATCCGTCGTGGATGTGCGTCCTGAGTTTGCGGGTCATGCGGCAGATATGTATCTGGAAGGTTCTGACCAGCACCGTGGCTGGTTCATGTCTTCCTTGATGATCTCCACCGCCATGAAAGGCAAAGCACCTTATCGCCAGGTACTGACCCACGGTTTCACCGTTGATGGTCAGGGCCGTAAGATGTCCAAATCTATCGGTAACACCGTTTCTCCGCAGGACGTGATGAACAAACTGGGCGCGGATATTCTGCGTCTGTGGGTTGCTTCTACCGATTACACCGGTGAAATGGCCGTTTCTGACGAAATCCTGAAACGTGCTGCCGACAGCTATCGTCGTATCCGTAACACCGCGCGCTTCCTGCTGGCGAACCTGAACGGGTTCGATCCGGTTAAAGACATGGTGAAACCGGAAGAGATGGTGGTGCTGGATCGTTGGGCGGTAGGTTGTGCGCAAGCGGCGCAGGACGAAATCCTGAAAGCCTATGAAGCCTATGACTTCCACGAAGTGGTACAGCGCCTGATGCGCTTCTGCTCCGTAGAAATGGGTTCGTTCTACCTCGACATCATCAAAGACCGTCAGTACACCGCGAAAGCGGACAGTGTGGCGCGTCGTAGCTGCCAGACTGCGCTGTTCCATATTGCAGAAGCGCTGGTTCGTTGGATGGCGCCGATCATGTCCTTCACCGCCGATGAAATCTGGGGCTACCTGCCGGGCGATCGTGAGAAGTACGTCTTTACCGGTGAATGGTACGAAGGTCTGTTTGGCTTAGGCGAAACCGAAGCGATGAACGATGCCTACTGGGACGAGCTGCTGAAAGTGCGCGGCGAAGTGAACAAGGTTATCGAGCAGGCGCGTGCGGATAAGAAAGTCGGCGGTTCTCTGGAAGCGGCAGTGACCCTGTACGCTGAACCTGAGCTGGCGGCGAAACTGACCGCGCTGGGCGAAGAGTTGCGTTTTGTACTGCTGACCTCAGGTGCGACGGTTGCGGATTATGCGGCTGCTCCTGCTGATGCTCAGCAGAGCGAACTGCTCAAAGGTCTGAAAATCGTACTGAGCAAAGCCGAAGGTGAGAAATGCCCGCGCTGCTGGCATTACACTACCGACGTCGGCCAGGTGGCGGAACATGCAGATATCTGCGGACGCTGTGTCAGCAACATCGCCGGTGATGGCGAACAACGTAAGTTTGCCTGATGAGTAAGCCTCTTTGTTCAACAGGACTACGCTGGCTGTGGCTGGTGGTAGTCGTGCTGATTATCGATTTAGGCAGCAAGTACCTGATCCTCCAGAACTTTGCTCTGGGGGATACGGTGTCGCTGTTTCCGTCGCTTAATCTGCACTACGCGCGTAACTATGGTGCGGCGTTTAGCTTCTTAGCTGACAGCGGCGGCTGGCAACGCTGGTTCTTTGCCGGTATCGCCATCGGTATTTGCGTCATCCTGATGGTGATGATGTATCGCTCGAAGGCGACGCAGAAGCTGAACAACATCGCGTATGCGTTAATCATTGGCGGTGCGCTGGGCAACTTGTTCGATCGCCTGTGGCACGGCTTCGTGGTTGATATGATTGACTTTTACGTCGGCGACTGGCATTTCGCGACCTTCAATCTGGCCGATACAGCTATTTGTATCGGGGCGGCATTGATTGTTCTCGAAGGCTTCCTGCCGTCGAAAGAGAAAAAAGCCGCATAAAAAAATGCCGGATGGCGCTATGCTAATCCGGCCTACAATTTACTGCGATCCTTGTAGGCCCGGTAAGCGTAGCGCCACCGGGCAGACAGGCGGCAGCAATTTTAAAGAGCAACCTGCATGTCTAAATCAGTACAGAGTAACAGTGCGGTGCTGGTGCACTTCACCCTTAAGCTCGACGATGGCTCCACCGCAGAGTCAACCCGCAATAACGGCAAGCCTGCGCTGTTTCGCTTGGGCGACGGTTCTCTGTCTGAAGGACTGGAGCAACACCTGCTGGGGCTAAAAGAAGGCGATAAAACCACCTTTGCTCTGGAGCCGGATGCCGCCTTTGGCGTATCAAGTCCGGACTTAATTCAGTATTTCTCGCGTCGGGAATTTATGGACGCGGGCGAGCCAGAAATTGGCGCTATCATGCTCTTTACCGCAATGGACGGCAGTGAGATGCCTGGCGTGATCCGTGAAATCAACGGTGACTCGATCACGGTTGATTTCAACCATCCGCTGGCTGGGCATACCGTTCATTTTGATATTGAAGTGCTGGAAGTCGAACCGGCACTGGAGGCGTAAAATGCAGATCCTGTTGGCCAACCCGCGCGGTTTTTGCGCTGGCGTAGACCGCGCTATCAGCATTGTCGAAAACGCGTTGGCTATTTACGGCGCGCCGATTTATGTCCGTCATGAAGTGGTACATAACCGTTATGTGGTGGATAGCCTGCGCGAGCGCGGCGCTATTTTTATCGAGCAAATCAGCGAAGTGCCGGATGGCGCGATCCTGATTTTCTCCGCTCATGGCGTGTCTCAGGCGGTGCGTAACGAAGCCAAAGGCCGCGACCTCACGGTTTTTGATGCAACCTGTCCGCTAGTCACGAAAGTGCATATGGAAGTTGCCCGCGCCAGCCGTCGTGGCGAAGAATCCATTCTGATTGGTCACGCCGGTCACCCGGAAGTCGAAGGCACGATGGGCCAGTACAGCAACCCGCAAGGGGGAATGTACCTGGTTGAATCACCGGAAGATGTGCTGAAACTGAATGTGAAAAATGAAGGCAAATTATCCTTCATGACGCAGACCACGCTCTCCGTTGACGACACTTCTGACGTTATTGATGCTCTGCGTCAACGCTTCCCGAAAATTGTCGGACCGCGCAAAGATGATATCTGTTATGCCACCACCAACCGTCAGGAAGCGGTTCGCGCGCTGGCGGAACAGGCTGATGTTGTGCTGGTGGTCGGCTCGAAGAACTCCTCTAACTCCAACCGTCTGGCTGAACTGGCACAGCGAATGGGGAAAGCGGCGTATTTGATTGACGATGCGACTGACATCCAGGAAGCGTGGGTGAAAGAGGCGAAGTGCGTAGGTGTGACGGCCGGAGCATCGGCGCCGGATATCCTGGTGCAAAACGTGATTGCTCGCCTGCAGGAGCTTGGCGGTGGGGAAGCTATTCCGCTGGAAGGCCGCGAAGAGAACATCGTTTTCGAAGTGCCGAAAGAGCTGCGTGTGGATGTTCGTGAAGTAGAGTAAGTCTTTCCGGTTACGATTATGAGAAGATGCCAGACTTAACGTCTGGCATTTTTTTATGGAGAAACCATGCGCTTACCGATCATTCTTGATACCGATCCCGGCATTGATGATGCCGCCGCCATTGCCGCCGCGCTGTTTGCCCCTGAGCTGGATCTGCAACTGATGACCACGGTAGCAGGCAATGTGTCGGTGGAAAAAACCACCCGTAATGCGTTGCAACTGCTGCACTTCTGGAATGCGGATGTTCCACTGGCGCAGGGAGCATCAATGCCGCTGGTGCGGCCACTGCGTGATGCCGCTTCCGTGCACGGCGAGTCCGGTATGGAAGGGTATGAATTTGTCGAACACGACCGCCAGGCGATGGCAAAACCCGCCTTCCAGGCGATTCGCGATGCGCTGATGCATGCCCCGCAGCCCGTGACGCTGGTGGCAATTGGCCCGCTGACCAACATTGCGCTGCTGCTGACCCATTATCCTGAATGCGTATTCAACATTCACCGTCTGGTGATTATGGGCGGCTCTGCCGGGCGCGGGAACTTCACACCCAACGCCGAGTTTAATATTGCTATCGATCCCGAGGCTGCCGCGAAAGTCTTCCAGAGCGGGCTGGATATTGTGATGTGTGGGCTGGATGTTACTAACCAGGCCATGCTCGCCCCGGACTATCTGGCGACGCTTCCCCAGCTTAACCAGACGGGAAAAATGCTGCACGCGCTGTTTAGCCATTACCGTAGCGGCAGTATGAATACGGGGCTGCGAATGCACGATCTGTGTGCCATTGCCTGGCTGGTGCGTCCGGAACTGTTTACCCTGCAGTCGTGTTTCGTGGCGGTTGAAACCCAGGGCGAATATACCTCAGGTACGACGGTGGTGGATATCGAAGGACGTCTGGGGCATCCAGCAAATGCGCAGGTTGCGCTGGGTCTGAACGTTGAAGGTTTCCAGCAGTGGGTGGCAGAGGTGCTTACACTGGCCCCTTGAGGCTGTGATCCGGCCCGCAATATGCAGACAGAATTAGCAGGTTAATCGATTAATCTGCTAATCTGATCCTGTTGTTCTCCTCGGGCCGGAGACACATATGAACCTTTCTTTTATCCAGCCACCGCAGGTGGCGTGGGCAAGCGGCGCTTTGGCCGATGGCCCGTTATTGCGCAAATCTACCCGTATTCAGGATCTTACTGACGTTTTTGCCGATGAAAACGCCCGTCAGCAATTGGCTGGTGAGCAGGTCGTGTATGACGTTGAGATGCTGGATACGTCTTCCGCTGAAGGTGAACTCTACACCGGCGTTACCCATCTTTATCCTGGTCGGGTCGGCTGCGAGTATTTTATGACCCGCGGGCATTTCCATGAGCGCCGCGAACAGGGGGAAGTCTATTTCGGTCTGCGTGGCACTGGTTTGCTGCTGTTGCAAACCGAACAGGGCGACGCGAGGCTGGAAAAGGTATTCGCCGGATCCATCCACATTATCCCCGGCTTTACCGCGCACCGGTTAATCAACACCGGGGAAGAGGTACTGTCGGCACTCGCCGTATGGCCGGGGATTGCGGGTCATGATTATGCGGCGCTCGCCAGGGGCTTCAGAATAAGAGTCTTTGAGGAAAATAATCGGGTTCAGGCGAAGGAGGTACAGAATGGCTGACTTAGCGCATTCTTACGGCCTCGATATGACGGTTCATCATCGCCCGCTTGGCTTTAGCTATGGGGATGAGGTTACCGGGCCGATGCCGGAAATTCGTCAACTCGATGACATCCGCGCCTCGCTGCGCGATCCGCACTGTGAAGGGCCGCAAGAGGTGTATGCCATTGCGATGGATGTGGCGCGAATGCAGGATCGCGAAGAGTTGAAAAAGCGGATGCTGTTATTTGGCGTGGTGACTTATGCGGCGGGACGACTGGGGGAAGAGCCGGTGCGTAGTCAGGGACATATTCATCGTATCAGTCAGCACAGCGGCTGGTCCCCGCCGGAGCTTTACGAAATCTGGCAGGGAAAAGCGATAATCTATATGCAGGAGTATGTTGAGGATGACCCTGGTCGCTGTTTTGCTGTAATTGCCGGACCCGGTGAGAAAGTGTTGGTACCACCCGGCTGGGGGCATGCGACCATATCCGCAGATCCGGATGTCCCGTTAACCTTTGGTGCGTGGTGCGATCGTGAATATGGTTTTGAGTACGACGCCGTGCGTGCGCATAAAGGGTTGGCGTGGTACCCGTTACTGCAGGGAAACAACGTTATCTGGCAGCATAATCCGCGTTACATTCCCGGACGATTGCAGGCCGTAACGCCCCGACAATATACGGAGTTCTCAATTAGTTCTGCACCTGTTTACCAGCAGTTCATCGAGGACCCGGCGCGCTTTCAATTTATCTCACGCCCGGACAAATATCCCGAGCTGTGGCAAAACTTTCACCCATAAAGAGCCGGGGCATAGCCCCGGTTGTATCGTTTTCTGTGTATTACCCCGCAAACAGGCCCGTGGCGACGCCAAGCGCCGCCAGGACCAGCAGCAATACCATCGCTTTCACTGGCGACACACCACGCTTGGCCATCAGATACCAGGTGCCAAGTACCACTATCAGCGGCAGTAACTGCGGGAAGATACCGTCCAGCATTTGTTGAACATGGATATTCACCCCATCTTTGGTAATAAATTCCAGCCCGGTACCAAGCTTAACGTAACTTGCCGCCACGCCCCCCATGACAAACACGCCCAGCAGCGATAATGCTTCACGCAGACGGGCAGACTTGCTACTCACCAGCATTTCCACCGAGCCGGAACCCATCTTGTAGCCTTTCAGGAACAGGAACCACGAGCCGGGAATGATGATAGCCAGCCAGGCAACGGTATAAAACAGCGGCCCCAGAATATTACCGCCGGCCGCCAGGGCCATGCCGATGCTGAGCAGGATAGGGATCAACATGCCGGGGATCATTGAATCGCCGATCCCGGCAATAGGGCCCATCAGACCAACCTTCAAGGTATTGATGGTCTCGCCATCGATCGGCTCACCGTTCGCTTTTTTCTCTTCCAGCCCCAGCACCATGCCATTTACGATCGCGCCTATCTGGGGTTCCGTATTATAAAACGAGGCGTGGCGGCGCAGCATCTCAGTACGTTGAGTTGCGTCGGGATAGAGCTTTTTCGCCACCGGCAGCATACTCAGGCAAAAGCCAAAAGACTCCAGACGCTCAAAGCTCATCGATGACAAGTTGTGCATCATCCATGCGCGCCAGCAGCGGCGAAGATCTTTACGCGTAAGTGTACGTTCTTCCATCAGAATTCATCCTCATCATCATCGGCTACCGACTTTGCAGTCGCGGCCTGCGGCGGTTCCGGTTTGTAGTTGTAATGGATCAACGCCAGCAGCGAACCGACGATCACCAGCGCGACCATGTTGAGTTTTAAAAAGACGATGCAGACAAAACCGACGAGGAAGTAGATCAGCATGGTGTAGTTTTTGATGATCTGCTTGAGCAAAATCGCGATCCCGACTGCAGGTAAAATGCCGCCCAGTACGTTCATCGTCGACAGAACAATTTTCGGCAAACTGTCCATAAAGCCGCTGATGTATTGTGCCCCGAAGTAAACCGCAATAAAGGTCGGTACAAAACGCAGGACAAAGTTTGTCACCTGTGGCCAGATGGCGCTGTTCAGGTAAATGCCGCGTTCGTCGCCCCGTTCCAGCGCCACATCTGCCCGGTGATTCCAGAAGGAGTTCAGTACCATCATCGCGTTAAACAAAATGGTTCCGGCTATACCGATAGTTGCCGCCAGCGCGACCGCGACCTCGGGGCCTTTTCCGGAAAGGATCCCTAAAGCAATTGCCGGGTAAGCCACAAAGTTGAGGTCGGCGGGCATCGAACCGCCGGGTGTAACCATCGCGATATACACCGCCTGAACCGCGACGCCAATCATGATCCCGGTTTTAATGTCGCCGAGGATAATCCCGACCAGCATTCCGGAAATCAGCGGGCGGGTGATCAGGTACCAGCCGCCGGTCAGTCCCAGCAACCAGGGGCTGCTAAGGGCGCCGAGATAGCAAAGTATGCCAATCAACGTAGCTTCGATAATCATCGTGCGCTCCTTATTTCAGCTTCTGACGTGCGTCCTGCCAGCTGTAGCAACTGGCATCAGGCACCAGGCGAAACTCAACCAGGTGGCCATGCTGTGTCAGCCAGTCAAAGGCGGCAATTTCATCCCCGTTGACCGACTGATTCGGGCCGATGGTGGTGGTATCAGCACGAGCACTCATTGGACCCACATTAATCTTGCCGTTGGCATTTTTCAGGCTGATACCGGCTTCTTCAATGCGTTTGAGCGTCACGGGGGATTTGCCAATGACGAAATAACGTTTCTCGCTGGCAATGACTTTCGGCAGTTTTTCAATTGCGGTGGCCGTATCAAACAACCAGACTTTGGTGTCCTGCACAGCACCTTTCATCACCGAAGAGAGCAGAGGGTCGGTCGCGACGGCGTCGTCTATAGCGACAATTCCGTCACAGGGCAGCTCTTTGGCCCAACGTGTCACGAGCTGCCCATGGATTACGCGGTCATCGATACGTACAAAAGAAATACTCATAGTGGTTTCCTTTAAAAATCGTCGGACTGAACGGATAAAACCGGGACGGCTTTAATCAGCGTGGGTACCGTCAACGCCAACAGCTCGACGGCTGCGGCGTGAACGTCCGTTAAATGGCAGATCTCCTCGCTTTGTAACAGCATCGGGAAATTGACTCCCGCTACCACGGCAACGGGAGGAACCGTTTGTGCAGAAAACGCATGATGGCAGGCGACATTCCAGGGGGTACCGCTTTGCATGTCACACAGCACCAGAACGCCGTCAGCGCCTTTCCCGGCTCTGGCGAGGACCTGAGAAAACGTCTGCTTAAACCCTTCGATACCTGCCTGTTCACTCAGCGTGACGGGATAAACATGCGGTAATTCTCCGTAAACCATACGACCGCTGGCGAGAAGCGCTTCCGCCAGGGGACCATGGGTGGCAACAATAACGTTAATCATGCGCTTATCCTCTGACCCAGGCTTTAATCGTGGCAAGCTGTTGACCGATGCCTTTGCCAAACGGCGAAATGCGATACTCTCCAACGGCGGCTGGGATGATAAAGGTCTCTGCATAGTTGACGACAAACGGGGCAAACGCGCCGCTCGGGCTTTCGACAACGGCCTGAGCTCCTTCGACAAGGTTAAGGACGTTTACGCCGCCATGGGTATGGTGAGTGACCGGTGCCGTAAACCAGTGGCGACGCGTTTCGATAAATTCGCGTTCGTGCATCCCGGTTCTTTCTTCTCGCCAACCTTCTCCTTCAGCGATGGGGTCAATACGGTTGACCAGATTGTCGTGTACCCATTGCGTGTCACGTTGCCAGTCAATAACCTGTTGGCCGTGATCCAGATGCACCGGACGCGGTAAGCCGTCTAATCCTAAGCGACCCCAGTCCCACAGTTTGAAGGTGAAAATATACGGCGTTGCGCTGATCTCCAGCACCATGGTGCCTGCTCCTGAACAGTGGACGGTTCCGGCGGGGATCAGGAAGTGATCGTGTTTATGCGCAGGGATCTGGTTCACGAATCGTTCATCATCAAACGTTTTTTCACCACGCCCCGCTGCCCGGAGATCGTCGAGCATATCTTGCGGCGCGATCCCGGTTTTGGTGCCAAGATACACCACGGCGTCAGGCTCGGCTTCGAGGATGTAATAGCTCTCATCCTGGGTATAGTGCATGCCAAACTGCTGCTGAATGTATTCGGTGAGCGGATGAACCTGAAAGCTCAAATTCTGGCCACCAATAGTGTCAAGAAAGTCAAAACGGATCGGGAATTCCGCGCCAAAGCGCGCATGGACTTTTTCGCCCAGCAGTGGGCGGGGACAGGTCAGCACCAGATCCTGAGAGGGGATCTCGATCCGCACGTTGCCAAAACGCAGTAACAGGCTGTTTTCCTCGGGCACGCAATCAAAACACCACGCGTAATTGGGGGCTGAGGGATCGAGATCGAAGCGTTGTTTCATCCATTGCCCGCCCCAGACGCCAGGGTCAAAGAAAGGGACAACGCGAAACGGTTGTTGGGTGGTTTGTTGCAGACCGGCGCGTAGCGCGTCGCCGCTGACCATCGCGGGACTATTTTCTACCGTGGTATCGAGCAAATAATCGGCACGTTTGAGTAACGGCGTTTTGTGTTTGTCGAAGACCCGCCATTCAATGAAAAAAGCACGTTTGTAACGACGAAGAATATCTTCATCCTGGTTTTTTGCCCCCCAGTTACCCAGCCCGTCATGGCGCATGCGCTGCTGAATTTCCCAGCGCGGAAGGTCAGCATAAACCAGCACGTCACCCGGGTGTGCCAATGCAGCGCCAGAGCCGTATACCACGACCAACCCTTCACTAATGGCATCAATCTGTTGGCGGAGCTGGCTGAGTTTGTCGCTATCAAAAAATTCATCCAGGTGATGACAGGAAAGCACGCCGAATACGCGATCGTCGGTCAGGTTACGCGCCAGTAAATCATGCAGGGCCTGCTCATCGCGGCGGGCGGATTCAATATTCAGCACCAGTGCGGCATCTAATGTCGTAACGAGCTGTTGCTCCAGCTCGTCAAGCCGCACGCCCGGATAGCAATCCACGATCAATACGGTTTTGGCTGCGCCAGATACTTTGGTGTTAATCACTGAATGGATCGACGACCAACCCTGCCAGGCGTGGTTGTCATAGCCCTGAATGCTAACCTCAGGGAATTTATTATAGGTTGTACGCATTTTCTGTCTCCGTGTTGGCTTATTTAAGATTAATCGATTAACCTTATTTTCATAGTGTGGTTAACGCGATTAACCCGCCATATTCAGGATCCAGCGCGGTGAAAAGCACGTTAGCGTGATGTGAATCACACGTAAAAAGACAAGATTTCGGTTATTCGATTAACCTTTGCAATAAATTCAGGAGAAGTCATGACAACAGTCACGTTGGCGCAGGTAGCGGAACGCGCGGGAGTCTCCACGGCAACCGTTTCAATGGTATTGCGTAACCGGGGGCGTATTTCTCAGGCCACGCGTGACCGCGTGCTCAAAGCGCTGGACGATACTGGCTACGTTTATAATCAAACCGCCGCCAACCTGCGTAACCGGAGCAGTAATCAGGTCGGATTGTTGTTACACGATATCACTAACCCTTTTTACGGTGAGATGACGGCAGGGCTGAGCCATGAGATGGAGCGGCATGACCTGCTGCTGTTTCTGGCAAACAGCGAAGAGTCAGGAGAACGGCAGCAAAAATTTGTCGACTCGTTGATGCGCAATAATGCCTGCGGCATGGTGCTCTGCGCGGCGCGTGAAACGCCGACATCCTTCTTCGAAGCGCTGAAACGGCGCAATATTCCCGCCATCATGGTGGTCCGTCCCCTTAGCGATCCTGATTTTGATTTTGTGGGCACCGATAACTTTCTCGGTACGCAAATGGCCACCACCCATTTAGTCAAAATGGGGCACAAGAATATTGCGTTTATTGGGGGGAGCCCAAGTTCCGGGAGCCGGGCGCAGCGTATAGGTGGATTCACCAGCACGTTGCTGGAGCATAGAATATCGCCTAATCCGGAATGGATAGTGGCGACGCAGGCCAGCCAAATTGATGGCGCAAAAGCGGCGGAGTCTCTTCTTCTGCGCTTCCCGCAAATTACCGCTGCCGTTTGTTATCAGGATATCGTGGCGCTTGGGGTCATGCAGGCATTACGTAAAATGGGGCGTGAACCAGGGCGCGATTTTGCGCTGGTGGGGTTCGACGACATCACCGAAGCGGCGCTGGTACAACCTGCGCTCACCACTGTGTCGGTGGCGGCAAAAGAGATTGGTCGCAAGGCTGGGGAGTTGCTTTACAGTCGCATTCAGGGAAATGACGAACCACCGAAACGTATTATTCTGCCGCCTGCGCTGGTGGTCAGAGAATCATGTGGTTTTAGCTGATCGTCATGCCTTTTACTGATATCTCTGCCTGTTTATCATTAAATTCTAATTATCGACGTTTTCGGCTGGCGGCGCAGCGTTGCGCTGGTTAATCTGAAAACGATTTACGTAAAATTAACAAAAGAGAATAGCTATGCATGATGCACAAATCCGCGTTGCCATCGCGGGAGCCGGAGGACGCATGGGGCGTCAGTTGATTCAGGCCACTCTCGGCATGGAAGGCGTACAGCTGGGCGCGGCGCTGGAGCGCGAAGGTTCCTCCTTATTAGGAAGCGATGCCGGAGAGTTAGCGGGAGCCGGGAAAACGGGCGTTACCGTACAAAGTAGCCTTGAAGCGGTGAAAGATGATTTCGATGTTTTCATCGATTTTACCCGCCCGGAAGGCACGCTGACGCATCTGGCGTTTTGCCGCCAACACGGTAAAGGGATGGTGATTGGCACCACCGGCTTTGATGACGCGGGTAAACAGGCTATTCGTGATGCCGCGCAGGAGATTGCTATCGTTTTCGCCGCGAACTTTAGCGTCGGCGTGAACGTTATGCTTAAGCTGCTGGAGAAAGCGGCGAAAGTGATGGGCGATTACACCGATATTGAGATTATTGAAGCCCACCACCGCCATAAAGTTGATGCGCCGTCAGGCACTGCACTGGCGATGGGCGAGGCGATTGCCGGGGCGCTGGATAAAGATCTGAAAGACTGCGCAGTCTATTCGCGTGAAGGTTACACCGGCGAGCGCGTACCGGGCACGATCGGCTTTGCCACGGTGCGGGCGGGGGATATCGTTGGTGAGCATACCGCGATGTTTGCTGATATTGGCGAGCGTATTGAGATCACGCATAAAGCGTCCAGCCGCATGACTTTTGCTAACGGCGCGGTGAGATCGGCAATTTGGCTAAAATCAAAGTCAAATGGTCTTTTTGATATGAAAGATGTGCTTGATTTACGTAATTTATAGCTTTTACTACCCTTCGTGATGTGGTTATTGTAATCATAATTAATTGATTACATGGGGCAATATTTTATTGCCCTTTTATTTTTTAGCTTTTGAATGTGTTTTTTATTTTAAATGAGTGTTTGTATGTGTTTTGTTGGGTGTTTATGTTATCTCAATGTAAATTTTGACCAAATGGTCCACTTTTTTCTCTCCCGTATTCTGTTTTTACACTCTTTGCCTACCGCAAGCGTTTTCTACCCCGAGTTAGCTGATCTTTTTGCCTGTTAAATCGTATGATTTATCCCAGTGGCGCAAAATAATAATAAAAATTACCCTTTTGGGTAGACTTTTACGTGGGCTATCTCTAGAATGCCGCCGTTTGCCAGAAATCCATAGGTAAGCAAATTTGCATTGATTCATGAGGTGTTAATGAATTAATATGCAAATAAAGTGAGTGAATATTCTCTGGAGGATGTTTTGATTAAGTCAGCGCTATTGGTTCTGGAAGACGGAACCCAGTTTCACGGTCGGGCCATAGGGGCAACAGGTTCGGCGGTTGGGGAAGTCGTTTTCAATACTTCAATGACCGGTTATCAAGAAATCCTCACTGATCCTTCCTATTCCCGCCAAATCGTCACTCTTACTTATCCTCATATCGGTAATGTCGGCACCAATGAAGCCGATGCAGAATCTTCACAGGTACATGCGCAAGGCCTGGTCATCCGCGACCTGCCGCTGATTGCCAGCAACTTCCGCGATACCGAAGACCTCTCTTCTTACCTGAAGCGCCATAACATTGTGGCGATTGCTGATATCGATACCCGTAAGCTGACGCGTTTGCTGCGTGAAAAGGGTGCACAGAACGGCTGCATCATCGCGGGCGATAACCCGGATGCGGCGCTGGCACTGGAAAAAGCAAAAGCTTTCCCTGGCCTGAACGGTATGGATCTGGCGAAAGAAGTGACCACCGCGGAGCCTTATAGCTGGACGCAGGGGAGCTGGACGCTAGCGGGTGACCTGCCGGAAGCAAAATCTGCCGATGAACTGCCGTTCCACGTTGTGGCTTACGATTTCGGCGCTAAACGTAACATTCTGCGTATGTTAGCGGACCGCGGCTGCCGCCTGACGGTTGTACCGGCGAAAACCTCAGCAGAAGACGTTCTGAAGATGAACCCGGACGGTATCTTCCTGTCCAATGGCCCTGGCGACCCGGCGCCGTGCGACTATGCGATTACCGCGATTCAGAAATTCCTCGAAACCGATATTCCGGTATTTGGCATCTGCCTCGGCCATCAGCTGTTGGCGCTGGCGAGCGGTGCGAAGACCATTAAGATGAAGTTTGGCCACCACGGCGGTAACCATCCGGTAAAAGATATTGATAACAACACCGTGATGATCACCGCGCAGAACCACGGTTTTGCTGTAGATGAAGCCTCCATGCCTGCCAACCTGCGCGTGACCCACAAGTCACTGTTCGACGGCACCTTGCAGGGGATTCATCGTACCGACAAACCGGCATTCAGCTTCCAGGGACACCCTGAAGCGAGTCCGGGTCCGCACGACGCTGCACCGCTGTTCGACCACTTTATCGAGTTAATTGAGCAATACCGTCAGTCCGCGAAATAATCAGGAGTAAAAGAGCCATGCCAAAACGTACAGACATAAAAAGTATCCTGATTCTGGGCGCGGGTCCGATTGTTATCGGTCAGGCGTGTGAGTTTGACTATTCCGGTGCACAGGCGTGTAAAGCCCTGCGTGAAGAGGGTTACCGCGTTATTCTGGTGAACTCCAACCCGGCAACCATCATGACCGACCCGGAAATGGCCGATGCCACCTACATCGAGCCAATTCACTGGGAAGTAGTACGCAAAATTATTGAGAAAGAACGTCCGGACGCGGTGCTGCCAACCATGGGCGGTCAGACTGCGCTGAACTGTGCACTGGAGCTGGAGCGCCAGGGCGTACTGGCTGAATTCGGCGTGACCATGATTGGCGCAACGGCGGATGCCATTGATAAAGCGGAAGACCGTCGTCGCTTCGATATCGCGATGAAGAAGATTGGTCTCGACACCGCGCGTTCAGGCATCGCTCACACCATGGAAGAAGCGCTGGCGGTTGCCGCTGACGTTGGCTTCCCGTGCATTATCCGCCCTAGCTTCACCATGGGCGGCACCGGTGGCGGTATCGCCTACAACCGCGAAGAGTTCGAAGAAATCTGCGAACGCGGTCTGGACCTTTCCCCAACCAACGAGCTGCTGATTGATGAATCGCTGATTGGCTGGAAAGAGTACGAGATGGAAGTGGTGCGTGATAAAAACGACAACTGCATCATCGTCTGCTCCATTGAAAACTTCGACGCGATGGGCATCCATACCGGTGACTCCATCACCGTAGCACCAGCCCAGACGCTGACCGACAAAGAATATCAAATCATGCGTAACGCCTCGATGGCGGTACTGCGTGAAATTGGCGTGGAAACCGGCGGTTCTAACGTCCAGTTTGCGGTAAACCCGAAAAACGGTCGCCTGATTGTCATCGAGATGAACCCGCGCGTATCCCGCTCCTCGGCGCTGGCGTCCAAAGCTACCGGCTTCCCGATTGCGAAAGTCGCCGCCAAGCTGGCCGTAGGTTACACCCTCGACGAACTGATGAACGACATCACCGGCGGCCGTACTCCGGCCTCGTTTGAGCCGTCCATCGACTACGTTGTGACGAAAATTCCACGCTTCAACTTCGAAAAATTCGTTGGTGCTAATGACCGTCTGACCACGCAGATGAAATCTGTTGGTGAAGTGATGGCGATTGGCCGCACCCAGCAGGAATCGCTGCAGAAAGCGCTGCGCGGTCTGGAAGTGGGCGCGACCGGCTTTGACCCGAAAGTCAGCCTGGACGACCCGGAAGCACTGACTAAAATCCGTCGCGAACTGAAAGACGCTGGCGCTGAGCGTATCTGGTACATCGCCGATGCCTTCCGTGCTGGCCTGTCCGTCGATGGCGTGTTCAACCTGACCAACATCGACCGCTGGTTCCTGGTGCAGATTGAAGAGCTGGTGCGCCTGGAAGAAAAAGTCATTGACCTTGGCATCAACGGCCTCGACGCTGACTTCCTGCGCGTACTGAAGCGCAAAGGCTTCGCTGATGCGCGTCTGGCAAAACTGGCCGGCGTTCGCGAAGCGGAAATCCGCAAACTGCGTGACCAATATAACCTTCACCCGGTCTACAAGCGCGTGGATACCTGTGCGGCGGAATTCGCGACCGACACCGCTTATATGTACTCCACTTATGAAGATGAGTGTGAAGCGAATCCGTCCGTCGACCGCGATAAAATCATGGTGCTGGGTGGTGGTCCAAACCGTATCGGTCAGGGCATTGAGTTCGACTACTGCTGCGTACACGCCTCTCTGGCGCTGCGCGAAGACGGTTACGAGACCATTATGGTCAACTGTAACCCGGAAACCGTCTCTACCGACTACGACACTTCCGACCGCCTGTACTTTGAGCCGGTAACCCTGGAAGACGTCTTGGAAATCGTGCGCATTGAGAAGCCGAAAGGCGTCATCGTACAGTACGGCGGCCAGACCCCGCTGAAGCTGGCGCGTGCGCTGGAAGCGGCAGGTGTACCGGTTATCGGCACCAGCCCGGATGCCATCGACCGCGCGGAAGACCGTGAGCGTTTCCAGCAGGCGGTTGACCGTCTGAAGCTGAAGCAACCGGCGAACGCTACCGTAACGGCTATCGAACAGGCTGTTGAGAAGGCGAAAGAGATAGGCTACCCGCTGGTGGTGCGTCCGTCGTATGTTCTCGGCGGCCGCGCGATGGAAATCGTCTATGATGAAGCCGACCTGCGTCGCTACTTCCAGACTGCGGTCAGCGTTTCTAACGATGCGCCGGTACTGCTGGACCGTTTCCTTGACGATGCGGTTGAAGTGGACGTGGACGCTATCTGCGACGGCGAAATGGTGCTGATTGGTGGCATCATGGAGCACATCGAACAGGCGGGTGTACACTCCGGTGACTCCGCATGTTCACTGCCAGCGTACACCCTGAGCCAGGAAATTCAGGATGTGATGCGTCAGCAGGTGCAGAAACTGGCCTTCGAACTGCAGGTTCGCGGTCTGATGAACGTTCAGTTTGCGGTGAAGAATAACGAAGTTTACCTGATTGAAGTGAACCCGCGTGCGGCGCGTACCGTTCCGTTCGTCTCCAAGGCAACTGGCGTACCGCTGGCGAAAGTTGCGGCGCGCGTGATGGCCGGGAAAACACTGGCACAGCAGGGCGTAACCAAAGAAGTTATCCCGCCGTACTACTCAGTAAAAGAAGTGGTGCTGCCGTTCAACAAATTCCCGGGCGTTGACCCGCTATTAGGGCCAGAAATGCGCTCTACCGGGGAAGTGATGGGCGTGGGCCGTACCTTCGCGGAAGCGTTCGCCAAGGCACAGCTGGGCAGCAGCTCCACCATGAAAAAACAGGGGCGTGCGCTGCTCTCCGTTCGCGAAGGCGATAAAGAGCGTGTGGTTGACCTGGCGGCGAAACTGCTGAAGTTCGGTTTTGAGCTGGATGCAACGCACGGCACGGCGATTGTGCTGGGCGAAGCGGGTATCAATCCACGTCTGGTGAACAAGGTGCATGAAGGGCGTCCGCACATTCAGGACCGTATCAAGAATGGCGAGTACACTTACATCATCAACACCACCGAAGGTCGTCAGGCGATTGAAGACTCTAAGCTGATTCGCCGTAGCGCCCTGCAGTACAAAGTGCATTATGACACTACCCTGAACGGCGGTTTCGCGACGGCGATGGCGCTGAATGCCGATGCCACTGAGAAGGTGACCTCGGTGCAGGAAATGCACGCGCAGATCAAAAAGTCATAAACAAAGAGTCCGGTGATAATTGCGTTAACCGGACCTGCAATATAATCTTGAAAGGGTTTCTGTAAAGAAACCCTTTTTTTATCTCTCGTAAGGTCATTCCTGGCCAAATGCAGTTTCATAACCACATTTTCAATGTAATAAGCACGATATTGCTCACACTAATCAACATTCAAGTCGCATACTATCTTTTATATCCACAATTTTAATATGGCTTAGTTTTTATTAATTTGGACAGGCCGTAGCCAGATTTTTAATTTGTGAAATGGTGTGCTTATGTGTGAAAAATATGTTGAAAGACCGCTTTATTTGTTAATTGCTGACTGGATGATGGCTGAAGATCGTTGGATCACCGCAAAAGAAATTTCCCGCCATTTTGATATTGAACACTGCAAAGCAATTAATACGCTCTCTTATATTCTGTCGGAAGTGGGAGAAATTGTTTGTGAAGTTAAGATGATCCCTAATCAGATTGCAGGCCGGGGCTGCCAGTGCCAGCGTCTGGTAAAAGTCATCAGTATTGATTCTCACCTCTACAACCGATTGAGCCACAATTTGCAGGAAAAAAAGGTGAGTGTGGCGAAAACGCCGCGGCTGTCTGCGGTTCCCCCAACAGAGCTCAACCGTGAGCAGAAATGGCAGATGATGCTCTCCAAGAGTATGCGTCGCTAATTGTCAGTTGCCTGATGGCGGCATAAACGGTGGTTGACGCGTAGGCCGGATAAGCGTGAGCGAATCCGGCATCAATTACTGTGCTGATTTGGGTTTTACGTCCGTCGTGCCTTTCAGGCGCGGCCGGTGTTCTTCGACTTGCGTTAATGGCTGCGTTTCGCGTAAACCTGCCCGGCAGCGGACCGCAAGATCCTGATACTCTTTGGTGTTTAACCGTTTCCAGTGCAGTTCCTGGTCCGTGACTTCACGCAATACGCGAGCGGGTGAGCCCACCAGCATCTGCCTTGCCTCCCCCTGAAATCCGGCTTTGACAAAGCTCATGGCGGCGACAATGCTCTCTTCACCAATCGCTGCGCCGTCCATAATGACGCTGTTCATGCCGATCAGCGCATCTCTGCCCACCATGCAACCGTGCAGGATTGCGCCATGGCCGATATGCCCATTCTCATGCACGATGGTGTCAGTGTCGCAATAACCGTGCATGATGCAGCCATCCTGCAAGTTAGAACCTGCCTCCAGAATCAGGCGACCATAGTCACCGCGCAGTGAGGCATGCGGGCCGACGTAGACGCCAGCCCCCACGATTACATCACCAATCAACACGGCGCTGGGATGAACATACGCCTCTGGATGCACTACCGGAATCAGGCCTTCAAAGGCGTAATAGCTCATCGGTTATCAGCGTCCTTTCCACACCGGATCGCGTTTTTCTGCAAACGCCTGCGGTCCTTCAAGCGCATCTTCGGAGTGCAGCACTGACGGATAGTGCTTCAGCACGCCGCTGCGGATGTAGCGGTAGCCTTCTTCCACCGGCATTTCGCTGGTCGCACGATAAATCTCTTTCAGCGCGGCGATCGCCAGCGGGGCGCTATTCACCAGCTGCTGCGCCAGTTCGCGCGCGCTATCCATCAGTTCGCTCTGGCTGACAACGCGGTTGACGATACCCCAACGCAGTGCTTCTTCGGCACTCATTCGTCTGCCGGTCATCACCATTTCGTTGACGATAGCCGGTGGCAGTAGCTTCGGCAGACGCAGAACGCCGCCGCTGTCAGGCACGATCCCGAGCTTGGCTTCCGGTAGCGCGAAGCTGGCATTTTCCGCGCAGACGATAAAATCCGCCGCCAGCGCTAATTCAAAACCACCGCCAAACGCATAGCCGTTTACCGCAGCGATGACCGGTTTATTGAGGTCGAAAATTTCGGTTAAACCGGCAAAGCCGCCTGGGCCAAAATCGGCATCCGGCGCTTCACCTTCAGCTGCCGCTTTTAAGTCCCAGCCCGCAGAAAAGAATTTCTCACCGCCGCCGGTGATTATCGCTACGCGTAATTCCGGGTCATCACGAAAGTTAAGAAACGCTTCACCCATGGCAAAGCTGGTTTTGGCATCAATGGCATTGGCTTTAGGCCGGTCGAGGGTAATTTCCAGAATCGGGCCGTTACGGGTCAGATGTAATGATTCACTCATAGTTCATCTCCAGATAAATAGATTTCCCGGCAGGAGGAATTCCTACCGGGAGGGTTATTTCAGATTTTTTTTGATTATTTTTCCTGAACAATTGCGCGGCAGGTCGGTTCTTATCTCCATAAACGAGGGAACCTTGAATTTCGCCATATTGTTTTCGCAGAAGCTGAAGAACTCGGCTTCGCTTAATGTTTCACCTTCATTAAGGACGATAAACGCTTTAATGGCTTCATCACGGATTGAATCTTTAATACCGACAACCACAATGTCCTGAATTTTCGGATGCGCAGAAATAATATTTTCCAGCTCGACGCAGGAGACATTTTCTCCGCCGCGTTTAATCATGTTGCAGCGTCTGTCGACGAAATAAAAATAGCCATCCGTATCCTGATAGCCCGAATCTCCGGTATGTAACCAGCCTTCAGGTTCCAGCGCTTTGGCGGTAGCCTCCGGCTGGGCATAGTACTCTTTGAAGATTGTTTTGCCCGGCACGCCTTTAATACAGATTTCGCCAATTTCTCCGGCGGGCAGGGGACGGTTGTGATCGTCACGGATTTCGGCTTCATAGCTAAATCCCACGCGGCCAATGGAGGGCCAGCGTCGTTTGTCACCGGGACGGTCGCCGATAATACCGACGATGGTTTCAGTCATACCGTAGGAGGTCAGCAGCCTGACGCCAAAGCGTTCGGTAAAGGCGTCTTTTTCCTGTGCGGATAAATTGAGATAGAACATTACTTCGCGCAGGTGATGCTGTCTGTCGGTTGGCGCGGCAGGTTGTACCATCAGCGTTCTGATCATCATCGGAATGCATTCGGTAACCGTCGCCTTATATCTATGCACCTGATTCCAGAACGCCCTGGCACTGTACTTCTCTAGCAGCACAAAGGTGCTGCCAGCGGAGAATGCGGGCATTGCGGCGGTACACTGACAGTCGATATGAAAAGCGGGCATCACCGTCATGTAGACGTCATCATCGCGCAGAGCGATTTGCCAGGAAGTGTAGTAGCCTGCAAAACGCAGGTTGTAGTGGGTAATCACCACCCCTTTAGGCCGTGAAGTGGTGCCTGAGGTAAACAGAATTTCCGCCGTATCGTCAGTGGATAACGCCGGTGTATAGCACAGCGTGGCGGACTGGCGGGATTGCAGTTGGGTAAAGTGGCTCACGCCGTCGTCAACCGGAAGCTGTTCGCCAATCAGGCAGATATGATTAAGCGGCGTGGTATTTTCCAGCCGTATCTGGCGGTACATAGGATAAAACTGGGCGCTGGTGACCAGCAGGCTTACCTGGCTGTTTTGCAGGATCCAGGCACTTTCTTCGCCCAGTAAGCGGGCATTAATCGGTACCATAATGGCGCCAATTTTTGCCAGCCCAAACCAGCAAAAAATGAATTCCGGACAGTTATCCAGATGCAATGCGACCTTATCGCCCTTGCGGATCCCTAAGGAATGGAAAAGGTTTGCCGTGCGGTTAATCTCTTCATTGAGCGAGGCATAGCTAAACTGCCGAACGACTCCTTCGCAGGATTCGAAAATTAACGCCGTTTTATCTCCGTACACCCCGGCCAGGTCGTCCCACATCTGACGTAAGTTTTGTCCGCCAACGATATCCATATTGCTTTATCCACTGAAATCAGGCGTGAGCGCTAACCAATGAGCGGTCAGCGCGTCGCGTTTATTCCTCAACTCTGGCCAGGCCTTTGCCGACCAGCTCATTTATGTCTGCTTCGCTATAACCAATGTTTTTCAGAATGGCGGCAGTATCCATGCCATGTGACGGCATGCCACGCCAGATTTTCCCCGGGTTGTTTTTAAATTTCGGCATGATGTTTGGCCCTTTGCAGGTGCGGCCATCCATTGTTTGCCACTGAGTAATGGATTCACGGGCAACGTACTGCGGGTTGCCTTCCAGTTCCGGAATGGTCAGCACCTTCGCGCAGGCGATATTCAGCTCAGCAAAGCGCGCCTGGACTTCGGCGATGCTGTGTGTTGCCAGCCACGCGTCCAGTTTCTCTTCCACGAGCGGACCGTAAGGGCATTCCACGCGATGGATAAGCTGGGTGCCTTCCGGGACTTCCGGTGTGCCAAGAATGTGGGCGAGGCCAATATCTTTGAAGCACTCGTTGATTTGCGTGATGCCGACCAGCTCCATGACGATATAGCCATCGGCGCATTTATACAGGCCGCAGCCAGCGTAATACGGGTCTTTGCCTTTGGTCATGCGTGGGCAAATTTCGCCGCCGTTGAAGTAATCCATCATGAAATACTGACCCATGCGCAGCATCACCTCGTACATGGCGATATCGATGCTTTCACCTTTACCCGTTTCGCGGACTTTGTGCAGAGCCGCCAGCGCCGCTGTCGTCGCGGTCATCCCGGAGAAGTAATCGGCGGTGTACGGGAAGGCTGGCATTGGCTGATCCACGTCACCGTTTTGGATCAGATAGCCACTGAACGCCTGTGCGATGGTGTTATACGCCGGAAGATTGGTGTACTCCTCGGTACCAAACTGGCCGAAGCCGGAAAGGTGGGCGATAACCAGTTTCGGGTTATGTTCCCACAGCACTTCATCGGTAATACCGCGGCGGGCAAAGGCCGGGCCTTTACTGGCTTCAATGAAAATATCGGTGGTTTCCATCAGCTTCAGAAACGCTTCCCGGCCTTCATCTTTGAAAATATTCAGCGACAGGGCATGCAGATTACGGCGTGAGAGCTGCGGATAGTTAGGTTGCACCCGGATGGTATCGGCCCATGCGACGTTTTCAATCCAGATAACCTCAGCACCCCATTCGGCGAACATCTGTCCGGCGAACGGACCGGCAATTTCGATCCCTGAAAAGACAACGCGTACCCCGGAAAGCGGGCCGAAGGCTGGCATTGGTAAATGATTCATCATTTTTCTCCTGGCATTTTTTTTGTAGGCCCGGTAAGCGCAGCGCCACCGGGCATATTGCCGGATGGTGGCGTAAACGCCTTATCCGGCCTACGAAACGAACGAATCAACGGTATTGCTTCAATACCGCACGACCCAACGTCAGGATCTGCATTTCGTCAGAACCACCAGAAACACGGTCAACGCGCAGGTCACGCCAGAAGCGCGTGATGCGATGGTTACCCGCGATACCCACGCCACCCAGCACCTGCATGGCGGTGTCTACCACTTCAAATGCCGCGTTGGCGCAGAAGTATTTGCACATGGCCGCGTCGCCCGAGGTAATAGTGCCGTTATCCGCTTTCCATGCGGCTTCCAGCAGCATGTTTTTCATGGAGTTCAGTTTGATCGCCATGTGCGCGAACTTCTCCTGAATCAGCTGGAAACGGCCGATCGTTTCGCCAAACTGTACGCGTTGGTTGGCATAACGCGCTGCGTCTTCAAAAGCGCACATTGCCGTACCGTAGTTGGTCAGTGCGACGAGGAAGCGTTCATGGTCAAACTCTTCTTTCACGCGGTTGAAGCCATTACCTTCCCGACCGAACATGTCTTTCTCGTCCAGTTCAACGTCATCAAAGGTGATTTCACAGCAGCTATCCATGCGCAGACCGAGTTTCTCCAGTTTGTTGACCTTGATACCCGCTTTGCTCATGTCAACAAACCACTCGGTATAAACAGGTTTATCCGGTGATGCACCATCTCTCGCCATCACTACAATGTACGGGGTATAGGCGCTACTGGTGATAAAGCACTTACTGCCATTAAGATAAACCTTACCATTTTTGCGTGTATAAGTGGTTTTCAGACTGCCAACATCCGATCCCGCTCCCGGTTCGGTAATTGCAGAGTTCCACATCTGCTTACCTGTTCCCTGGAACGCCATGATTTTATCAATTTGCTCTTGGGTACCTTCACGCAGAAAAGTGTTAAAACCCCCCGGTAACTGGTACAGCACATAGGTTGGTGCGCCAAGACGTCCGAGTTCCATCCAGACGGCGGCAACGGTGACAAAACCGGCTTCCAGCCCGCCGTGTTCTTCCGGGATCAACAGGCTATCGATGCCCATATCTGCCAGTGCTTTTACAAAACGCTCAGGGTAGACGCTGTCGCGATCGCACTCGGCAAAATAAGCTTCCCAGTTCTCACTGGCCATCAGTTCACGAATACCGGCGACAAACAGTTCCTGCTCGTCATTTAAGTTGAAATCCATCTTTCAGCCTCTTGATCAATTGGGTTAATAAGAATTACTTGTCTTTCCAGTGCACTTTGGCGTCTTTAATAAAGGACAGCGTCACCATGATGTTGACGAAGAACAGCGGACATCCTCCGGCGATAATTGCGGTCTGAATGGGCTTCAGCCCACCCAGCGCCAGCAGAACGATGCCGATGACGCCGACCAGAACGGACCAACCGATACGCACCAACAGCGGCGGTTCTTCACCATCACGAACTTCGCGACAGGTGGACATCGCCAGGGTGTAGGAGCAGGCGTTAATTAGCGTGACGGTGGCAATAAAGCAGAGGATAAAGAAGCCCCACATGGTGGCGGTGCTGAATGGCAAGGCGGCCCAGGTTTCGATAATGGCGCGCGCCACGCCGTGTTGTTCAATCAGCTGCGGGATGTTGAGAATGTTTTTATCCATCAGCAGCAGCGTGTTGCTGCCAAGGACTGTCCACAGGATCCAGGTGGAAGCGGTCAGGCCCAGCACCATCCCAAAGCACAGTTCACGTACGGTACGACCACGAGAAATACGCGCCAGGAAGATACTCATCTGGATGGCGTAAATGACCCACCACGCCCAGTAGAAAACAGTCCAGCCCTGCGGGAATCCGCCTTTGCCGATGGCATCGGTATAGAACAGCATGCGCGGCAGATACATCAGCAGCATGCCGACCGAGTCGGTGAAGTAGTTCATGATGAAGCTGGCGCCGCTGACGATAAACACCCAGCCCAGCATCAGGAAGCTCAGGTAGCTACGCACGTCGCTGGCGATTCTGACTCCTTTTTGCAGGCCACAGGCTACGCAAATGGCGTTCAGAATGATCCAGCAGGTAATGATGATGGCGTCGAGTTGCAGCGTATGCGGAATACCGAACAGCCATTGCATACACTCGGTTACCAGCGGCGTCGCCAGACCGAGGCTGGTACCCATCGCGAAGATCAGCGCCACCAGGTAGAAGTTATCAACGATGGTGCCGAACAGCCCTTTCGCATGCTTTTCGCCCACTAACGGTACCAGCGTGGAGCTGGGACGGATGACGTCCATCTTGCGCACAAAGAAGAAATAGGCGAAGGCCACAGAAAGGAAGCTGTAGGTTGCCCACGGCAACGGCCCCCAGTGGAACAGGCTGTACGCCAGACCGATCTCTTTAGCACCCGTGGAATTGGGCTCCAAAGCGAACGGCGGGGTAGAGATATAGTAGTAGATCTCGATGGAACCCCAGAACAGCACCGCGGCGGATGTACAGGAGGCGAACATCATAAAAATCCAGCTGGCGGTACTAAACTCGGGTTTTTCGTCGCCTAATTTCTTTTTGGCATACGGGCCAAAGACTAACCAGAACCATCCGAAGAGCATGACGACCATATACCATTCGAATGCCCAACCCCAGACGTTGGTGACATAACTGAATACCGCATTAATAACGACGTTAGCGGCATCAAGATCTCTTACTGTTAGCCAACAAAGTATCCCAACAATTATTAATGGCGGAAAAAAAACCTTCGGTTCAATTCCCGATTTTCTCTTTTCATTTTTCATAAGTGAATTCCAGTGTGAAAACGAAATTTATTTAGCGTGCCCGTATGTGATCGTTTGTTTATTTATTGTTAATGATTTGTTGATGACTTTTTAACCTCTGGGGCGCCTCAGTGAGTAACTCATAATGGGTATTCATTTCCGGCTATTCTGTTATCTGTGTCACACTTTTTTATGCTGGTTGTTTTGTCTGGAAATCTAGATAATTTCTTTATTAATCATGATATTGACATTGGTTTTTTAACTTTTTTAAGTGACTGGCGTTCAATATTGTTGAACCAGCAGACAATATTGAAAATTTTCATATTTGACGTGATTCTTTCAATATTGGTGAGGCATGTAACACTATTGAAAGTTACGAATTTCAATGTGTGACATTTTCAATATTGGTGATTAAGGTTTTATTTCCGAATTAAAGAGCGTGATATCTGTATTTAACACCGCCGATATAAATACGTTTCCTTCATGATTTCTGGAGATGCAATGAAGATAATTACTTGCTACAAATGCGTACCTGATGAGCAGGATATTGCGATTAATAATGCTGATGGAACACTCGATTTCAGCAAAGCAGATGGCAAAATCAGCCAATATGATCTGAATGCGATCGAAGCGGCTTGCCAGTTAAAACAGCAGGTGGGAGAGGCTCAGGTTGTGGCCATGAGCGTCGGAGGCAAAGCGCTGACCAATGCAAAAGGGCGCAAAGATGTGCTTTCCCGTGGCCCTGATGAACTGATTGTTGTCATTGACGATCAATTTGAACAGGCGCTGCCGCAACAAACTGCCACTGCGCTGGCTGCCGCCGTGCAAAAATCCGGTTTTGATCTGCTTATTTGCGGCGACGGTTCTTCCGATCTTTATGCTCAGCAGGTTGGTCTGCTGGTGGGCGAAATGCTGGACGTGCCGGCGATAAACGGCGTGAGCAAAATCCTCTCTCTTACCGACAGCACTCTGACGGTAGAGCGTGAACTGGAAGATGAAGTTGAAACCCTGAGTATCCCGCTTCCGGCGGTTATCGCGGTCTCTACTGACATCAACACCCCTCAAATCCCTTCCATGAAAGCCATTCTTGGTGCGGCGAAAAAACCGGTTCAGGTTTGGTCACCTGCAGACATTGGGCTGAACAGCGTGCAGGCGTATTCCGCACAACAGGTTGCTGCGCCGAAACAGCGCGAGCGTCAGCGCGTTGTAATTGAAGGTGACGGTGAAGAACAGATTGCCGCGTTTGTCGAGAATCTTCGCAAAATCATTTAATTATCAGGGGATGTTATGAACAAATTTTCCAGTATCTGGGTATTCAGCGATACCCCTTCTCGTCTGCCGGAACTGATGAATGGTGCGCAGGCTTTAGGTGAAAAAGTTAACACGTTTGTGCTCAGCGATGCGGACAGCGCAACGGCATGTCATTTAGGCGCGGATCATGTCTGGCTGCTCAGCGGCAAACCAGAAGACCGTATGGTTGAAGACTACGCCGATGTGATGGCTCAGACCATTCGTCAGCACAGCGAGGGCGGCGCGGTGCTGCTGCCGAATACACGTCGGGGCAAGCTGTTAGCGGCAAAGCTGGGCTTTCGCTTGTCGGCTGCAGTCTCAAATGATGCCAGCGCAGTCGCGGTGCAGGATGGAAAAGCGGCGGTCAAACATATGGTCTACGGCGGCCTGGCGATGGGAGCAGAAACAATCGCTTCACCGTTTGCCGTGATCACTCTCAGTAGCGGAACGTTTGACGCGCAGCAACCGGATACCGCCCGCAGCGGTGAGGTGCATACCGTACAGTGGCAGGCTCCGGCCATTGTCGTGACCCGTACGGCAACTCAGGCGCGTCAGAGCAACAGCGTCGATCTCGACAAAGCCCGTCTGGTGGTCAGCGTGGGACGCGGTATTGGTAGCAAAGAAAATATCTCGCTGGCAGAAGCGCTGTGCCAGACGATTGGCGCTGAGCTGGCCTGTTCCCGTCCGGTGGCGGAAAACGAGAAGTGGATGGAGCATGAACGCTACGTCGGCATCTCCAACCTGATGCTTAAGCCTGAACTGTATCTGGCCGTGGGGATCTCCGGGCAGATCCAACATATGGTCGGTGCCAACGGCGCACAGACGATTTTCGCCATCAACAAAGACAAAAATGCGCCGATTTTCCAGTATGCAGATTATGGCATCGTTGGCGATGCGCTGAAGATCCTGCCTGCGCTGACGGCTGCCTTAGCGCGTTAAACCATTCGGGCAGGATGCGAAGGTATCCTGCCGCTGACAGGAGTACGTATGTCCGAAGATATCTTTGATGCCATCATAGTGGGTGCAGGTCTGGCTGGTTCGGTTGCGGCGCTGGTGCTGGCTCGGGAAGGTGCACAGGTGCTGGTTATCGAGCGCGGCAATTCTGCTGGCGCGAAGAATGTCACTGGTGGGCGCATGTATGCGCATAGCCTGGAGCGCATTATTCCCGGTTTTGCTGAGCAGGCCCCCATTGAACGCATAATCACCCACGAAAAGCTCGCCTTTATGACCGACAAAGGGGCGATGACCATCGACTATTGCAATGGTGAAGAGGCCGCATCGTCGCAGGTTTCTTATTCCGTCTTACGTAGCAAATTTGACGCCTGGCTGATGGAGCAGGCCGAGGAGGCGGGCGCCCAGCTCATCACCGGTATTCGTGTGGATAACGTTGTGCAGCGCGAGGGTAAAGTCGTGGGCGTGGAAGCCGACGGCGATATTCTGGAAGCCAAAGTGGTGATCCTCGCCGACGGGGTGAATTCTCTGCTGGCTGAAAAGCTGGGTATGGCAAAGCGCGTCGAGGCATCGCATGTTGCCGTCGGCGTAAAAGAGCTGATCGAACTGCCAAAATCGGTAATTGAAGATCGTTTCCAGTTACAGGGGAACGAAGGTGCAGCTTGCCTGTTTGCCGGTTCGCCAACTGATGGGTTGATGGGCGGAGGCTTTCTCTATACGAATGAAACGACCCTTTCTCTGGGGCTGGTCTGCGGCCTTCATCACCTGAAAGACGCGAAAAAATCGGTCCCGCAAATGCTGGAAGATTTCAAACAGCATCCGGCGGTTGCCCCACTGATCGCCGGTGGCAAGCTGGTGGAATATGCCGCGCACGTCGTACCTGAAGCCGGTATGAATATGCAGCCAGAACTGGTGGGGGACGGTGTGCTGATTGCCGGTGACGCTGCCGGAATGTGTATGAACCTCGGCTTTACCATTCGCGGTATGGATCTCGCCATTTCCGCAGGCGAAGCGGCGGCGAAAACGGTGCTTTCAGCGATGAAGCGCGACGACTTTAGCAAGCAGTCGCTGGGTGAATACCGTCAGCATCTGGACGATGGCCCGATGCGCGATATGCGTATGTACCAGAAGCTTCCTGCTTTTCTTGATAACCCGCGCATGTTTACCGCCTATCCCGAAATGGCGGTCAGTATCGCACGCGACCTGTTCACCGTAGATGGTTCCGCCCCAGTACCAATGCGTAAAAAAATCCTGCGCCATGCGAAGAAAGTGGGCTTCATCAACCTGATGAAAGATGGCCTGAAAGGAGTGACCGTATTATGACATCTCCCGTCAATGTGGACGTCAAACTGGGCGTCAATAAGTTCAATGTCGATGAAGACAGCCCACATATCATTCTCAAAACCGATCCTGATAAACAGACGCTGGAAGTGCTGATTAAGGCCTGTCCAGCAGGGCTGTATAAAAAGCAGGACGACGGCAGCGTACGGTTTGATTACGCCGGATGCCTGGAGTGCGGAACGTGCCGCATTCTCGGGCTCGATACAGCGCTGGAAAAGTGGGAATACCCGCGTGGGACATTTGGCGTGGAGTTTCGCTACGGTTAATAAGTACGAGGTTGTGCACCCGTAGGCCGGATAAGACGCGCTAGCGTCGCCATCCGACAATCATGTGACGCCAGTGCCGGATGGGGGCGTAAACGCCTTATCCGGCCTATAGATGACGCTTTGCCCGTGTTGAAACAGGAAGTCGCTATGCAGCAGCCCAGGAACTTTGATGACATCAAATTTACCTCTATTCACCGCCGGATAATGCTGTGGGGAAGCGGTGGGCCATTTCTGGATGGTTATGTGCTGGTGATGATTGGCGTAGCGCTGGAACAGCTCACGCCAGCATTGAAACTGGACGCACAGTGGATTGGTCTGCTGGGTGCCGGCACGCTCGCCGGTCTGTTTGTGGGGACGTCGCTGTTTGGCTACATTTCCGATAAGGTCGGGCGGCGCAAAATGTTCATCATCGATATTATCGCCATTGGCGTGATATCGGCAGCAACCATGTTTGTTTCCTCGCCCGTTGAGCTGTTGGTGATGCGCGTGCTGATCGGCATTGTGATTGGTGCCGATTATCCGATTGCTACCTCGATGATTACCGAGTTCTCCAATACCCGCCAGCGCGCTTTCTCCATCGGTTTTATCGCCGCGATGTGGTATGTCGGCGCCACCTGTGCCGATCTGGTCGGTTACTGGCTGTATGATGTTGAGGGAGGATGGCGCTGGATGCTGGGCAGCGCGGTGATCCCCTGTATTTTGATCCTGATTGGGCGCTTCGATCTTCCTGAATCGCCGCGCTGGCTGCTGCGTAAAGGTCGGGTGAAAGAGTGTGAAGCGATGATGATCAAACTGTTCGGCGAACCGGTGGTGTTCGACGAAGAGGCGCCGCAGGAGACGCGTTTTCTCCAGCTGTTTAACCGCCGTCATTTCCCGTTTGTCCTGTTTGTTGCCGCTATCTGGACCTGTCAGGTGATCCCGATGTTCGCCATTTATACTTTTGGTCCGCAGATTGTTGGACTGTTGGGGCTTGGTGCCGGGAAAAGCGCCGCGTTGGGCAATGTGGTGATAAGCCTGTGCTTTATGCTGGGGTGCATTCCGCCCATGTTCTGGCTCAATAGCGCGGGTCGCCGACCGCTGTTGATTGGCAGCTTTATTATGATGACGCTGGCGTTGGCTGTACTGGGGTTAATTCCTGATATGGGGGCGTGGCTGGTAGTGCTGGCGTTTGCCGTGTACGCGTTTTTCTCGGGGGGACCGGGAAACCTGCAGTGGCTATACCCAAACGAGCTGTTCCCTACCGACATTCGCGCGTCTGCCGTCGGGGTGATTATGTCCTTAAGCCGCATCGGTACTATTGTTTCAACCTGGGCGCTGCCGGTATTCATCACCAAATACGGTATCAGCAATGTCATGCTGATGGGCGCAGGAATTTCGCTGATTGGCCTGCTTGTGTCCATCGCTTTCGCCCCGGAAACGCGAGGTCTGACGCTGGCGCAAACCAGTCAAATGACGATTCGCAGTAAGCCCGTGACCAGGGCGGGCTATTAGGAGTGTTCTGTATTTTCCCTGCAACTCAGTCAGTTAGCCTACAGTTAACTGGGTATATCACTGAAAACAACTGAAAAGCAGGGAGAACACCATGCAAAAACATATCCTGATCACCTCAATTTTTACCGCAGCAGCACTGTTTACCGTGGCCGGTTGTTCCTCAAACCAAGCGGTTAAAACCACCGATGGCAAAACAATCGTCACTGACGGCAAACCGCAGGTTGATGATGATACTGGTCTGGTGTCGTACAAAAATGCCCAGACGGGTAAGACGGAACAGATTAACCGCGATCAGGTTAAGGATATGAGCGAACTGGACAACTAGTTCAGTTTTCTCCATTCAGCCACTCAATAATATTGACTGTTAGCCTGTGGATTAAGTGACTAAACTCACTGTTATTACAATAATGCAGTGACACAGGCTAATCATGATTCTCATCATTTATGCGCATCCCTATCCGCAACATTCGCATGCGAATAAGCGGATGCTTGAACAGGCAAGGACGCTGGAGGGCGTGGAGATACGCTCGCTATACCAGCTCTACCCCGACTTCAATATCGATATTGCCGCTGAACAGGATGCGCTGGCGCGCGCTGATTTGATCATCTGGCAGCATCCGATGCAGTGGTACAGCACACCTCCATTACTCAAGCTGTGGATGGATAAAGTCCTTTCGCACGGCTGGGCGTATGGCCATGGTGGTACTGCGCTGCACGGTAAACAACTGCTGTGGGCGGTGACGACCGGCGGCGGTGAAAACCACTTCGATATTGGCTCCCATCCCGGATTTGATGTGCTTTCTCAGCCTTTACAGGCAACAGCGCTCTATTGCGGCCTCAAATGGCTGCCGCCGTTTGCGATGCACTGTACGTTTATCTGTGATGATGAAACGCTGCAAGCGCAGGCGCGTCACTACAAACAGCGTCTGATGGAATGGCAGGAGGCACACCATGGATAGCCATACGCTGATACAGGCGCTGATTTATCTCGGATCGGCGGCGCTGATTGTACCCATCGCCGTACGGCTGGGATTAGGGTCGGTACTGGGGTATCTCATCGCCGGATGCATTATCGGACCCTGGGGTCTGAGGCTGGTGACGGACGCCGAATCCATCCTGCATTTTGCGGAGATCGGTGTGGTACTGATGCTGTTTGTCATCGGTCTGGAGCTGGATCCGCAACGTTTGTGGAAATTGCGGGCATCGGTGTTCGGCGGCGGTGCGCTACAGATGGTGGTTTGCGGCGGCTTAATTGGTTTGTTCTGTATGTTCCTTGGCCTGCGCTGGCAGGTAGCGGAACTGATCGGCATGACGCTGGCGCTTTCCTCAACGGCGATCGCTATGCAGGCAATGAATGAACGCAACCTGATGGTTTCGCAAATGGGCCGCAGCGCGTTTGCCGTGCTGCTGTTCCAGGATATCGCCGCTATTCCATTGGTGGCGATGATCCCGTTACTGGCGGCGAGCGGCGCATCGACTACGCTTGGGGCGTTTGCATTGTCAGCCCTGAAGGTAGCGGGCGCACTGGTATTAGTGGTGGTATTGGGGCGTTATGTCACACGTCCGGCCTTGCGTTTTGTTGCGCGTTCGGGCCTGCGGGAAGTATTCAGTGCCGTTGCGCTGTTCCTCGTGTTTGGCTTCGGTCTGCTTCTGGAAGAGGTTGGCCTGTCGATGGCGATGGGGGCCTTTCTGGCCGGAGTGCTGCTGGCAAGCTCTGAGTATCGCCACGCGCTGGAAAGCGACATTGAGCCATTTAAAGGATTGCTGCTGGGACTGTTTTTCATTGGCGTGGGGATGTCTATCGACTTTGGTACGCTGATTGATAATCCCTTGCGCATTATCATTTTGCTGGTCGGTTTCCTGGTTATCAAAACCGTCATGCTGTGGTTGATAGCGAAACCGTTGCAGGTGCCGAACAAGCAGCGTCGCTGGTTTGCCGTATTGTTAGGGCAGGGCAGTGAGTTTGCCTTTGTGGTGTTTGGTGCGGCGCAAATGGCAAATGTGCTCGATCCTGACTGGGCGAAATCGCTGACACTGGCGGTGGCGTTGTCGATGGCGGCTACGCCGATTTTGCTGGTGATTTTGACGCGTCTGGAAAAATCGGCGACTTCGGAAGAGCGGGAAGCCGATGAAATCGATGAGGAGCAACCGCGGGTGATCATCGCTGGATTTGGGCGATTTGGCCAGATAACCGGTCGTCTGTTGTTGTCGAGTGGGGTCAAAATGGTGGTTCTTGATCATGACCCGGACCATATCGAAACGCTGCGTAAATTCGGGATGAAGGTTTTCTATGGCGATGCGACCCGGATGGATCTGCTGGAGTCTGCCGGGGCGGCAAAAGCTGAAGTCATTATTAATGCCATTGACGATCCGCAAACCAGCCTGCAGTTAACCGAAATGGTGAAAGAGCATTTCCCGCATCTGCAAATTATTGCTCGTGCGCGCGATGTGGATCATTACATCCGCCTGCGCCAGGCGGGCGTAGATATGCCGGAACGCGAAACCTTTGAAGGTGCACTGAAGACCGGACGTATGGCGTTGGAGGGGCTCGGGCTTGGGCGCTATGAGGCACGTGAGCGGGCCGACGTATTCCGCCGATTCAATACCATGATGGTAGAGGAGATGGTGAAAGGGGAAAATGACGCGACTTCCCGCGCGGCCGTTTATAAACGCACCAGCGCAATGCTGAGTGAAATTATTGCGGAAGATCGTCAGCACTTATCGTTAATTCAACGCCATGGCTGGCAAGGCACGGATGAAGGTAAGCATACGGGCGACGTCGCCGATGAGCCGGAAGTGAAACCGTCAGCATAGGGTAAAAAATGTGATGTTCTGCAAACTTTACTGCTAATTGGCTGTTTTTGAACTACTGTAATGCTGGCGTACCACCTTAAATAGGTCGGTTCGCCAGCAGAACGGAAAATTTTCCTGTTCATCCTCTTTCCGCCAGTCGACGAAAGATTGCGCTTTCCGTATAGTGGCGACAATTTTTTAGTATCCGGGAAATATTCAATGATCAGTCTGATTGCGGCGTTAGCGGTAGATCGCGTCATCGGTATGGAGAACGCCATGCCGTGGAACCTCCCTGCCGATCTCGCCTGGTTTAAACGTAATACCTTAAACAAGCCGGTTGTCATGGGACGCCACACCTGGGAATCCATCGGGCGACCGTTACCTGGGCGTAAAAATATCGTCATCAGCAGCAAGCCTGGCACTGACGATCGTGTGCAGTGGGTGAAGTCTGTTGATGAAGCCATTGCGGCCTGCGGTGATGAACCAGAGATTATGGTGATTGGCGGTGGGCGCGTGTATGAGCAGTTCCTGCCAAAAGCGCAGAAGCTGTATCTGACGCACATTGATGCTGAAGTCGAAGGGGATACGCATTTCCCGGACTACGAACCGGATGACTGGGAGTCGGTGTTCAGTGAATTCCACGATGCCGACGCGCAAAACTCTCACAGCTACTGCTTCGAGATTCTGGAGCGTCGTTAATCCTGTAAGTGCCGGATGGCAGCGAAAAGTCTTATCCGGCCTACTCTTGTGCCAGATGTAGGCCTGATAAGCGTAGCGCCATCAGGCATAAATCTCTCAGGCGTTGACCGCTTCGCCAGGATCCAGATTCAGATGGCGATTTGATGGCTGCACAAAGTACTGTTTGTCTTCCCAGCGCAGACAGGTGAGATCGCCTCCCCAGCAACACCCCGTATCCAGCGCGTAAATACCTTCTGGTGTGCCTTTGCCTTCCAGCGATGCCCAGTGCCCGAATGCAATGCTGTACGCTTCACTGACAGGTCCAGGAATGGCAAACCACGGCTTCAGCGGGGCAGGTGCGTCTTCTGGTGACTCTTTGCTATACATATCCAGTTGACCGTTGGGGAAGCAGTAACGCATGCGGGTAAAGGCGTTGGTAATAAAACGCAGGCGTGCCAGCCCGGTCAGTTCCGGGGTCCAGTTATTGGGCATGTCGCCGTACATCGCATCAAGGAAGAAGGGATATGAGTCACTCGACAACACGGCTTCAACATCGCGAGCACAGTCTTTTGCCGTCTGCAGGTCCCACTGTGGGGTGATACCGGCATGTGCCATCACCAGCTTCTTCTCTTCGTCCACCTGCAACAGCGGTTGACGGCGGAGCCAGTTAAGTAATTCGTCGGCATCCGGTGCTTCGAGCAGCGATGTGACCCTGTCTTTAGGTTTATTACGACTGATACCAGCAAATACGGCCAGCAGGTGTAAATCGTGATTACCCAATACTAACCGTACGCTGTCGCCCAGTGATTTCACGTAGCGCAAAACGTCCAGCGAGCCCGGCCCACGAGCGACCAGATCGCCGGTGAGCCATAGGGTGTCTTTTTGGGAATTAAAGTCTACCTGATGCAGCAAGGCTACCAGTTCATCGTAACAACCGTGAACGTCGCCAATAAGGTATGTCGCCATAGTTATTGTTTTAATGAATGAGTGTTGGAACGGCGAGTCGGAATACGGGAATGTCGATGGTAAAGGCGATGCCTTGTTCATCGATCATTTCGTAGTGACCCTGCATGGTGCCCAGCGGCGTTTCAATCACCGCACCGCTGGTATACTGGTACTCTTCGCCGGGTTCGATATGGGGCTGGACGCCAACCACGCCTTCACCCTGGACTTCTGTTTCGCGGCCATGACCATTAGTGATTAACCAATAACGCCCCAACAGCTGCACAGGCGCTCGCCCCAAATTGCGGATAGTTACGGTGTAAGCAAAAACGTAACGTTCATCATCAGGTGAGGATTGCGCCTCAATGTAGACGCTTTGTACCTGAATGCACACTCGGGGCGAATTGATCATGTTTAACTCTCCTTCGATGGCGCGTTTTCTGACAGATAGTTAGCCATCCGGCAGTATTGCGCGACAGAGATATTTTCCGCTCGCATCGCCGGATCAACGCCCAGCTCTGTCAGTACTTCAACGCTAAATAGGTTGCCGAGACTGTTACGTACCGTTTTACGGCGCTGATTAAACGCTTCGGTGGTAATACGGCTCAGCACACGAACATCTTTAACCGGGTACGGCATCGTCGCGTGAGGGACCAGACGCACAACAGCTGAATCAACTTTAGGCGCTGGCGTAAATGCGGAAGGCGGTACTTCAAGTACCGGGATCACATTGCAGTAATACTGCGCCATGACGCTTAATCGACCATACGCTTTACTGTTTGGCCCTGCAACCAGACGATTGACCACCTCTTTTTGCAACATGAAATGCATGTCGGCAATGGCATCAGTATAGGAAAAAAGATGGAACATGAGTGGCGTGGAGATGTTGTACGGCAAGTTGCCGAATACGCGCAGCGGCTGACCCATCGTTTGTGCCAGTTCGCCGAAGTTCATGGTCATGGCATCTTGCTGATAAATCGTCAGCTTAGGCCCTAAAAACGGGTGTGTCTGTAAGCGTGCTGCCAGATCGCGGTCCAGTTCAATGACCGTGAGCTTGTCCAGGCGTTCGCCAACTGGTTCGGTCAATGCCGCCAGGCCTGGGCCGATTTCGACCATAGCCTGACCTTTCTGCGGGTTGATAGCAGAGACAATACTTTCGATCACAAACTGATCGTTGAGGAAGTTCTGCCCGAAACGTTTACGGGCTAAATGGCCCTGATGGACTCGATTATTCATTGGTATTAACAATCATTTTGATGGCGAGATTAAGCGCCGTAATAAAACTGCCGACATCTGCTTGTCCACGGCCCGCGAGTTCAAGTGCGGTGCCGTGATCGACGGATGTGCGAATAAAGGGCAGGCCCAGCGTGATATTCACACCGCGACCAAATCCCTGGTATTTTAGCACGGGGAGACCCTGATCGTGGTACATTGCCAGCACGGCATCCGCGTGGTCGAGATATTTGGGCTGAAAAAGCGTATCTGCGGGCAGCGGGCCGTTTAATTTCATCCCCTGCGCACGCAGTTCATCGAGTACCGGAATGAGGGTGTCTATCTCTTCCGTTCCCATATGGCCGCCTTCACCAGCATGCGGGTTAAGACCGCACACCAGAATATGTGGATCGGCAATGCCGAACTTAGTGCGTAAATCATGATGCAAAATGCCGATCACTTCCTGAAGCAGGGCGGGCGTAATGGCGTCGGCAACGGCTCTGAGCGGCAAATGCGTGGTTGCCAGGGCAACGCGCAGCTCTTCGGTCGCCAGCATCATAACAACTTTCTTTGCCTGTGAGCGCTCTTCAAAAAACTCGGTATGCCCGGTAAACGGAACGCCTGCGTCATTGATTACGCCCTTGTGAACCGGACCAGTAATCAGCGCCGCAAACTCACCTTGCAGACAACCATCGCAGGCGCGAGCCAGCGTATCCACTACATATTGCCCGTTTTCTACCGCCAACTGACCCGCGACAGCAGGTGCCCGCAGCGCAATCGGTAACAGCGTCAATGTGCCTGCTGATTGCGGTCTGGCTGGGGTATCTGGAGAGTAGGGGAGGAGTGAAAGCGGTAAACCGAGCATTGCTGCCCGGTCACTGAGAAGTCCTGCATCCGCACAGACAACGAGTTCTACAGGCCAATCGCGCTGGGCGAGCTGAACCACCAGGTCCGGGCCAATCCCGGCGGGTTCGCCGGGAGTGATAACAACGCGTTGAGTACGAGCCATTAGTTGCTCAGAACTTTAACGTAAGCGCTGGCGCGCTGTTCCTGCATCCAGGTTGCTGCTTCTTCCGAGAATTTACGGTTCATCAGCATACGGTAAGCTCTGTCTTTCTGCGCCGCGTCAGTTTTATCAACGTTACGCGTGTCCAGCAGTTCGATCAGATGCCAACCGAAAGAGGAGTGCACCGGGGCGCTCATCTGGCCTTTATGAAGTTTGGTCAGCGCATCGCGGAAAGCTGGGTCGAAAATATCCGCTGCAGCCCAACCCAGATCGCCGCCCTGGTTGGCAGAGCCTGGATCCTGAGAAAACTCTTTAGCGGCTGCTGCGAAGGTAGTTTTACCGCTCTTAATATCTGCCGCGATTTGTTCCAGCTTCAGACGTGCCTGCTGATCGGTCATGATCGGCGACGGCTTAAGCAGAATATGGCGGGCGTGAACTTCAGTCACGGAGATGCTCTGGCTTTGGCCACGCATATCATTGACTTTCAGGATGTGGAAGCCGACACCTGAACGAATTGGGCCGATGATATCGCCTTTTTTCGCAGTGCTTAACGCCTGGGCGAAGATACCCGGCAGCTCCTGAATACGTCCCCAACCCATCTGGCCGCCTTTCAGCGCCTGCTGGTCAGCGGAATAAGTAATAGCCAGTTTGCCAAAATCACTACCGTTACGCGCTTCATCAACAACAGAGCGCGCCTGGCTTTCAGCCGCGTTAACCTGGTCGGAAGTTGGGTTTTCCGGTAATGGGATCAGAATGTGGCTCAGGTTCAGTTCGGTGCTGGCATCGTTTTGGTTGCCTACCTGTTGCGCCAGGGCATCCACTTCCTGAGGCAGGATAGTGACGCGACGGCGAACTTCGTTGTTACGCACTTCAGAGATGGTCATCTCTTTGCGGATCTGGCTACGATAGGTCGAATAGCTTAAACCATCCTGTGCCAGACGACTGCGCATCTGATCCAGCGTCATGTTGTTCTGCTTGGCGATGTTGGCAATAGCCTGATCCAACTGCTCGTCAGAGATTTTAACACCCATTTTCTGACCCATTTGCAGGAGGATTTGATCCATGATCAAACGTTCCAGGATCTGATGACGCAGCGTGGCGTCGTCCGGTAACTGCTGACCAGCCTGACCCGCATTAAGTTTTACTGACTGCATTAAGCCATCGACGTCGCTTTCGAGAACGACGCCGTTATTGACGACGGCTGCGACTTTATCGACTACCTGTGGGGCAGCGAAACTGGTATTCGCGATCATGGCGATACCGAGAAGCAGCGTTTTCCAGTTCTTCATACTTTTTCCATTTCAATTAACCGCGATGCGGATTACGTTGTAAATCAATCAGCTCATAAAGAGCTTTGATACGGCAAAATGTTTGAACGCAACATTTGGTTGGTGCCGAGACCGTAGTTGGAGCTCAGGCCGCGCAGTTCGATATTAAAGCCGATCGTGTTGTCATAAATCGCGTGTTTCTGGGTGTTATCCCAGCCGTTCAGCTTACGTTCGTAACCGAAGCGAATGGCGTAACAGCAGGAGTTGTACTGCAAGCCCAGCATTGAATCCGCCGCTTTGTTCACATTGGTATCGAAGTAGTAAGCGCCGACAATCGACCAGCGATCGGCAATCGGTAAGCTTGCCACTGCACCGACCTGTGAAATCCCGTTTTTATACTGCTCTGCCGTAGAGTAGTAAGACGGCAGAGTAGCCTGGATATACTCCGAGCTGGCATAACGGTAGTTCAACTGCAGCATACGGTTTTCGTCGCGACGATATTCGATACTGCTGCTACTGGTTGCAACGCTGTCCAGACGGGTATCGTACTGGATCCCACTGCGTAAACCCCAGCGATCGGAGATGCGCCAGTAGGTATCGCCCGCCCATACCAGTGAGCCCGTTTTGTCGTCATTCTCCCATTTAATGTTGTCATCGCCGGTGCGAGACTCGGTGAAATAGTAGATTTGACCCACGGATATATTAAAACGTTCAACGGCTGCGTCATCATAAACGCGAGATGTGACCCCGGTCGTGACCTGGTTGGCGGAAGCGATACGGTCCAGACCGCCATAGGTACGGTCACGGAACAAGCCGCTGTAGTCAGCTTGCAGCAGGGACGAGTCATAGTTGAAAATATTACTTTGATTGCGATACGGCACGTACAGGTACTGCGCGCGCGGCTCCAGCGTCTGGGTATAGCCCGGCGCCAGCATTTCCATATCGCGTTCAAAGACCAGCTTGCCGTCAACTTTAAACTGCGGCATAACGCGGTTGACGGACTCTTCCAAGGAATTAGCCGCGTTAAGGGTGTTTAAATTATCCGGAGTAGGATTGTTACGATAATTGTTTCTTGCGAATGATTGATACTCGCTGATGTTATTCTGCTGATAGTGCGTCGCCATCAGCTTCAGCTCAGTATTGATACTTCCCCAATTATTCGACAACGGCAGGTTGATGGTCGGTTCAAGGTGTAAACGCGTTGCTTCCGGCCTATTGTCATTGGTGTTAACGAAGTGCACCGCCTGACCATAAATCCGGGTATCAAACGGACCAACGTCATTCTGGTAGTAGTTGACGTCTAACTGCGGCTGCGCAGAGTAGCTGTTACTGTTTTGCGCGTCGAAGACCTGGAACTGCTTGGTCGAAACCGTGGCATCAAAGTTCTGTACCGCGTAGCCGACGCTGAATTTTTGCGTGGCGTAGCCGTCGGTACTGGAACCGTATTTATTATCGAAATCATTAAAGTAGCTGGTGTCGCTGACCTTGGTATAGTCAACGTTGAAGCGCCACACCTGATCCATCACGCCCGAATGTTGCCAGTAGAACAGCCAGCGGCGTGAATTGTCATCCTTCGGATTTTCATCTTCGTACACTTTATCGGAGTTCAGATAGTCGAACTCCATCAGGCCCGCACCTGCTTGCGTCAGGTAACGGAATTCGTTCTCCCACATGATCCCGCCACGACGGTGCATATAATGTGGCGTGATGGTGGCGTCCATGTTGGGCGCAATGTTCCAGTAATACGGCAGGTAGAACTCAAAATAGTTATTGGTGGAATATTTTGCGTTCGGGATCAGGAAACCGGAACGGCGCTTATCGCCAACGGGTAACTGTAAATAAGGACTGTAAAAGACCGGAACCGGACCCAGTTTAAAACGGGCATTCCAGATCTCTGCGACCTGTTCTTCACGGTCGTGGATCACTTCGCTACCGACGACGCTCCAGGTATCGGAACCTGGCAGACAGGAGGTAAAGCTACCGTTTTCCAGAATGGTATAACGGTTTTCGCCACGCTGTTTCATCAGATCGGCTTTCCCGCGTCCCTGACGGCCCACCATCTGGTAATCACCTTCCCAGATGTTGGTATCTTTGGTATTCAGATTCGACCAGCCCTTCGGCCCCTTCAGAATAACCTGATTGTCATCATAATGGACGTTGCCCAGCGCATCGACGGTACGTATTGGCTCCGGCTGGCCTTCAGCCTGCTTCTGATGAAGCTGTACTTCGTCGGCCTGCAGGCGGCTGTTACCCTGTGCGATGTCCACGTTGCCGGTAAACACCGCGTCATCGGGATAATTCCCTTTAGCGTTGTCGGCATTGATGGTGACGGGTAATTCATTAGTCTCGCCCTGTACCAGAGGACGGTCATAGCTCGGCACGCCCAGCATACACTGTGAGGCGAGATCGGCTGCCAGGCCCTGATGGCTATAGAGGGCACTGGCAATCATGGTGGCCAGAAGAGTGGGAATACGTTTTTTCATACGTTGTATTTATTGTTCCATCATCAGTAGCGTCGCGCGTGACAAACGGTCACAGCCTAACTTATCTCATCTTCACTGCGCTAGTGTTAATCCTGCCCATTTAGGCATCCGTGGTGTTAGGCACGGCATTGAATGACAGGTATGATAATGCAAATTATAGGCGATGTCCCACAATTGACCGCAGCCGTAAATCGGTAAAAGCACCTTATATTGTGGGACATAGCCTGGCTGAGAGCATAAAGATTTGGGGAGTCTATGCAGTATTGGGGAAAGATAATTGGTGTAGCCGTGGCCTTAATGATGGGGGGCGGCTTCTGGGGTGTGGTTCTGGGACTGTTAGTTGGCCACATGTTCGACAAAGCCCGCATGCGCAAAATGGCGTGGTTTGCCAACCAACGTGAACGCCAGGCGCTGTTTTTTGCCACCACTTTTGAGGTGATGGGACATCTGACCAAATCCAAAGGTCGCGTCACGGAAGCCGATATTCATATCGCCAGCCAGTTGATGGATCGGATGAATTTGCACGGTGACTCGCGAACGGCTGCACAACACGCCTTCCGGGTAGGAAAATCGGATAATTATCCATTACGTGAAAAGATGCGTCAGTTTCGCAGCGTCTGTTTTGGTCGATTCGATCTGATCCGCATGTTTCTGGAAATTCAAATCCAGGCGGCATTTGCCGATGGGTCGTTACATCCTAATGAGCGTGAAGTGCTGTATGTGATTGCTGAAGAGTTGGGGATCTCACGTACCCAATTTGATCAGTTTCTGCGCATGATGCAGGGCGGCGCACAGTTTGGCGGCGGATATCAGCAGCAGTCCGGTGGCGGTGGCTGGCAGCAGGCGCAACGCGGCCCGACGCTGGAAGACGCCTGTAATGTGCTGGGTGTGAAAACGACCGATGATGCGACTACCATAAAGCGCGCTTACCGTAAGCTGATGAGCGAGCACCATCCGGACAAACTGGTCGCGAAAGGTCTGCCGCCAGAGATGATGGAAATGGCGAAGCAAAAAGCGCAGGAAATCCAGAAGGCTTACGAGTTAATCAAAGAACAAAAAGGCTTTAAATAATAATTATGCCGGATGCGGCTAGCGCCTTATCCGGCCTACGGTAATGAATGTAGGCCGGGCAAGCGAAGCGCCCCCGGCATAAATTGGCTCAGAATTTAAAAATCCGCCGGGACTTTAAACGTCATACTGTTGCCGTATTCGGGATGCGTGATGGTTAGCATCTCGGCGTGCAGCAGCAGGCGGGGTGCCAACGCCAGCGCTTCGGGCGGAGCATAGAAGCGATCGCCGAGGATTGGATGCCCTAACGCCAGCATATGCACACGCAGCTGGTGGGAGCGTCCGGTAATCGGTTTAAGCACGACCCGGGCGGTGTTATCTGCCGTGAACTCCACCACCTCATACTCTGTCTGCGCTGATTTCCCGGTCTCATAACACACTTTTTGCTTTGGCCTGTTCGGCCAGTCGCAAATCAGCGGTAAATCAACCAGACCCTCGGCCGGAGCGGGATGCCCCCAGACGCGTGCAACATACTGTTTTTTCGGTTCGCGCTCGCGAAACTGGCGTTTTAGCTCGCGCTCTGCCGCTTTGGTTAGCGCGACTACAATCACGCCGCTGGTGGCCATATCCAGACGATGGACGGATTCAGCCTGCGGATAATCGCGCTGAATACGCGTCATCACGCTGTCTTTGTGCTCATCCAGACGACCCGGTACAGACAACAAACCGCTCGGCTTGTTGACCACCATAATGTGCTCATCCTGATACAGGATGACCAACCAGGGTTCCTGCGGCGGATTGTAGTTTTCCATCCCCATGTATGGCTCCGTTACTGATGCGTCACGACGATCAGGCGCAGGGCATCCAGACGCCAGCCCGCCTGATCCAGGCTTTCCATCACCTGCTGACGGTTGCTTTCAATTGCACTGAGTTCGTCATCACGGATGTTCGGGTTAACGGCACGCAGCGCTTCCAGACGGGAGAGTTCCGCAGTCAGTTTTTCGTCCGCTTCTTTACGCGCCGCGTCGATCAGCGCGCGGGCTGATTTTTCCACCTGCGCTTCACCGAGTTGCAGAATAGCATGAACGTCCTGCTGCACGGCGTTGACCAGTTTACTGCCGGTGTGGCGGTTAACGGCGCTGAGCTGACGGTTAAAGGTTTCGAACTCAACCTGTGCAGCGAGGTTATTGCCGTTTTTATCCAGCAGCATACGTACCGGCGTTGGCGGCAGGAAGCGGTTCAGCTGCAGCTGTTTCGGCGCTTGCGCTTCAACCACATACACCAGCTCAACCAACAGCGTTCCGACCGGCAATGCTTTGTTTTTCAACAATGAAATGGTGCTGCTGCCGGTGTCGCCAGAGAGGATAAGATCCAGACCATTACGGATTAACGGATGCTCCCAGGTAATAAACTGAGCGTCTTCACGCGACAGAGCGACATCACGCTCAAACGTAATGGTGCAGCCATCTTCCGGCAATCCAGGGAAATCTGGCACCAGCATATGATCGGACGGTGTCAGCACGATCAAATTGTCACCACGGTCATCCTGATTAATACCAACGATATCAAACAGGTTCATGGCGAAGGCGATCAGGCTGGTATCATCGTCCTGTTCTTCAATACTCTCAGCCAGTGCCAGCGCTTTTTCACCGCCGTTAGAGTGGATCTCCAGCAGACGATCGCGACCTTGCTCCAGCTGAGCTTTCAGCGCGTCATGTTGTTCGCGACAGGTTTTGATCAGATCGTCAAAGCCATCGGTATTTTCTGGTTCAGCCAGGTAGCCGATCAGATTGTTATAGACCGTGTCGTAGATGGTACGGCCGGTCGGGCAGGTATGTTCAAACGCATCCAGACCTTCATGGTACCAGCGCACCAGCACGGATTGTGCGGTTTTTTCCAGGTACGGAACGTGGATCTGAATATCATGTGCCTGACCAATACGATCCAGACGGCCAATACGCTGTTCCAGCAGGTCCGGGTTGAACGGCAGGTCAAACATCACCAGATTGCTGGCGAACTGGAAGTTACGCCCTTCGGAGCCGATTTCAGAACACAGCATTACCTGGGCGCCGCTATCTTCTTCGCTAAACCAGGCTGCGGCGCGGTCACGCTCAATGATCGACATCCCTTCATGGAACACGGCTGCGCGGATACCTTCGCGCTCGCGCAGAACCTGCTCCAGCTGAAGCGCGGTGGTGGCTTTTGCACAGATAACTAATACTTTTTGCGAGCGGTGGCTGGTCAGATAGCCCATTAGCCATTCCACGCGCGGGTCAAAGTTCCACCAGGTGCCGGTATCGCCTTCGAATTCCTGATAAATCTGTTCCGGGTAGAGCATATCGCGCGCCCGGTCTTCCGCGCTTTTACGCGCACCCATAATGCCGGAGACTTTAATCGCCGTCTGGTATTGGGTCGGCAGCGGCAGCTTGATGGTGTGCAGCTCGCGTTTTGGGAAGCCTTTCACACCATTACGGGTGTTACGGAACAGCACGCGGCTGGTGCCATGGCGGTCCATCAGCATCGAAACCAGCTCCTGACGCGCGCTCTGGGCATCTTCGCTGTCGCTGTTTGCCGCCTGCAATAGCGGCTCAATGTCCTGCTCGCCAATCATGTCGCCTAACATGTTCAGCTCATTGTTACTCAGCTTGTTGCCTGCCAGTAACATAGCGACGGCGTCGGCGACCGGACGGTAATTTTTCTGTTCTTCAACAAACTGGGCGAAATCGTGGAAACGGCTAGGGTCCAGCAGGCGCAGGCGCGCAAAGTGACTTTCCATGCCCAGCTGCTCAGGTGTAGCGGTTAGCAGCAGGATACCCGGCACACGTTCTGCCAGTTGTTCAATGGCCATATATTCGCGGCTGGGCGCGTCTTCGCTCCACACCAGGTGGTGGGCTTCATCGACGATCAGCAGATCCCATTCGGCGTCACACAGATGCTCCAGGCGCTGTTTACTGCGACGGGCAAAGTCCAGCGAGCAGATGATCAGTTGTTCGGTTTCAAATGGGTTGTAGGCATCGTGCTGCGCTTCTGCATAACGCTCATCATCAAACAGTGCAAAACGCAGGTTGAAGCGACGCAGCATTTCGACCAGCCACTGGTGCTGTAATGTCTCCGGGACGATGATCAGCACGCGCTCTGCGGCGCCGGACAGCAGTTGTTGATGCAGGATCATCCCGGCTTCAATGGTTTTACCTAAACCCACTTCGTCTGCCAGTAAAACGCGAGGGGCATGACGACGGCCAACATCATGGGCAATGTTCAGTTGGTGAGGAATCAGGCTGGTACGTTGACCACGCAACCCACTCCACGGCATACGGTATTGTTCGCTCTGAAATTTACGGGCACGATAGCGCAGAGCAAAGCGATCCATGCGGTCAATCTGGCCGGCAAACAGGCGATCTTGTGGTTTGCTGAATACCAGTTTGCTGTCGAGTAGTACTTCACGCAGCATGACACCGGTTTCTTCGGTATCCAGGCGGGTTCCGATATAGGCAAGCAGGCCGTTTTCTTCTTTTACTTCATCGACATGCAGTTGCCAGCCTTCATGGCTTGTTATCGTATCGCCAGGATTGAACATCACGCGGGTCACGGGGGAATCACTGCGCGCATACAGACGGTTTTCGCCCGTCGATGAGAAAAGTAATGTGACGGTTCGCGCATCCATGGCGACAACGGTACCAAGTCCCAATTCGCTTTCTGTATCGCTGATCCAGCGTTGACCAAGTGTAAAAGGCATATATGTTCGGCTCTATATCTTTAGTTGCAGGCAATACTCACCCTCTGCCAGAGTAAAGTGGCAGCAAGTGTATTGGGGTCCAGGAATGGAAAGGGCGCTATGGTACTGGATGGCGACGGTTTCGTCACGCGTCAAAATAACCCCAGTTGCCCTGTGAGTAGTGTAGCAAAATTATCGTCAATAAAGGGAAGAATTCCCTCGGCAACGGGTTGGATCTGGCGTGTCAGATAATGCTCGTAATCGAGCGCAGATAGCTGATAATCAACAGGTTCTGGGCCATTGACCGTCCAGACATATTTTATGGTTCCGCGATTTTGATACTGCGGTGGACGCCCCAGCTTTACATTCTGCTCATCGGCGAGTCGCGCGGCACGCACGTGTGGTGGAACATTTCGCTGGTATTCGCTTAACGGGCGGCGCAGGCGCTTGCGGTACACCAGTTGTTCATCCATTTCACCGGTCATCAGACGGTCAATAGTCTCGCGAACAAACTCCTGATAAGGTTCGTTACGAAAAATTCGCAGGTATAGCTCCTGCTGAAACTGTTGGGCTAGCGGCGTCCAGTCGGTTCGTACCGTTTCCAGTCCCTTAAACACCATACGTTGCTCAGTACCGTCCTGAATCATCCCTGCATAGCGTTTTTTACTGCCGGTATCTGCACCGCGAATGGTCGGCATCAGAAAGCGACAAAAATGGGTTTCAAATTCCAACTCCAGCGCACTGGTCAGGTTTTGTTGTTTCAGCGACTGCGCCCACCAGTCGTTGACGTAGCTCACCAGCTCACGGCCAATCCGGGCGGCATCATCTTCTGAGTGCGCCTTTTTCAGCCAGACAAAGGTCGAGTCGGTATCGCCATAGATAACGTCGTAACCCTGAGCTTCAATCAGCGCTTTGGTCTGGCGCATGATCGCATGGCCGCGCATGGTAATGGACGAGGCCAGTCTCGGGTCGAAAAAGCGACAGGCGGTGGTTCCCAGCACGCCGTAAAATGCGTTCATGATGATTTTCAGCGCCTGCGAGAGCGGCTTATTGCCGCGGCGTTTTGCTTCATCCCGACCATGCCAGATCCGGGTCACGATTTCCGGCAGGCAGTGCTTTTCACGTGAGAACCAGGCGTCAAGGAACCCTTCGGTGCTGTGCTCCGGATCCGGCTGCGCCATTCCTTCGATAAGCCCCACCGGATCGATTAAAAAAGTACGTATTATTGAGGGGTACAGGCTTTTGTAATCCAGCACCAGTACCGAGTCGTATAAGCCGGGGCGCGAGTCCATCACGTAGCCACCGGGGCTGGCGTGAGCGGGGACTTCACCCAGGTTCGGTGCCACATAACCCGCCCGGTGCATTCGTGGCAGGTAGAGATGCCCGAAGGCGGCAACTGAACCACCGTGCCGGTCGACCGGCAGACCGTTGACCGTGGATCGTTCCAGCAGAAATGGCATGATCTCGGTTTTATGAAAAATACGCGTGACCAACTCACAGTCTTTGAGATTGTAGGTGGCGAGCGCGGGCTTATCCTGGGCAAACCGGCGATCGATTTCGTCCATCCTGTCCCAGGGATTATCAATTGACTTCCCTTCGCCCAGTAGCTCCTGCGACACCGTCTCCAGCGAAAATGACGAGAAATTCCAGAATGCGGATTTGAGCGCCTCAATGCCGTCGATAATCAGGCGACCTTTAGCCTGCGCGAAGAACACGCCGTTTTTGAAGCCATGCTCGCGCCACTCCAGCTCGCTATTGTCACGACCAAAACGCAGGGGAATGCGGTAACGTTCGGCGTGCTTTTGCAGGACGCGTAAATCGAATTGCACGACGTTCCAGCCGATTATCACATCAGGATCGTGACGGGCAATCCAATCATTGAGCTTTTCCAACAACTGCGGGCGGCTTGCAACGTACTCAAGTTCAAAATCCAGCGCAGAGGCATCACCGTTTGCCGGGCCGAGCATATAGACAATACGCTGCCCACAGCCCTCAAGACCGATGCAGTAGAGTTCGCCGTGGCGCGTGGTTTCGATATCCAGCGATACCCATTTTAGCGGTGGTCGATAGTCAGGGTTCGGCTTCAGGCGGGCATTAACCAGCATGTCGTCATGTCTGTCGCCTTCGACCCAAACAGGGGAGGTGATAAAGCGCTCCATCAGATACCGCTCCGGCGGCCGTACGTCGGCTTCGTAGACGGTGACTGCGTTTTCGCGCAGCAGTTTTTCCAGCCGCATAAGCTGGCGATGTGAGCGGCAATACAGGCCGGAAACGGGCTGGCGGTGGAAGTCTTGCAACTGAAGAGGCGTCAGGCGATAGCCGTTTTCAGTACGTAATAATGACGTGACGCGAGGAACCTGACTGGTGGGAATAAACGCGACTGACTCCTGAGGCGCAAGCGTGACCTGCAGCGGCCCATCGTCTGTAGCCAGCCAGAATGAGACCTCAGTTCCCTGCGGAGTGTCCCGCCAGTGTCGGGTTAGAATAAAGCCTGCCTGCGCCACGCTGTGTATCCATTAAAAAACCAGGCATTATTATAGCCTGGTTCTGATAGATTGGCTGTGATTTTATACAGGTGTTATGTGTCAGCAGGGACTATTGCCCGTAGTAGGCTTTAGCACCGTGTTTACGCAGGTAATGCTTATCTAACAATGTTTGTTGCATATCTGGCAATTGCGGCGCGAGCTGGCGACAGAAGATCCCCATGTAGGCGACTTCTTCCAGCACGATGGCGTTATGCACTGCATCTTCGGCATTTTTTCCCCAGGCAAACGGACCGTGAGAGTGCACTAGCACGCCAGGCATCTGCGCGGCGTCAATACCTTGTTTCTCAAAGGTTTCAACGATCACATTGCCGGTTTCCCATTCATATTCGCCGTTGATTTCTTCGTCGGTCATTTTCCGTGTGCAGGGAATCGAACCGTAGAAATAGTCCGCATGGGTGGTACCCGTGGCCGGAATCGACTGACCCGCCTGCGCCCAGATGGTTGCATGACGCGAATGGGTGTGAACAATGCCGCCAATGGTCGGGAATGCCTGATACAGCAGTCGGTGCGTTGGGGTATCGGAAGAGGGCTTCTTCTGGCCTTCGACTACTTCACCCGTGGCGATACTGACTACCACCATATCGTCTGCGGTCATTACGCTGTAATCGACCCCGGAAGGTTTAATCACAAACACGCCGCGCTCGCGATCGACGGCGCTGACGTTCCCCCAGGTCAGGGTGACCAGATTGTGCTTAGGCAACGCCAGATTGGCTTCCAGTACCTGACGTTTAAGATCTTCTAGCATGTTAACTCCTGAAGGCCGGATGGCGCTTCGCTTATCCGGCCTACGGTGATTTGTAGGCCCGGTAAATGAAATGCCACCGGGCAATCCGTTTCGATAATTAACGTTTGAACCCGTAATACACTTCGTTCCAGCGCAGCGCGTCCTTAAAGGCCGGCAGGCGGGTATCGTTATCGATCACCGCGATCTCGATATCGTGCATTTCAGCGAACTGGCGCATATCGTTCAGATCCAGCGCGTGGCTGAACACGGTGTGGTGCGCGCCACCGGCCAGGATCCAGGCTTCAGATGCAGTTGGAAGATCCGGGTGAGCTTTCCACAGCGCGTTAGCTACAGGCAGTTTCGGCAGGGAGTGCGGTGTTTGTACCGTGTCGATGCAGTTAACCAGCAGGCGAAAACGATCGCCGAGATCGATCAGGCTGGCAACCACGGCCGGGCCGGTTTTGGTGTTGAAGATCAGACGGGCGGGATCGTCTTTACCACCAATACCGAGGTGCTGTACGTCGAGGATCGGTTTCTCTTCCATCGCGATGGACGGGCAAACTTCCAGCATGTGCGAACCGAGTACCAGATCGTTGCCTTTCTCGAAGTGGTAGGTGTAATCCTCCATAAATGAGGTGCCGCCCTGCAGACCGGTTGACATCACCTTCATGATGCGAAGCAGAGCGGCGGTTTTCCAGTCGCCTTCGCCAGCAAAGCCATAGCCTTGCTGCATCAGACGCTGTACGGCCAGACCCGGGAGCTGTTTCAGGCCGTGTAAATCTTCAAATGTGGTGGTGAAGGCGTGGAATCCACCCTGTTCCAGGAAGCGCTTCATCCCCAGTTCAATACGGGCCGCTTCCAGGACGTTCTGACGTTTTTCACCATGGACTTGCGTCGCCGCCGTCATGGTGTAGGTGCTTTCGTACTCATCGATTAGCGCGTTGATTTCGCCGTCGCTAATTGCGTTCACTACCTGCACCAGATCGCCCACGGCCCAGGTGTTTACCGAGAAGCCGAACTTGATCTGCGCAGCGACTTTATCGCCATCGGTGACCGCAACTTCACGCATGTTGTCGCCAAAGCGACAGACTTTCAGGTGGCGAGTATCCTGTTTGGACACGGCCTGGCGCATCCAGGAGCCAATGCGTTCATGCGCTTGTTTATCCTGCCAGTGGCCGGTGACCACGGCATGCTGCTGACGCATACGTGCGCCGATGAAGCCGAACTCACGACCGCCGTGCGCAGTCTGGTTCAGGTTCATAAAGTCCATATCAATGCTGTCCCACGGCAGGGCGGCGTTGAACTGGGTGTGGAACTGCATCAGCGGTTTGTTGAGGATAGTCAGGCCGTTAATCCACATTTTGGCCGGGGAGAAGGTATGCAGCCAGACCACCATCCCTGCACAGCGATCGTCGTAGTTAGCGTCACGACAGATAGCGGTAATCTCGTCAGGGGAAGTGCCCAGCGGTTTTAATACCAGCTTACAGGGCAGTTTGGCTTCAGTATTCAGTGCGTTAACGACGTGCTCCGCATGTTGGGTTACCTGACGCAGGGTTTCAGGGCCATACAGATGCTGGCTACCAATCACAAACCACACTTCATAGTTATCAAAAATCGTCATTGTCGTGTCCTTAATGTGTCAGGGTTGCCAGGTCTACCGGGGCTTGTTGCGCCGGAGCGGCAGTCGGAAGGTATTGTTGTTCAGCGCTTACCGCCCAGTGCTGATAGCGGCGGTAGAGTTGTTCAAAACGTTGAGCCTGCTCTGGGCGAGGTTGCAGCGTGTTTTCCACGGCGCTTGCCATTTGTTGCTGAGCGGCTGGGATATCGACATGTACTTTCGCGGCAACGGCAGCGAAGATAGCCGCACCGAGTGCGCAGCACTGGTCTGAAGCGACAATCTGTAGCGGGCGGTTCAGCACGTCACAGCAGGCCTGCATGATGACCGGGTTTTTGCGCGCGATACCGCCAAGCGCCATTACGTTGTTAACCGCAATGCCTTGTTCGGTGAAGCATTCCATAATGGCGCGTGCGCCAAAGGCCGTGGCGGCAATCAGCCCACCGAACAGCGCTGGCGCGTCAGTTGCCAGGTTCAGATCGGTAATTACCCCTTTCAAACGCTGGTTGGCATTGGGCGTACGGCGACCGTTGAACCAGTCGAGCACCACCGGGAGATGCTCCAGTGATGGATTTTCCGCCCAGGCTTCAGTGAGTGCAGGCAGCAGCTGTTTTTGACTGGCTTTAATCTGGGGCTGCAGTTCCGGATGCTGTGCGGCAAGCTGTTCCAGAGGCCAGCTCAGCACGCGGCTAAACCAGGCATAGATATCGCCGAATGCGGACTGGCCAGCTTCGAGGCCAATAAAATCAGGCACTACGCTGCCATCAACCTGGCCGCAAATGCCTTTCACCGCGCGTTCGCCAACGCTGTGTTTGTCGGCAATCAGAATGTCGCAGGTCGACGTGCCGATGACTTTCACCAGCGTGTTAGGCTGTGCGCCTGCGCCAACCGCGCCCATATGGCAGTCAAAAGCACCGCCTGCAATCACCACGCTTTCCGGTAGCCCCAGGCGCTGTGCCCACTCGGCGCATAGGGTGCCAACCGGCAGATCCGCGGTGAAGGTATCGGTAAACATTGGGTATTGCAGATGGCGGTTGAGAATGGGGTCGAGTTCGTCAAAGAAACTGGCTGGCGGCAGACCACCCCAGCTTTCATGCCACAGTGATTTATGTCCGGCGCTGCAGCGACCGCGACGAATATCCTGTGGGCGTACGGTATTGGAGAGCAGGGCCGGAACCCAATCGCATAGCTCAATCCACGAGACCGCAGCTTCGGCTACCGCATGGTCCTGGCGGGTTACATGCAGGATTTTGGCCCAGAACCATTCGCTGGAATAAATACCACCGATATAGCGGGAGTAATCAATCTTGCCCGGCGTGTGGCACAGACGGGTAATTTCTTCTGCTTCTTCTACTGAGGTGTGATCTTTCCACAGGACAAACATTGCATTCGGGTTTTCCGCGAACTCCGGACGCAGCGCCAGTACGTTACCTTCTGCATCGATGGGCGCCGGGGTTGAGCCGGTACTGTCAACGCCGATCCCGACCACTTCCGCGCGCTGTTCAGCGCTCAGTTCGGCCAATACGGTTTTCAGCGCCGCTTCCATGGATTCAATATAGTCGCGCGGATGATGGCGAAACTGGTTGTTTGGGCCATCGCAATACTGCCCTTCTTGCCAACGTGGATACCACTCAACGCTGGTGGCGATCTCTTCGCCGGTGGCACATTCCACCGCCAAAGCGCGTACTGAATCACTACCAAAATCGAGGCCAATTGCAATCGCCATCGTCTTACTCCATCCAAAAATACGGGTATGGATAAACAGTAGTGAGTAGCGATAAAAACCGTCAGGCAGGATCCGCTAATCTTATGGATTAAAATGCTGTGGCATCACAAAGTGTGACGCTGTGCAAATAATCAATGTGGACATTCCTGCCGTAGTTATAGACACTTTTGTTAGCCGATTTTGACGTTGGCGTAGTACATGTTTTTTAAAAAGAGCTTTTCACAAGCGGGATTGGTGGTCCATTACCGCAAATACAGCGGCCCGCAGGGGCGACAGCGATGATGTCTGGCGTAATATGGACAAATTGTTTCTTGGCAGGACATAGGGAGTATTGAAATTATGGCTGAAACGCAAAACGATCCCCTGTTGCCAGGTTATTCGTTTAACGCGCATTTGGTGGCCGGATTAACCCCCATTGAGGCGAACGGATACCTGGATTTTTTTATCGACAGGCCGCTGGGTATGAAGGGTTATATCCTCAATCTCACCATCCGTGGCGAAGGGGTTATCAATAATCAGGGCAAGCAGTTTGTCTGCCGGCCTGGCGATATTCTGTTGTTTCCACCTGGAGAAATTCACCACTACGGACGCCACCCTGACGCCAGCGAGTGGTATCACCAGTGGGTTTACTTTCGCCCGCGCGCCTACTGGCAGGAGTGGCTGACCTGGCCAGCCATTTTTGCCCAGACCGGTTTTTTCCGCCCGGATGAAACGCATCAGCCGCATTTTAACGAGCTGTTTGGGCAGATAATTAACGCCGGGCAGGGAGAAGGTCGTTATTCCGAACTGCTGGCGATTAATTTACTGGAACAGTTGTTGCTCCGACGTATGGAAGCCATCAATGAATCGCTACACCCGCCCATGGACAACCGCATCCGCGATGCCTGCCAGTACATCAGCGATCACCTGGCGGACAGCAATTTTGATATCGCCAGCGTCGCGCAGCACGTCTGCCTGTCGCCTTCCCGTTTGTCGCATCTGTTCCGTCAGCAGTTAGGTATCAGCGTATTAAGCTGGCGCGAGGACCAGCGCATCAGCCAGGCGAAGCTATTACTGAGTACCACACGTATGCCCATTGCCACCGTAGGTCGCAATGTTGGCTTTGACGACCAGCTCTATTTCTCTCGTGTTTTCAAAAAATGTACCGGCGCCAGTCCGAGCGAGTTTCGTGCTGGATGTGAATAAAAAGTGAATGATGTATCCTGAAAGTTGTCATAACTCGCAATCTATTCAGACAATTGATGGCTTGACGAAGTTGAGAGGGGTTATCAAAATCCCTGCTTCGTAAATTTGACGGACACATTATGCAAGCATTGCTGGAACACTTTATTCTCCAGTCCGCCCTGTACTCTCTGATCGCCGTACTTCTGGTGGCTTTTTTGGAGTCGCTGGCGCTGGTTGGCCTGATTCTACCCGGGACCGTGATGATGGCGGGGCTGGGTGCGCTGATTGGCAGCGGCGAACTGAACTTCTGGCATGCCTGGCTTGCGGGCATTATAGGTTGCTTATTGGGGGACTGGATCTCTTTTTGGCTGGGCTGGCGCTTTAAAAAGCCATTGCACCGTTGGTCGTTCATGAAAAAGAACAAGGCGTTGCTGGATAAAACCGAGCACGCCCTGCATCAGCACAGTATGTTTACTATTCTGGTGGGGCGTTTTGTCGGACCGACGCGTCCGCTGGTGCCGATGGTAGCAGGCATGCTGGATCTGCCTGTCGCTAAATTTATCGTCCCGAATATTATCGGCTGCGTGCTGTGGCCACCGTTCTACTTCCTGCCGGGGATCCTGGCGGGAGCGGCAATTGATATTCCTTCTGATATGCAGAGCGGGGATTTCAAATGGTTGCTGCTGGCGACGGCGGTGTTGCTCTGGGTGGGCGGCTGGTTTTGCTGGCGGCTATGGCGCAGTGGCAAAGCGGCTGTCGATCGCTTAACGGCGTATTTCCCCCGCAGCCGTTTGCTGTATCTGGCGCCGTTGACGCTCGGGATCGGCGTGGTCGCTCTGGTGGCGTTACTGCGCCATCCGCTGATGCCGGTGTATATCGATATTCTGCGCAAAGTGGTGGGTTACTGACGATTCCTTTGCCGGATAAGGCGTTCACGCCGTCATCCGGCAACGCATTATGCTTTAATGCCCAATAGCGCCGAGGCGCTAGCGTTGCCGCTTAACAGATCGTCCGTATCGCCCTGCCAGGCGATGCGCCCGTCGGCGACCACAATCGAGCGGGGCGCAATTCGCGCCGCATCTTCTACGCTGTGGGAAACCATCAGTAACGTCAGCTTTTTCTCGCGACAGACTTCGGCCACCAGCGTTAGCATCTCCTGGCGCAGCGCGGGATCAAGTGCAGAGAACGGTTCATCAAGCAGTAAAATAGGTTGTTCCCGCACCAGACAACGCGCCAGCGCCACGCGCTGCCGCTGCCCGCCGGAAAGCTCACTGGGGAGGCGTTCCAGCAGAGAGTCGATCCCCATTTGCTGGGCGATGTGGAGTATTTTCTCCCGCTGCGATGCGTTAAGCTTCAATCCAGGATTCAGGCCCAGGCCGATGTTTTGCTGTACGCTCAGATGGCTGAACAGGTTGTTTTCCTGAAACAGCATAGAAACAGGACGGCGCGAGGGTGGTGTCGTGGTGTGATCTTCACCGTCAATCACCATGTTACCGCTGGCAGGCGTGAGAAAGCCGGCAATCAGATTCAGCAGCGTACTTTTCCCGGCGCCGCTGGGCCCGAGTATCGCTATCTGCTCACCGTGCGCGACCGACAGCGTAAAGCGCATGGGCAGATGGTGATAAAGCCATGTGATATCAATCAGTTTTAACATTTCGACCCGGCAATTTCTCAATAACGGTAAACAGCGTAAAGCACAGGATCAGCAGTAATAACGCCGTAACTGCGCCATCCTGACTGCGATAAGAGCCAATCTGCTGATATAAATAAAACGGCAGGGTGCGGAAATCTTCATTACCAAATAACGCCACTACGCCAAAATCGCCAATCGACAGCACGCAGGCAAACGCCATCGCCTGTGCCAGCGGGCGCTTCAGGGCGCGCAGTTCAACCACTTTCAGGCGCGACCATCCCTCAATGCCCAACGACTGGCACAACATACTATAGCGCGCAGTGACGTCACGCATTGGGTTTTCCAGCACCTTCAATGCATAAGGGATCGCCATCAGCGCATTGGTAAAAATGACAATGCCGTCGGCATATTCGGGAAGCCCAATAGTGTTATTGAGTAGCAGAAAGAAGCCGGTTGCCAGCACGATACCCGGCATGGCGAGGATCATCATGCCGCTCAGTTCCAGCATCTGACCTGCCAGCACCTGCTGTCGTGCACGAAGTTCACGACTGCTCCATAACAGCATCATGGTGAGTATGACGCATAACGCTCCTGCTGCTAATGCGATGCGCAGCGAGGTTCCCAGCGCCTGCCATAGCACTGGCTGCATCAGTACATCCAGAATATGGCGGTTTAAGCCATCGACAATCACCGCCAGCAGCGGCGGCAGCAACAGCAACAGGGCCAGAATAATCAGGATTGCGTCAGTTAGTCGGCTGTGCAGGCGATCGTCAGGATCTCGCCAGCCTTGTACCAGGGTAGCACCGGGAGCAATTGCGCGGCTCAGACGTTGACTGAGGAGCACCAGCGCCAAACAACAAACCATCTGGATCAACGCCAGCATGGCTGCGCGGGCAGGATCGTAATCAAAATTCAGCGCCTGATAGATAGCCAGCTCGATGGTCGTGGCCTGTGGCCCGCCGCCTAGCGACAGAACGGTGGCGAAGCTGGCGAAGCACAGCATAAAGATGAGTGCTGCGACGGGCAGGATCTGACGACGCAGCCACGGCCATTCAACAAAACGGAAGAAATGCCAGCCACGCATACCCAACTGAGCGGCTAACTGCCTCTGTTCGCCGGGAATACTCTCCAGCGATTGTAACAGCAGGCGGCTGGCCATCGGCAGATTGAAAAAGACATGCGCCAGCAGAATGCCCTGTAAACCGTATGGCGAAAACGTCCACTCCAGCCCGAATGTATGCCAGAGTGAGGCCAGCCATCCCTGGCGACCGTAGACGCTAAGAATACCGAATACCGCGACCAGCACCGGCAGGATTAACGTCATTGCGCACAGACGCAGCAGCGCCAGACGTCCTGGAAAACGGCGACGATAGAGCGCTCTGGCAAGGAAAATTGCCGGGACAACCGACAGCACAGCGGATAGAAAAGCCTGCCAGAAAGAAAAGCGCACCACGTGCCACAGGTAGTCATCTTGCCACAGCGAGAACCACTCTCCCTGCGGGGCGTTAAACCACAGTGCCAGAAACGCGGCCAGGGCAACGGCCACCATCAGCGTGGCGGCGGTAAGCCCTGGAACCAGCCAGCCGGGGATTAACGGCTGACGGCGCGTTGCCATTCGCTAATCCATGCCTGACGTTGAGCCGCAACCTGCTGCGGCGTAAATTCCAGCGCGGTGGTCGGTTTATTCAGTTGCTCGAATCCTGACGGCAGGGCGACTTGCGTCACGGGATACATCCAGTTGCCGGTCGGAATCGCATTCTGGAATGCAGGAGACACCATGAACTTCAGGAATTTCTCGGCCAGTTCCGGCTGCTTGCTGGCCGCGGTACGGGCGGCGACTTCCACCTGCAAATAGTGGCCTTCGCTAAAATTAGCGGCGGCGTAGTTGTCTTTTTTCTCGGCGATGATGTGATAGGCCGGAGAGGTGGTGTAGCTGAGCACCAGATCGCTTTCACCTTTCAGGAACAGGCCGTAGGCTTCGCTCCAGCCCTTGGTGACGGTGACGGTTTTGGCTGCCAGTTTCTGCCACGCCTCTGGCGCTTTATCACCATAGACTTTCTGCATCCATAGCAGCAGACCCAGACCTGGCGTGCTGGTGCGCGGATCCTGATAAATGACGCGCCATTTTTGGTCGCTCTCTACCAGTTCTTTCAGGCTTTTGGGCGGATTCTTCAGCTTATTCTTATCATAAACGAAGGCGAAATAACCGTAGTCAAACGGCACGAAGGTATCGTTTTTCCAGCCGCCGGGTACGTTAACGGTGTCGTTGGCTACACCACTTTTGGCAAACAGTTTGGTTTGTGTGGCGGCTTCCAGAAGGTTGTTATCCAGACCCAGCACGACGTCGGCTTTGCTGTTTTTTCCTTCCATGCGCAGGCGGTTAAGCAGCGAGACGCCATCTTCCAGCGCGACCAGTTTCAGCTCGCAATTGCAGTCAGCTTCAAAAGCTTTTTTGATTGTTGGGCCCGGGCCCCAGTCAGCTGCGAACGAGTCGTAGGTATAGACGGTCAGTACAGGTTTGGCGAAGACAGGCGCTGCGCACAGCAGTAAAAGCGGAAGACATTTTTTAAACACTTTGCACCTCAAGAGTTGGGTGGCAAAGGACTTGAGATAAGCCTCAAATCCCTTCGCCGGCATTATCCGGATCAGGTTCGACGGGTATCTCTCAGCCCATACGCAGATCGAATGATTCTGTGTATGTTTTTATTTAGCACCCCGTTGAGAACGGCGTTAGTGTAATGATTTTGTTGCTTAGCAGCAATTAAGGATCCGGCGGAGCAAACCACGCCGATTTAAAATCAAACCAGCCGAGGGTATTCATGCGCAGCCCGCGCATACTGCGCTGTCCCTGAATGATCAGCCAGTGGTGGATTAATGGCACAATGGCCTTTGTGGCGAGCAGCTGTTGGCACCATGCTGCCAGGCTCATTTCGCCCGTTCGCCAGCGAGCCGCATCGTTTTCCCAGTCCCGCGAGATACAGTTTTGCAGCAACGGGACTTCGCACAAATGGGCGAACAGTGAGAAGTCGAGCGGTAGGGTAAAGTTGGCGCTGTTGAGCCAGATATCGCTGACGATTTCACCTGCATGCCATTGATCGTAGTCGATCTCCTGAATATTCAACTGCACCTGATGCGCAGCCAGCAATGTCTTCATGATCTGCGCGATAATCCGGTGTTCGATGTGATCGCGATAGTAAGTGATAGTCAGCGTTTCCAGCCCGGCGGGTTTTTCACCATGGCCGGGTTTTGCGTGATGCCAGCGGGGGAGTAAACCATACGCGGGAAACCACAGTCGCTGGTACTGTTCGTCGGCGTGGCAGATTAAATTCGTTGGCGAGAGAATGCGGCTTACCCATTCGCGGACCTCCTGGTTAGCTCCACGGTGGCTACGCGCATCAAACAGCAGGTAGTAGCAACCTTCTTCGAGGCGGCTTTCGATCGCCTTTTCATCCTCTGTGGGACCTTTTAGCGTCAACCCGCCGCCAGGCTCTTCTCCGATGTCAGGTAATACCCAAACGTTAACTTCATCGATCAGGGCCCTGTAGCCAAAGTAATCATCAAATGCATGAATTTTCAGTTGGTTATTGGTGTTTCGTATTACCGCATACGGACCGGTACCAATCGGGTGACTGGAGAAGTTGTTTAGCGTTTCCCATTCTCGCGGCAGGATCATGGCGGGGACCTGCCCCAATAGCCAGGGAAGCCAGCGGTCTGGCTGGGCCAGATGGATATCCAGCGTCCAGGCCGTGGGAGAGACGATCTGCGTGATGTGTGAGTACAGCGGCAGGCTGTTAATGCGCATCAGTGAGGCGATAACATCTGCCATTTCCAGCTCGCGGCCATGATGAAAATGGATCCCCGGACGCAGGAAGAATCGCCAGTGTAAAGGTGAAATTTGCTGCCAGTGATGGGCAATGTCCGCTTCCAGTTCCCCATTTTCCTCATTTACCCGAATTAAGGCGCTGAAGATTTGCCGGGCGATATGGGTTTCGGAGCGGCGTAATGCCGTGCCGGGGAGCAGGTTGTGCATGGGGCGATAATAGAGAACGCGCATGATATGCCGACCCTGGCGAAAGCTGCGACCCAGATGGGAGACCAGCATTTGCCGTACGGCCGTTTTATCACCGACCAGTTGCACCAGTTGATCGATGCGATCCTGTTCCAGTAGGTCTTCCGCGCGCTGCTGCTGGAGCGCCAGCCCGGTATAGAGGAATGTCAGTCGCGAACGTTTACCTCGTCCAACTTCAGCTTCCCACGTTAACCAGCCGCGATCTTGCATGGTATTAAGCAGCGTACGCATATGGCGGCGCGAGCAGCTCAGCAGATCCGCCAGCTCGTTGAGCGTCGTGTCTTGCGTTTTGCCGTCACAGCATTGCCACAGACGGATGAACTGTTGTTGCAAACGACCAGAAGACATAAAAGGGGAACTCCTGCGGAAAACTCAGCAATTTTATAATCCCTATATTAAGCCAATAATAGATTCCGATGAAGCGATGAGACAACGAAGGGGTCATCTATGCGTCAGTTCTGGTTGAAGTACTTTACCACGACGGAAAAATCGTCCTGGTTGGCTTGCCTGAGCGCACCGCAGCGCTTAAAGATGCTCGAAGAGCTGATGCAGTGGGAGATGACATCTGACTCCTGAATTGGAAATTGCAGACATCATGTGTGACTGAGTATTGGTGCAGGCTGTATCCTGCCATTATATCTGAGCATCGCTGGTGGCTATTTTTTCACACGGCAAGGCGCGAACAGTGAAATTTGGTGAACCAAATAAGGTGTGAGCAGCACAGCTATGTGAAAAAATGGCCCCAGCCCTCCGGGACGCGTGTAAAAAACGCATACTCTGCGTTGTCAGGCTTGGGAATAGATTTCTATACCCAGCGCCCTCCGCCTGGATTATGCGTTTTTTACCCAGCGTCGATGCCAGATATAATGGCAGGATACAGCCTCGTTCACCCGCCAGTAGGTATTATCTGCTGGCTTTTTTCGTTTCAGTTGCGCTTAAAAGGAAAGATATGCTCTGGATTATGACCATGGGACGGCGCCTCAACGGCGTTTACGCGGCATTTATGCTGGTCGCTTTTATGATGGGCGTGGCGGGGGCATTGCAGGCACCCACCCTGAGTCTGTTCCTGAGCCGTGAAGTCGGGGCGCAGCCATTTTGGGTCGGGCTGTTTTACACCGTCAATGCGATTGTCGGGATCGTCGTCAGCCTTGGCCTGGCGAAACGATCCGACAGCCAGGGCGATCGGCGCAAGCTGATCATGTTTTGCTGCCTGATGGCGATTGGCAATGCGCTGCTGTTTGCCTTTAATCGCCACTATCTCACGCTGATCACCTGCGGTGTGCTGCTGGCCTCGCTGGCGAACACCGCCATGCCGCAGCTGTTTGCGCTGGCGCGAGAATATGCTGATAACTCCGCGCGTGAAGTGGTGATGTTTAGCTCGGTGATGCGTGCGCAGCTTTCGCTGGCCTGGGTGATAGGACCGCCACTGGCATTCATGCTGGCGCTGAATTACGGCTTTACGGCGATGTTTTCCATTGCCGCAGGTATTTTTGCCATTAGCCTGGTGCTGATTGCGCTGATACTGCCGTCTGTCGCGCGGGTGGAGCAGCCTGTAGACGTGCCGCTGGAACAGACCGGCGGTTGGCAGGACAAAAATGTGCGTATGTTGTTTATTGCCTCCACGCTGATGTGGACCTGCAACACCATGTACATCATTGATATGCCACTGTGGATAAGTCTTGAACTGGGCTTGCCGGACAAGCTGGCCGGGATCCTGATGGGGACGGCGGCTGGGCTGGAAATTCCGGCGATGACTCTGGCAGGCTATTACGTGAAGCGCTTTGGTAAACGGCGAATGATGATCGCGGCCGTAGCGGCAGGCGTGCTGTTTTATATTGGTTTGATCTTCTTTCACAGCCGTACGGCGCTGCTGGTGCTGCAACTGTTTAACGCGGTATTTATCGGTATTATCGCCGGGATAGGCATGCTGTGGTTTCAGGATCTGATGCCCGGACGTGCGGGGTCAGCGACCACATTATTTACCAACAGTATTTCAACGGGAGTCATTCTGGCAGGGGTGATTCAGGGGGCAGTTGCGCAAAGCTACGGTCACTATGCCGTCTATTGGGTGATTGCGGTGATTGCGGTGGTTACGCTGTGGATGACCGGGCGGGTGAAGGACGTTTAGTCCGGCGCAGTCCTGGCGTCGCAGTGCCCGGACTGGCGATATTTTGCATTAGTTTTTGTCGTTTTTGTAGGCCGGATAAGGCGTTTACGCCGCCATCAGGCAACCTGTCCCTACGGCCTGAACGCGTTACGCTTATCAGGCCTATCCCTCTTTTTTTATCTTGCACGTAAATGTAACGTTGATCACATAACGATCATTTTCCTCTTCCTGGATCTTCTTTTTTCTACTGTTACGCGTATACAGTTACGCGTAACAGTTATCAAAAAAGGAGTTTTTTATGAAAAACCTATTCGACCTGACAGGTAAACGCGCGCTGATTACCGGTTCCGCTCAGGGCATTGGTAACCTGCTGGCCAGCGGTCTGGCGGCGCACGGTGCTGAGATTGTTATTAACGACATTACCCAACTGCGTGCTCAGGTGGCGGCGGACAAACTGGTGGCCGAAGGCTATCGCGCGGTTGGCTATGGATTTGATGTTACCAACGGGGAAGAGGTGGCGTGCGCCATCGCGCAAATTGAAAAGGACGTTGGGGCCATTGATATTTTAATTAACAACGCCGGAATCCAACGTCGTTATCCCTTCACCGAATTCCCGGAGGCTGAATGGGACAAAGTGATTGATGTAAACCAGAAATCGGTCTTTCTGGTATCGCAGCAGGTTTCCCGCTACATGGTGCAACGCCGCTGCGGGAAGATTATTAATATCTGCTCAATGCAAAGCGAATTAGGCCGTAAAACCATTACCCCCTACGCGGCGTCAAAAGGCGCGGTCAAAATGTTAACCCGTGGCATGTGCGTGGAACTGGCGGAATACAATATCCAGGTCAACGGCATTGCTCCCGGCTATTTCGCTACCGACATGACTACTGCGCTGGTCAACGATGAAGCATTCTCCGCCTGGCTGTTCCAGCGCACGCCCGCCGCTCGCTGGGGTAACCCGGAAGAGTTGATCGGCGCGGCGGTTTATCTTGCTGCACCGGCCTCTGACTTTGTGAATGGGCATCTTCTGTTTGTCGACGGCGGCATGCTGGCCGCGGTTTGATCGCTAACGAGGCCGCGGGAAGCGACCTCATCCTTTAATGATAATCCGAGGAGTGAGTATGAATATGCTCGCAAAACTGCCGGCGCGCCGCTGGTGGTATTTAATGCCGATTATTTTTATTACCTACAGCTTAGCCTACCTTGATCGCGCGAATTACGGCTTTGCCGCTGCCGCTGGTATCGAACACGATTTAGGGATTACTCAGGGAACTGCATCGTTAATTGGCGCGTTGTTCTTCCTGGGCTACTTCTTCTTCCAGGTGCCGGGCGCGATGTACGCCGTCAAGCATAGCGTGCGCAAAATGATTTTCTACAGCCTGATCCTCTGGGGGCTTTGTGCCGCGGCGACCGGCTTTGTCAGCAATATCCCGATGCTGATGGTGATCCGCTTTATTCTCGGCATCGTCGAAGCGGCGGTGATGCCCGCGATGCTGATTTATATCAGCAACTGGTTTACCAAAACTGAACGCTCGCGCGCCAACACCTTTTTAATTCTCGGTAACCCGGTCACAGTGCTGTGGATGTCGATTGTCTCTGGCTACCTGATTGAAGCCTGGGGCTGGCGCGAAATGTTTATTTTCGAAGGCATTCCAGCGGTGATCTGGGCTTTCTGCTGGGTGATTCTGGTGCGCGATAAACCGGCGGATGCGGGTTGGTTGAGCGAGCAGGAGAAACAGGCGTTACAGCAGGCGATGGACCGCGAGCAGCGGGACATCAAACCGATGCGCAACTACGGTGAAGCGATGCGTTCACGCAGCGTCATTATGCTTTGCGCGGTGCATGCGCTGTGGAGCATCGGGGTGTATGGCTTCATGATGTGGATGCCGTCGATTCTGAAAAACGCGGCGCAGATGGATATTGTGGCGGTGGGCTGGCTGGCGGCAGTGCCGTATCTGGCGGCGATCTGCCTGATGCTGACGGTTTCCTGGCTATCCGATAAATACCAGAACCGTAAGCTGTTTATCTGGCCGCTGCTGCTGATTGCCGCCATCGCGTTCTTTGCCTCGTGGCTGTTGGGCAACCAGTCCTTCTGGCTCTCCTACGCGCTGCTGGTCGTGGCCGCCGCCTGTATGTATGCGCCTTACGGACCGTTCTTTGCGCTGATCCCCGAACTGCTGCCGCGCAACGTCTCCGGCGTGTCGATGGGAATGATCAACAGTTTTGGCGCGTTAGGGGCATTCCTCGGCGCGTGGCTGGTGGGTTACCTCAACGGCGTGACCGGCGGGCCGGGCGTCTCCTACACCTTCATGGCGATTGCTCTGCTATTATCGGTGGTGCTGATGTACTGCGTTCGTGCGCAAAATGAAACCACATCGTCGTCGGCTGAGGTGGTAACGCGTTAAGGTTGAGCGAGGAGTGCAGTCGCTAACCGGCTGTGATAAGGTTCTCTGCGAGCATAATGGGATGTTGGTCGTAGAGAACCTCATGAAAAACAATCGGATGACATTACAGGATATCGCTAATCTGGCCGGTCTGAATAAGATGACGGTCAGCCGTTATCTGCGTGACCCGAATCAGGTGTCGCAACGCAGCCGTGAATTGATTTCGAAAGTGATGGAAGAGAACAACTACATTCCTAACCGCGCGCCGGAAATATTGCTCAATGCGCGCAGTAAAACCATCGGCTTGTTGATCCCTTCTTTTCGTAACCAGATTTTTGCCGACGTGCTGGCGGGAATTGAATCCGTCACCTCGGCTTGCCAATACCAGACGTTGATCGCCAACTACGAATATGACGCCGAGCGTGAAGAACGCGAGGTGCTGAATCTGCTCTCTTACAATATCGACGGCCTGATCCTCACGGGAAAGCTGCATACCGAGCGGATGATCCAGTACGTGCGCGCCAGCGGCGTACCGGTGGCGGAACTGATGGATATTAGCGGCCAGTATCTTGATATTCAGGTTGGGTTTGATAACGAAAAAGCCGCGTTTGAAATGACGCAGGCTTTTATCGACAGCGGCAAACGCAGCATTGCTTTCTTTGGCTCGATGGACGACCCCCGCGACCTTAGCCGTTTTCGCGGTACCGGGAAAGCGCTGGCAGCGCAGGGGCTGGAAGCGTACCACCTTGCGCCAAAAACGATTTCGTCGGTGGCGCTGGGCCGCAAGATGTTCCAACAGGCAATGGCGGAAAAGCCGGATATTGACGCTATTTTCTGTACCAACGATGATCTTGCGGTTGGCGTACTGCTGGAGTGTCAGGCGCAGCGGTACGACGTGCCGGGAAAAATGGCGATTGCCGGTTTCCACGGGCTGGAAATTGGCCGTGCGCGGCTGCAAAAAATCGCCAGCGTGATTACACCACGCTTTGAGATTGGCAAAACGGCGGCGGACATTCTGATTAAGCGTTTGAACGGGAAAGATGCGCCGGGCAGCGTTAATCTTGGCTACCAAATCTATTACGGCGATACGCTGTAGGCGAAGAGTAGAGGCTGGCCACCGTGCGGTGACCAGCGGGAGAGATTACTGCATAAACGCTGGCTGCTTGTCTTCGTATTCGGTGATGGCCGCTTCATGCTGCAGCGTCAGCCCGATGCTGTCCAGACCGTTCAGCATGCAGTGGCGGCGGAAGTCGTCGATTTTAAAGCTGTAGGACTTATCGCCTGCTTTCACCACCTGCGCTTCCAGATCCACTTCAAATTTAATGCCCGGATTGGCTTTCACCAGGGTAAACATTTCATCTACTTGCGCGTCGCTCAGAGTCACCGGCAGCAGTTGGTTATTGAAACTGTTACCGTAGAAGATGTCGGCGAAGCTTGGGGCAATCACCACTTTAAAACCGTAATCGGTCAACGCCCACGGCGCATGTTCGCGTGACGAACCGCAGCCGAAGTTTTCGCGCGCCAGCAGAATTGATGCCCCTTTATATTCCGGGAAGTTCAAAACGAACTCAGGATTTGGCTGTTGCCCTTTTTCGTCCAGAAAACGCCAGTCGTTGAACAGATGAGCGCCAAAACCGGTGCGCGTAACCTTCTGCAAAAACTGTTTGGGAATGATTGCGTCGGTATCAACGTTGGCGGCATCCAGTGGGACAACCAGGCCGGTATGCTGGGTAAATTTCTCTGCCATGGTAGTTTCCTTATTTGATGCTGCGAATGTCGGCAAAATGACCGTTAACGGCGGCAGCGGCGGCCATGGCCGGGCTGACTAAATGCGTGCGGCCACCGCGGCCCTGACGGCCTTCAAAATTACGGTTGCTGGTGGAGGCGCAGCGCTCGCCCGGATTCAGGCGGTCATTATTCATGGCCAGACACATGGAACAGCCTGGTAAACGCCATTCGAATCCTGCTTCGATAAAGATCTTGTCCAGACCTTCTGCTTCCGCCTGCGCTTTCACTGGACCAGAGCCCGGCACCACCAGTGCCTGTACGCCTGGTGCAACTTTACGTCCTTTGGCGATTTCTGCCGCAGCGCGTAAATCTTCAATACGCGAGTTGGTGCAGGAACCGATGAACACTTTATCGATAGCCACTTCCGTTAACGGAATACCTGGCTTCAGCCCCATGTAAGCCAACGCTTTCTCAGCCGATGCGCGTTCTACCGGATCGGCAAATGACGCCGGGTCGGGAATATTATCGTTCACCGAGATGACCTGACCCGGATTCGTTCCCCAGGTGACCTGTGGCGCGATCTCTTCTGCCTGCAGGGTGACGACGGTATCAAAGGTGGCGTTGTCGTCGGTTTTCAGCGTTTTCCAGTACTCAACCGCGTGGGTAAAATCTTCGCCCTTCGGTGCGTGTAAACGCCCTTGCACATAGTTAAAGGTGGTTTCATCCGGTGCGACCAGGCCCGCTTTGGCACCCATTTCAATGGCCATATTGCACAGGGTCATGCGGCCTTCCATGCTCAGCGCGCGGATGGCTTCACCACAAAACTCAACTACGTGTCCGGTACCGCCTGCACTACCGGTTTTACCGATAATCGCCAGCACAATATCTTTGGCGGTAATGCCAAGGGCTGCTTTACCGTTGACTTCAATCTTCATGGTTTTGGCGCGCCCCTGTTTCAGGGTCTGCGTCGCCAGAACGTGTTCAACTTCAGAGGTGCCAATACCAAACGCCAGCGCGCCGAACGCGCCGTGTGTAGCGGTGTGGGAATCGCCGCAGACGATGGTCATACCCGGCAACGTCACGCCTTGTTCTGGCCCCATCACGTGAACGATACCCTGATACGGATGGTTCAGGTCATACAGCTCGACACCAAATTCGTTACAGTTCTTAATCAGCTCCTGCATCTGGATGCGTGCCATCTCACCCGACGCGTTGATGTCTTTGGTCTGGGTAGAGACGTTGTGATCCATGGTGGCAAAGGTTTTACCCGGCTGGCGTACCTGACGGCCATGCGCGCGCAGGCCGTCAAACGCTTGCGGAGAGGTCACTTCATGCACCAGATGTCTGTCGATGTACAACAGCGGGGTTTCGTTTTGCGCTTCAAAGACAACGTGCGCATCAAACAATTTTTCGTATAACGTTTTGGCCATGATTACACCCCTTCTGTGACGTAACGGGCAATGATGTCGCCCATTTCATCGGTACCGACTGCGGCAGCGCCACGGGCTAAGTCACCGGTGCGAATGCCTTCTTCTAATGCGCGGTTGATGGCGCTCTCAATTGCGGTTGCCGCATCATTGGCATCCAGGCTGTAGCGCAGCAGCAGCGCCAGCGACAGGATCTGGGCGATAGGGTTGGCAATGTTTTTCCCGGCGATGTCCGGAGCGGAGCCGCCAGCAGGCTCGTACAAACCGAAGCCCTGATCATTCAGGCTGGCGGACGGTAACATGCCCATAGAACCGGTGATCATGGCGCACTCGTCAGACAGAATGTCGCCAAACAGGTTAGAGCACAGCAACACGTCGAACTGGGAAGGATCTTTGATCAATTGCATCGTCGCGTTGTCGATGTACATATGCGCCAGTTCAACATCCGGATATTCATTCGCAATTTCATTGACGATTTCGCGCCACAGAATCGATGTTTGCAGCACGTTGGCTTTATCTATCGACGTGACTTTACGGCGACGCTGGCGAGCGGATTCAAACGCGATACGCGCAATACGCTCGATCTCGAAACGGTGATAAACCTCGGTATCAAAGGCTTTTTCATGTTGTCCGCTGCCTTCGCGGCCTTTTGGTTGACCGAAGTAAATTCCGCCAGTCAGTTCGCGTACGCACAGGATGTCAAAACCGTTCGCGGCAATATCTGCGCGCAGAGGGCAAAACGCTTCCAGACCCTGATAGAGTTTAGCCGGGCGCAGATTGCTGAATAATTTGAAGTGCTTACGCAATGGCAGCAGTGCGCCACGCTCTGGCTGCTGGTTTGGCGGCAGGTTTTCCCATTTCGGGCCGCCGACGGAGCCAAACAGAATGGCGTCAGCTTGTTCACAGCCTTCAACCGTTGCAGGCGGCAGCGGCTGACCGTGGTTATCGATAGCGGCACCACCCACGTCGTAGTGGCTGGTGGTAATGCGCATGTTAAAGCGGTTACGGATTGCGTCCAGTACCTTCAGGGCTTGCGCCATCACTTCCGGGCCAATACCGTCACCCGGCAAAACAGCAATATGATAATTCTTCGACATCACACGGTTTCCTTGTTGTTCTCGTTGTTCTGAGCTTTGCGTTGCAATTCTTTTTCGACTTCTTCGGCGCGCCAGATGTTGTTCAGCACATGAACCATTGCTTTAGCGGAAGATTCGACGATATCAGTCGCCAGACCGACGCCGTGGAAACGACGACCATTATAGTTGGCAACGATATCCACCTGACCCAGCGCATCTTTACCGTGCCCTTTGGCGGTCAGGCTGTATTTCACCAGTTCGACGTTGTACTCAGTTACACGGTTGATTGCCTGATAAATGGCATCGACCGGACCGTTACCGTTCGCCGCTTCGGCTTTGACTTCTTCACCACAGCCCAGCTTGACGGAGGCGGTGGCGATGTCGTTTGAGCCGGACTGCACGCTGAAGTAATCCAGACGGAAATGCTCCGGTTCTTCCTGCTGTTTATTAATGAAGGCCAGCGCTTCCAGGTCGTAATCAAATACCTGACCTTTTTTGTCCGCCAGTTTCAGGAATGCGTCGTACAGGTTGTCCAGGCTGTATTCATTTTCTTTATATCCCATCTCGTCCATACGGTGTTTCACCGCGGCACGTCCGGAACGGGACGTCAGGTTCAGCTGTACCTGGTTCAGGCCGATGGATTCAGGCGTCATGATTTCGTAGTTTTCACGATTTTTCAGTACGCCGTCCTGATGGATGCCGGAAGAGTGGGCAAAGGCGCCGCTACCGACAATGGCTTTGTTAGCAGGAATAGGCATGTTGCAGATTTGGCTGACTAATTGACTGGTGCGCCAGATCTCCTGGTGATTGATGCGGGTCTGTACATTCAGGATATCTTTACGCACCTTGATCGCCATGATCACTTCTTCCAGTGAGCAGTTACCGGCACGTTCGCCGATACCGTTCATCGCGCCTTCCACCTGACGCGCTCCGGCGTGAACGGCTGCCAGTGCGTTGCCTACGCCCAAACCTAAATCATCATGGGTGTGTACGGAGATGATGGCTTTATCGATATTTGGTACGCGTTCATACAGGCCAGAAATGATTGCTCCAAATTCGAAAGGCATGGTGTAACCGACGGTATCGGGGATGTTAATGGTTTTGGCTCCCGCGTTAATGGCAGCTTCAACCACGCGAGCCAAATCGGCGATAGGGGTACGGCCTGCATCTTCGCAGGAGAACTCCACGTCATCGGTATAATTACGCGCACGCTTAACCATGTAGACCGCGCGCTCAATGACCTCATCCAGCGTACTGCGTAATTTCGTCGCGATGTGCATCGGCGAGGTGGCGATAAACGTATGAATACGGAAAGCCTCAGCGACTTTCAGAGATTCTGCGGCAACGTCGATATCTTTTTCTACGCAGCGAGCTAAGGCACAAACGCGGCTGTTTTTAACCTGACGAGCGATAGTCTGAACTGACTCAAAGTCGCCCGGTGAAGAAACGGGGAAACCCACTTCCATCACGTCAACGCCCATACGCTCAAGGGCCAGCGCAATCTGCAGTTTTTCTTTCACACTCAGGCTTGCCTGTAACGCCTGTTCACCATCGCGTAAGGTGGTATCGAAAATAATGACTTGCTGGCTCATGGTTTAGGTCCTTGGTTTCTTAGGGCGCCTTGCTTCGAGCATAAAAAAACCCGCGCAACGGCGCGGGTTTTTTGTCTTAACTGGAGCTGACTTAATGCTGAATGTCGTCCACCAGTCTACCGCGCAACGAAGATGCGTTTAGTAGTAGTAGACCGTTGAAACGAGCAATGTAAGTCATCAATTAAGCTCCAGGCGAATGCGATATGCTTTTAGTGGTACTGGATATGAAGACTGATGTCAACCCTCACCTCAGCAAATGCCTCGTGAGAGGGGGAAAGTTTCTGCAAAACTTAAGCGAATTGTGCTGAATTTTTCGGGGTACATAAAATTAATCAGTTGATGGTTGTACATAATTTTCATGGTTTGACATATTTGAGCATAATTATTTGCATTTATTGTAACGGCGAACTGAAGGAAAAGTCGCTCTTGGGATTTCATATCTTAATGATTTATCTGTTTTTATAGTAATTATGAATGGCTATGGGTGGTGTGACACCACAAAATTGATAAATTAATGTTAACTTTTAATGTATTAATAATATAAACATTTAATTAAAACTTAAATACACATTCACGATACGTATGATTGTATATTCGCCATGCTTATGGTTATATTGTTTTTGAAATTTAAACATATGAATCACCGTGCAGTGACACCAGCCACACTGCGATCGCATTGGTCTTTGTTCATTTAGGTTTGTGCCTTTATGTTTTCCTAATTTTAATGTTTTTTCTTTTTCTCATCTTATATGTATGGTAAATCATATTAACGGAGATTATTTCTTCACTCCGTCTGGGAAAAGGGAGTTTAGAGTGACAGTGGAGTTAAATATGCCAGAAGTAAAAATAACAGATAAAACAAATATTATAGATATTGGGAAACCACAGCTTCGCATGGTTGATCTTAATTTATTAACCGTTTTTGATGCGGTGATGCAAGAACAAAACATTACCCGTGCCGCGCATACTTTGGGGATGTCGCAACCTGCTGTCAGTAATGCGGTCGCGCGCCTGAAAATTATGTTTAATGATGAGCTTTTTGTTCGTTATGGACGCGGTATCCAGCCGACAGCAAGAGCCTTCCAGCTATTTGGTTCTGTTCGCCAGGCATTGCAATTAGTGCAGAATGAACTGCCTGGATCGGGTTTTGAGCCAGCCAGCAGCGAGCGCGTATTCAATCTTTGCGTATGCAGCCCATTGGATAATATTCTGACCTCGTTGATTTATAATAGAGTTGAGCAAGTTGCACCAAACATTCATGTCGTATTTAAATCTTCACTCAATCAAAATACAGAGCATCAATTACGTTACCAGGAAACTGAATTCGTTATTAGCTATGAAGAGTTCCGACGTCCTGAATTTACCAGTATTCCGTTATTCAATGACGAAATGGTGTTAGTGGCAAGTAAAAAGCATCCGCGCATTAGTGGTCCTTTACTGGAAAGCAATGTCTATAATGAACAGCATGCGGTGGTGTCACTTGATCGCTTCGCATCATTCAGCCAACCGTGGTATGACACACCGGATAAACAATCCTGCGTGGCTTATCAGGGCATGGCATTAATTAGTGTTCTAAATATTGTGTCGCAAACGCATTTGGTCTCTATTGCGCCGCGTTGGTTAGTAGAAGAATTTGCCGATTCTTTAGAACTACAGATCTTGCCTTTACCGTTAAAATTGAACAGCCGCACATGCTATCTTTCATGGCATGAAGCCGCAGGCCGGGATAAAGGACATCAATGGATGGAAGAGTTGTTAGTCTCCGTTTGTAAGCAGTAGCATTTAGCAGAGTAAACCGGACGGTGCATCCTGTTTATTCTGCTTTTAACTTTATAACTGAAATTTTATGCTGAACTCTATTTTTTACGTCTGTCCAAAAGTGTCAAAAAATAGAGTAATCGCTGTAAGTCCCCATTTTTAAGCGATTATTTATCATACTGATTGCTTATGCTGGTTTAATTCTCCGTTTATTCGCGTCTTTCCTCCTTTTTATTCTTATTTACTCCAGTGCCACCCCTTCGGAGTCAATTGCCATGCGTCATCGTCAGCGGTTAATGTGTTGTTAAACCGCAATTCATTATAAGAGTGAGGCAAGCCATGGAGATGTTGTCTGGAGCCGAGATGGTCGTCCGATCGCTCATCGATCAGGGTGTGAAGCAGGTATTCGGTTATCCCGGGGGGGCCGTCCTCGATATTTATGATGCCCTGCATACGGTCGGCGGTATTGATCATGTGCTGGTCCGCCATGAACAAGCGGCGGTACATATGGCTGATGGCCTTGCGCGTGCCACGGGAGAAGTGGGGGTCGTATTGGTCACCTCAGGGCCGGGGGCGACCAACGCGATTACCGGGATCGCAACGGCTTACATGGATTCCATTCCGCTGGTGATCCTCTCCGGACAGGTCGCAACGTCGCTGATTGGCTACGATGCCTTCCAGGAGTGCGACATGGTAGGTATATCCCGCCCGGTGGTGAAACATAGCTTCCTGGTCAAACAAACGGAAGATATCCCGCAGGTGCTGAAAAAAGCCTTCTGGCTGGCAGCAAGCGGTCGTCCGGGGCCAGTGGTGGTGGATTTGCCGAAGGATATTCTGAATCCGGCGAAGAAACTGCCTTATAGCTGGCCGGACTCGGTGAGTATGCGCTCGTATAATCCGACGACGACGGGACATAAAGGACAGATAAAACGGGCGTTGCAGACGCTGGTCGCGGCGAAGAAACCGGTTGTTTATGTGGGCGGTGGCGCGGTCAATGCCGCTTGCCACGAGCAGTTAGCTCAGATTGCTGAAGCACTTAATCTGCCGGTTGTCTCCTCGCTAATGGGGTTAGGTGCGTTTCCTGCGACGCATCGTCAGGCGCTGGGCATGTTGGGTATGCATGGTACCTACGAAGCGAATATGACCATGCATCATTCCGATGTGATCTTTGCCGTTGGCGTTCGCTTTGACGATCGAACGACCAATAACCTGGCAAAATATTGCCCGAATGCGACCGTACTGCATATCGACATCGATCCGACCTCTATTTCAAAAACCGTCACGGCGGATATTCCGATCGTCGGCGATGCCCGGCTGGTGCTGGATCAGATGCTTGAGCTGCTGGAGCAGGAGAAATCGCAGCAGCCGCTGGACGATAACCGTGACTGGTGGCAACAGATTGAGCACTGGCGTGCCCGTCAGTGTCTGAAATACGACACGCAAAGCGAAAGTATTAAACCGCAGGCGGTGATTGAAACCATCTGGCGTCTGACGAAAGGGGAGGCGTATGTGACCTCTGACGTTGGCCAACACCAGATGTTTGCCGCACTTTACTATCCGTTCGATAAACCGCGTCGCTGGATTAACTCAGGCGGCCTCGGGACTATGGGATTCGGTTTACCTGCGGCGTTAGGGGTGAAAATGGCTTTGCCGGATGAAACGGTAGTGTGCGTCACCGGGGATGGCAGCATTCAGATGAATATCCAGGAGCTGTCGACGGCGCTGCAATATGAACTGCCGGTGCTGGTACTCAACCTTAACAACCGTTATCTCGGCATGGTCAAACAGTGGCAGGACATGATCTACTCCGGGCGTCACTCACAGTCTTACATGCAGTCGCTGCCCGATTTCGTGCGCCTTGCTGAGGCTTATGGACATATCGGTATCCAGATTAATCGGCCTGAAGAACTTGAGAGCAAGTTGGGCGAAGCGCTGGAACATGTGCGTAACCATCGTCTGGTGTTTGTCGATGTCACCGTCGACGGTAGTGAACATGTCTACCCGATGCAGATTCGTGGGGGTGGGATGGATGAAATGTGGTTAAGCAAAACGGAGAGGACCTGATTATGCGCCGGATATTATCAGTATTGCTTGAAAACGAGTCAGGTGCATTATCGCGTGTGATTGGCCTCTTCGCCCAGCGTGGTTACAACATTGAAAGCCTGACCGTCGCGCCGACCGACGATCCGACCTTATCGCGGATGACGATTCAGACGGTAGGGGATGAGAAAGTCCTTGAGCAGATCGAAAAGCAGCTCCACAAACTGGTGGATGTTCTGCGCGTTAGCGAGCTGGGGCAGGGCGCTCACGTTGAACGAGAAATCATGCTGGTGAAAATCCAGGCCAGCGGTTATGGCCGGGAAGAAGTGAAACGCAACACGGAGATTTTCCGCGGGCAAATCATCGATGTCACGCCGTCTATCTACACCGTACAACTGGCGGGCACCAGCGATAAGCTGGATGCGTTTCTGGCAACGCTGCGTGAAGTCGCTAAAATTGTGGAAGTTGCTCGCTCCGGCGTGGTGGGGCTTTCCCGCGGCGATAAAATCATGCGTTAATCATGATCGGGTTCTTAATTCGCAAGCCCAACGACTCAGGTTGGGCTTTTTTTTGCGAAATCAGCGGTAACCAGAGACAAAAGCGGTTGCCGGAGTCATTATTCTGCGCTTAGATGTTAATAAATTTAACCCATGCCATCACAAAGGTTATGGTTTGTACATTTTACGCAAGGGGCAATTGTGAAACTGGATGAAATCGCTCGGTTGGCCGGCGTTTCGCGAACGACTGCAAGCTACGTTATTAATGGCAAAGCAAAGCAATATCGCGTAAGCGACAAAACGGTTGAAAAAGTCATGGCGGTGGTGCGCGAGCATAATTACCACCCGAATGCCGTGGCGGCCGGGCTGCGTGCTGGACGCACACGTTCTATCGGGCTGGTGATCCCGGATCTTGAGAACACGAGCTATACCCGGATCGCAAACTATCTGGAGCGCCAGGCGCGTCAACGTGGGTATCAGCTGTTGATTGCCTGCTCTGAAGATCAGCCAGATAACGAAATGCGCTGTATTGAGCATCTTTTACAGCGCCAGGTCGATGCCATTATTGTGTCGACTTCCTTGCCGCCTGAACATCCGTTCTACCAACGCTGGGCAAACAGTTCATTCCCGATTGTGGCGCTGGATCGTGCACTGGATCGCGAACATTTTACCAGTGTTGTGGGTGCAGATCAGGATGATGCGGAAATGCTGGCGGAAGAGTTACGCAAATTCCCTGCTGAAACCGTCCTCTATCTGGGCGCGCTTCCTGAATTATCCGTCAGTTTCCTGCGCGAACAGGGTTTTCGTACCGCGTGGAAGGACGATCCGCGTGAAGTCCATTTCCTGTACGCCAACAGCTATGAGCGGGAAGCTGCAGCGCAGCTGTTTGATAAATGGCTGGAAACGCACCCAATGCCTCAGGCGTTGTTTACCACGTCGTTTGCCCTGTTGCAGGGGGTGATGGATGTGACCCTGCGTCGTGATGGGCAGTTGCCGTCTGATTTAGCGATTGCGACTTTTGGCGATCACGAACTGCTCGACTTCCTGCAGTGCCCTGTACTGGCAGTGGCACAGCGCCATCGTGATGTCGCGGAACGCGTGCTGGAGATTGTACTGGCAAGTCTGGACGAACCGCGTAAACCAAAACCAGGTTTAACGCGTATACGGCGTAATCTGTATCGTCGCGGTATTCTCAGCCGTAACTAAGTTTCCTCAATTGATGACGTCGGCGGGATAAGCCTCTGACGTCTTCAGTTTTTCTATTCTCAGAAATAACCGCATTATATTTAAGAATATTCTTTAGAATTATCTGAAATGTATTCTTGAAATACCCCGAATTAAAAATGCAACTATCCATTTTTGGGTTATTGATACGTAACGACGCGTTACGGTTGTATTATTTTGTTACATGCATGTGTGGATTTGCCGAATTAACAAACACTTTGCTCTCGTATTGCGGCCATCTGGTGCTTACCTTGGTCCTGCGCGGCGTACAGACCGATTAACTGGTACTGTTAACTCGCTGCATATTGTCCTAAAATGCCGCTCGCGTCGCAAACTGACACTTTATATTTTCTTCTGATGATATTCAGTTGTTTTAAACAATGATGAGTTGTTGGATTTTTTTCTTACAAATATTCATGACGTTAATTTGCTTCGTTTGCTGTACGGATTTTGTTCAACGCTGATATTAGCCGTAAACAATGGGTTTTTTGCTCCGCTAAGCGCCGCGACTTGCTTGACAAGGTTTTCCTCCGCTCCGTAAACTCCTTTAAGTGGGAATTTGTGGGATAAAGTGGTAATCGGGGGTGAGACTGGCATGTTCCGGGGAGCAACGTTAGTTAATCTCGACAGTAAAGGGCGCTTATCCGTGCCTACCCGTTATCGGGATCAACTGCTTGAGAGCGCTACCGGTCAAATGGTTTGCACCATTGACATCCATCACCCGTGCCTGCTGCTGTACCCCCTGCCTGAATGGGAAATAATCGAGCAGAAGCTATCGCGTCTGTCGAGCATGAATCCAGTTGAGCGTCGCGTACAGCGCTTATTGTTGGGTCATGCCAGCGAATGTCAGATGGATAACGCTGGTCGATTACTGATAGCGCCCATTCTGCGGCAACACGCAGGGCTAACGAAAGAAGTGATGCTGGTTGGGCAGTTCAATAAGTTTGAGCTGTGGGATGAAACGACCTGGTATCAACAGGTCAAGGAAGATATCGACGCTGAGCAGTCTGTTACTGGCGCGTTGTCGGAACGATTGCAGGATTTGTCTCTATAAAATGACGGAAAATTATAAACATACAACGGTGTTGCTGGATGAAGCCGTAAACGGCCTGAATATTCGTCCAGACGGCATTTACATTGACGGGACATTTGGTCGCGGTGGTCACTCACGTCTGATCCTCTCCCAGCTTGGCGAAGAGGGGCGTTTACTGGCAATCGATCGCGATCCGCAGGCTATTGCCGTTGCTAAAACGATTACCGATCCTCGCTTCTCCATCGTACATGGACCTTTCTCTGCGCTGGCTGACTATGTCGCTGAGCGTGGACTGACCGGTAAGATCGACGGGATTCTTCTCGATCTGGGCGTTTCTTCACCGCAGCTCGATGACGCAGAGCGCGGTTTTTCGTTTATGCGTGACGGTCCGTTAGATATGCGTATGGACCCAACACGCGGTCAGTCAGCGGCCGAATGGCTGCAAACCGCCGATGAAGCAGACATTGCCTGGGTGATTAAAACCTTTGGCGAAGAGCGCTTCGGCAAACGCATTGCGCGCGCCATCGTGGAGCGTAACCGCATCGAACCGATGACCCGCACCAAAGAACTGGCGGAAGTTATTGCGGCGGCAATGCCGGTGAAGGACAAATTCAAACATCCCGCGACCCGTACCTTCCAGGCGGTGCGCATTTGGGTGAACAGTGAACTGGAGGAGATAGAGCAGGCGCTAAAAAGCTCGCTCAGCGTGCTGGCTCCAGGTGGTCGCCTTTCGATCATCAGTTTCCATTCGCTTGAAGACCGCATTGTGAAACGCTTTATGCGTGAACAAAGCCGTGGCCCTCAGGTACCGGCTGGAATACCGATGACCGAAGCGCAGATCAAAAAACTGGGCGGCCGTGAGTTAAGAGCACTAGGCAAGATGATGCCGGGTGAAGAAGAGGTCGCTGAGAATCCTCGTGCCCGTAGTTCAGTTCTGCGTATTGCAGAGAGGACGAACGCATGATCAGCAGAGTGACAGAAGCCCTCAGCGAAGTTAAAGGATCGATAGGAAGCAACGAGCGCCATGCATTGCCTGGCGTGATCGGTGACGATCTTTTGCGGTTTGGGAAGCTGCCACTCTGCCTGTTCATTTGCATTATTTTGACGGCGGTTACCGTCGTGACAACAGCGCACCATACGCGGTTACTGACTGCGCAGCGTGAGCAGCTGGTCCTGGAGCGAGATGCGCTGGATATCGAATGGCGTAACTTGATCCTTGAGGAGAACGCGCTCGGCGACCATAGCCGTGTTGAACGGATCGCAACGGAAAAGCTGCAAATGCAGCATGTCGATCCCTCACAAGAAAATATCGTAGTACAAAAATAAGGATAAACGCGACGCATGAAAGCAGCGGCAAAAACGCACAAACCAAAACGCCAGGAAGAACAAGCCAACTTTATCAGTTGGCGTTTTGCGTTACTGTGCGGCTGTATTTTGCTGGCACTGGGTTTTCTGCTGGGTCGCGTTGCCTGGCTGCAAATCATCGCGCCGGACATGCTGGTGCGTCAGGGTGATATGCGCTCTCTACGCGTCCAGGAAGTGTCTACATCGCGCGGAATGATTACCGACCGCTCTGGTCGTCCGCTGGCGGTGAGTGTTCCGGTTAAAGCTATATGGGCCGACCCGAAAGAAGTACATGATGCCGGCGGAGTGAGCGTTGGCGAACGCTGGAGAGCGCTGTCAACCGCGCTGAATCTCCCGCTCGATCAACTGGCTTCCCGCATTAACGCGAATCCGAAAGGGCGCTTTATCTATCTGGCGCGTCAGGTAAACCCTGACATGGCTGATTACATCAAAAAATTGAAGCTGCCAGGTATCCATCTGCGCGAAGAATCCCGCCGTTACTACCCTTCCGGGGAAGTGACTGCTCACCTCATCGGATTTACGAACGTCGACAGCCAGGGCATTGAAGGCGTTGAGAAGAGCTTCGACAAGTGGCTCACCGGACAACCGGGCGAGCGTATTGTACGTAAAGACCGGTATGGCCGCGTCATTGAAGATATCTCCTCTACCGACAGCCAGGCGGCGCATAACCTCGCGTTGAGCATTGATGAGCGTTTACAGGCACTGGTCTACCGTGAACTGAATAACGCCGTGGCGTTCAACAAGGCGGAGTCAGGCAGTGCGGTACTGGTGGATGTGAACACTGGTGAAGTGCTGGCAATGGCCAACAGTCCGTCCTACAACCCGAACAATCTCACTGGTACGCCAAAAGACGCGATGCGTAACCGCACCATTACCGACGTGTTTGAACCGGGTTCTACCGTTAAACCGATGGTGGTGATGACCGCGCTGCAGCGCGGTGTGGTACGCGAAAATACGGTCCTCAACACTATCCCTTACCGAATTAATGGTCACGAAATCAAAGACGTGGCACGTTATAGCGAATTAACCCTCACCGGGGTTTTGCAGAAGTCGAGTAACGTCGGTGTTTCCAAGCTGGCGTTAGCGATGCCGTCCTCAGCGTTAGTAGATACTTACTCACGTTTTGGGCTGGGAAAAGCGACCAATTTGGGGTTGGTCGGAGAACGCAGTGGCTTATATCCTCAAAAACAACGGTGGTCTGACATAGAGAGGGCCACCTTCTCTTTCGGCTACGGGCTAATGGTAACGCCGTTACAGTTAGCGCGAGTCTATGCAACGATCGGCAGTTACGGCGTTTATCGTCCACTGTCGATTACCAAAGTTGACCCTCCAGTTCCGGGCGAGCGTATCTTCCCGGAAGCGACCGTACGCACCGTGGTGCACATGATGGAAAGCGTGGCGCTGCCCGGTGGCGGCGGCGTGAAGGCGGCGATTAAAGGCTATCGCATCGCCATTAAAACCGGTACGGCGAAAAAAGTAGGGCCAGATGGCCGCTACATCAACAAATACATTGCTTATACCGCAGGTGTTGCGCCTGCGAGTCAGCCGCGCTTCGCGCTGGTTGTTGTTATCAACGATCCGCAGGCGGGTAAATACTACGGTGGCGCCGTTTCCGCGCCGGTCTTTGGTGCCATCATGGGCGGCGTATTGCGTACCATGAACATCGAGCCGGATGCGCTGACAACGGGCGATAAAAATGAATTTGTGAATAATCAAGGCGAGGCAACAGGTGGCAGATCGTAATTTGCGCGACCTTCTTGCTCCATGGGTGCCGGGTGCACCGGAGCGAGCACTGCGGGAGATGACGCTTGACAGCCGTGTGGCTGCATCGGGCGATCTCTTTGTCGCAGTATTAGGTCATCAGGCGGACGGGCGTCGGTATATCCCGCAGGCGATAGCGCAAGGTGTGGCTGCCATTATTGCAGAAGCGAAAGATGAAGCTACTGATGGTGAAATCCGTGAAATGCACGGCGTTCCAGTCATCTATCTTAGTCAGCTTAACGAACGTTTATCTGCACTGGCAGGCCGTTTTTACCACGAGCCTTCTGAGAAAATGCGTCTGGTCGGCGTGACCGGGACCAACGGTAAAACCACCACCACCCAACTGCTGGCACAGTGGAGCCAACTGCTTGGCGAAACCAGCGCGGTGATGGGAACAGTAGGCAATGGCCTGCTGGGCAAAGTGATCCCGACGGAAAATACCACCGGTTCAGCCGTTGATGTCCAGCATGTGCTGGCGGGGCTGGTTGCGCAGGGCGCAACGGTTGGCGCGATGGAAGTATCTTCACACGGTCTGGTTCAGCATCGCGTGGCGGCGCTGAAGTTTGCCGCATCAGTATTTACTAACTTAAGCCGTGACCATCTCGACTACCACGGCGACATGGAACATTACGAAGCCGCGAAATGGCTGCTGTATTCCACGCACCATTGCGGTCAGGCCATCGTCAATGCGGATGATGAAGTCGGTCGTCGCTGGTTGGCGAAACTCCCGGATGCGGTTGCCGTTTCGATGGAAGACCACATCAACCCGAACTGTCACGGTCGTTGGTTAAAAGCGGTTGACGTGAAGTATCACGACAGCGGGGCAACGATTCGTTTTACCTCCTCATGGGGCGACGGCGAAATTGAAAGCCGCCTGATGGGGGCGTTTAACGTCAGCAATCTGCTGCTGGCGCTGGCAACGCTGCTGGCACTGGGCTATCCGTTAGCTGATTTACTGAAAACGGCGACACAATTGCAGCCGGTTTGCGGGCGTATGGAAGTGTTCAGCGCGCCGGGTAAAACCACCGTGGTGGTTGATTACGCCCATACGCCAGATGCGCTGGAAAAAGCGCTACAGGCGGCACGTCTGCACTGTACTGGCAAACTGTGGTGCGTCTTTGGCTGCGGCGGCGATCGCGATAAAGGCAAACGTCCGTTGATGGGCGCAATTGCCGAGCAGTTTGCCGATGTTGTTGTGGTGACCGATGACAACCCTCGTACCGAAGAGCCGCGCGCCATTATTAACGACATTCTGGCGGGGATGCTGGATGCCGGACAGGCGAAGGTGATGGAAGGTCGCGCAGAAGCGGTGACAAACGCCATTATGCAGGCGAAAGAAAATGATGTGGTGCTGGTGGCCGGTAAAGGTCATGAAGACTACCAGATCGTTGGTTCACAGCGCCTCGATTATTCTGACCGCGTCACGGCAGCGCGTCTGCTGGGGGTTATCGCATGATTAGCGTAACGCTCAGCCAACTGGCGGAGATCCTCCGTGGCGAATTGAAAGGGGCCGATCTGACCCTTGATGCCGTAACAACCGATACGCGTAAAGTGACGCCGGGCTGCCTGTTTGTGGCACTGAAAGGCGAACGCTTTGATGCCCATGATTTTGCAGACAAAGCGCAAGAGGGCGGGGCCGGTGCGCTGTTGGTCAGCCGCCCGTTGGATACCAACCTGCCGCAACTGATTGTTAACGATACGCGTCTGGCGTTTGGTGAACTGGCTGCGTGGGTTCGCGCCCAGGTTCCGGCGCGCGTTGTCGCGCTGACCGGCTCATCCGGTAAAACTTCCGTCAAAGAGATGACGGCTGCCATTCTGAGCCAGTGTGGTAACACCCTATATACCGCGGGCAACCTGAATAACGACATCGGTGTACCGATGACGCTGCTGCGCTTAAACAACGATTACGACTATGCCGTGATTGAGCTCGGTGCCAACCATCAGGGCGAAATCGCCTGGACCGTCGGCCTGACGCGTCCGGAAGCGGCGCTGGTGAACAACCTGGCCGCCGCGCACCTGGAAGGCTTCGGCTCTCTGGCGGGCGTTGCGAAGGCAAAAGGTGAGATTTTTACCGGCCTGTCAGCGAACGGTATCGCCATTATGAATGCCGACAACAACGACTGGCTGAACTGGCAAAGCATCATCGGCGATCGCAAAGTCTGGCGTTTCTCCCCGAATGCAGCCAATAGCGACTTTTCGGCGACCAACGTTCATGTGACCTCGCATGGCACGGAATTTTCTCTGCAAACGCCGACCGGAAGCATTGATGTCCTGCTGCCGTTACCGGGTCGCCATAATATCGCTAACGCCCTTGCGGCGGCGGCGCTCTCTATGGCGGTAGGCGCGACGCACGAGGCGATCAAAGCGGGTTTGAAGGATCTGCAAGCGGTACCGGGGCGTCTGTTCCCGATTCAACTCGCGGAAAATCAGCTGCTGCTGGACGACTCCTATAACGCGAACGTCGGTTCGATGACCGCAGCGGTGCAGGTGCTGTCTGAAATGCCGGGCTATCGCGTACTGGTCGTTGGCGATATGGCAGAGCTTGGCGCAGAAAGCGAAGCATGCCATGTACAGGTGGGTGTTGCTGCGAAAGCCGCAGACATCGACCGTGTACTGAGTACGGGAAAACTGAGTCAGGCAATTAGCGACGCCAGTGGCGTTGGCGAACATTTTGCGGATAAAAGTGCGCTGGCCGCGCATCTTAAAGCATTGATTGCAGAACATCAGGTCATGACGATTTTAGTGAAGGGTTCACGTAGTGCCGCCATGGAAGAGGTAGTACGCGCATTACAGGAGAATGGGACATGTTAGTTTGGCTGGCCGAACATTTGGTCAAATATTATTCCGGCTTTAACGTCTTTTCCTATCTGACGTTTCGCGCCATCGTCAGCCTGCTGACCGCGCTGTTCATCTCTTTGTGGATGGGCCCGCGCATGATTGCCCGCTTACAAAAAATGTCCTTTGGACAGGTCGTACGAAACGACGGTCCGGAATCGCACTTCAGTAAACGCGGTACGCCAACCATGGGTGGGATCATGATCCTCACCGCGATAGTTATCTCCGTACTGCTGTGGGCATATCCGTCGAACCCGTACGTATGGTGCGTGCTGGTGGTATTGATTGGCTACGGCATTATCGGTTTTGTCGATGACTACCGCAAAGTGGTGCGCAAAGATACCAAGGGCCTGATTGCCCGCTGGAAGTACTTCTGGATGTCGGTGATTGCGCTGGGTGTAGCCTTTGCGCTGTACCTCGCAGGTAAAGACACCCCGGCTACCGAGCTGGTGGTGCCATTCTTTAAAGACGTGATGCCGCAACTGGGTCTGTTCTATGTTCTGCTAGCGTACTTCGTGATTGTGGGTACGGGCAATGCGGTAAACCTCACCGATGGCCTGGATGGCCTGGCGATTATGCCGACCGTGTTCGTAGCAGCGGGTTTTGCGCTGGTGGCATGGGCTACCGGTAACATGAACTTTGCCAACTATCTGCACATTCCCTATTTACGCCATGCAGGCGAACTGGTGATCGTCTGTACGGCGATTGTCGGCGCGGGGTTAGGTTTCCTGTGGTTTAACACCTATCCGGCGCAGGTCTTTATGGGTGACGTAGGTTCGCTGGCGCTGGGTGGCGCGCTGGGCATTATTGCCGTGCTGCTGCGTCAAGAGTTCCTGCTGGTAATCATGGGCGGCGTATTTGTTGTAGAAACGCTGTCGGTCATTCTGCAGGTTGGCTCCTTTAAGCTGCGCGGACAGCGCATCTTCCGTATGGCGCCGATTCACCACCACTATGAACTGAAGGGCTGGCCGGAACCGCGCGTCATTGTGCGCTTCTGGATTATTTCGCTGATGCTGGTGCTGATTGGCCTGGCAACGCTGAAGGTACGTTAATCATGGCTGATTACCAGGGTAAAAAAGTCGTCATTATCGGTCTGGGATTGACCGGGCTGTCCTGCGTGGATTTCTTTCTGGCGCGTGGCGTGACGCCGCGTGTGATGGATACCCGCACAACGCCACCTGGCCTGGATAAATTGCCGGAAGCAGTTGAGCGTCATGTTGGCAGCCTGAATGATGACTGGCTGCTGGCCGCCGATCTCATCGTCGCCAGCCCTGGTATTGCCCTGGCGCATCCTTCGCTGAGCGCCGCCGCTGATGCAGGGATCGAAATTGTCGGTGACATCGAGCTGTTCTGTCGCGAAGCACAGGCGCCGATCGTCGCGATCACCGGGTCCAACGGGAAAAGTACCGTCACTACGCTGGTCGGCGAGATGGCGAAAGCGGCCGGCGTGAACGTGGGTGTTGGCGGAAATATCGGCTTACCCGCGTTGATGCTGCTTGATGACGAACGCGAGCTGTATGTTCTCGAGCTGTCGAGCTTCCAGCTGGAGACAACCTCCAGCTTACAGGCCGTAGCCGCCACCATTTTGAACGTCACCGAAGATCATATGGACAGGTATCCGTTTGGCTTGCAGCAGTACCGTGCGGCCAAACTGCGTGTCTATGAGAATGCGAAAGTGTGTGTGGTCAATGCTGATGATGCGCTGACCATGCCGATTCGCGGGGCGGATGAGCGCTGCGTGAGCTTTGGCATCAACATGGGTGACTATCATCTCAATCGTCAGCAGGGTGAAACCTGGCTGCGGGTGAAGGGTGAAAAAGTCCTGAACGTGAAAGAGATGACGCTTACCGGCCAGCATAACTATACCAACGCCCTGGCGGCGCTGGCGCTGGCGGATGCTGCGGGTCTGCCGCGGGCGTCCAGCCTGAAAGCGCTGACTACCTTTACCGGTCTGGCGCATCGTTTCCAGTTGGTACTGAATCATAACGGTGTGCGTTGGATCAACGATTCAAAAGCCACCAACGTCGGCAGCACCGAAGCGGCACTGAATGGTCTGCACGTTGAGGGTACGCTGCACCTGCTGCTGGGCGGTGACGGGAAATCCGCCGACTTTATGCCGCTGCAACGTTACCTGACTGGCGACAACATTCGTCTGTACTGCTTTGGTCGCGATGGCGCACAGCTTGCCGCTCTGCGTCCTGAGGTTGCGGAACACACTGAAACCATGGAGCAGGCAATGCGTCTGCTCGCACTGCGTGTGAAGTCGGGTGATATGGTGCTGCTGTCGCCAGCCTGTGCCAGCCTTGACCAGTTCAAGAACTTTGAGCAACGTGGTGACGTCTTTACCCGTTTGGCGAAGGAGTTGGGTTGATGCGCTTCTCTCTCCCTCGTCTGAAAATGCCGCGCGTACCGGGACTGGGTGTCCTGGCGTGGATCTTCGCGGCACTTAAAGGCTGGGTGATGGCTTCGCGTGATAAAGACGCGGACAGCCTGATCATGTATGACCGCATGCTGCTGTGGCTGACTTTTGGTCTGGCAGCGATCGGTTTTGTGATGGTGACATCGGCATCGATGCCCGTAGGGCAACGCCTGGCAGGCGATCCCTTCCTGTTCGCTAAACGTGACGCGCTGTATATCTTCCTCGCGTTCTGTCTGGCGATGGTGACGTTACGTCTGCCGATGGAGTTCTGGCAAAAGTACAGCACGACAATGCTGATCGCCTCGATCATCATGTTGTTGATCGTTCTGGTGGTGGGGAGCTCCGTTAACGGGGCATCGCGCTGGATCGCGCTGGGTCCACTGCGTATTCAGCCTGCGGAATTCACCAAGCTGTCGCTGTTCTGTTATCTCGCCAACTACCTGGTGCGTAAAGTCGATGAAGTGCGTAACAACCTGCGCGGCTTCTTAAAACCGATGGGTGTGATTCTGGTGCTGGCAATCTTGCTGCTGGCGCAGCCTGACCTTGGTACGGTAGTGGTGCTGTTTGTCACGACGCTGGCGATGCTGTTTCTCGCTGGAGCGAAACTGTGGCAGTTCATTGCCATTATCGGTATGGGGATTTCGGCGGTAGTGCTGCTGATCCTTGCCGAACCATATCGTATTCGCCGCGTAACCTCCTTCTGGAACCCATGGGAAGATCCGTTTGGCAGCGGCTACCAGTTAACGCAATCGCTGATGGCTTTTGGTCGCGGTGAGATTTGGGGGCAGGGTTTAGGTAATTCGGTGCAAAAACTGGAGTATTTACCGGAAGCGCACACCGACTTCATCTTCGCCATCATTGGGGAAGAGCTGGGTTATATCGGTGTGGTATTGGCACTTTTAATGGTATTCTTCGTCGCTTTTCGCGCGATGTCGATTGGCCGCAAAGCGCTGGAAATTGACCACCGTTTTTCAGGCTTTTTAGCCTGCTCCATCGGGATTTGGTTTAGCTTCCAGGCGCTGGTAAACGTAGGTGCGGCAGCTGGTATGCTGCCAACCAAAGGTCTGACGTTACCGCTGATCAGTTATGGTGGTTCCAGTTTGTTGATTATGTCGACGGCCATCATGTTTTTGTTACGTATTGATTATGAAACGCGTCTGGAAAAAGCCCAGGCGTTTACACGAGGTGCACGATGAGTGGTCAACCGAAGCGGTTAATGGTGATGGCAGGCGGTACCGGCGGGCATGTGTTCCCGGGGCTGGCGGTCGCGCATCATTTAATGGCTCAGGGCTGGCAAGTTCGTTGGCTGGGCACCGCCGATCGTATGGAAGCGGACTTAGTGCCGAAGCATGGCATTGAAATTGACTTTATTCGCATCTCCGGTTTGCGTGGCAAAGGTGTCAACGCGCTGCTTGCCGCCCCCGTGCGTATTTTTAATGCCTGGCGCCAGGCGCGCGCCATCATGAAGCAGTTTAAGCCTGATGTGGTGCTGGGTATGGGCGGCTACGTGTCCGGCCCTGGCGGTCTGGCAGCCTGGTCATTAGGCATTCCGGTTGTACTGCATGAGCAGAATGGCATTGCGGGATTAACCAACAAGTGGCTGGCGAAAATTGCCACTACGGTGATGCAGGCTTTTCCTGGCGCTTTTCCGAATGCGGAAGTGGTGGGTAACCCGGTACGCACCGACGTTCTGGCGCTGCCGTCGCCCGAAGTACGTCTGGCAGGGCGTGAAGGCCCGGTTCGCGTGCTGGTCGTCGGGGGGTCTCAGGGAGCACGCGTATTGAACCAGACGATGCCGCAGGTTGCCGCAGAGCTTGGTGACGCGGTGACTATTTGGCATCAGAGCGGCAAAGGTGCGCAGCAAACCGTTGAACAGGCATATGCTGACGCGGGACAACCGCAGCACAAGGTCACTGAGTTTATTGATGATATGGCAGCCGCCTACGCGTGGGCGGATGTCGTAGTTTGTCGCTCAGGTGCGCTGACGGTAAGTGAAATTGCTGCCGCAGGTTTGCCTGCGCTGTTTGTGCCTTTCCAGCACAAAGACCGACAGCAGTACTGGAATGCGCTGCCGCTGGAGAAAGCGGGTGCCGCCAAAATTCTTGAGCAGCCGCAGTTTACTGTGGATGCCGTCGCTAACACCCTTTCCGGGTGGTCGCGAGAAACCTTATTAACCATGGCAGAACGTGCGCGCGCCGCATCCATACCGGATGCCACAGAGCGTGTTGCTAATGAAGTGAGCCGGGCTGCCCGGGCGTAATTGTGGTGATGCCTTTTGCATCGCATGAACTAAGAAGTTAATGGCTAAAGAATGAATACACAACAACTGGCAAAACTGCGTTCCATAGTGCCCGAAATGCGTCGCGTTCGGCACATTCACTTTGTCGGCATCGGTGGTGCTGGTATGGGCGGTATTGCCGAAGTTTTGGCCAACGAAGGTTATCAGATCAGCGGCTCTGACCTGGCGCCGAATCCGGTGACTCAGCAGTTGACGAATCTGGGCGCCACGATTTTCTTCAACCATCGCCCGGAAAACGTGCGTGATGCGAGCGTGGTGGTGGTATCCAGCGCCATTTCTGCGGATAACCCGGAAATTGTTGCGGCGCATGAAGCACGTATTCCGGTGATCCGTCGTGCTGAAATGTTGGCTGAATTAATGCGTTTTCGTCACGGTATCGCCATTGCCGGGACGCACGGTAAAACCACGACCACAGCGATGGTCTCCAGTATCTACGCGGAAGCGGGGCTGGATCCGACGTTTGTCAACGGCGGTCTGGTGAAGGCTGCAGGCGTCCATGCGCGTCTGGGTCATAGCCGTTATTTAATTGCGGAGGCAGATGAGAGCGATGCGTCGTTCCTACATTTGCAGCCGATGGTGGCGATTGTTACCAATATCGAAGCCGATCATATGGATACCTACCATGGCGACTTCGAAAATTTAAAGCAGACGTTTATTAATTTCCTGCATAACTTACCGTTTTATGGTCGTGCGGTGATGTGCGTTGACGATCCGGTGATCCGCGAGTTGTTGCCGCGGGTCGGTCGTCAAACCACAACCTATGGTTTCAGCGATGATGCTGATGTGCGCGTTGAAGATTACCAGCAGATTGGTCCACAAGGGCACTTCACGCTGCTGCGTCAGGGGATGGCCGATTTACGTGTGACATTGAACGCACCGGGCCGCCACAATGCGCTGAACGCGGCGGCGGCGGTGGCAGTTGCAACAGAAGAAGGCATTGAAGACGACGCAATTCTGCGCGCGCTGGAAAGTTTCCAGGGCACCGGACGTCGTTTTGACTTCCTCGGCGAATTTCCGCTTGAGCCGGTAAACGGTAAAACCGGGACGGCGATGCTGGTTGATGATTATGGTCATCACCCAACGGAAGTGGATGCCACGATTAAAGCTGCACGCGCGGGCTGGCCGGACAAAAATCTGGTAATGCTGTTCCAGCCGCACCGCTTTACGCGTACACGCGATCTGTATGACGACTTTGCCAACGTGCTGACTCAGGTCGATGCGCTGTTGATGCTGGATGTATACGCCGCGGGTGAAGCCGCGATTCCGGGGGCTGACAGCCGTTCGCTGTGCCGTACGATCCGTGGTCGCGGTAAGATCGACCCGATTCTGGTATCCGATCCGGCTCAGGTGGCAGACATGCTGGCGCCGGTATTAACCGGCAATGATCTGATTTTGGTGCAGGGCGCTGGAAATATCGGCAAAATCGCGCGTTCCTTAGCTGAAATCAAACTGAAGCCGCAAAACCCGGAGGAAGAACAACATGGCTGATAAAATCGCGGTCCTGTTAGGAGGAACCTCCGCAGAGCGTGAAGTTTCGCTGAATTCCGGTGCGGCCGTACTGGCAGGGTTACGCGAAGGTGGTGTCGATGCCCATCCGGTTGACCCTAAAGATATTGATGTCACTCTTCTGAAATCTATGGGTTTTCAGAAGGTGTTTATTGCGCTGCACGGTCGTGGCGGGGAAGATGGCACGTTGCAGGGCATGCTGGAGCAAATTGGCCTGCCATATACCGGCAGCGGCGTCATGGCGTCCGCAATTTCGATGGACAAACTGCGCAGCAAGCTGCTGTGGCAGGGCGCAGGTTTACCCGTCGCGCCCTGGGTTGCATTGACCCGCTCTGAGTTCGAAAAAGGTCTTAGCGATGAAGCGGTTACAAAAATCTCTGCGTTAGGTTTGCCGCTGATTGTGAAGCCAAGCCGTGAAGGCTCCAGCGTAGGGATGTCAAAAGTTGAAGAAGAAAATGCTTTGCAGGGTGCATTAGCATTGGCTTTTCAGCATGATGAAGAAGTACTGATCGAAAAATGGCTCAGTGGCCCGGAATTTACAGTTGCGATACTTGGTGAAGAAATTTTACCGTCAATACGTATCCAACCCGCGGGAACCTTCTATGATTATGAGGCGAAGTATCTCTCTGATGAGACACAATATTTCTGCCCTGCAGGTCTGGAAGCTGAACAAGAGGCCCGTTTGCAGGAATTAGTCCTGAAAGCATGGACCGCATTGGGCTGTAAAGGTTGGGGGCGCATTGACGTCATGCTGGACAGCGATGGCCAGTTTTATCTGCTGGAAGCGAATACCTCTCCGGGTATGACCAGCCACAGCCTGGTGCCGATGGCGGCACGTCAGGCTGGCCTGAGCTTCTCGCAGTTGGTGGTAAGAATTCTGGAGTTGGCGGACTGATATGTCGCAGGCTGCGCTGAACACGCGAAACGGTGATGAAGAAGAAGTAAACTCCTCACGCCGCAATAATGGAACGCGTCTTGCAGGAATACTGTTCCTGCTGACAGTGCTGTGCACCGTGTTTGTCAGCGGCTGGGTAGTGTTGGGGTGGATGGAAGATGCGCAGCGGTTGCCATTGTCAAAGCTGGTGTTAACCGGCGAACGGCATTACACGCGCAATGACGATATTCGTCAGTCCATTCTGGCTCTGGGCGCTCCGGGAACCTTTATGACTCAGGATGTGAACATCATTCAGAGTCAAATTGAACGTCTCCCTTGGATTAAACAGGCGAGCGTCAGAAAGCAATGGCCCGATGAATTGAAGATTCATCTGGTTGAATATGTGCCCATTGCGCGTTGGAATGACCAGCATATGGTGGATGCCGAAGGCAATACGTTCAGCGTCCCAAACGGTCGGGCCAATAAGCAGGTATTACCTATGTTGTACGGACCGGAAGGCAGCGCAAGTGAAGTGTTGCAAGGGTTCCGTGATATGGGGCAGGTGCTGGCTAAGGATAGATTCACCCTGAAGGAAGCGGCGATGACCGCTCGTCGTTCCTGGCAGTTGACGCTGAATAACGATATTAAGCTCAATCTGGGCAGGGGCGATACGATAAAACGTTTGGCTCGCTTTGTGGAACTCTACCCGGTTTTACAGCAGCAGGCGCAAACCGATGGCAAACGGATTAGCTACGTTGATTTGCGTTATGACTCAGGAGCGGCAGTAGGCTGGGTTCCCTTGCCTCCTGAGGAATCTAATCAGCAACAGAATCAGGCACAGGCAGAACAACAATGATCAAGGCGACGGACAGAAAACTGGTAGTTGGACTGGAGATTGGCACCGCGAAGGTAGCCGCTTTAGTAGGGGAAGTTCTGCCCGACGGTATGGTCAATATCATTGGCGTGGGCAGTTGCCCATCGCGAGGTATGGATAAAGGCGGGGTGAATGACCTTGAGTCAGTGGTGAAGTGCGTACAGCGCGCCATTGACCAGGCTGAACTGATGGCAGATTGCCAGATTTCCTCGGTGTATCTGGCACTTTCCGGTAAACATATTAGCTGTCAAAATGAAATTGGTATGGTGCCCATTTCCGAAGAGGAAGTGACGCAGGAAGATGTGGAAAACGTGGTACATACGGCAAAATCCGTACGCGTTCGCGACGAACATCGTGTTCTGCACGTTATTCCGCAGGAATACGCCATTGACTACCAGGAAGGCATTAAAAATCCGGTAGGTCTTTCCGGCGTACGTATGCAGGCAAAAGTCCACCTTATTACCTGCCACAACGACATGGCGAAGAACATTGTCAAAGCTGTTGAACGTTGTGGTCTGAAAGTTGACCAACTGATTTTTGCCGGGTTGGCAGCCAGTTATTCCGTGTTGACGGAAGATGAACGTGAGCTGGGTGTCTGCGTGGTGGATATTGGTGGTGGTACAATGGACATCGCCGTTTATACTGGCGGGGCGTTGCGCCACACTAAAGTTATCCCTTATGCAGGGAATGTAGTGACCAGTGATATCGCGTATGCCTTTGGTACGCCGCCGAGCGATGCTGAAGCCATTAAAGTGCGCCATGGCTGTGCGCTGGGGTCCATCGTGGGTAAAGACGAAAGCGTTGAAGTGCCAAGCGTAGGTGGTCGTCCACCGCGCAGCCTGCAACGTCAGACCCTGGCAGAAGTCATTGAGCCGCGTTATACCGAGCTGCTCAACCTGGTCAACGAAGAAATTTTGCAATTACAAGAACAGCTTCGCCAGCAGGGTGTGAAACATCATCTGGCGGCGGGGATTGTGTTAACCGGTGGTGCTGCGCAAATTGAAGGTCTTGCGGCCTGCGCACAGCGCGTGTTCCATACGCAAGTACGTATTGGCGCGCCGCTGAATATCACTGGTCTGACGGATTATGCTCAGGAGCCGTATTATTCAACGGCAGTGGGGCTGCTTCACTACGGAAAAGAATCCCATTTGAGTGGTGAGGCTGAAGTAGAAAAACGCGTAACGGCATCAGTTGGCTCGTGGATCAAACGACTCAATAGCTGGCTGCGAAAAGAGTTTTAATTTTTAAAGAGACCAACGCACATTAACGGTCTCAGGCGACAGGCACAACGGAGAGAGAAACTATGTTTGAACCTATGGAACTTACCAATGACGCGGTGATTAAAGTCATCGGCGTCGGCGGCGGTGGCGGTAATGCCGTTGAACACATGGTGCGCGAGCGCATCGAAGGTGTTGAATTCTTCGCAGTGAATACCGACGCTCAGGCGTTGCGTAAAACGGCGGTTGGACAGACCATTCAGATTGGTAGCGGCATCACCAAAGGTCTGGGCGCGGGTGCGAACCCGGAAGTCGGCCGTAATGCGGCAGACGAAGATCGTGAAGCTCTGCGTGCAGCGCTTGACGGGGCAGACATGGTGTTTATCGCAGCAGGCATGGGCGGCGGTACCGGTACCGGTGCAGCGCCAGTGGTTGCTGAAGTAGCAAAAGATTTAGGTATTCTGACCGTTGCTGTCGTGACTAAGCCTTTCAACTTTGAAGGCAAGAAGCGTATGGCATTCGCGGAGCAGGGTATCACCGAGCTGTCCAAACATGTGGACTCTCTAATTACTATTCCGAATGACAAACTGCTGAAAGTACTGGGCCGCGGTATCTCCCTGCTGGATGCGTTTGGCGCAGCGAACGACGTACTGAAAGGTGCAGTTCAGGGTATCGCTGAACTGATTACTCGTCCGGGCCTGATGAACGTCGACTTTGCAGACGTACGCACCGTGATGTCCGAAATGGGCTACGCGATGATGGGTTCTGGCGTGGCGAGCGGTGAAGACCGTGCAGAAGAAGCGGCTGAAATGGCTATCTCTTCTCCGCTGCTGGAAGACATCGATCTGTCCGGCGCACGCGGCGTGCTGGTCAACATTACTGCGGGCTTCGACCTGCGTCTGGATGAGTTCGAAACCGTGGGTAACACCATCCGTGCCTTTGCATCGGATAACGCGACCGTGGTAATCGGTACCTCTCTGGACCCGGATATGAACGACGAACTGCGTGTGACCGTTGTTGCGACTGGAATTGGTATGGACAAGCGTCCTGAAATCACTCTGGTAACCAACAAGCAGGTACAGCAGCCGGTAATGGATCGTTACCAGCAACATGGCATGGCGCCGTTGACGCAAGAACAGAAGCCGGTAGCGAAAGTGGTTAACGACAATACGCCGCAAACCACTAAAGAGCCGGATTATCTGGATATCCCTGCATTCCTGCGTAAGCAAGCTGATTAAGAATTAGCTGGAATTTGGGAATCTGCGCTCTTTGTGCTAAACTGGCCCGCCGAATGTATAGTACACTTCGGTTGGATAGTTAATTTGGCGAGATTATACGATGATCAAACAAAGGACACTTAAACGTATCGTTCAGGCGACTGGCGTCGGTTTACATACCGGCAAAAAAGTCACGCTGACGCTACGCCCTGCGCCGGCCAACACCGGGGTCATCTATCGTCGCACCGACTTGAATCCTCCGGTAGATTTCCCGGCCGATGCCAAATCTGTGCGTGATACCATGCTCTGTACGTGTCTGGTCAATGAGCATGATGTGCGGATTTCAACCGTAGAGCACCTGAATGCTGCTCTGGCGGGCTTAGGTATCGATAACATTGTTATTGAAGTTAATGCCCCGGAAATCCCGATCATGGATGGTAGTGCTGCTCCGTTCGTATACCTGCTGCTCGATGCGGGTATTGAAGAACTGAACAGCGCGAAGAAATTTGTTCGCATCAAAGAGACCGTTCGTGTCGAAGATGGCGATAAGTGGGCTGAATTCAAACCGTTTAATGGTTTCTCGTTGGATTTTACCATCGACTTTAACCATCCGGCGATTGATGCCAGCACGCAGCGCTACGCGATGAACTTCTCTGCAGATGCGTTCATGCGCCAGATCAGCCGTGCGCGTACTTTCGGCTTCATGCGTGATATCGAATATCTGCAGTCCCGTGGCCTGGCCTTGGGCGGCAGCTTCGATTGTGCCATCGTTGTTGACGATTATCGCGTATTGAACGAAGACGGTCTGCGTTTTGAAGACGAATTCGTTCGTCACAAAATGCTCGACGCGATTGGTGACTTGTTCATGTGTGGTCACAACATTATTGGTGCATTCACCGCGTATAAATCCGGTCATGCATTGAATAACAAACTGTTGCAGGCGGTCCTGGCAAAACAGGAAGCCTGGGAATATGTGACCTTCCAGGACGATGCAGAACTGCCTCTGGCGTTCAAAGCACCTTCGACCGTACTGGCATAACGACATACGCTGTCGTATAAATTCGACTGGTAAATCTGGCACTCTCTCCGGCCAGGTTAGCCAGTCGTTTTTTTATGTACTCATTAACGCAGCCTTTTCCAACGCAAATATTTCCCTGCCACTAGGTTAAAATAGTGTGCGATCGCTGCTTTCTTGAGCATATTTACCCATGGCCGGTTGTCATTACTGCTGTGGAGCGTACGCTTTAATGATAAGATTCGTGCGCAAAAAAAATGTTTTGCATTCGTAACCCCAAACGCAGGGTATATCAGGTGGCAAAAACGTGAGTGGAATACTGACGCGTTGGCGACAGTTAGGCAGACGGTACTTCTGGCCGCATCTCCTGTTGGGGATGGTCGCGGCGAGTTTTGGCCTGCCCGCGCTCGGTAATGCTGCTGAACCCAATCCCCCCGCGAAGGCGACTGCCAGCAATCACGATCAATCCGCTAAAGTTAACTTTAGCCAGCTTGCTTTGCTGGAAGCGACTAATCGCCGCCCAAATTTTACCGTCGATTACTGGCATCAACATGCCATTCGTACGGTTATCCGCCATCTTTCTTTTGCCATGGCGCCTCAGGCGTTGCCTGTTGCCGAAGAGCCGTTGCCAATCCAGGCGCACCATCTTGCGTTACTGAATACGCTCAGCGCGATGCTGACGCAAGAAGGCACTCCGCCCGCGACAGTAAGTCGCGTGACATACGCCCACTTTACTTCTCAGGCCGCGTTTAGCGTTCCGGTCTGGATCAGCCAGCTGCAGGGTATCCGCGCTGGTCCTCAACGCCTCAGCTAAAAAAGAACCTTCCAACTTATAATTTTTGACTCCGCATCGCGGGGCGTTTGAGATTTTATTATGCTAATCAAATTATTAACCAAAGTATTCGGTAGCCGTAATGAGCGTACGCTGCGTCGTATGCGTAAAGTGGTCAATGTCATCAACGCAATGGAACCGGAGATGGAAAAACTCTCCGATGATGAACTGAAAGCGAAGACCGCTGAATTCCGCGCCCGTCTGGAAAAAGGTGCCAGCGTTGAGAGCCTGATCCCGGAAGCGTTCGCAGTGGTGCGTGAAGCGAGTAAACGCGTGTTCGGTATGCGCCACTTCGATGTTCAGCTGTTGGGTGGTATGGTGCTTAACGATCGCTGCATCGCGGAAATGCGTACTGGTGAAGGTAAAACCCTGACCGCGACGCTGCCAGCCTACCTGAACGCATTAAGCGGGAAGGGCGTGCACGTGGTTACCGTGAACGACTACCTGGCTCAGCGTGATGCCGAAAATAACCGCCCGCTGTTTGAATTCCTCGGCATGACCGTTGGTATCAACATGTCTGGCCTGCCAGCGCCAGCCAAGCGTGAAGCCTACAACGCCGATATTACTTACGGTACCAACAATGAATACGGCTTTGACTACCTGCGCGACAACATGGCGTTTAGTCCGGAAGAGCGTGTTCAACGTAAACTGCACTATGCGCTGGTCGATGAAGTTGACTCCATCCTGATCGATGAAGCGCGTACGCCGCTGATCATTTCCGGCCCGGCTGAAGACAGCTCGGAAATGTATAAAAAAGTGAACAAAATCATCCCACACCTGATCCGTCAGGAGAAGGAAGATTCCGACACGTTCCAGGGGGAAGGCCACTTCTCTGTTGATGAGAAAGCGCGCCAGGTTAACCTGACCGAACGTGGTCTGGTACTGATTGAAGAGTTGTTGGTTAACGAAGGCATTATGGATGAGGGCGAGTCTCTGTACTCTCCAGGCAACATTATGCTGATGCACCACGTGACTGCCGCACTGCGTGCGCACGTGCTGTTTACCCGCGATGTTGACTACATCGTGAAAGACGGCGAAGTTATCATCGTTGATGAACACACCGGCCGTACCATGCAGGGGCGTCGCTGGTCTGATGGTCTGCACCAGGCTGTTGAAGCTAAAGAAGGCGTAGAGATCCAGAACGAGAACCAGACGCTGGCATCTATTACCTTCCAGAACTACTTCCGTTTGTACGAAAAACTGGCCGGTATGACCGGTACAGCAGATACCGAAGCCTTTGAATTTAGCTCCATCTACAAGCTGGATACCGTAGTTGTACCAACTAACCGTCCGATGATCCGTAAGGATTTACCGGATCTGGTGTACATGACCGAAGCGGAAAAAATTCAGGCGATCATTGAAGATATTAAAGAGCGTACTGCAAATGGCCAGCCGGTGCTGGTGGGTACTATCTCCATTGAAAAATCTGAAGTAGTCTCTAACGAGCTGACCAAGGCAGGCATCAAACATAACGTTCTGAACGCCAAGTTCCATGCCAGCGAAGCGGATATCGTCGCACAGGCGGGTTACCCGTCTGCCGTGACAATCGCTACTAACATGGCGGGTCGTGGTACCGATATCGTGCTGGGCGGTAGCTGGCAGGCAGAAGTTGCCGAGCTGGAAAACCCAACTCCGGAACAAATCGCGCAGATCAAAGCCGAGTGGCAGGTTCGCCACGACGCGGTGTTAGCTGCTGGTGGTTTGCATATTATCGGTACTGAGCGTCACGAATCTCGTCGTATCGATAACCAGCTGCGTGGTCGTTCGGGTCGTCAGGGGGATGCGGGTTCTTCTCGTTTCTATTTGTCGATGGAAGATGCGCTGATGCGTATTTTTGCCTCTGACCGCGTGTCCGGCATGATGCGTAAACTGGGTATGAAGCCTGGTGAAGCCATTGAACACCCATGGGTGACCAAAGCAATTGCTAACGCGCAGCGTAAAGTGGAAAGCCGCAACTTCGATATTCGTAAGCAGTTGCTGGAATATGATGATGTTGCCAACGACCAGCGTCGTGCTATCTACACCCAGCGTAACGAACTGCTGGACGTAACTGACGTTAGCGAAACCATTAACAGCATTCGCGAAGACGTCTTCAAAGCGACGATTGATGCCTATATTCCGCCGCAGTCTCTGGAAGAAATGTGGGATATTCCGGGTCTGCAGGAGCGCCTGAAAAACGACTTCGAGCTGGATATGCCGATTTCAGAGTGGCTGGATAAAGAACCTGAGCTGCACGAAGAAACGCTGCGCGAACGTATTCTGGCAAACGCAGTAGAAGTTTATCAGCGCAAAGAAGAAGTTGTGGGCGCGGAGATGATGCGTCACTTCGAAAAAGGCGTGATGCTGCAAACGCTCGACTCTTTATGGAAAGAGCACCTGGCGGCGATGGATTACCTGCGTCAGGGTATTCACCTGCGTGGTTACGCGCAAAAAGATCCGAAGCAGGAATACAAGCGTGAATCCTTCTCTATGTTTGCATCAATGCTGGAATCACTGAAGTACGAAGTGATCAGCACTCTGAGCAAAGTTCAGGTGCGTATGCCTGAAGAAGTGGAAGCGATGGAGCAGCAGCGTCGCGAAGAAGCTGAGCGTTTAGCGCAGATGCAGCAGTTGAGCCATAAAGGTGATGATTCTGCTGCGGCAGAAGAGCTGGCGGCACAAACCGGCGATCGTAAAGTGGGTCGTAACGATCCGTGTCCTTGCGGTTCCGGCAAGAAATACAAACAGTGTCATGGCCGTCTGAGCTAAGAAAATAACTTATTGAAAAGGCGCAGACTTCTGCGCCTTTTTTATGGACGATGAAAATGAAAATATTGCAGATCGCCGTCGGGATTATTCGTAATCAGCACAATGAAATTTTTATCACCCAGCGTGCGGCTGATGCCCACATGGCCAATAAGCTGGAGTTCCCCGGCGGGAAAATTGAAGCGGGCGAAACGCCGGAGCAGGCGCTGATTCGCGAGCTACAGGAAGAAGTAGGTATTACGCCGACTGAAAGCTCGTTGTTCGAAAAGTTGGAGTATCAGTTTCCGGACAGGCATATCACTCTGTGGTTCTGGCTGGTTGAAAGCTGGGAAGGCGAGCCGTGGGGAAAAGAGGGGCAACCGGCGCAGTGGATTGCGCAATATGCTCTGAATGCGGAAGATTTCCCGCCGGCGAATGCACCGGTCATTGAAAAGCTGATTACTGGATAATGGTGTTCGTAGGCCGGATAAGGCACCCCCGCCATCCGGCAAATTATGGCGGGGGTGCTACGCTTGCCCGCCCTACGTATTAGCAGAATTACTTCTGCTCCTCACTCCAGTCGTCGCTTTCCGACAGATCGCCTGAGCTTGGGATGCGTTTCTCTTCTGCAGCCCACTCTCCCAGATCGATTAACTGGCAGCGCTTGCTGCAGAATGGGCGAAACGGACTGACTTCAGCCCATACTACAGGCTTGCCACAGGTTGGGCAGTTGACGATGGTTTGTTCAGACATGTTGACTCCTTAACAGCACGCCAGTTCAAAATCGAGGCGCTCAGGCACCTGACCATTCTCGCTATCCAGCGGCATAAAGCGGATGGCAAAACGGCTCTTATGACCAGAAATTTGCGGATAAAGCTGCGAATCAAGCGGCAGCTGCAAGCGCAGCAGATCTGCATCTTCGCCGTTGTCCTGATAAAAACCATTCAGGCTGGTTTGCTTACGAAACGGCGCTGAGTTGCGAATTAAATCCAGCACCAGCGACAGCGCTTGATTGAGCGGATTCAGGCTGGCAAGCCAGGTTTCAACCTGCGCGTCACGATACGATTGCGCCAGGTGTAACCAGATATGCAGAGTCGGCAGATCGAAACTGCAGCACCCGCCAGGAATACTTAAACGCTGACGTACGAGACCAATCAGACGATCTTCGCGCAGCGTCTGTCCAATACGCGGGGCAGAAATCAGAATGCTGCCTGCACTTTTTAACTGCTGGCGCAAAGAGTCGATTCTGCTTTGATCGACGCCGGGAACTTCGACCCAGGCCTGGAGTTTTCGCTGCTGTCGCTCCAGTTCTTTGAGGAGTTCGGTACGGACTTCGCCGCGTTCAAATACATCCAGTAAATCTCCGATATTGCGGAAAAAATGCAGAGCGCCGGCATGGTCAGCAATGGGCAAATTAACGGAGAGCTGTTGGATTAAAAACTCAATGCGCAGCCATGTACGCATCTTCTCATTGAGAGGGTGTTCAAAAAGGACCTGGGTGTGCATTACGGTTTTTCCTGTGAGACAAACTGCGACGCGCATTGCAAATAGAGCGCGTGCAGGCGGGCGACATCCGAGGCGATGGCTTCCGGTGCGCCATTATTATCAATAACATCGTCTGCCACGGCCAGCCGCGCTTCACGCGTTGCCTGGGCAGCAAGAATTTGTTCAACATGCTCACGTGTGACGTCATCACGCTGCATGGTGCGTCTGAGCTGGGTTTCGGGCGTGACATCCACCACGAGTACGCGGTCGGCTTTTTTATACAGCGAATTTTCCACCAGCAAAGGGACAACCCATAACAGGTAAGGTGAGGTCGCTTGCTGAAACTGGCGCTGCGTTTCCTGCTGAATAAGCGGATGGAGCAGGGCATTCAGCCAGCTTTTCTCCTCTGGGGCGGAAAAAATGCGTTCGCGTAAATTGCGCCGCTGCAACGATCCGTCTGCGGCGATAACCTCGGAACCAAAATGTTCTTCGATCGCCTTAAGAGCAAGTGTGCCGGGTTCAACCACCTGGCGCGCAATAATATCTGCATCAATGATGTTTATTCCGAGGTCAGCGAACGCATTTGCAACGGTGCTTTTACCACTGCCAATGCCGCCGGTTAAGGCTACCGTATACCTCATAGATGCCGATCCTGGAGTTTAAGTTTGATTATCAAACAGTTAAAAGTTAAGCGTGCGAAGGCGAGGCTGTTGCAGGATTAACCTACTATTCGCCAGGTAAATTTATGGGATTGTAGCGTAAAAAAAGAGAATTTCGCAGTCTTGCGCGGCATTGATTAGTGCGTATGATAGCGTCACTGGAGTTGTGAGTTTCGATTTTTCGCCATTAACCCCAGGAATCCGCACATGCGTATCGAAGAAGATCTGAAGTTAGGTTTCAAAGACGTTCTTATCCGCCCTAAGCGTTCTACTCTTAAAAGCCGTTCCGATGTTGAGCTGGAACGTCAATTTACCTTTAAGCATTCAGGTCAGACCTGGTCCGGCGTACCTATTATTGCCGCGAACATGGACACTGTCGGGACGTTTGCCATGGCAACGGCGCTGGCATCCTTCGACATCCTGACCGCTGTGCACAAACACTATTCTGTTGAAGACTGGGCCGCCTTCATCGCAGAGAGCTCTGCCGATGTACTCAAACACGTAATGGTTTCAACTGGCACGTCTGACGCAGACTTCGAAAAAACCAAACAGATTTTGGCGCTCAACCCAGCGCTGAATTTTATCTGCATTGATGTGGCAAATGGCTACTCAGAGCATTTTGTTCAGTTTGTGTCGAAAGCGCGTGAAGCATGGCCGACAAAAACGATTTGTGCGGGCAATGTGGTCACCGGTGAAATGTGTGAAGAGCTGGTGCTCTCCGGTGCTGATATTGTCAAAGTAGGTATTGGCCCAGGTTCTGTATGCACCACGCGTGTAAAAACCGGCGTTGGCTATCCACAGCTTTCTGCGGTTATTGAATGTGCCGATGCAGCCCACGGTCTGGGCGGCATGATTGTCAGCGACGGCGGCTGCACAATGCCGGGTGACGTTGCAAAAGCGTTTGGCGGCGGCGCAGACTTCGTTATGCTCGGCGGTATGTTGGCCGGTCACGAAGAAAGCGGCGGCAAAATTGTTGAAGAAAACGGTGAGAAATTCATGCTGTTCTACGGTATGAGCTCAGAATCTGCCATGACGCGTCACGTTGGTGGTGTTGCACAGTACCGCGCTGCAGAAGGTAAAACCGTCAAGCTGCCACTGCGCGGCCCGGTTGATAATACCGCTCGCGATATTCTCGGCGGTTTGCGTTCTGCTTGCACCTATGTAGGCGCATCCCGTCTGAAAGAGCTGACCAAACGTACAACGTTTATTCGTGTACAGGAACAAGAGAACCGCGTATTCAATAGCCTGTAAAACAGGTCGTTCTGTGAAATGCCGGATGGCGTTACGTCGCCATCCGGCATTTGAATTTATCCCACTCCGCTCATCGCATCTCCCAAATGGAAAATCGGTAAATACATCGCGACAACCAGCGTACCGATGATAAGCCCCGTGATGACCAGCAACGCAGGCTCAAGTAATGCAGCCAAATTCTCAGCTTGAGCCAGGGTTTTCTCACCATGGTGATGCGCGAGATTGCGCAGCATTGCATCCAGCGAGCCGGAAGCTTCACCAGTTCGGACCAGCTGTATGCACAATGGGCTAAATTCACCGCTATTTTTAAGCGCTAACCAGACCGGCTTTCCGGCGCTAATGTCGTGCTGAACCAGCGCTAAACGCTGCGACCAGAAAGGGTTAGCCAGCGTTTCGGTAACGCTCTCAAGACCCTGCAAAAAGGGAATGCCCGCATTTTGCGTTAACGCCAGAACGGTGAAGATCTGCGTGAGCTTTTGCCCTCTCACCATCGGCCCTATGACCGGGAGGCTGAGCAGCAATTTCTGGCGCAGAACGAGCCAGTACGGTTTCTGATTTATCAAATGATGTGCCGCAACCGCTACCAGGCCAAGTGCTACCGCCAGCCATCCCCATTGGCTGCTATAGTGTGCGATGGTAATAATCCACTGAGTGAGGGCCGGTAGCGGGGTGTTGAATGTCTGGTAGATGGCGGCAAACTCAGGGAGTACAAACTGCAACATCGCAAATACGACCAACACCGCCATTGTGATGATGATAAGCGGATAACGCAGGGATTTTTTAACTTTATCAGCAAGTTGCTGTTGTTTCTTTTGCTGGTAGGCGAGTTCAAAACAGCAGTCGTCCAGCTTACCCGTAAGCTCTCCGGTGCGGATCATTGCCTGGTAAAGGGGCGGAAAAACGTGTTGCCATTGTGATAGCGAGGTGGAGAGGGTAATGCCCTGTTCCATATCGTAAGCCAGCGTACGCAGTAGCGCCTGCCATTGACTGCTGGGATGCTGTTCAGCAAGCAGAGCTAGCCCTGCTGAGAGCGTTAACCCTGCTTTTAGCAATGTCGCCAACTGGTGTATGGTTTCGGCACTTCTTGTACGGCTCCAGTGCGAGGTTTTGACACGCATACGCTTAATGCGTAGCGGCGTAATCTGTTGTTTCTCAAGAGCCAGAATTAATGACGGTCGGGTATCGGCCCATAGTGTACCTTCCAGCGATTTACCTTTGTTGTTAATGCCTTGCCAGCGCCAAAGCTGTTTAGCGGACATGAGGCATGCCCAGTACACGAATCAGCTCTTCAAATGTCGTTAATCCTTGCTCGACGGCCTGACAGCCATTCTCGAAAAGCGTTCTCCCTGATAGCTGAGCATCAGGTTCCACTCCGTCTACGGGGGCGTCACTGGCAATACTCTGACGTAATGCCGGAGTAACAGGGAGTACTTCAAACAATGCCGTACGGCCATAAAATCCGTGATAACAATGTTTGCAGCCAGGGGCCTGCCAATTCGGTAGTGGTGTAGGCCAGACAGCTTTCGGGAGTGTGATAGGCGTACTCTGACGTTGTCGGCAATGGGGGCACAACTTTCTGACCAATCGCTGTGCAATGACGAGCGTCAGCGCGGAGGCGATCATCCAGCGTGCGACCCCCATTTGTTGCAGACGCACCAGCGTTTCACTGGTGGAATTGGTATGCAGCGTAGAAAGAACCAGATGACCGGTTTGTGCGGCTTTAAGGGCTATTTCTGCTGTTTCTCCATCGCGGATTTCACCCACCATGATAATGTCGGGATCCTGACGCAACAGAGCACGTAAGACTCCCTGAAAAGTCAAACCGGCGCGTGGGTGAATTTGCGTCTGGTTGATGCCTGCGATCGGGATCTCTACCGGATCTTCCACGCTACAGAGATTAACATCTGGCGTGTTTCGGGTTTGCAGCGCACTGTACAGTGTGACCGTTTTACCGCTTCCGGTAGGCCCGGTAACCAGAATCAGCCCCTGAGGCTGCTGCAAGGCTTGCGAAAATGCGGCCAGCTGCGCGTCTTGCATTCCCAGTGCGGCGATCTCCAGTGACTGCTCGACCTGATGAAGTAGCCGCAACACGACTTTTTCGCCGTAGCGACAGGGCAGGGTGGCGATGCGAAACGAGATAGGTTCTCCTGAAATCTCAACGGTAAATTGTCCGTCTTGTGGAAGCCGATGTTCGGCAATATCCAGACTGCCTAATACTTTTAACCTCGCGGTGATGGCAATGCCCATCTCGGTCGTGACTTCCGGTAAAGCGTGGAGTACTCCATCCACACGTAATCTGATCCGATAGTGATTTTCCGCTGGCTCAAAATGAATATCAGAAGCCCGTTTCTCCAGAGCGGAATGAAACGTCTGATTCAGCAAGTCTGCTGCGCTGGCGCTACTTTTCGTGACTACTGCCGGGAGCATTTTCTGCGGTGTATGCGTGTGGCCTTCCATTTGCTGACGTGTCCAGCAGACAATGTCGATGCGCCGGGTGGTGGCAAAATGCAGTGCATCCAGCAGTTCGTGTGATGGGGCGTCTACGACGGCGATATGCACCACTTCATTGTCTGCATCCAGTAATATTCCCTGATAACGTTGGCATAGCGCTGTAAGCTGGGTGGTATTCATCTCTGTTCCTTAGTGGGTATCGAAGCGGAAAACATCTTCACAGGCCTGCTGCAATGCGCTGTCGTTCTGGATGATGCAGTTACGGTTCCAACCGGTAATGCCGTTGGCATTGTCCCAAGCCGGCGTCATGGTGATGCTTAACCCGTTCAGGCTTTCCTGCCCACTAAGGCTGACAACGCCTTTTTCAATGCTCATGGCTGAGACGTAACGGGTAGTTGTTGGCGTGGGAATACCATTCGTTCCGGCATCGCAGGTATCTGTTCCTCCATGCTCCAGTGCACAGAGCTCAACCGCTGTGCGATAGGGGACAAAGGTTTGCAGCATGTCTGTCAGCGCGGCCTTGCGCAGATAGTTTTGATATGCCGGAATACCGATGGCGCTAAGAATGGCAATAATGCCAATCACCACCATGAGTTCGATAAGCGTAAAGCCTCGTTGCTTGTTCATTGTTCACTCCTTGAGTTTGCTGGCGCTACTTTGGCAAACCGACGGGAGGACGGCGAGAGACAAAAAACAGAATGGGAAGGCGGATTCCGAGGACTTTTACGAAATTACAGAATCAGACAATGTATTTGCTAAGAGGCTCGAAGAAACTGCCGGATGGTGGCGTAGATGCCGTATCCGGCTTACAGAATAAACCTGTGTAGGATGCCCGATAAGCGAAGCACCATCGGGCAATACAATCAGCAATTAGCGAAAACGCATGGAGAGATCGAGTGCGCGAACATGTTTGGTCAGCGCGCCAACAGAGATGAAATCCACGCCGGTTTCGGCAAATTCGCGCAGCGTTTCATGGGTGACATTGCCCGAGACTTCCAGACGCGCCTGGCCGTTGGTGCGTTTTACCGCTTCGCGCATTTGGTCGGTTTCGAAGTTATCGAGCATGATGATGTCGGCTCCGGCTTTCAGCGCGTCGTCCAGCTCATCCAGGCTTTCTACTTCGACTTCAACCGGCACATCCGGGTGCAACCAGAATGCTTTTTCTACGGCCTGACGTACCGAGCCGGAAGCAATAATGTGGTTTTCTTTAATCAGGAAAGCGTCGGACAGCCCCAAACGATGATTCGCACCGCCGCCGCACAATACGGCGTATTTTAGCGCGGTACGCAGTCCTGGCAGGGTTTTACGCGTATCCAGCAGTTGGGTCTTGGTCCCCGCTAACAGGTCGACGTATTTACGCACCTCGCTTGCTACACCTGAAAGCGTCTGCACAAAATTAAGCGCGGTACGTTCACCGGTCAGTAACACGCGGGAAGGGCCGTCCAGTTCAAACAGTGGCTGATTAGCCTTAATGCTGTCGCCATCTTCGACATGCCAGGTGATGTTTACATCATCGCCAGCCAGTTGAATAAAGACCTCTTCCACCCAACGTTTCCCACAAAAAACGCCATCTTCGCGGGTAATTACGGTAGCGTGGGAGCGCATGTCTTCGGGTAAAAGCTGTGCGGTGATATCGTTATTGGCATCAACTTCTCCGCCTAAATCTTCACGCAGCGCCTGAGCGACAGCGGCAGGGATATCGAGATTTATGCGTTCCAACAGCGCGTCACGTCGGTAGTCAGGGTTATAGCGGCGAGGCGGCATGATAAAACTCCAAATTGCTAACGAATCATAAGGTGGAAACATGCTACCCTGAACCTGATATGAGCACCACCAATAAGGAGATTCTGCATGTTGTTAGACGAGGGCTGGCTGGCAGAGGCGCGACGCGTTCCCTCTCCGCATTACGATTGCCGCCCGGATGACGAAAACCCTTCTCTGCTGGTGGTGCATAATATCAGCCTGCCGCCCGGCGAGTTTGGCGGCCCGTGGATAGACGCGCTGTTTACCGGCACGATTGATCCCAACGCCCATCCTTATTTTGCCGGAATCGCCCATTTGCGCGTTTCGGCCCATTGTTTAATTCGCCGTGATGGTGAAATCGTGCAGTATGTCCCCTTTGATAAACGCGCCTGGCATGCCGGCGTCTCGAGCTATCAGGGCCGTGAACGCTGTAATGATTTCTCAATTGGTATTGAGCTGGAAGGGACGGATACGCTGGCCTATACCGACGCGCAGTACCAGCAACTGGCAGCCGTGACTAATGCCCTGATTACGCGTTATCCGGCTATTGCTAACAATATGACAGGACATTGCAATATTGCGCCCGAGCGTAAGACCGATCCCGGGCCCTCATTTGACTGGGCAAGGTTTCGCGCCCTGGTCACCCCCTCGTCGCACAAGGAGATGACATGACGCTGTTTACAACATTACTGGTGTTGATTGTTGAACGCCTGTTTAAGCTGGGTGAGCACTGGCAGCTTGATCACCGGGTTGAAGCTTTTTTCCGCCGGATTAAGCATTTCTCGATGATGCGTACGGTAGGCATGACTCTTATTGCGATGGGAGTGACGTTTCTGCTACTGCGCGCACTTCATGGGCTGCTGTTTAACGTTCCGTTGCTGGTGGCGTGGATCTTAATTGGCTTGCTGTGCATCGGCGCAGGCAAGGCACGCCTTCACTATCACGCTTACCTGAACGCGGCTGCTCGCGATGATGCTCACGCTCGTGAGGCGATGGCCAGCGAGCTGACGCTTATCCATGGTGTTCCGCCGGACTGTGACGAGCGTGAGTTCCTGCGTGAACTGCAGAACGCGCTGTTATGGAACAACTTTCGCTTTTACCTGGCGCCGTTATTCTGGCTGATTGTCGGTGGCCCGTGGGGACCTGTGACGCTGGTTGGTTATGCCTTTTTACGTGCCTGGCAGTCCTGGCTGGCGCGCTATCAGACACCGCACCAGCGTCTGCAATCGGGTATTGATGCGATCCTGCATGTGCTGGACTGGATCCCGGTGCGTCTGGCGGGCGTGGTCTATGCGCTGTTAGGACACGGCGAGAAGGCGTTGCCAGCCTGGTTTGCGTCGCTTGCTGATCTGCATACTTCGCAATATCAGGTGCTTACGCGTCTGGCGCAGTTCTCGCTGGCGCGCGAACCTCATACCGATAAAGTCGAAACGCCAAAAGCGGCTGTTTCGATGGCGAAGAAGACCTCGTTTGTGGTGGTGGTGATTATTGCGTTGCTGACCATTTATGGGGCATTAGTATAGCGTTGTGCCGGATGGCGCTAACGCTTATCCGGCCTACAATGGAAAAACGTGTAGGCCCGGTAAGCGTTAGCGCCACCGGGCAGTGCAACAGTTTAGTTCGTATCAGCAGGCGGGATGCCAAAATCTGGCATGCCGTTTTCGTCCCAACGCACGAGCTTCAGACGAGTGTGGCGGTTTGGGTCGTACAGCGGATCGCCCTCGATTTCGGTGTAATTTCTCGCGTGATACACCAGCACATCTTCACCTTCTGGCGTTTGCGTAAAGCTGTTGTGTCCTGGCCCAAACTGGCGGTTTTCATAGCTGGTGGTAAAGACCGGGCGCGGTGATTTGTGCCAGTTCTGCGGGTTGAGCGGATCTGCGTCTAAGTCAATCCACAATAATCCCATACAGTAGTTCTCATCAGTAGCGCTGGCGGAATAGCTGATAAACAACTTGTCGCCGTGAACCATGACGGCAGGACCTTCGTTGACCCAAAAACCCCGGCATTCCCAGTCATATTCAGGATGGCTTAGCATGACCGGCTCGCCTTTAATCGTCCATGGATTTTCCAGTTCTGCGAGATAGATATTGGAGTTTCAGGCGATATCGGGCGATTTCTGCGCCCATAGATACCACTGTTTTCCCTGATGGTTAAAGGTGGTGGCATCGAGCGCAAAGGTATCAAACTGCGTTTTAATCTGACCTTTCTCCGTCCACTTTCCGGTCAGCGGATCGGTGTCGGCACATTCGAGCGCAAACATGCGATGCTGGAACATCCCCAGCTTGTCGAGCGACTGTGTGTGGGTGGCGGCAAAATAGATGTACCACTTGCCTGCCAGATGATGGATTTCGGGCGCCCAGATGAGTTGGCTCATGGGGCCGCTTTCTGGCTTGCGCCAGATGATAACCGGGGCGGCGGTGCGCAACCCTTCCAGCGAGTCGGCCCGGCGTATCTCCAGCCGGTCATATTCAGGTACTGAAGCAATGAAATAGTAGTGGCTACCGTCACGTAAGATAAACGGATCGGCACGCTGTTCAATAAAGGGATTTGGCCACTGATTCATTAGGCTTTCCTTACGGTTTCAGTCGTTTTTATATCGTGGTATTCATTCAGTTCACGGTAGTTGGCGCGGCGCTTTTCTAAATCTGTCTGGATTTGCTGCATAAACTCGCGGTCAACTTTCAGCAGACGAACCACGCCTGCAGTAATCAGGTAGCCTGCGCCAGGTATGATGGTAAACAGCAGCATAATACCGTTAATGGCGGAGTCGCTTTGCGCTTTCGCCCCAGCGTCGTAGCCGTACCAGGAGAGCAGGAAGCCGACCATCGCTCCGGCAATCGCCAGACCCAGTTTCAGGAAGAACAGGTTACCGGAGAAGCTGATTCCGGTGATACGTTTACCGGTTTTCCACTCGCCATAGTCATCGACATCCGCCATCAGCGACCAGTGCAGCGGGGATGGGATCTGATGCAGGATGTTGAGCAGGAAGTAGAGCACCATAATCATCATGGTGGCTTTCGGATCGAAGAAGTAAAACGCGGCGGAGAAAATCGCCAGGATGATATTGGTCCAGAAGAACACTTTCAGTTTGCACCAGCGATCGGTTAACACCTTCGCCAACATGCTGCCGATCATCATGCCTACAACGCCAAGGCTGATAAACAACGTCGCAAATTGTGTACTCTGCTGCATAACCCAGGTCACGTAGTACATGGTGGCAGCCATGCGAATAAAACCCGGACAGACGTTGCACAGGGTTAACAGCAGAATTTTTACCCACTGATCGTTCTTCCACACATCTTTTAGATCGGCTTTTAAATCGTCATTGGTCGGGACGGCAGGACGGACACGCTCACGGACGGTTGCAAAGCAGAACAGGAACATACACATGCCGATGAAGGCCAGTACCGCCATCGCCATTTGATACCCTTTGGCTTTGTCTTCCCCGCCGAACCAGTCGGCCATGGGGAGCAGGGTGAGTGACAGCAGCAGAGTTGCAATGCCTACCAATACAAAGCGATATGACTGGCAGGCGACGCGTTCTTGCGGATCGTTGGTGATGACGCTGCCGAGAGAGCAATAGGGGATATTGATCGCCGTATAGGTGATAGAGAGCAGGAAGTAAGTGACAAAAGCATAGATAACTTTGCTGTTATATGTCCATTCTGGGGTGGTAAACATCAGTACGCTGAATAATGCATACGGGAAAGCCATCCACAATAGCCATGGACGAAATCGACCATATTTGCTGCGCGTACGGTCGGCCATTGCGCCCATAATGGGATCAGTAACGGCATCAATAACGCGTACTGAGAGCAGTAATACGCCGACCAGTGCAGGTGCAAGACCAAAAATGTCTGTGTAAAAATAGTTAACAAACAACATGATGGCGCCAAAGATGATGTTGCATCCGGCGTCGCCCATTCCATAGCCAATCTTTTCTTTCACCGTGAGCTTACTGGTTTCCATCAACTGCACTCCATGAATGAAATATGGAGAGAATTATTGTCTGGTACCGGTGTTTTTGCGTTGCAGGATAACGCCGCTGATATGGACTAAACAGTCGTGAGTGGGAAAGTGTGAGGCAGGTAACAACCCCCACCTGGCGCAGGTGGGGGAGGAAAAATTAATGTGCTTTAACCGTGCCGGCCGTTTTCTGTTTGAACAGGTAACCTATGCCAAGAATAGCAATCCATACCGGGATTAAGTACACCGAGATCGCCATGCCCGGCGTCATCAGCATAATCACCAGTACTGCAGCCATGAAAATCAGGCACACCCAGTTACCCAGCGGATAGAGCAGCGCCGGGAAGCGGGTGGTAACACCCTGCTGCTGTTTGGCTTTGCGGAACTTCATGTGCGCAAGGCTAATCATTGCCCAGTTGATCACCAGTGCGGAAACTACCAGCGCCATCAACAGGCCAAAGGCAGATTCTGGCGCCAGGTAGTTGATCAGCACGCACAGAGCCGTCACCAGTGCGGAAACCAGAATGGTGTTCACCGGCACGCCGCGTTTGTCGACGTTCATCAGCGCTTTCGGCGCATTGCCCTGCTGTGCCAGACCGAACAGCATACGGCTGTTGCAGTACACACAGCTGTTATAGACAGAAAGGGCAGCAGTCAGCACCACGATGTTCAGGGCATTAGCAACAAACGTGTCGCCCAGTTCGTGGAAAATAAGGACAAACGGGCTGGTATCAGCCGTAACGCGCGTCCACGGCATCAGGGAAAGCAGAACCGCCAGCGAACCCACATAGAAAATCAGGATACGGTAGATAACCTGGTTGGTTGCTTTGGGAATGCTTTGCTCCGGGTTATCCGCTTCTGCTGCGGTGATCCCAACCAGCTCCAGTCCACCGAAAGAGAACATGATAATCGCCATCATCATCACCAGACCGGTGAAACCATGCGGCAGGAAGCCCCCCTGGTTCCACAGGTTGCTGACGCTGGCCTGCGGCCCGCCGTTGCCGCTGAACAGCAGCCAGCCGCCGAAGATGATCATCGCGACGACAGCAATGACTTTAATAATGGCGAACCAGAACTCCATCTCACCAAACACTTTCACGTTGGTCAGGTTAATGGCGTTGATAATCACGAAGAAGGCTGCAGCAGAGGCCCAGGTTGGGATCTCCGGGTACCAGAACTGGATATATTTACCGACTGCAGTCAGCTCAGCCATGGCAACCAGCACGTACAGTACCCAGTAGTTCCAGCCAGAGGCGAAACCCGCGAAACTGCCCCAGTATTTATAAGCAAAGTGGCTAAAGGAGCCTGCTACCGGCTCTTCAACCACCATTTCACCTAACTGACGCATAATCAAAAAGGCGATAAAGCCGGCAATAGCGTAACCCAGAATAATCCCCGGTCCTGCAGACTGGATAACGGATGCGCTACCGAGGAATAACCCGGTACCAATCGCGCCACCCAGCGCGATTAGCTGTATATGGCGGTTCTTAAGACCGCGCTTGAGCTGATCGCCATGCTGTTGACTTTCCATCATGAAACCTCGTGTGTGGTTTTACTCTTCATATTTCGAGTACTTATTTTTTGAACTACGCAGCAATGCGTGTGTAAGTTTGCAATTCCGTTTGTTGTATTAATTTGTTTACAGATGCTTTTAATGAAATGTTGCCTTAATGCTTTTGTCTTGATCAGAATAATGATATGTGAGCGCGAATGCACCTGCTTTATGCGGGGGAGATGACGAGTTGAATAAAAAGAAACCATTTGTAAATGCGAGTTTATCTACCACAAAATTTCTATTTTGAATTTCTATTCATTAATAGTGATTTAAGTATCGGTAAATAAGCAGGTGAATCGGTTCAGATGAGATAATTTTTCGTTTCAATTCCGTTAAAACTACCTCGAGGTGGGTAAATTTAACATTTGTGCATAGTTACATGTTTGAAACGTTATTTCTGTAATGTTGTTAAAATATGCCTCCTTTACTGATTTCAATCAAAACCTGTATGGACAGAAGGTGAATACTTTGTTACTTTAGCGTCAAGAACATGAAATTGGTAAGACCAATTGACTCCGGGCAAATGGCTTAAGACAGGAAATCATGGCCTACAGCAAAATCCGCCAACCAAAACTCTCCGATGTGATTGAGCAGCAGCTGGAGTTTTTAATTCTTGAGGGGACACTTCGCCCCGGAGAAAAACTCCCACCGGAACGCGAGCTGGCAAAACAGTTCGACGTCTCCCGCCCCTCCTTACGCGAGGCGATCCAACGCCTTGAAGCGAAGGGGTTACTGCTTCGTCGTCAGGGCGGTGGCACTTTTGTTCAGAGCAGCCTGTGGCAGAGCTTTAGCGACCCACTGGTAGAGCTGCTCTCCGACCATCCTGAATCCCAGTTTGACCTGCTTGAGACGCGCCATGCGCTGGAAGGTATTGCAGCTTATTACGCTGCACTGCGCAGCACGGATGAAGACAAAACGCGTATCCGTGAACTCCACCATGCGATCGAGCTTGCTCAACAGTCCGGCGATCTTGACGGTGAATCTGATGCTGTACTCCAGTATCAAATTGCTGTCACCGAAGCGGCACATAATGTGGTGCTGCTCCATTTGCTAAGGTGTATGGAGCCGATGCTGGCCCAGAACGTTCGGCAAAACTTCGAATTGCTGTATGCGCGTCGTGAAATGCTGCCACTGGTTAGCAGTCACCGTACCCGTATTTTTGAAGCAATTATTGCCGGGAAGCCGGAAGAGGCGCGTGAAGCGTCCCACCGTCACTTGGCGTTTATCGAAGAGATTCTGCTGGACAGAAGCCGTGAGGAAAGCCGTCGTGAACGCGCCTTACGCCGTCTGGAGCAACGAAAGAATTAGTGATTTTTCTGGCAGAACGTTAACCAGAAGATGTTGTAAATCAAGCGCCATATAAAGTGCGCGGCAACTAAACGCAGAACCTGTCTTATTACGCTCTCTGGCGAGAACGTAATGGGACAGGTTCCAGATAACTCAACGTATTAGATAGATAAGGAATACCCCCATGTCAGAACGTTTCCCAAATGACGTGGATCCGATCGAAACTCGCGACTGGCTACAGGCGATCGAATCGGTCATCCGTGAAGAAGGTGTTGAGCGTGCTCAGTATCTGATCGACCAACTGCTTTCAGAAGCCCGCAAAGGCGGCGTGAAAGTAGCGGCAGGTGCAGGGGCCAGCAATTATGTAAACACTATTGCCGTTGAAGATGAACCGGAATACCCGGGCAATCTGGAGCTGGAACGTCGTATTCGTTCTGCTATCCGTTGGAACGCCATCATGACCGTACTGCGCGCGTCTAAAAAGGACCTCGAGCTGGGTGGCCACATGGCATCCTTCCAGTCCTCCGCAACGGTATATGATGTTTGCTTCAACCACTTCTTCCGTGCACGCAACGAGCAAGATGGCGGCGATCTGGTGTACTTCCAGGGCCACATCTCTCCGGGCATCTATGCACGCGCATTCCTGGAAGGTCGTCTGACTGAAGAGCAGATGAACAACTTCCGTCAGGAAGTTCATGGCAAAGGCCTGTCTTCCTACCCGCACCCGAAACTGATGCCAGAATTCTGGCAGTTCCCGACCGTATCTATGGGTCTGGGCCCAATCGGTGCTATCTACCAGGCTAAATTCCTGAAATATCTGGAACACCGTGGTCTGAAAGATACCTCTAAACAAACCGTTTACGCCTTCCTGGGCGACGGCGAGATGGATGAGCCAGAATCAAAAGGTGCGATCACCATCGCGACCCGTGAAAAACTGGACAACCTGGTCTTTGTGATCAACTGTAACCTGCAGCGTCTTGACGGCCCGGTAACCGGTAACGGCAAGATTGTTAACGAACTGGAAGGCATCTTCGCGGGCGCTGGCTGGAACGTTATCAAAGTCATGTGGGGCGGTCGTTGGGATGAGCTGCTGCGTAAAGACACCAGCGGTAAACTGATCCAGCTGATGAACGAAACCGTTGACGGCGACTACCAGACCTTCAAATCCAAAGATGGTGCATACGTACGTGAGCACTTCTTCGGTAAATACCCGGAAACCGCAGCACTGGTTGCTGACTGGACTGATGAGCAAATTTGGTCTCTGAACCGCGGTGGTCACGATCCGAAGAAAGTTTACGCTGCACTGAAAAAAGCGCAGGAAACCAAAGGCAGAGCAACTGTAATCCTGGCCCATACCATTAAAGGTTACGGCATGGGTGACACCGCTGAAGGTAAAAACATCGCTCACCAGGTTAAGAAAATGAACATGGACGGCGTGCGTTATATCCGCGACCGTTTCAACGTTCCTGTGACCGATGAGCAGGTTGAAAACCTGTCTTACATCACCTTCCCGGAAGGTTCTGAAGAGCACACTTATCTGCACGCTCAGCGTCAGAAACTGCATGGCTACCTGCCAGCTCGTCAGCCGAACTTCACTGAGAAGCTGGAACTGCCGGCTCTGGAAGACTTCGGTGCGCTGCTGGAAGAGCAGAACAAAGAAATCTCCACCACTATCGCTTTCGTTCGTGCCCTGAACGTGATGCTGAAGAACAAGTCGATCAAAGATCGTCTGGTTCCGATCATCGCTGACGAAGCACGTACTTTCGGTATGGAAGGTCTGTTCCGTCAGATCGGTATCTACAGCCCGAACGGTCAGCAGTACACCCCGCAGGACCGTGAGCAGGTTGCTTACTATAAAGAAGACGAGAAAGGCCAGATCCTGCAGGAAGGTATCAACGAACTGGGTGCTGGCGCATCCTGGCTGGCTGCTGCGACCTCTTACAGCACCAACGATCTGCCGATGATTCCGTTCTACATCTACTACTCCATGTTCGGGTTCCAGCGTATCGGTGACCTGTGCTGGCAGGCAGGCGACCAACAGGCTCGTGGCTTCCTGATTGGTGGTACTTCCGGTCGTACCACGCTGAACGGTGAAGGTCTGCAGCACGAAGATGGTCACAGCCATATTCAGTCTCTGACTATCCCGAACTGTATCTCTTACGATCCGTCTTACGCGTACGAAGTTGCGGTCATCATGCACGATGGTCTGGAGCGTATGTACGGTGAGAAACAAGAGAACGTTTACTACTACATCACCACGCTGAACGAAAACTACCACATGCCGGCAATGCCAGCAGGTGCCGAGGAAGGTATCCGTAAAGGTATCTACAAACTCGAAACCCTCGAAGGTAAGAAAGGTAAAGTTCAGCTGCTGGGCTCCGGTTCTATCCTGCGTCACGTCCGTGAAGCTGCACAGATCCTTGCGAACGACTACGGTGTAGGTTCTGACGTTTACAGCGTAACCTCCTTCACTGAACTGGCGCGTGATGGCCAGGATTGTGAGCGCTGGAACATGCTGCACCCGATGGAAACTCCGCGCGTTCCGTACATCGCTCAGGTGATGAACGACGCTCCGGCAGTAGCATCTACTGACTATATGAAACTGTTTGCCGAACAGGTTCGTACTTATGTACCGGCTGATGATTATCGCGTACTGGGTACTGACGGTTTCGGTCGCTCTGACAGCCGTGAAAACCTGCGTCACCACTTCGAAGTTGATGCTTCCTACGTGGTAGTAGCGGCCCTGGGCGAACTGGCTAAACGTGGCGAAATCGATAAGAAAGTGGTTGCAGACGCAATCACCAAATTCAACATCGATGCAGATAAAGTTAACCCGCGTCTGGCGTAAGAGGTAAAAGAATAATGGCTATCGAAATCAATGTACCGGACATCGGGGCTGATGAAGTTGAAATCACCGAGATCCTGGTCAAAGTGGGCGACAAAGTTGAAGCTGAACAGTCGCTGATCACCGTAGAAGGCGACAAAGCCTCTATGGAAGTTCCGTCTCCTCAGGCTGGTATCGTTAAAGAGATCAAAGTCTCTGTTGGCGATAAAACTGAGACCGGCAAACTGATCATGATTTTCGATTCCGCCGACGGTGCAGCAGCAGCTGCACCTGCTCCGGCAGAAGAGAAGAAAGAAGCGGCTCCGGCAGCAGCACCTGCTGCTGCGGCGGCGAAAGACGTACACGTACCGGACATCGGCGGCGACGAAGTTGAAGTTACCGAGATCATGGTTAAAGTGGGCGACACCGTTGCGGCTGAACAGTCTCTGATCACCGTTGAAGGTGACAAAGCGTCAATGGAAGTTCCGGCACCGTTCGCGGGTACCGTTAAAGAGATCAAAATCAACACCGGCGACAAAGTGTCTACCGGTTCCCTGATTATGGTCTTCGAAGTGGCGGGCGCAGCGCCTGCTGCAGCACCGGCTCAGGCTGCCGCTCCGGCAGCAGCGGCGGCTCCGGCTGCTTCCGGCTCGAAAGAAGTTAACGTACCGGATATCGGCGGTGACGAAGTCGAAGTCACTGAAGTGATGGTTAAAGTGGGCGATAAAATTGCCGCTGAGCAGTCACTGATCACCGTTGAAGGCGATAAAGCGTCAATGGAAGTTCCGGCACCGTTCGCGGGCACCGTGAAAGAAATCAAAATCAGCACCGGCGACAAAGTTAAAACCGGTTCTCTGATTATGGTCTTCGAAGTCGAAGGCGCAGCACCTGCAGCCGCTCCAGCACAAGCAGCTGCTCCGGCTCCGGCCGCAGCACCAGCGCCTGCGCAAGCCGCAGCTCCGGCCGCGAAAGCGGAAGGCAAATCTGAGTTTGCTGAAAACGACGCTTACGTTCATGCAACACCGCTGATTCGTCGCCTGGCGCGCGAATTCGGTGTGAACCTGGCGAAAGTGAAAGGTTCTGGCCGTAAAGGTCGTATCCTGCGTGAAGACGTACAGGCTTACGTGAAAGACGCTATCAAGCGTGCTGAAGCGGCTCCGGCTGCAGCAGCAGGCGGCGGTATCCCGGGCATGCTGCCTTGGCCGAAAGTGGACTTCAGCAAGTTTGGTGAAATCGAAGAAGTGGAACTGGGCCGTATCCAGAAAATCTCTGGTGCTAACCTGAGCCGTAACTGGGTGATGATCCCGCACGTTACTCACTTCGATAAGACCGATATCACCGATCTGGAAGCGTTCCGTAAACAGCAGAACGCCGAAGCTGAAAAACGTAAACTGGACGTGAAATTTACCCCAGTAGTCTTCATCATGAAAGCCGTTGCCGCAGCTCTGGAACAGATGCCGCGCTTCAACAGCTCCCTGTCTGAAGACGGTCAGCGCCTGACTCTGAAGAAATACATCAACATCGGTGTAGCGGTTGATACTCCGAATGGTCTGGTTGTTCCGGTCTTCAAAGACGTGAACAAGAAGAGCATTACCGAGCTGTCTCGTGAACTGACCGTGATCTCCAAGAAAGCGCGTGATGGCAAGCTGACTGCTGGCGAAATGCAGGGCGGTTGCTTCACCATCTCCAGCATCGGTGGCCTGGGTACTACCCACTTCGCGCCGATTGTGAACGCGCCGGAAGTGGCTATCCTCGGTGTCTCCAAGTCCTCTATGGAGCCAGTGTGGAACGGTAAAGAGTTTATGCCGCGTCTGATGATGCCGATTTCGCTCTCCTTCGACCACCGTGTAATTGACGGTGCGGATGGTGCGCGCTTTATCACCATCATCAACAACATGCTGTCTGACATTCGCCGCCTGGTGATGTAAGCGAAAAAGCCGGCCCGACGGCCGGCTTTTTTCTGGTAATCTCATGAAGTCAGTGAGGTTATTGTGCGAAAGACAAATCGGTTGCCGTTTGTTGTTTCAAAATTGTTAACAATTTTGTAAAATACGGGCGGATAGAACGACCCGGTGGACGACGGGTATAAATTAAGAGGTCATGATGAGCACTGAAATCAAAACTCAGGTCGTGGTACTTGGGGCAGGCCCTGCAGGTTACTCTGCTGCCTTCCGTTGCGCAGATTTAGGTCTGGAGACCGTCATAGTAGAACGTTACAGCACCCTCGGTGGTGTTTGTCTGAACGTCGGCTGTATCCCTTCTAAAGCGCTGCTGCACGTAGCAAAAGTTATCGAAGAAGCCAAAGCGCTGGCTGAACACGGTATCGTTTTTGGCGAGCCGAAAACCGATATCGACAAGATTCGTACCTGGAAAGAAAAAGTTATCACTCAACTGACTGGCGGTCTGGCTGGTATGGCCAAAGGCCGTAAAGTGAAAGTGGTTAACGGTCTGGGTAAATTTACTGGGGCGAACACCCTGGAAGTTGAAGGCGAAAACGGCAAAACCGTAATCAATTTCGACAACGCAATCATCGCGGCGGGTTCCCGTCCGATCGAACTGCCTTTCATTCCGCACGAAGATCCGCGCGTGTGGGACTCCACTGACGCGCTGGAACTGAAAACTGTTCCTAAGCGCCTGCTGGTTATGGGCGGCGGTATTATCGGTCTGGAAATGGGTACCGTGTACCATGCACTGGGTTCAGAGATCGACGTGGTTGAAATGTTCGACCAGGTTATCCCAGCTGCCGACAAAGACGTGGTTAAAGTCTTCACCAAGCGCATCAGCAAGAAATTCAACCTGATGCTGGAAACCAAAGTGACTGCCGTTGAAGCGAAAGAAGACGGTATCTACGTTTCCATGGAAGGCAAAAAAGCCCCTGCCGAAGCTCAGCGTTACGATGCTGTGCTGGTAGCTATCGGTCGTGTACCGAACGGTAAAAACCTCGACGCGGGCAAAGCTGGCGTTGAAGTTGATGACCGTGGCTTCATCCGCGTTGACAAACAGCTGCGCACCAACGTGCCGCACATTTTTGCTATCGGCGATATCGTCGGTCAGCCGATGCTGGCGCACAAAGGTGTTCACGAAGGTCACGTTGCCGCTGAAGTTATCGCCGGTAAGAAACACTACTTCGATCCGAAAGTTATTCCATCCATCGCGTACACTGAACCAGAAGTTGCATGGGTTGGCCTGACTGAGAAAGAAGCGAAAGAAAAAGGCATCAGCTACGAAACCGCCACCTTCCCGTGGGCTGCTTCTGGCCGTGCTATCGCTTCTGACTGCGCAGACGGTATGACCAAACTGATTTTCGACAAAGAATCTCACCGTGTGATCGGTGGTGCGATTGTCGGTACCAACGGCGGCGAGCTGCTGGGTGAAATCGGTCTGGCGATCGAAATGGGCTGTGACGCTGAAGACATCGCGCTGACTATCCACGCTCACCCGACTCTGCACGAGTCTGTTGGCCTGGCAGCTGAAGTGTTCGAAGGTAGCATCACCGACCTGCCGAACCCGAAAGCGAAGAAAAAGTAATCTTCCCGCTTTTGTGAAAACGCCTCTTCGGAGGCGTTTTTTTTTCCCGAAAGCTACCAGTTCTGGTAGTCATCTTATTGATATCTCCACTAAAAAAAATTGCGCAACTGCCGATACTTTTTTCGCCATTGTGTGGCTACTGGCCGCGCGGTTAAGAGGCTCTGGACTCTCTATTACACGAAAAAAGGAAAATACATGTCTTTAAAAAAAATCGCGGTTGTTGGCATGATTGTCGCGACAATGACACTGACCGGTTGTGGCGCGATGACCACCGCCGTTAAAAAACGTAACCTTGAAGTGAAAACGCAGATGAGTGAAACCATCTGGCTGGAGCCTTCCAGCGAGAAGACCGTCTACATTCAGGTAAAAAATACCTCTGACAAAGACATGAGTAACCTGCAAACCCTGCTGGCAAATGACTTGTCCGCGAAAGGTTATAAAGTGACCAGCTCACCAGACAGCGCTTATTACTGGGTACAGGCGAACGTATTGAAAGCGGACAAAATGGATCTGCGTGAAGCTCAGGGCTTCCTGAAAACGGGTTATGAAGGAGCCGCGATGGGCGCAGCGTTGGGTGCGGGGATTACCGCCTATAATAGCAACTCCTCTGGTGCGGCGCTGGGTGTTGGTATCGCGGCGGGGTTGATCGGCATGGCTGCGGATGCGATGGTGGAAGACGTAAACTACACCATGGTCACTGACCTGCAGATCTCTGAACGCAGCAAAGCGAAAGTGACAACGGATAACGTTGCGGCGTTGCGTCAAGGGACATCCGGTATCAAGTTGCAAACCAGCAGCGCGCAAGGCGATCGTGCAAAATATCAGACTCGCGTCGTGTCTAATGCTAACAAAGTGAATCTGAAGTTCGAAGAAGCGAAGCCGGTTCTGGAAGCTCAGTTGGCGAAATCTGTCGCTAACATCCTGTAATTTGCTGTGGGTTGCCGGGGGGCGGCTACGCCTTACCCGGCCAACTAATCTTTCGAATTGGTATCAGGGCGCTACGGGCTGCCAGGTTTTATCCGGATGGAATGTGGTTAACGCCTGTGCTTTTTGCTGAGAATCAACGCCGAGATCGGCCTGATAGACTTTATCATCACCGTTAATCATAAAACTCATCACGCCGGTGTGATCATAGCTAACAGGCCAGGCCACCATGGCAAAACCGCTGGTTTTGTCGGGAAGGATACGAAAATGATAGCCGTGATAGCCCGTGCCAGGTTCCTGTGGACTAAAGGCCGGGCCGAGCGGGCTTGGCGCTTCGCCGGGTGAAACAGGCCAGTACAGACCATCTTTTTTCCCTTCAGAACTGACAATCTTTTGCGCGTATTTCTGGTTCATCGCAAAATAGCTCTGCTGGGCATCTACATAAGCGTGTAACGCCTCGATAGCCGCGAGTTCGTTTCGTCCAATCTCACGGGTCAGGATCTCTTCGGCCGCTTCCTTGATATCAAATTGCCAGCCTGAAGCGTTTTTGACGACCGGGATTGGCAGTTGCCAGTCGCTATCCCCGACCACCAGATGCGCGGTATTGCCGTCGACAACGGTATTATGGCGAACCTTCCAGTCGCGCAGGAAACGATCAACCGCATCAGGATCGACGCCTTCTGGCGGTAGAAAATCACGCCAGTTTTCCCCGAGCAGGTTGCTCATTGCACTTTCATTTTGCTCACTAATCGCGTTTGCCAGCGCATCGGTCGCCTGGTCTGGTGTGCTGAAGGATTGTTGTGCCATCGCGGCAGCCGAAACCATGAACAACACCATTCCACTGAGTAGTTTATTTTTCATGTCGGTTCCCTTAACGATGACGGAATTCACGGTGTTCAGCACGCCCGCCAGAAGGCTGGCGCGATGGCTGATTACGGGCGACCTGCCGGCTCTGTGCTCCTCGCTGTTGCTGCGCCTGCCAGTTGGCGGAGCGACTGTCGTTCCCGCTCAGCGCATTGGCGCGTGGCTGGCTGGTCCGTTGTTGAAGATTGCGCTGTTGCACATTGCGTTGCTGCGCCGGTTGCGTGACCCGTTTCTCCTGTCGCTGGGCGACTGCCTGACGATTTTCACGTTGCTGTATGCTTGTCCGTTTCGCGGTTTGCGGTTTGGTATCGTAACCACGGTAGTTATTACGTTGGGAAATTTGCTTCAGCTGTTGGCTGGATGCCTGACGCTGGGCGTCTTTCGTGCCCGTACGCGCCGTCTGCGGGAATGTTTTTCCCGTTGATTTTTCCATTTGGCTCATCGCAGCCTGGCGTTGGCTATCACGGTTGACCGGTCTTTGCTGGGTTGAACTTAAGCCTGTAGCCGTGTTAGTGGAGTGGAAGCGGTTATTGAGCTGGTTATTTGGGTATGGCACACCCTCACGATAGGCCGGGTTGTGCTGCCAGGTACGGTTGGCGTCGGTCAGTCGTTGTCCACTGATTTTATTAAAGTTATCAACGTTAATATTGATGTTGTTATCACCATTACGGTTATAGCCGCCATGGTTATCCCAGTCATCATTATGATGGTGATCGTCGTCGTCATCCCAGTCGATGTTGCTGAAGATGGCATAGGTTGTGGCAACACCGAGGCTGAAGCCTAAACCATTAACGAAGCTGTTACCAAACTGCTCGCCGGGCGTTGGCGGCAGATAGGTTGGCGGATAGGCGGTGTTCGGCCAGGTACCGTAAACCGTATTCGGGTTATAGGTAGGAACGTACACCACCTGCGGATCGACGGATTCAATTTTGATTACCGTTGGGCTTGTTGAGGCGGTCGTGGCTGTTGTGGTCGCTGAACTGGTCGTCGACTCGCTGGTGACGGTTTTAGCCGGCGCCGCTTTGGTCACAGTGGTGACTGTCTGCTGCGGTGTCGATTGCAACGCACCGGTCTGTTGCGCCAGTGCACGCAGGCGTTGAACGGAATCCATAACATCTTTTGGCTGCGCAAGGAAAGCATCGCCCAGACTTTGTACCCACGGCGGATTTTCACCCATCAGCGACATCAACTGAGGAAAGGCGACCAGCGATTTCACGCTGGGATCCCAGGGCTGGCTGGCAACGGCCTGAATGGCGGCGTCGCCCTGCATTTTGGGATTGTCTTTTGACCACTGTGCGGCCTGGATGACGTTAGCCGGATAGGTTGAGGCCATCAAAATTTGCGACAGCAGCGAGTCTGGATAGAGTGCGATAGGTGCAACCCACTGATCGATTTGTGCTGCCGAGTAGGTTGGTGCCACGACGGGCGCTGTTTGGTCGGCCGGGGCAGGGGCCGCTATGGGCGCTGGAGCCGGTGCTGACGGTTGCTGTGCAACGGGGGCCGGAACTGCAGGCTCCGTAGCACGACTTTTAACGAACATCACGCCTGAGGCGGCAAACAGCCCGACACTGCACAAAAGGACAAGCAGATGTGGCTTAAGGGGCAACTTCATAAAATGACTCCAACGAGACAAGCGCTGTGCCGTGAGGCGTTCCTGTTGCCGCGAGTATTATTCACCCGTGTTAGACAGTTTTGACTTTTATTGGGGATTCACCCGGTAGGTCCGGAAAAAGAGTGTGAGGATTTATTACACAATTATATCTGATGGCTGAAAAGTCGCTGGAAAATTCAGCATCTCGCGCTTGAAAATCAACCGTTTCAGGGTGGTTTTAGATAGCCTGAATTGCGTTCCGCCTTGCCGCTACACCATTCTTAACGATTCAGCCAATTTTTTATGTTGCTTTTTTGTAAACGGATTAACACTTAATGAAAATCCTGTTATTGTGCCTTATGCGGTACCGGGCATTTACCCTACTAACTACTGTCTCACAGGAGCGTGAAGAGAATCGCCCATCTACAAAAGCGCCGCATTATGACAATGAGAGCGAGGAGATATCGTCGTGCTAGAAGAATACCGTAAGCACGTAGCTGAGCGTGCTGCCCAGGGGATTGTGCCAAAACCTTTAGACGCAACCCAAATGGCCGCACTTGTCGAGCTGCTGAAGACCCCGCCTGTGGGCGAAGAAGAATTCCTGTTAGACCTGTTGATCAACCGTGTTCCTCCTGGCGTAGATGAAGCCGCTTATGTTAAAGCTGGTTTTCTCGCTGCCGTCGCGAAAGGCGACACCACCTCCCCGCTGGTTACCCCAGAAAAAGCCATTGAACTGCTGGGCACCATGCAGGGTGGTTACAACATTCATCCGCTGATCGACGCGCTGGATGACGCCAAACTGGCACCGATTGCCGCCAAAGCGCTCTCTTCAACGCTGCTGATGTTCGATAACTTCTACGATGTGGAAGAAAAAGCCAAAGCGGGCAACGAATATGCGAAGCAGGTAATGCAATCCTGGGCCGATGCCGAATGGTTCCTGAACCGTCCGGCTCTGGCTGAAAAAATCACCGTTACCGTCTTTAAAGTGACCGGTGAAACCAACACCGATGACCTCTCTCCGGCACCGGACGCATGGTCCCGCCCGGATATCCCGCTGCACGCGCTGGCGATGTTGAAAAACGCCCGTGAAGGTATCGAACCGGATCAGCCGGGTGTAGTTGGCCCGATCAAACAGATCGAAGAATTGCAGAAAAAAGGTTACCCGCTGGCTTATGTGGGTGATGTTGTCGGTACCGGTTCTTCGCGTAAATCCGCGACCAACTCCGTGCTGTGGTTCATGGGTGACGACATTCCTCATGTGCCGAACAAGCGCGGCGGCGGCCTGTGCCTCGGCGGCAAAATTGCACCTATATTCTTCAACACCATGGAAGATGCGGGCGCACTGCCGATTGAAGTGGACGTGTCGAACATGAACATGGGCGACGTGATTGACGTTTACCCGTTCAAAGGCGAAGTACGCAACCACGAAACAGGCGAACTGCTGGCCAGCTTTGAGCTGAAAACCGATGTCCTGATCGACGAAGTACGTGCCGGTGGTCGTATTCCGTTGATCATCGGTCGTGGCCTGACCACCAAAGCGCGCGAAGCACTGGGTCTGCCGCACTCAGACGTCTTCCGTCAGGCGAAAGACGTGGCGGAAAGCAGCCGTGGCTTCTCCCTGGCACAGAAAATGGTTGGCCGCGCCTGCGGCGTGAAAGGTATCCGTCCGGGCGCGTACTGCGAACCGAAGATGACCTCCGTGGGATCTCAGGATACCACCGGTCCAATGACCCGTGACGAACTGAAAGACCTGGCATGCCTGGGCTTCTCAGCTGACCTGGTGATGCAGTCCTTCTGTCACACTGCCGCCTATCCGAAGCCGGTTGACGTGACCACGCACCACACGCTGCCAGACTTCATCATGAACCGTGGTGGTGTTTCCCTGCGTCCGGGCGATGGTGTTATCCACTCCTGGCTGAACCGTATGCTGCTGCCGGATACCGTAGGTACTGGTGGTGACTCCCATACCCGTTTCCCTATTGGGATCTCCTTCCCGGCAGGTTCTGGCCTGGTGGCGTTTGCTGCAGCGACCGGCGTGATGCCGCTGGATATGCCGGAATCGGTACTGGTGCGCTTCAAGGGTAAAATGCAGCCGGGTATCACTCTGCGTGACTTGGTTCACGCCATTCCGCTGTACGCGATCAAACAGGGTCTGCTGACCGTTGAGAAGAAAGGTAAGAAGAACATCTTCTCTGGCCGCATCCTTGAAATCGAAGGTCTGCCGGATCTCAAAGTGGAGCAGGCGTTCGAACTGACCGATGCTTCCGCAGAGCGTTCTGCTGCGGGCTGTACCATCAAGCTGAACAAAGAGCCGATCGTTGAGTATCTGAACTCTAACATCGTTCTGCTGAAGTGGATGATCGCGGAAGGTTACGGCGATCGCCGTACGCTGGAACGTCGTGTGCAGGGCATGGAAAAATGGCTGGCGGATCCGCAGTTGCTGGAAGCCGACGCTGACGCAGAATACGCGGCGGTGATCGACATTGACCTAGCTGACATCAAAGAACCAATCCTGTGTGCACCGAACGATCCGGACGACGCGCGTCTGCTGTCTGACGTACAGGGTGAGAAGATCGACGAAGTGTTCATCGGCTCCTGTATGACTAACATCGGCCACTTCCGTGCCGCTGGTAAGCTGCTGGATGCGCACAAAGGCCAACTGCCGACACGTCTGTGGGTGGCTCCGCCAACCCGTATGGATGCGGCACAGCTGACCGAAGAAGGTTATTACAGCGTGTTCGGTAAGAGCGGTGCGCGTATCGAAATTCCAGGCTGCTCTCTGTGCATGGGTAACCAGGCGCGTGTCGCCGACGGCGCAACGGTTGTCTCGACCTCTACTCGTAACTTCCCGAACCGTTTAGGTACCGGGGCAAACGTCTACCTGGCTTCTGCGGAGCTGGCGGCGGTTGCGGCGCTGATCGGCAAACTGCCGACGGCGGAAGAGTACCAGACCTATGTGGCGCAGGTGGATAAAACTGCCGTGGATACTTACCGTTATCTGAACTTCGACCAGCTCTCTCAGTATACGGAGAAAGCCGATGGTGTGATTTTCCAGACCGCGGTGTAATGCGCTAACGCGTTTTGTGTAAAAACACATCAATGCCCGGAGAAGTCTGCTTCTCCGGGCATTTTTATTTCTATTCCTTATACCCACTACGCTTTTTTTCTGCCGCGCTGCTGCGATAATTACAACAAGGCGCGATGCGGTATTGGCGCATTGCCGGGAGTAGAGGAAGACATTATGGATTACGAATTTCTGCGCGATATTACCGGGGTGGTAAAAGTGCGTATGTCCATGGGCCACGAGGTGGTGGGGCACTGGTTTAATGAAGAAGTGAAAGAAAACCTGGCCTTACTTGATGAAGTGGAACAGGCGGCGCGTGCGGTTAAGGGCAGTGAGCGCTCCTGGCAGCGAGCAGGGCATGAATACACGCTCTGGCTGGATGGCGAAGAAGTGATGGTTCGCGCTAATCAGTTGGAGTTCTCTGGAGATGAGATGGAAGAAGGGATGAGCTATTACGACGAAGAAAGTTTTTCGCTTTGTGGTGTAGAGGACTTTCTTCAGGTTGTGGCGGCATACCGCGAATTTGTGCATCAATCCTGAGATATTTCAGATATCAATGAAGCCGGGTGAGACAACCCCGGCTTTTTTTCGCCTGGAATGATTGTTTGATTTTTATTAATCATTCTAAAACTGTGATCTGGCGCGTTTGTGATCTTATTTTGATTAAATATAATCGTTATGATTTTATTTAATCACAACATAACAACAGGCGGGAAGACCATGAACATCAAGAAGGCAATAGAACGCGTACCCGGCGGCATGATGGTTGTGCCGTTGGTTATCGGTGCCATTATCAACACTTTTGCCCCGCAGGCGTTGCAGATCGGTGGATTCACCACTGCTTTATTTAAAAATGGCGCGGCTCCCTTGATTGGCGCGTTCCTGCTTTGCATGGGCGCGGGAATTAGTGTAAAGGCCGCGCCGCAAGCTTTGCTACAAGGCGGCACGATTACGCTGACCAAGTTACTGGTCGCGATTGCGATTGGTCTCGGGGTTGAACACCTGTTTGGCGCGGAAGGCATCTTTGGCTTAAGTGGTGTCGCCATTATTGCGGCAATGAGTAACTCCAATGGTGGGCTTTACGCGGCGTTGGTTGGCGAGTTTGGCAATGAACGCGATGTCGGCGCGATCTCCATTTTGTCTCTGAATGACGGACCTTTCTTTACCATGATAGCGCTGGGCGCGGCGGGTATGGCAAATATTCCTATCATGGCGCTGGTGGCGGTTCTTGTTCCGCTGGTGGTTGGCATGATCCTTGGTAACCTCGACGCCAACATGCGTGACTTCCTGACGAAAGGCGGCCCACTGCTCATTCCTTTCTTTGCGTTTGCCCTTGGAGCCGGTATTAACCTGGAAATGCTGCTGCAAGGCGGTTTGGCGGGCATTCTGTTGGGCGTGCTGACCACCTTTGTGGGCGGCTTCTTTAACATTCGTGCCGATCGTCTGGTTGGCGGGAGTGGTATTGCTGGTGCTGCGGCATCCAGTACGGCGGGGAACGCCGTCGCGACGCCACTGGCCATAGCACAGGCCGATCCCTCGCTGGCAGAGGTTGCCGCTGCGGCAGCGCCGCTGATCGCTGCGTCAGTCATTACAACCGCCATTCTGACGCCAATTCTTACGTCGTGGGTCGCGAAAAAACAGGCGCGTCAGACCGTGCAGGAGAAGAAAGCATGAAAATGATCGTTATCGCCGATGACTTTACGGGCTCTAACGATACCGGCGTACAACTGGCGAAAAAAGGGGCGCGTACCGAAGTAATGCTGACCCCAGCGCAGAAACCGTCGCGCCGCGCCGATGTTCTGGTCATCAATACGGAAAGCCGGGCGATGCCAGCAATGCAGGCCGCTACGGCTGTACAACAAGCGTTAGCGCCATGGTGTGGGGACGTAACAACACCGCTGGTATACAAAAAAATTGACTCGACATTCCGTGGCAATGTGGGAGCTGAAGTCACTGCAGCCATGCGTATAGCTGGTCGGACGCTGGCCGTGATTGCGGCGGCGATTCCTGCTGCCGGGCGCACCACGCAGGATGGCTTGTGCCTGGTCCATGGTGTACCACTGCTGGAAACGGAATTCGCCAGCGATCCAAAAACGCCTATTCACTCTTCGCGTATTGCTGAACTGGTCGCGCTGCAAAGCGATATCCCTGTACATGAGGTGTCGCTGGTGGATGTGCGTCGGGGAAGTTTGAGTGCGCTGCTGAGCGCTTTTGCAAAAGCCGGCGAATGTATGGTGGTGGTGGATGCTGTGGAAGAGCGAGATCTCGCACTCATTGCACAGGCAGTTTGTGAGCAAAAAAAGATGCCGCTGCTCGTAGGGGCGGCAGGGCTGGCCAATGCATTACCGGCCGGAACGTTTATGCAAGAGAAGCAGGAATTACCGGTGTTGGTTGTGGCTGGCTCAATGAGTGAGGCAACGCGACGTCAGGTGGAAAAAGCAGTGTGTCAGGGCCGGGCAAAAGTTGTTGATATCGATGCCGCGCGATTGGTTGCATCGTCATTTGCACCGGAAATGGACTCTGTTATTGAACAGGCTTGCGCGCAGTTGAGCCAGCAGCAACACACAATCCTGCGTACCAGTCGGTGTGCAGAAGACCGGGACATGATCGACACGCTGTGTTTCAACGTGGGGATGAGTCGCCAGCAGTTGGGAGAACTGCTGAGTCAGCGTCTTGGGGAGACAACGCTGCGCATTATTGAACAAGCACGTATCGGCGGTTTGTTCCTAACCGGAGGCGATATTGCCACGGCGGTCGCCAGTGCGTTGGGTGCTGAAGGGTATCGCATCCACAGTGAGGTTGCCCCCTGTATTCCGTGCGGAACGTTTGTGAATAGCGAGATTGACGACTTGCCGGTAATTACCAAAGCGGGTGGATTCGGTTCTGATACGACCCTTTGCGATGCGCTGTATTTTATTGAGGAGATGTACCGTGGTAACTAAAACAATTGCGATTACGATGGGAGATCCGGCGGGGATTGGTCCGGAAATTATTGTTAAAGCGCTACGCGAAGATGAACTTAATGGTGCACCGCTGGTGGTGGTCGGGTGCCTGAAAACGCTGCAGCGATTGCAGGCTCAGGGGCTGGCTGACGGAGTAACATTTCGCGCAATCGAACAGGTTGCTGATGCCCGATTTACGCCAGATACGATTCATGTGATTGATGAGCCGTTGGCACAACCCGAAGAACTTGTTCCCGGAAAAGTACAGGCCCAGGCGGGCGATCTGGCCTATCGCTGTGTGAAACGGGCGACTGAACTGGCGATGAAGGGGGATGTGCATGCCATCGCGACCGCGCCGTTGAACAAAGAAGCGCTGCATCTCGGCGGACACAATTATCCGGGACATACCGAGCTGCTGGCAACGCTGACCGAAAGCCGTGACTACGCGATGGTGCTGTACACCGATAAGCTGAAAGTTATCCATGTTTCGACGCATATCGCACTGCGCAAATTCCTTGATACGCTCAATGGGCAACGTGTCGAAACGGTGATTGGTATCGCGAATACCTTCCTGAAGCGCGTAGGCTTTGCACATCCGCGTATTGCCGTTGCGGGGGTGAATCCACATGCCGGAGAGAATGGTTTGTTTGGCGATGAGGAAATTCGTATTGTCGGACCCGCGATTGAGAATATGAAAGCGAAAGGGATGGATGTTTACGGTCCGTGCCCGCCGGATACCGTGTTTTTACAGGCTTATGAAGGTCAGTATGACATGGTGGTGGCGATGTACCACGATCAGGGGCATATCCCGCTGAAATTGCTTGGTTTCTATGACGGTGTAAATATCACAGCAGGTTTGCCGTTTATTCGTACCTCTGCCGATCACGGTACGGCATTTGATATCGCCTGGACGGGAAAAGCAAAATCTGAGAGCATGGCCGTATCGATCAAACTGGCAATGCAACTGGCGTAATTTACTGTTATGAAAGGGCAACATCGTCTGGATAAGATTGTGGCGTATTTGAAAAATCATACGCTGGTTACCGTGGAACAGTTGGTTGACGCGGTTGACGCCTCTCCAGCAACGATCAGGCGCGATCTCATCAAGCTGGATGAACAGGGCGTGATCAGCCGCAGCCACGGCGGTGTTGCGTTACGGCGCTTTGAAGCGGCGCAGCCGACCACGAACGAAAAGCAACTGCGATCGCCTGCTGAGAAACGGGCGATTGCGCGTTTTGCCGCCTCAATGGTGCGTGCGGGCGATGCCGTGGTGCTTGATGCCGGTACCACAATGCTGGAGCTGGCAAAATGTCTGACGCATTTGCCGCTGCGAGTAATTACCGTTGATCTGCACATTGCCCTGTTTTTGTCAGAATTCCGTCAGATAGAGGTGACGATTGTCGGTGGGCGCATCGATGACAGCAGCCAGTCCTGTATTGGTGAGTTTGGCCGGAAAATGTTGCGTAGTGTCTATCCCGATATCGCTTTTATGAGTTGTAACACCTGGAGTATGGAAAAGGGTGTAACCACGCCAACGGAAGACAAAGCGGGATTAAAGCAGGAAATTATTGCAAATGCCCAACGGAAGGTATTACTGGCGGATAGCAGTAAGTACGGTGCACATTCGTTATTTAACGTCGCGCCGCTTAGTTGCTTTACCGATGTTGTTACCGATGTGAATCTACCGCCAAACGCGCAGACTGAATTAAAAGCGCAATCCGTTGCCCTGACGCTGGTACAGCCAGAGTAACGGCTCTCTCAATACTGATTGCGCCGGAGATTATTTAACGTAGGCCAACAGGCTCAGAGAATCACGCGCCAGTGCTTTGCATTTCTTTGCCGTGGGGATGCCGATACCGCTGAGATCGCGGTAGCTGTCTTCACCCAGCGCTTTCATATTGAAGGTGTCGTAATTACTCAGGTCCCACTGGTTTTGCTGGGCAAAAAAGACCAGTGCGCGACGGATCTGCCCATTAGGCAAATTCTGGTATCCACAGTCATTTTTCAGAAAAACAAAAACTGCCGTTAAATCGGCCATATCCTCGGCTTCGGACTCGCTGAGCGCGTAGCTGTTTGCGCATACGGCCATCAGGCTGCCGAACAAAACTGTTCTGAAAAACGTCTTCATTGCTTCTACCACTGCATCACGGAATTTAAACGTTAGCATACTGCGAGCGAAGCGACGACCTTTATTATTAGCCGTTCACTTGACCTTCCCGTAAGGGGAAGGCTTATGCTTAAAAGATAGCCTGCTTAAGCTGCTGAATATAAGGAAGTGATTATGCAACGTCGTGACTTTTTAAAGTACTCCGTGGCGCTGGGCGTAGTGTCAGCGTTACCTCTGTGGAGCCGGAGCGTATTTGCCGCAGACCGCCCTGTATTGCCCATTCCTGATCTGCTAACCGCGGATGCATCTAATCGCATGCAGTTGGTGGTGCAAGCCGGACAGTCGAGTTTTGCTGGTAAAACAGCGACGACCTGGGGATATAACGGCAATTTACTTGGACCTGCGGTCAAGCTGAACAAAGGGCAATCGGTGACCGTGGATATCCATAACCAGCTTGCCGAAGAGACGACGTTGCACTGGCACGGGCTGGAAATCCCTGGTGAAGTCGACGGTGGGCCGCAAGGCATAATCCCGGCGGGCGGGAAACGTTCAGTGACCTTCACGCCGGATCAGCGCGCGGCAACCTGCTGGTTCCACCCTCATCAGCATGGAAAGACCGGTCATCAGGTAGCGATGGGGCTGGCCGGACTGGTGCTGATTGAAGACGAAGAGATTCGCAAGCTGATGCTGCCTAAGCAGTGGGGAATTGATGATGTGCCGGTAATTATTCAGGACAAACAGTTCTCTGCTGATGGGCAGGTTGATTATCAACTGGACATCATGACCGCCGCAGTCGGCTGGTTTGGCGATACGCTGCTTACCAACGGGGCGATTTATCCTCAGCATGCCGCACCGCGCGGCTGGCTGCGCCTGCGTCTGTTGAATGGTTGTAACGCGCGCTCCCTGAACATTGCGGCCAGCGACAATCGTCCTTTGTACGTCATTGCCAGCGACGGTGGACTGTTGGCGGAACCGGTAAAAGTGACCGAGCTTCCTATGCTGATGGGCGAGCGCTTTGAAGTGCTGGTGGATGTCAGTGACGGCAAAGCTTTTGATCTGGTCACTCTGCCGGTCAGCCAGATGGGGATGGCAATTGCGCCATTTGATAAGCCGCACCCGGTGATGCGCGTTCAGCCGCTGCTGATTACCGCTTCCGGCACGCTGCCGGATACGCTGACATCCATGCCATCGCTGCCGTCACTGGAAGGTCTGACGGTGCGCAAGCTGCAGCTGTCGATGGATCCGATGCTCGATATGATGGGCATGCAAATGCTGATGAAGAAATTCGGCGGTCAGGCCATGGCGGGTATGGATCATGGAAAGATGATGGGCCATATGAATAATGACAATATGGACCACGGCAATATGAATCATGGCAATATGAACCACGGTGAGATGGGGAATATGCAGCATGGCAACATGGGCAACATGGGCAACATGGGCAACATGGGCAACATGGGCAACATGAAGCATGGCGGATCGTTTGATTTCCATAATGCCAACCGGATTAATGGTCAGGCGTTTGATATGAATAAACCGATGTTTGCCGCGGCAAAAGGGCAGCATGAACGCTGGGTGATTTCCGGTCAGGGCGACATGATGCTGCATCCGTTCCACATTCACGGCACGCAGTTCCGCATTCTGTCTGAGAATGGCAAAGCGCCTGCCGCACACCGTGCGGGATGGAAGGACACGGTGCGGGTAGAAGGCGGCGTGAGCGAGGTATTGGTTAAGTTTGACCATGACGCGCCAAAGGAGCATGCCTATATGGCGCACTGCCATCTGTTAGAGCATGAAGATACCGGGATGATGCTCGGCTTCACCGTCTAAACAAATCGCGCTGTGCTTATCCGGCCTGCAGAAATTTCTCGTAAGCCGGATGAGACACAGTCTCTTTACAGTGTTTCATCGCACGACTCCCACCTCCTGCAAATTCTGCTATTGCACATAAAGTAATCGCCTTTAGAGCCGATAATCATTGGGTACCCAATGTGAGTTCAATGGATGAAATACTATGATTAAAAATGTGCGCGTTATTACCGGCATTCTTCTGGTTCTCGCCATTTTCTGTTTGCTACAGGCCGTGACAGGAAGTTTTTTTTATTCTGCAGTAAACAATGATCGCCATAATTTCCAGAACTCAGGCACCCTGAATGCCCAACAGGAAAATCTGAGTGATAGCGTCAATACGCTGATTAAAACCCGGGTAACGGTAACCCGCGTAGCAATTCGTTTCTTAAAGAACCAACGCGATCCGGCCTCACTGGCGGCAATTGATACTTTGCTAAAAACGGCGAGTGAGTCGATGAAGAAGGCTGAGGGATACTTCGCGCATTATCAGTCATTGCCGCAGGTGTCGGGGCAGAATCCGCAAATTGCATCTGAAATGGAAAAACAGTATCGGCAGATGCACGACGTGATGGCGTTATCGATAGAGTATCTGCGCGCAAATAACTATCAGGCCTATGGCGATCTTGATGCTCAGAAGGCGCAAGATGAAATGGAAGCCAGCTATGACCAGTGGCGTAACGAAAATAACGCATTGCTTCAGCACGCGGCGGCGGAGAATCAGCACAGCTTTACCCGCATGCAATGGACATTAGGGGCGATTGTCGTCGCTGTGCTCATCGTTTTGGGCATGATCTGGAGTGGGTTGCAGCATATGCTGCTTAAACCCCTGGCGCAGATTATGGAGCATATCCGCATTATTACCCGTGGTGATTTGACCCATCAACTCGACGTCCAGGGACGTAATGAAATGGGGCGTTTGGCGACGGGGTTAGATGAAATGCGACAGTCTCTGATTTCGACAGTCACGTCGGTGCGTAACAGCTCAGAAACGATTCATAGCGGTGCAGCGGAAATCTCGTCAGGTAACAACGATCTGTCTTCGCGTACCGAGCAGCAGGCTGCTTCACTTGAAGAGACTGCCGCCAGCATGGAACAGCTTACTGCAACCGTGAAGCAAAATACGGACAATGCGAAACAGGCGACTCAACTGGCTAAGAATGCGTCTGATACTGCCGCGCGTGGTGGACGGGTTGTTGATACTGTCGTGCACACGATGAGTGAAATTGCCGGTAGTTCACAGCAAATTGCGCAGATCACCAGCGTCATCGACAGTATTGCTTTCCAGACCAATATCCTGGCGCTCAACGCGGCGGTTGAGGCAGCCAGAGCAGGAGAGCAGGGACGAGGATTTGCTGTTGTAGCGGGTGAGGTCCGTACTCTGGCAAGCCGAAGCGCTCAGGCAGCCAAAGAGATCAAAGCGTTGATTGATAACTCAACTCACAGCGTGGGGATGGGATCTCAGCAGGTGTCGGACGCGGGTAAAACGATGAAAGAGATTGTCGCTGCGGTCACCCGCGTGACGGACATCATGGGGGAAATCGCCTCAGCCTCAGAGGAACAGAGTCGGGGGATTGAGCAGGTGAGTCTCGCGGTCTCGCAGATGGACAGTGTCACACAACAAAACGCCGCGCTGGTAGAAGAGTCTGCCGCCGCCGCCGCTTCGTTGGAACAACAAGCTGAACAGTTACGCCTGGCCGTGGCTGCATTTCGCATCACACGCGATACCTCCAACAGTGAGCATCGGAAACCGCCTAAGGATGCTCCGCAAGCAACCTCTGCAGGGAGTACGACACAAGACCCGCATTGGGAAACGTTTTAGCCACATGCTGTCGTGCGAACCAGGTTTTGCTTAATAAGCATACAAAAAACGACGCAAACGGGTTCTCCTGTGAACTATCAGAGGAACCCGCTCTCTTTACTGGTATACTTCATCAACTGAATTGTTTGTATGCTGTCGCAAGTTTTGTGGTTAGAGCGGGTCGCCGTCTGTCAGTCGGTGTATCAACGTAAGCGCTTTCTTTCGATCTGCATGATGTGTCAACTGATAAAAATCAGTGAGTTATAGGGTTTATGAAACATACTGTTGAAGTGATGATCCCGGAAGCGGAGATCAAAGCGCGTATTGCTGAACTGGGGCGCCAGATTAACGAACGTTACAAAGACAGCGGCAGCGATATGGTGCTGGTTGGTCTGTTACGTGGCTCATTTATGTTTATGGCGGATTTGTGCCGTGAAGTGCATGTCTCCCACGAAGTCGATTTCATGACGGCATCCAGCTATGGCAGCGGAATGTCTACTACGCGTGATGTTAAAATCCTGAAAGACCTGGATGAAGACATTCGTGGCAAAGACGTGCTGATTGTCGAAGACATCATCGACTCCGGCAATACGCTGTCCAAAGTGCGTGAAATTCTGAGCCTGCGCGAGCCGAAATCCCTGGCTATCTGCACGCTGCTGGACAAACCTTCTCGTCGTGAAGTGAATGTTCCAGTCGAGTTTATCGGATTCTCTATTCCAGATGAGTTTGTGGTCGGTTACGGCATTGACTATGCCCAGCGTTATCGCCATCTGCCGTATGTTGGCAAAGTGGTGCTGCTGGACGAGTAATTGGCGGGAGCGCCTGATGGCGCTTCGCTTATCAGACCTACGGCGTAGGTTTGTAGGCCGGGTAAGGCGTCTCCGCCTCCCGGCAATGTCACATTATTTATGGTTGCTGTGTTTCTGACTCAGGTTAGACAACCCCTGGCGATAGCGCTGCTCCAGCGTTTCGCGGCTGGTGGCGGTGACGTCGAGATCGCGTAATAGACCGTCATGAATACCGTAAGCCCAGCCGTGAATGGTAACTTTCTGACCGCGCTTCCAGGCTGAACGCATAATGGTTGAGTGGCCGAGGTTGTAGACCTGCTCCATGACATTTAGTTCGCATAGGGTGTCCATGCGACGTTCCTGCGGCATTTCGCCCAGCAGTGAGCTGTGTTTGAACCAGATATCGCGGATGTGCAGTAACCAGTTATCAATCAGCCCTTGTTCTTTATTTTCAATCGCCGCCTGGACGCCGCCGCATCCGTAGTGGCCGCATATAATAATATGTTCCACTTCCAGCACATCCACCGCATACTGAACGACTGAGAGACAGTTCAGGTCGGTGTGAATAACCAGATTGGCAACATTGCGGTGAACAAATAATTCGCCCGGTTCAAGACCGGTTAATCGTTCAGCGGGAACGCGGCTATCGGAACATCCAATCCATAGAAAACGCGGATTCTGCGCATGCGTCAGCGTTTCAAAAAATCCGGGATCCTCTTCTACCAGCATCTTTGACCATAGTGCATTGTTGCTGATGAGTGTATCTATGTCTTTCATGGAGTTGTACGACCCGAAGCCAGATAAATTCGATGGGCTAATATAGGGTAACTCCAGCATTAATTAAACTATATATAAAATGTCAGAACGTAAGGTAAGTAAAAAACCATGACCATTGCTCTGGAACTTCAACAACTTAAAAAAACCTATCCCGGTGGCGTTCAAGCGTTACGCGGGATAGATTTGCAAGTCGAAGCGGGTGATTTTTATGCGCTTTTGGGGCCGAATGGCGCAGGAAAGTCCACCACCATTGGAATAATCAGCTCGCTGGTGAATAAATCCTCCGGGCGGGTTAGCGTGTTCGGCTACGATCTCGAAAAAGATACGGTTAACGCGAAACGCCAGCTTGGTCTGGTACCGCAGGAGTTTAACTTTAACCCGTTTGAAACCGTGCAGCAGATCGTGGTCAACCAGGCGGGTTACTACGGCGTTGAGCATAAAGAGGCGGTCAAACGCAGCGAATTATATTTAAAGCAGCTCGATTTATGGGAAAAACGTAACGAGCGTGCGCGCATGCTTTCCGGCGGGATGAAACGCCGTCTGATGATTGCTCGTGCTCTGATGCACGAACCAAAATTACTCATCCTGGATGAACCAACGGCGGGTGTCGACATTGAACTGCGTCGTTCAATGTGGGGCTTTTTAAAGGATTTAAACGACAAAGGCACTACCATTATTCTGACCACTCACTACCTCGAAGAAGCAGAAATGCTGTGTCGCAATATCGGCATTATTCAGCACGGCGAGTTGGTGGAAAACACCTCGATGAAGGGGCTGCTCTCCAAGCTGAAATCCGAGACCTTTATCCTCGATCTGGCGCCGAAAAGTCCGCTGCCAAAACTGGACGGTTATCAGTACCGGCTGGTCGACACTTCCACGCTGGAAGTGGAGGTGCTGCGTGAACAGGGGGTTAACAGCGTCTTCTCTCAGCTGAGCGCGCAGGGCATTCAGGTATTGAGTATGCGTAACAAAGCGAACCGACTGGAAGAACTGTTTGTTTCTCTGGTTCATGAAAAACAAGGAGATCGCGCATGATGCAGCTTTATTGGGTGGCGCTGAAAAGCATCTGGGCGAAAGAGATCCACCGCTTTATGCGTATCTGGGTTCAGACTCTGGTTCCCCCCGTCATCACCATGACGCTCTATTTTATTATCTTTGGTAACCTAATCGGCTCGCGTATCGGCGAAATGCATGGTTTTAGCTACATGCAGTTTATCGTGCCAGGGCTGATTATGATGGCGGTGATCACCAACTCGTACGCGAACGTGGCATCGTCATTCTTCAGCGCCAAGTTTCAACGCAATATTGAAGAGCTGCTGGTCGCCCCGGTACCAACGCACGTGATCATCGCCGGTTTCGTCGGCGGCGGTGTGGCACGTGGCTTGTGCGTAGGCATTCTGGTAACGGCTATTTCACTGTTCTTCGTGCCTTTCCAGGTGCATTCCTGGGTCTTTGTGGCGCTTACGCTGATGTTAACGGCGGTACTGTTCTCGCTGGCCGGTTTGCTTAACGCAGTCTTTGCTAAAACCTTTGACGATATCAGCCTGATCCCAACCTTCGTACTGACACCACTGACCTATCTGGGTGGCGTGTTCTATTCGCTAACGCTGCTGCCACCGTTCTGGCAGGGGCTGTCGCATCTGAACCCGATTGTCTACATGATTAGCGGTTTCCGCTACGGCTTCCTGGGGATTCATGATGTTCCGCTGGTCACCACGTTTGGTGTGCTGGTGGTGTTTATCGCTGCGTTTTATTTGCTGTGCTGGTACCTGATTCAGCGCGGACGCGGCCTGCGCAGCTAATTCTTTCTTCCTCTCCTTGCCTGGGAGAGGAAGACTTTTGATGCTTGTCACCATTACGGATTTATCACACTGATAAACTACTTGCCTGCTAAGGAGGTAGGCAATGTTAGGTTGGGTAATTACCTGTCATGACGATAAGGCACAGGATATGCTGCATCGTCTGGAGAAAAAGTACGGCCCGTTGGCCCAATGTCAGGCTGTAAGTTTCTGGCGTGGACTCAGCTCGAATATGCTAAGCCGCATGATGTGCCATGCTCTGCATGCTACAGATTCAGGTGAGGGTGTGGTATTCCTGACGGATATGGCTGGGGCTGCGCCTTACCGTGTAGCGTCGCTAATGAGTCATAAACATCCCCAGTGTGAAGTGATTTCAGGTATCAGCTATCCATTGCTTGAGCGAATGATTTCGTCACGGGAATCGCTGAGTAGTTCTGCGTTTCGGGATTGCATCGTCGCACTTGGAGGCCCCGAAGTATCCAGCCTCTGGCATCAACAACAAAAAAATCCCCCCTTCGTGTTGAAGCATGATTTGTATGAGTATTAATCATTGGTATTGATGATGCTTTTGCTACAATAGCCGAGGTTACTCGCCTCGGTTATCTCATATGGTTATGCGCGTTCTGTTTGTTCTGTTGCTCCTGTTTTCTGGCAGCGTCGCTGCGGCTTTGCCTGCTCGTTATATGCAAACCACCGAAGCCGCCGCCGTATGGGCGCAGATTGGCAATAAAATGGTGACGGTAGGGAATATTCGCGCCGGGCAGATCCTCGCCGTTGAGCCAATTGCCGCAGACTATTACGAATTTACCTTCGGCTTTGGCACCGGGTTTATTGATAAGGGGCATCTGGAGCCCGTTCAGGGGCGGCAGAAAGTCGATGATGGTCTGGGCGATCTCAATAAACCTCTCAGCAACCAAAGCCTGGTAACCTGGAAAGATACGCCAGTTTATAACGCTCCGGATGTCGGTAGCGCCCCGTTTGGCGTGCTGGCGGATAATCTGCGTTATCCGGTCATCAGCAAGCTTAAAGACCGACTCAACCAGACCTGGTACCAGATCCGCATTGGTGGCCGACTGGCCTATGTTAGCGCGCTGGATGCGCAGGAAGACAACGGCATCCCGGTGTTAACCTATCATCATATTTTGCGCGATGAAGAGAATACCCGCTTTCGCCATACTTCCACCACCACCTCCGTACGCGCTTTCAGCAACCAGATGGCCTGGCTCCAGGATCGCGGCTACACCACGTTGACGATGTACCAACTGGAAGGCTATATCCGCAATAGCATGAATCTCCCGGCCCGAGCGGTGGTGCTGACCTTTGATGATGGGCTGAAGTCGGTAAGTCGTTATGCTTACCCGATTCTGAAACAACATGGTATGAAGGCCACGGCGTTTATCATCTCATCACGCATCAAACGCCACCCGCAGAAATGGGATCCGAAATCGCTGCAGTTTATGAGCCTCTCTGAACTGAACGAGATCCGGGACGTGTTCGACTTCCAGTCGCATACCCATTTTTTGCATCGGGTTGATGCGAATCGCCGGCCGATCCTACTGAGTCGCAGCTATCATAATATTTTGTTCGATTTCGCCCGCTCGCGCCGGGCGCTGTCCCAGTTCAATCCTCACGTTCTGTATTTGTCTTACCCGTTTGGCGGTTATAACGCCACGGCGGTAAAAGCGGCGGGTGACGCGGGATTTCACATGGCGGTCACTACGGTGAGGGGGAAGGTTAAGCCGGGAGATAATCCGTTCTTATTGAAAAGGCTTTATATTTTAAGGACGGATTCGCTGGAGACGATGTCGCGGCTGATAGTCAATCAGCCGCAGGGGTAAGGGTCGTCAGGCAACCTGTACCGGAATGGCTTTCGCGGTGCGTTTCATTTCATTGTCGCCTTCAAAGTAGGCCACTTTCGGACGCCAGGTGCGGGCTTCTTCATCAGACATGGTGACGAAGCTGGCGATAATCACAATGTCGCCAACCTCTGCACAATGCGCTGCAGCACCGTTCACCGAGATGATTCTGGAGCCGCGTTCAGCCGCAATTGCGTAGGTTGAGAAACGTTTTCCGTTGGTCACGTTCCAGATATCAATCGCTTCGTTTTCCAGAATACCGGAGGCATCAAGGAAATCCTGGTCGATGGCACAGGAGCCTTCATAGTGCAGGTCCGCCTGCGTGACTTTTACACGGTGGAGCTTGCCTTGCAGCATGGTGCGAATCATAACTTCTTTACCCTGTCGTTTATCTTGGCTAAGCAGGCGCTACTGACCTGCTTTGAGAATTTTCAGGCAGTATTGCCTGATTTTTAACCCCTGTCTACTGGGCTAATGTAACGCTTTGATTATCGATCAGACGTGCCTGACCCAGCCAGGCGGCGACCAGAATCACTGCGCGTTTACTGGTTTCTGTCAGCTCGAGCAGCGTGTCGGCGTCGCGGATCTGAATATCGTCGGCGCGAAAGCCTTTTTCATTCAGCTCGTGTTCAGCAATGGCGATAATCTCTTCCAGATCGCGTTCCCCTGCCTGCAATTTTTCGCTGATATGGCTCATTACTTTGTACAAGCCCGGGGCAACTTTACGCTGCTCTGTGGTCAGATAACCATTACGCGAGCTTAGGGCTAAGCCGTCTTTGGCGCGAATAATCGGTACGCCGACGATCTCAATGTCATACCCCATATCCGCTACCATTTTGCGGATCAGCGCCAGTTGCTGGAAATCCTTCTCGCCAAAGCAGGCGATATCTGGCTGGATCAGGTTAAACAGCTTGCTGACGATAGTGGAAACACCACGAAAGTGACCCGGACGGCTGGCGCCTTCCAGCATGGTAGACAGTCCCGGAACATCAACATAGGTATGACCTTCCGTACCTTGCGGATAGATTTCTTTCTCTGACGGTGCAAAGACAATATCAACTTTACGCTTGTTCAGTTTTTCGCAATCTTCCTGCAGCGTACGTGGGTAGCGCACCAGGTCTTCCACTCGATCAAACTGCATTGGGTTAACGAAAATACTGACGATCACCACATCAGCCTGAGCCTTTGCTTCATCAACCAGCTTCATATGACCGTCGTGCAGGTTGCCCATGGTAGGGACCAGCGCGACGCGTTTGCCTTCCTGGCGCAGACGACGAATGTGCTGGCGCAGCAGCGGCAGAGTTTCAATAATTAACACGTTGACTCCTTAATGGAAACTGTGTTCTTCACCCGGATAGACGCCGGATTCAACCTCGGTAATATACTGCCGTACTGCGGCGCGCATGTCGCCCGCTTCGGCGAGGAAATTTTTGGCGAATTTTGGAATGTGGCCACCGGTAATGCCGAACGCATCGTGCATCACCAGAATCTGACCATCGGTGACGTTACCTGCGCCAATACCAATCACCGGAATTGACAGTGCCTCGGTGACGCGTTTCGCCAGCTCAACCGGTACGCATTCGAGTACCAGGAGCTGTGCGCCTGCGGCTTCCAGCGCCAGCGCATCTGCCAGCAGAACGTCTCCGGCATCGCCACGACCCTGAATTTTATAGCCGCCAAACACATTCACCGACTGCGGCGTTAGTCCCAGATGGCCACAGACCGGCACCGCGCGCTCGGCCAGCATTTTGACGGTATCAGCAAGCCATGCGCCGCCTTCAATTTTGATCATATTGGCGCCGGCACGCATGACCGTAGCGGCATTTTCGAAGGTTTGCTCCGGCGTGGCGTAAGCCATAAACGGCAGGTCAGACAGCAGCAGGCAGTTCGGCGCACCGCGACGGACGGCGCGGGTGTGGTAAGCGATATCTTCAACGGTCACAGGCAGGGTGGAATCATGACCCTGAACGGTCATCCCCAGGGAGTCGCCAACCAGCATCACGTTAATGCCTTCGTCAGCGAACAGTTTGGCAAAACTGTAGTCGTAGGCGGTGATGGTGGCGAAGCGTTTCTTTTCCTGTTTGCATTTCTGCAGCAAGGCGATGGTGGTTGGTTTCATCATAACCCCTGTTGGTCATAAATTGTATGAATGCAATGCGCGCATTGTAGGGGAAGAGAGGACGGAACGTTAGCCCTTTGTGGGCATATCCATCCTGATGGCGCTTTCGGGCGTCATCAGGGATAGTCGAGCGTAAAAATACCGTTGGCTTTGAAGTTGCCTGAGCCAATTTTCTGATTGCCGTCGCGTTTGAGCGTGGCCAGAAAGTTGAGCGTCAGCGACTGGTTTTTCCCGTTTTCGCTGGTGCCGTAGATATTGTCGTCGCCCGATGTATCGCGCTGCTCGCTATAGACTGAGGTGGTGTCGTTAGGCAGCAGTACCATCTGCGGGCTATAGCCGTTGGCGACGCCGCTGATCTCCACGCCGACGCCGGTGGCCTGGTTCATGGTCAGGATGTTGCCGAGCATCGTGCGGTTGCTGGCGGGCGTAGTGGTGGTCAGCGTGACGTTAATATTGCGCAGGCCGCGGCAGCCGGCGAGATTAATGGCAAACGGCACCGCGGCGGCACCGCGAATAATCTGGTTTGGGCTGTAGCTGCCCAGGTTTACAGTGGTGCCGTTGACGCTGCTGCCGCTGGCAACCGGCTGCGTGGTGCAGGTCGGCTCGCTGACGCTAACGGCGCTGACATCAATTGTGACGTTTTGATAATAACTTTTGATACCGCTGCCGGGGTTTTCGTTCCAGATGCGCACGTGATAGTCGCCATTTTTCAGCAGGCTAATCTTCGAACTGACTGGCGTATAGGTTTGGTCGGTATAGAAGGTGATGGCCGCGTAGAACCCGAGCCCGCCCAGACTGTTGTATTGCATACCGCTGCCGCTGGTGTCGGAACAAACATGGCCGTTATCTTTGACCGTAATCACGTTGTGCATGATTCCGTCCACGACGGGCAGCGTTGAGGCGGTCACGCTGAGGGTGTATGAGCTGAACGATCGCAACGTGAGCGAGAAGTAGAGGCCGGTAATATTGGTTTTAAATAACGCTGCGCCGCCATAGCTACCAGCGGGCACCAGCCCGGACTCGACGGATAAGTGGTTGCTGGTGGCCGCGCCCGTCGAGGTACAGTACAGGCGGTCTTTGCCGCTGGACGAGCCGTGTGAGCCGTTCCAGTTGATGGTGACGTTGGCGGGGGCCAGCGTGTCGCTGCGGCTGAAGTAGACGGTTCGCCCGCTAGGGTAAGTGAAGGCGTTCGTACCGTCGCCAACCGGCCCGCCGTCCGAAGCGTAGGTGGTGCCGCCCAGCACGAACGTTTGCGTCGCGGCCTGCGCGCTGGCAGAGAACAGCAGTATTATGAGTGCCGCGCGTAAAACGGCCATCAGGCGGCGGTAAAACGGTACGTTAGGGCTCCTTCCCATCGTTATATCCTTGCTTGTCCACGATAACGCTATTGTCCGTAATAGCTTTCTCTTCCCTCAGTAGTGGGCTTGAGATTTTTCTTATCATGACACAACAAGGTCCGCGGCGTTCGAGCACTTTGTCGCTAAATATGTAACCTGTGTATTTTTGTAATGCCGGCGTTCGGGGCGACACCGTGTTCAATATCCTCCCGGCGGCAGGCCGCCGGGGCAGTGCTCAGGGGTAATCCAGCGTAAAGATGCCGTTGGCCTTAAAGTTACCGGAGCCGATTTTCTGATTGCTGTCGCGCTTAAGCGTGGCGAGGAAATTCAGGGTATGGGTTTGCACCTTGCCGTTTTCACTGGAGCCGTAAATATTGTCATCGCTCGCGGTGTCGCGCTGGTCGTTATATACCGAGGTGCTCTCGTTCGGAATGATTAGCGTTTCTGTGCTGTAGTTATTGGCCGCGCCGCGAATTTCCAGCCCGACGCCGGTGGCGTGGTTAAGGGTGAGAATATTGCCGAGCAGGGTAGCATCGGTTGCGACGTTGGTGGATGCGAGCGTGACGTTAATATTGCGCAGCCCCTTACAGCCTCCCAGGTTGATGGCAAACGGCACGGCGGTTGCCCCGTTGATGATATCGTTCGGGCTGTAGCTACCCAGGTTGACGGTCGAGCCGCTCACGCTGTTGCCGCTGGCGACCGGTTGGGTGGTGCAGGTAGGCTCGGCGACGGTCACGGCGCTGATATCGAAGGTCACGTTAATGTAATAGCTTTTAATTCCTGCGCCGGGGTTTTCATTCCAGATACGCACATGATAGTCGCCGGTTTTTAGCAGACTGATTTTCGAACTGCCGGCGGTATAGGTTTGATCGGTATAAAAGGTTATCTCCGCATAAAATCCTAAGCCACCCCAGGTATAATACTCTTCTGGAAGTGGAATTGGCCGATCGGGGCCATCGCAACCGCTGCTATCTGATATTATAAGCACATTATGCATTATCCCATTCTGGATTTGCAGAGGGTTAGGCGTCGAGGTGGCGCTAATCGTATATGAACTAAAGCTGCGTAAAGCTAACGAGAAATAAAGCCCGGTAATATTGGTTTTAAAAATATCCACTCCGCCGTAACTACCTGCCGAAATAAGGCCAGATTCAATAGATAAGGGATTACCCGTCCCCTGTGTGGAGACACTGCAATAGACGCTCGTATCGTCAGTCGCATCGCCGTGGCTGCCGTTCCAGTTAATTTTGACGTTAGCAGGAGCCAGCTCAGAAGTCCGGCTGAAATAGACGGTGCGGCCGGTTGGGTAGGTGAGCTTTCGCGTGCCGTCTCTTGACGGTCCGTCATAGCTATAGTTCGGTTGATGCTCGCCGACTATAAATGTTTGTGGCAAAGCGAAACACTCGGCAGAAAATAAAATCAGGGTTGACAGTAGCGTCGTGAAAACAATGGAAAACAATGTCTGCAATCCTTTATGTTGACGATATTGTCCTGGTGCCTTCCTTCTCATAATTATTATCCTTTGTAACCTTTTTATTATTCGTAATACACCGACACCAGCACGCTGGACTTTACCGGGCCGCTGACGATGGATTGGCCAGACTGTATTTTCTGCATTCGGGCGTAAAACGAATAGCGGCTGTCGGCGTAGTTGGCGGCGGTAACGTCATAGCGGCTGCGCGGCGTCCCGTCGGTATTCATCACGTTGTAAACGTTGTTGGCGTCGTTAACCGAGAAAATGACCACTCCCACGTTTTTGGCACCGTCGGCTTCGTCGTTGGCGAAAATTTGCGTCGAGCCCACGGCGAAGCTGCCGGACAGCGGCGAAAAATGGACGATGAGCGTTGAGGGCGTTTTACCGCTAACCGGCATGCAGTCTTTGACGTGTACGTAGAAGGTGCTGCCGCCTTTATAGAGATCTTCTGCGGTGATGCCGCTGGCAAAATAGTCGATGCCCCAGGAGCCGAGGCTGACCAGCCCGTTATTGTCGACCGAGACCTGACAGGTGGTGTTGACGACGTTGGCTTTGATTTCGACGTCGGTATCGGCCTGGATCTGGGGGGACAGAAGCAAGAGGCCAACCGCCGCTGCGCCGCACAATAGTTTGCTCATCGCACGTTACTCATAGGTAATGGTAAACAGGCCCTGGGTCGAAAACGAGCCGGTGTGTAAATCAGCAATCGTGCTGCCCGAAGCCAGCACGATGCGCGCGCTGAGCGGCCACACGACGGTGGTGGTATCGCTGGCTTCGGCGAGGTCGATTAACTGCTGCGCCGGGCTGGCGCAGCGCAGCTGCTTGCTGCCGCTGGCTTCAGGCGTGGCCCCCGTCCAGACTTCCGCTGACACGCCAGCGGCGTCATCGCTGCCGCTCAGCGCGTTGCGAAAACCGTTACCGCCGCCGGAGGCGCCGTCGCAGCCGGTTTTGGCCGTTAGCGTGACGGTCGCCTGCTTTTTGGCAAGCCCTATGCAGTCGCTGAACACCAGCGAAAAGGGGCGCGATTTGCTCTTATTGACGATCTGAGGAATATAGACGTCGCCCATATCTACAGTCGTATTCGCCGTGCCGCTGTCGTCGTGCAGGGTAGCCAGGCAGGTTGAGGGCGTAATGGTGGTGGAAACCGTTAACTCCAGCGAGTTAGAGCCCGCAAAGCCTGGCGCCGCGTTCAGAAGCAGCACCAGCGCGGTACACGGCGGTAACAGATATCGCATCAATGCAGCCCTCGGTTATTCATAGGTAAACGTAAAGAGCGCCTTGGCCTGAAAGTCGCCTGGCGTTGGGGTCAGCGAGGTACTGGCGCGGCGGAAAAAAGCGTTCAGCTCCATACCGTTGGCTATCTGGCCGGCGCTCCAGTCGATTTTTTGCGTGCCGTCGACCTTAAAGCGGCTGCCCTCATCGCTGCCGTTCGGTTTAAAGCCCAGCCCAACGTTTTCGGCGTTGCCGCTGGTTAGCGTGTTTTTCAGCATAAAAAGGGTATTTGACAGCGTGACGCCTTGTACGGTCATCTTCAGTGAGGTGATCTCGTTATTGCACTCCTTCGGCAGCAATTTAAAGCTGGCCTCGGTGCTGGCGGTGGCGCTGAGCAGCTCGGCAATCCCGAAGTTTGGAATAGTGAGATCGTATTGCGTTCCGCTGCCGCTGACCGAGGCGTTATTGAGACTGACGACGCTCATGAGGCAGGTGGTTTCTTCAATCACCGCGGTGAAATCCAGGCTTAACCCCTGGGTTGTGGCGAAGCCCGGCGGCGCCAGCAGCGCGGCGGCGAGCGTCAGCGAGCGGATTACGCGGTAAGTTCTCATCCTTGATCCTCGCAATTTATTGCATTTGGCAGGGCACGGCGCCCAGGACGATGGTTTTACCCATCTGCTTGTCGTTGCCCGACGCCACTTGGTAGCGCGCGCGGCAGCGCTGCGTTTGATTCTGCTTACTCCAGCGCACTTCAAGTTCGCCGCTTTCGCCGATGCCGCGTACGAAGGCCTGGCTACCCTGGCCTACCGTGCCCAGCAGGTTGTTGCTGAGGTCGTACACTTCGGCGGTGAACGGCACCGGCTGGCGGTCGCTGCGCACCAGGTTGAGAATGGCGGATTTCCCCTGGTCGGTTTCGAATTTGCTGACCACTACCGCGCCGCGTCTGGGGATCACGGTGGCGCTGGTGCTCTTCATTTCGACGTCGTTATCCAGCTCGTTGACATCAAGCGAGACGATATTTTCCCGGTACGGGGTTAATGAACTGCCGATACCGTAACCAAAGCGGTCAACGGTGCTGTTGCCGTAGTCGATGCGCGCGCCCTGCGCGCCAGGGGCGTCGATCACCACCAGCGTATCGCTGTCGCCAAAGCTCTGATTACTGAAGGTTAAGCCGCCGCTGTGCAGCACAAAGCCGCCGTCGGTATTTAATGAATACTGACGCGAGCTGTCGTTGCTGGCCGACGCCGAGGCGGCGATATTGCCGTAACTGGAGTCGTAGCTGACGTAGGAACTGACGGTGGAGAGGTCTTTGCCCTCTTTTTCCATGTTGTACGCGGTGCTGACGCTATAGCTCCAGCGGTTGTCGGCGCTGTAGCCGCTGGCGCTGGTATTAAACTGGTTGCTGCCGTCGAAATCGCTGCTTACGCTGCTGTTCAGCGTACGGAAGCCGCCGCTGTCGCGGTCGGTGCCCAGCAGTTTATCCAGCGGAATGGTCACGCTGAGGTAGACCGAATCGTCGCGGTTATCGTCTTCGTCGTAGGTACGCTGCAGGTTGATGCTGTAGCTGGCCCAGCCGATGCTGTTGCTGTAGCCAGCGGAGAAGCTGCTGCGCGAATCATTGGTCACCCAGTAGTCGGCCCAGCTGCCGGTGAGGTACAGCGAACCGTAGTTGATATCCTCATCCTTCAGGCTCTGGTTGAGGCTGATGGTGAACTGGTTTTTCATTCGCGAGTAGTCGTTCATGCCGCGAGCGTTGTCGCCGCTGCTGTGTTCGGCATCGTCAATAATGCTCAGCGCGTCGCTCAGCCCCAGATAATCTTTGGTGGAATAGCGATAGGCGGCAATGTTCAGCGATGTGTCCGTCGGGGCGAAGAACTTGTTCCAGGAAATACGGTAGCTTTGACCACGGTAGGTTTTGTCATCGGGGATCTCCGCCTGCGATTGCGTCACGTCAAAGGAGAGGGCGCCGACGAGGGTGTTCATCCCGACGCCCAGCAGCCCGGCAAAATAGCCGTTGTCGGTGGCCTGAATGCCGCTAAAGCCGGTGAAGGTGCTGTTGAGGCCGTAGTAGAAGGTGCCCTGCGCGAGGCCCGGCTCGTCATGCAGGCTGTCGTCGTTGACCTGGCCGATGCTGATATCCCAGCTGCCGACGCCGGGGTGCATCATTTGCACCAGCGACGAGAAGGCCTGGCTAAAGCTGTGCTTCGAGCCGTCGGCTTCGGTAATGGTGACCTCAAGGTCCGCGCCGTAGCCGGACGGCGAAAGATCGTCGATCGAAAACGGCCCCGGCGGCACCGTGGTTTCGTAGATTTTGTAGCCGTTCTGCGTGATGGTCACTTTAGCGTTGCTTTTGGCGACGCCGCGAATCGTTGGCGCATAGCTGGCAAGCTGCGGCGGCAGCATCTGCGATTCGCTGTACAGGCGTACGCCGCGCAGGCTGACGGTATCAAAGCTTTCGCCGCTGGTGCTGGCTTCACCGATCACCAGTTGAGAACGCAGCGCGGCAATATCCCGCTGAACGTAGCGGTTCTGGTATTCAATATTGCTGCTGCCGTCTTTTTGCCACGAGTAGTTACCCTGTGCGCGGAAGTGCCATGCGCCAAGGTTGATGCCGCCGTTAAAGCCTGCGTACACGCTGTCTTCGTCACCGTAGTCGTTCTGGCTTTTCCAGGCGCTGACGTTATAAGACAGCATCGCGGCCGGAACGCCGTCATCCCATAGCGATGGATCAACATAGCTGGCGAAGCCTTTTTGCACCCATATTTGCGGTACGCCCACGTCCAGCCGCTGGTCGCCGCCGTCGAAGTTGAGCGTAGACTGAGGGATCGCTAATGCGAGGTTAAGGCAGCTGTCCGCACTGTCTTCCCGGGTTAGCAGCAGCGCATTGTCGGGCAGATCATCGGGCATGCGGATATGCAGCTGGCTTAGCATTTTCGGCGTTACACAGGCCTGTGTTTTACCTTTTGCGGTTTCAATAAATTCGACTTTTAGCGTGGTCACCAGATCGTTATTGACGTAGCCGCTCACTTCGTAGACGCCGGGGGAGATCGCGTTACCGTTGGAATAACGGCTGAGATCGACCTGGCTGGCGCCCGGCCCCATTAAAAACGAGCTGTCAAATTCTAGCGTTTCATTTTCGGCCCGCGCAGAGAGACTGCCGGACAGGAGGGTAAAGGCAATAAAACGAGTCAGGAATGTTATCCTGAATTGTGTTGACCGCTGTTTCATTGGCGCATCCGAAGTATTAAATAAAAGCGTTAAATATCCACCTTGCCATTAATGGCGCCGCCAAAATCGCTGATTGCGACATAGCTAATGCTGGTTTTGGCTGGCGTACCGGTTAACCCCAAAATAGTGAAATCAGATTCGCCTTTGGGGGCGACCATTGAGGCCGAAACGGTATATTTTCGCCCGCCGACCATGGCCTCCACTTTGTTAAAGGAAACGAAATAGCCGGTGGGATTGGTGACATGAACGACCGGCTTTCCGGCTTTTTGCTGCATCCGCCACTGTAATTTTTGCGGGGCTTCTGCGGCGGTGCCGTCAAGACCGTTGGGGCGATAAAACAGCTTGATGCGCGTACGGAACGCTAACTGAAGAATGTTTTTTTCTTTAACGTCTTCGTCTTTCATTTTGGGCGGCACTTCCAGCACGTTAAACCAATAGATGCTTTCGCGATCGTTGGGCAATGAGCGGCTGCCGGTGTAGGTAAACTTGACGGTTTGCCCGCGGCCCGGCTCGATACGGGAAACCGGCGGCGTGGCGTTAAAGGGAACGTTGATTGTGCTCGGGTCGGCATTTTGGTTACCGTCGTCCAGCCAGCTTTGTACCAATGCAGGGCGGGAACCTTTATTTTCCAGACGGATAGAAATATCTTTCTGCGCTTCTTTATAAATAACGCGCGTGCCGGACAGAACGATATCTGCCATTGCTGAAGGTATGACTGAACAGGCAGCAACGGCAGAAAGAGTGAAATAAAGAGAACGACGCATCCTGGTCATTATGATTCCTCCATGGAGATGATTCAGGGGCAATATTGCGCGTTTAAGCGCACGCTATTCCCCCTCTTAGGTATTAACGATTAGTTATAGGTCAAGGTATACGCGGTGTTGGACTTCACGTAGCCCGACGTAACCTGTACTGCGCTGGACTGCTTGACGTAAGAAACGACGAAGTTGAATTTCGCCACGCCGTCGGCGCCGAATTCGCTATCATGGATATCGGCAGCATCGTTGATTTTGACCTGTTTGTAGGCCAGCGTCGCGCCGGAACCGTCGACCTGGTGGATTGCCAGATTCACGCCGGCTGCCGGGCTGCTGATGGAGTCATCGTTATTCAGCGTACCGCTGCTGTTGCTGAAGAAGGTGGACGCCATGCTCAGGTGAGCTTTGGTGTTGGTATTCGTTGAACCGCAGTCTACGGTGATGTAGAACGACTCTGGCTGTACACCAACAGCGCCAAGCTGGACGCCCAGATCGGCCTGAATATCACCCACTTTAGCAGTGTTCAGCTGAACCTGACCGTCCTGGCTGCCGCCGTTAACGTGTGGAACACAGGTGTTATCGCTGACCAGACCGGCGAAATCAACCTGGCCGCCATCAATGGCAAATGCCGAGGTGGAGGCTGCAGACAGAACGAGAGACAGTGCAATTAACTTTAATTTCATTTAGAAATATCCTTGTTAAAAAAATAAATATTACGTCAAGCCGGCGCAATTATAGAGAATACCCTCGCTGTATAAAAATAACTCACATGGATATTTCCTTCGCTTCTTATTTATTTTGTTAATATATTATGTTTGTGTTAGGCCTAATTATGTTGTTTAAGTGTGATGCTTGTTTAATGTAAGGCTGTTTTTTATGTAAATAATGTGTTTTGTACAGTATCTGTATTGTTTTATTTGTGAGGTGAGTTTTTTTACTCACTATTATCTGATTTAAGTATGTTTTATTTTTATTGAGTTTGATAATCACATTTCATTTTTTACTATTATAAAAAATGAAATGTGGCTGAAGTTGAACTTAAAAGCTTGAGCATTCGCCATCCCTTCGTTCATCAATCGCCGTACTTTAAAAAGGAGCTACTTCACGGCGTAAAATAGCCCCTTGAAAGGGCTTAATTAATCGTAAACCAGAGTATATGCGGTATTGGACTTCACGTAGCCCGCCTTGATCTGCACTGCGGTTGACTGCTTAACGTAAGAAACCACGAAGTTAAATTTCGCCACGCCGTCAGCACCAAATTTTTGTTTGTGGACGTCGCTAGTGTTGTTGATTTTAACCTGCTTGTAAGCCAGCGCCGCGCCGGAGCTGTCAACTTCATGAATCGCCAGGTTCACGCCAGCCGCCGGGCTGGAGATGGAATCATCGTTATTCAGCGTACCGTTGCTGTTGCTGAAGAACGTAGAGGCCATGCTCAGGTTGGCATTTGCGTTGGTGTTGGCTGAACCACAGTCGACGGTGATGTAGAACGATTCAGGCTGTACGCCGACTGCGCCAAGCTGGACGCCGCTATCGGCCTGGATATCTGCCACTTTGGCCGTGTTCAGCTGAACCTGGCCATCCTGGCTGCCGCCGTTAACGCGTGGGATGCAGGTATTGTCGCTGACCAGACCGGCAAAATCGATCTGGCCGCCGTCGAGGGCGAATGCAGAAGAGGAGAGCAGTGCGGCAGAGAGCGCGACCGACAGCGCGATGATGTTTTTCTTCACAACGAATATCCTTATATAGAGTGGTAATAGATGAATTGAAGCTGTAACAAAATGTTATTTTAATTCAGGGGCATTAAACCTGATATTGCGCAGATTTGTAAAATTCACCCCGCGTATAAGAATAATTTATTTATTCTTATTGGCTATTTTATTTTGTTGTTTTATCTCTCCGGTAAGGAAATTGTTTGTATGTCATTTGTTTTGGTTATGGATTGCCTTTGATTAAATGGAATAATGTAATGATTTGAGTTTTTTTTCGTAATATATAGACGATTTGCTGAATGAATTGTTATGGTTAATTGATCGGCAATAGCGAGTATATTGAACGGTTTTTATTTAATTTATTTCCGATATTGATGAATGTTATTGTTTTAGATATTTTAAATATTGAATTTAAAAAATATCATGTGAAATGATTTTAAACTATTCCCATAATGTGAATTAAAAGGGTTAGATATTATTTAATATGGTTTTAAATAACTTTATTGTGATTTCTGTTGCCCTTTTTTCTGCATAACGAAGACAACGCCCATTCGGTGTGTCTGGGCCTTTTGCACATTAAATTTCTGATTTATTCCTGGAAGGGTAATACAGGGGCGGTTTACCAGAGGGCGGGGCAGGGAGGCAGCTGACGCAGGCATTCTGCCAGCAGCTGTCCATCGGGGAAATGCAGTTCGGGCGCAATTTCAAACAGCGGCCACAGCATAAAACCACGGTTTTTCATGTCGTAGTGCGGCACGGTCAGGCGTTCGGTGTTAATCACTTCGTCGCCAAACAGCATAATATCGAGGTCCAGTGTTCGCGGTCCCCAGCGTTCAGCTTTGCGCACCCGGCCCTGTTGCAGTTCAATTCGTTGGGTATGATCCAGCAACGCTTCGGGGGCGAGAGCGGTATCCAGCGCTACGGCGGCGTTCAGATAGTCGGGCTGATCCTGTGGACCCAACGGGGGGGTACGATAAAACGAAGAAACCGCAACGATACGGCTGTCAGGGATTTCGCCGATCGCTTGCACGGCAGCATTCACCTGCTCCAGGGGAGAAGCTAAATTACTGCCGATGGCGATATAAACGACGGTCACGCGCTACCTTCGCGACGCGGTGCACGCTTACGCGGGCGACGATGGCGGCGGCGTACGTCAGGCTCTTCATCCAGTTCGTTCAGCATGCCTTTTTGTTCCGGCGGCGCTGAAACCTGGAATTCACCCCACCATTTCGCCAGCCGTTGCAGTTCAGCGTTGTGTTCTACTTCGGCACGCAGTGCTAACAGGTCGTAAGCTGCGCGGAACTTTGGATGTTCCATCAGCTTCCAGGCGCGTTTACCCTGACGACGGGACATACGTAATTGCAACTGCCAGATATCGCGAGTTAGCGAGGTCAGACGTTTCGGGATCGCCAGCGAGCGGCAGGCTTCGTCCAGCACGTCGTTCATTGCCAGCGCGAAAGCGTCGTAGTAAGCCAAACCGCTTTCTTGCGCAATTTTCTGCGCGGCTTCCAGTAACGGATACCAGAACATCGCGGCGAACAAGAACGCCGGGTTAACGCGCATATCATTGTTAATGCGGTTATCGGTATTCTTTAGTACCTGAGCGATAATGCGTTCCATCGGGCTGTCACCGTCTTCGGTGAAGTAGCGTGTAATGGTTGGGAACAGCGGCTGGAACAGGCTGTACTCACGCAGTTTTTTATAGGTTTCATACCCATAGCCCGCCTGTAACAGCTTCAGTGCTTCTTCAAACAGGCGTGCGGGAGGAATGTCGTTCAGCAGCGTTGCCAGACGCGGGATCGGCTCTGCGGTTTCCGGGCTGATACGCATGTCGAGCTTGGCGGCAAAGCGCACGGCGCGCAGCATACGCACGGGATCTTCGCGATAGCGCGTTTCCGGATTACCGATCAGGCGAATGATGCCCTCTTCGAGGTCCTGCATACCGCCGACGTAATCACGTACGGTGAAATCGGCCACGCTGTAATACAGGCTGTTTATCGTGAAATCGCGACGTTGGGCATCTTCTTCAATGGAGCCGAAGATGTTGTCGCGCAGCAGCATACCGTTTTGCCCGCGCTGTGACGTTGTGCGATCGGACTCACTGCCTTCATGGTGTCCACGAAAGGTCGCGACTTCGATAATTTCCGGGCCAAACATGACATGGGCCAGACGGAATCGACGCCCGACCAGGCGACAGTTACGAAACAGTTTTCGCACCTGATCTGGCGTGGCATTGGTGGTGACATCAAAATCTTTCGGCTTTTTGCCCAGCAAAAGATCGCGTACGCCACCGCCTACCAGCCATGCCTCGTATCCGGCCTTATTGAGCCTGTACATTACCTTCAGGGCATTTTCACTGATATCTTTGCGGGAGATAGAGTGCTGCTCACGCGGAATTACCGTCATATGTGGACGGGCGACGGCGAGCTCAGCCTCGCGCTCCTCGCGGCTTAGCACCTTGCGGCAAAAATTAGCGACTCGGGTAAAAATAGTGCACCTCGGTAGTGTCAAACTTCAATCAGAACAAGTGTTGCTGTGTAAAAATAGCGGCTAATCATAGCTCAGCGTGGCGCATTTGAGAATGCCGGATTTAAGATCACTGATTCAGGCACTGTTGTCAGACGCCAGTTCTCAACGGCAAACGCCAGGATCTGGTCCACACGCATCTCCTGCCACGGGATATCGGCACGCTGGCCGAGAAAGCGTAGCGCGGCAATAATCACCGGGCGCGGATCGCCTTGTGGTAGCGCAGGTGCATGATTTTGTTTTGAAAGTTTAGCGCCTTGTTCGTTGAGCGCCAGCGGAAGATGAATATAGTCAGGCGCTTGCCAGCCAAACTGCTGATACAAAGAGATTTGTCGCACCGTGGGTTCGATGAGATCGGCGCCGCGAACAATCTCCGTTACGCCCTGAAAATGGTCATCAACTACCACGGCGAGATTATAGGCAAACAGCCCGTCGCGGCGGTGGATGATAAAATCTTCACCAGCAAGTTGCGGGTCAGCCTGAATCACACCGCGTAGCCGGTCAGTAAACTGCATCACGGGATGGCGTTGTTTAATACGGACGGCCGCCTGTTCTGGCCCGAGGCGTAACTCACGGCAGTGACCGTCGTAAATACCGCCGACGCTTTGAATACGCGCTCGCGTGCAGGTGCAGTAATAGCTCAGATCTTGCTGATGCAGCCAGGTAAGCGCCTCGCGGTAGGCTTCGTGGCGTTGGGATTGCCATAAAATATCGCCATCCCAGTGCAGGCCGTAATGTTCCAGCTGACGCAGGATCGTATCTGCAGCACCGGGAACTTCACGAGGGGGATCAATATCTTCAATGCGTACTCGCCAGATTCCGCGCCGGGCACGAGCCTGCAGGTAACTGCCGAGGGCGGCAATCAGTGAACCGAAATGCAGTTCGCCGGAGGGGGAAGGGGCGAAGCGGCCAATATAGTGTGAATCGCTCATTTTGCGGACTGACAAATAATAAGGCGGGAGAAACTCCCGCCTGTAGTAAATGTGGTAAAAATGACCGGATTAACCTGCCATCTGTTTTTCGCGGATTTCTGCCAGCGTTTTGCAGTCGATACATAGATCGGCTGTTGGACGCGCTTCCAGACGGCGAATACCAATTTCTACGCCGCACGATTCGCAGTAGCCGAAATCTTCGTCTTCTACTTTCTTCAGCGTCTTCTCGATCTTTTTGATCAGTTTGCGCTCACGGTCACGGTTACGCAGCTCAAGGCTGAATTCTTCTTCCTGCGCGGCGCGGTCCACCGGATCAGGGAAGTTAGCCGCTTCGTCTTGCATATGAGATACGGTGCGATCAACTTCATCCCTAAGTTGATTACGCCATGCCTCAAGAATACGCCTGAAGTGCGACAGCTGGGCTTCGTTCATATACTCTTCGCCCGGTTTCTCCTGGTACGGCTCCACCCCAGCGATGGCGAGAATACTCAGGGACGATGTTTTACGGTTTTGCCCTTCTTGCATGTTGCTTCTCCTTAACACGCACTATCGATCCCCATGTTCGGGGGAAAAATCAGGTCGCTATAAATAGCAGATGCTTTTCCGGATAGCAATTATCTAAACGTAACACTTGACAACCCTGTGAGGAAAAGCGTATTTGCCCACGCGCCCAGAATACTAATTAACCAAATGTTTACACCATTACAAGGTAATGGGCAACGGCTCTTTAAGAGTCATACCATGGGCAGAAAGTTCCGCTTTATAAACCAGAATTTCTACCCCCTTAAGCTGTGCTTCAACTAATAATTGCGCATATTTTGCATCGATATGGCGCGCGGGTGAAAACCGTGTAATGGCTGAATGCAGCACCGCGAAAAATATCACCGCCCGCTTGCCTTCTGCCGCTACGCTCATCAATTCCCGAAGATGCTTCTGACCTCGTTCAGTGATGGCATCGGGAAAATAACCCTGATCATTTTCCGCCAACGTGACTGATTTCACTTCAATATAGCAGTCAGGTCGGGAATCCGCCTGCAACAAAAAGTCGATACGGCTCCCTTCTGCGCCGTATTTTACTTCACTTTTCAAGGCACTGTAGCCTGAAACTTCCGAAATAAGCTCATTCTGAATAGCTTCTTTCGTTAATCTGTTGGCCCACAGTGTGTTAACACAAATAAAAGCACCCTTTTGCGTTTGTGTTAATTCCCAGGTATGGGGATATTTCCGTTTAGTATTTTCTGATGTCGAATACCAGACGGTATCACCCGGGGTGGCGCATCCGGTCATCGCGCCAGTATTTGGGCAGTGTAACGTTAACGTTGAGCCATCCGGTGTGATCACATCCGCTAAAAAACGCTTGTAGCGCTGGATGAGCGTTGCAGGTTGTAAAGGTGGAGAAAATTGCATCAACAGTCCCTTTAATTATTCAGTCAGCGTCCAGCGTTGCAACTGTGTGTAACGCGTGCGTCCTCGTGCGAATGAAGAGGAGTAAAGTGCGAACTCCGTGACCGGAAATGACCAGCCAAAGCCCGGTGGGGGGATGGGAACTGCGTGTCCGGCATCGCGCAGCAGCGTGATATGTGGGTGAAACGGCTGCGGGCTTTGATAACATCCGCTGCGCGCGGCCTGCGCCCGCAGCATATTCGCCAGTTGTAACAGTCCGCGCGGCGGCTGACGCATCCCCAGCCACACGACCCGCGAGCGCAGCCATTGTCCGGCATCATCGAGTTTGAGCGTAAAACCCGGCTGGCGAATGCGTCCCGCGAGTTGCGACAGCGCCTGCTGCTTCTCAGCGCTGACGTCGCCTAAAAAGGCCAGCGTCAGATGCAGGTTTTCTGCCGCAACGGGACGCCCGGCTTCTGCGGGGAACTGCTCCGCACGCCAGTGAACAATTGGCTCACGGATTGCGCCAGGCAATTCAATCGCAAAGAACAGCCTTTTTGGCTCAGACATGATGGATACTCGGTTATGAATTAACGCGATGCTACAATGCAGCGCGAAGAATGTTAACCCTCTGGAGCTATTTGTGACGTCGTTGCCCGTTGCCGCCGTAGTGCCTGAACTGCTTACTGCCCTTGATGCCTCGCCGCAGGTGCTGCTGACCGCGCCGACCGGTGCCGGGAAATCGACCTGGCTGCCGTTGCGACTGCTTGAACATGGTGGCATCAAAGGGCGGATTATTTTGCTGGAGCCGCGCCGTCTGGCGGCACGCAACGTGGCGCAGCGGTTGGCGGAGTTGCTGAACGAAAAGCCCGGTGAGACCGTGGGTTATCGCATGCGCGCGCAAAGCTGCGTGGGGTCGCAGACCCGGCTGGAAGTGGTGACGGAAGGCGTCCTGACGCGCATGATCCAACGCGATCCCGAACTCACTGGCGTCGGGTTAGTGATCCTCGATGAATTTCACGAACGGAGCTTGCAGGCCGACCTGGCGCTGGCGCTGTTGCTGGATGTACAGCAAGGTCTTCGTGACGATCTGAAACTATTGATCATGTCCGCAACGCTCGATAACGGGCGCTTGCAGCAGTTATTGCCCGATGTGCCCATGATTATCTCTGAAGGCCGCACATTCCCCGTCGAGCGACGGTATCAGCCGCTGGCGGCACATCTGCGTTTTGACGAAGCGGTGGCGATAGCGACGGCGGAGCTACTGCGCCATGAAAGCGGGTCGCTGCTGCTGTTTTTACCGGGCGTTGGGGAAATCCTGCGCGTGCAGGAACAACTGGCAACGCGTGTGGGCGGCGATGTTGTGTTATGTCCATTGTACGGCGCGTTGACGCTGGCTGAGCAGCGTCAGGCGATTTTGCCCGCGCCGCAAGGTAAGCGCAAAGTGGTGCTGGCGACCAATATTGCCGAAACCAGCTTAACAATTGAAGGTATCCGGCTGGTGGTGGACTGCGCCCAGGAGCGCGTGGCGCGCTATGACGCGCGTACCGGTTTAACGCGGTTGATTACCCAGCGCATTAGCCAGGCATCGATGACACAGCGAGCCGGGCGTGCAGGTCGTCTGGAGCCAGGTATCTGCGTACATTTGCTTGCCAAAGAGCAGGCGGAAAGAGCGACGACGCAGGGAGAGCCGGAGATATTACAGAGCGATCTGTCCGGACTACTGATGGAGCTGCTGCAATGGGGATGTACCGATCCTGAGCAACTGAACTGGCTGGATACGCCGCCCGCTATCAACCTGCAGGCGGCAAAACGGCTGTTGCAGATGCTGGGCGCGCTTGAGGGCGACAGGCTCAGCGCCCGTGGGCAGAAAATGGCGGCATTGGGTAATGATCCCCGTTTAGCGGCTATGCTGGTTAGCGCCAACAATGACAATGAAGCCGCAACGGCGGCAAAACTGGCAGCAATTCTGGAAGAACCGCCGCGCGGGGGCAGCACCGATTTAGCTGTTGCGTTTTCACGAAATCAGTCCGCCTGGCAGCAGCGCAGTCAACAATTATTGAAACGACTTAACGTACGCAGCGGGCAGCCCGACAGCGCGCTGCTTCCCTCGTTGCTGGCGCAGGCGTTTGCCGATCGGATCGCCCGTCGACGTGGGCAAGAAGGGCGCTATCAACTGGCCAACGGCATGGGAGCTATGCTGGATGTCGATGACGCCCTTGGACGCCATGAATGGCTGATAGCACCACTGTTACTGCAGGGCAGCGCGTCACCGGATGCGCGTATTTTGTTAGCGTTGCCGCTGGATATTGAAGTGTTGATGCAGACGTGTCCTGAACTGCTGCAACAGTCCGACACCATCGAATGGGATGAAACTCAGGGAACGTTAAAGGCGTTGCGTCGGTCGTGTATTGGCTCATTGACGGTAAAAGTACAGCCGCTGGCCAAACCCTCGGAAGAGGAGTTGCACCAGGCGATGTTGAATGGCATTCGCGATAAAGGACTCAGTGTGCTCAACTGGACGCCGGAAGCCGAGCAGTTTCGGCTGCGTTTGCAATGTGCGGCAATCTGGTTGCCGGAGTACGACTGGCCTGCGGTAGATGAAGATTCTCTTCTGGCGACGCTGGAGCGCTGGCTGCTGCCGCACATGAGCGGTGTGCACTCTCTACGCGCGTTAAAAGCAGTAAATGTGGGTCAGGCATTGCGCGATTTGCTGGACTGGTCAATGCTGCAACGTCTGGATAGTGAACTGCCGGCGCATTACACTGTGCCGACGGGAAGCCGGATTGCTATTCGCTATCATGAGGATAATCCTCCGGTATTGGCCGTTCGGATGCAGGAAATGTTTGGTGAAGCGAAGACCCCAACCATCGCCCAGGGACGCGTGCCGCTGGTACTGGAGCTGCTGTCTCCGGCCCAACGACCGCTACAGGTAACGAGCGATTTGAGTGCGTTCTGGCAGGGATCGTACCGTGAGGTGCAAAAAGAGATGAAAGGGCGTTACCCCAAACATGTCTGGCCGGACGATCCGGCGAATACCGCGCCAACGCGGCGCACCAAAAAGTATTCATAAATTGAGAGATTTCTTCTTCTGTCGCAGGGCGGAAGAACAGAGAATCGGGCCTTTGCGCCTGAATGTTGCGGAGAAAAAGCATGGCGGGGAATGACCGCGAGCCAATTGGACGTAAAGGGAAACCCTCGCGTCCAGTGAAACAAAAGGTGAGCCGTCGTCAACTCAGAGATGAAGAGTATGACGACGATTATGATGATGATGACTATGAGGATGAAGAACCGATGCCGCGTAAGGGTAAAGGCAAAGGGCGTAAGCCTCGTGGTAAACGCGGCTGGTTCTGGCTGCTGGTAAAACTGTCGATTGTTTTTTTGGTGCTGATCGCCATTTACGGCGTCTATCTGGACCAAAAAATCCGTAGCCGTATCGACGGTAAAGTCTGGCAGCTTCCGGCGGCAGTATATGGCCGCATGGTTAACCTTGAGCCAGAAATGCCCATCGGCAAGAACGAGATGGTGAAGCTGCTGGAGGCCACGCAGTATCGTCAGGTCTCGAAGATGACGCGTCCGGGCGAATTCACGGTACAGGCGAAGAGCATTGAGATGATTCGTCGTCCGTTTGACTTCCCGGACAGTAAAGAAGGGCAGGTGCGCGCACGTCTGACCTTTGATGGCGATCATCTGGACACTATCGAGAATATGGATAACAACCGCCAGTTCGGTTTCTTCCGTCTCGATCCGCGTCTGATTACCATGCTCTCTTCACCTAACGGCGAGCAGCGCCTGTTTGTCCCGCGCAGTGGATTCCCGGATCTGCTGGTCGATACGCTGCTGGCAACCGAAGACCGTCACTTCTATGAGCATGATGGCGTCAGCCTCTACTCGATTGGTCGTGCGGTGCTGGCCAACCTGACGGCCGGTCGCACGGTGCAGGGGGCGAGTACGCTGACTCAGCAACTGGTGAAGAACCTGTTCCTGTCCAGCGAACGTTCTTACTGGCGTAAGGCCAACGAAGCTTACATGGCGCTGCTGATGGATGCGCGTTACAGCAAAGATCGCATTCTTGAGCTGTACATGAACGAAGTCTATCTCGGTCAAAGCGGCGATAATGAAATTCGCGGCTTCCCGCTGGCGAGCCTCTATTATTTCGGTCGTCCGGTGGAAGAACTGAGTCTCGACCAGCAGGCGTTGCTGGTGGGGATGGTTAAAGGGGCGTCAATCTATAACCCATGGCGTAACCCGAAGCTGGCGCTGGAGCGTCGTAACCTCGTGCTGCGTTTGCTGCAACAGCAGCAGATCATCGATCAGGATCTGTATGACATGCTGAGCGCGCGTCCGTTAGGCGTACAGCCGCGTGGTGGAGTGATCTCGCCACAGCCAGCCTTTATGCAGATGGTGCGTCAGGAGCTTCAGGCGAAGCTGGGCGATAAAGTTAAAGATCTCTCCGGCGTGAAAATTTTCACCACCTTTGATTCCGTGGCGCAGGACGCTGCGGAAAAAGCGGCGGTGGAAGGCATTCCGGTGCTGAAGAAACAGCGTAAGCTGAGCGATCTGGAAACCGCGATTGTGGTGGTTGACCGATTCAGTGGCGAAGTTCGCGCCATGGTTGGCGGGGCAGAGCCGCAGTTCGCGGGCTATAACCGTGCGATGCAGGCGCGTCGTTCGATTGGTTCTCTGGCGAAACCGGCGACCTATCTGACTGCGCTCAGCCAGCCGAAGCTTTACCGCCTGAATACCTGGATTGCTGATGCGCCGATTGCGCTACGTCAGCCGAACGGTCAGGTCTGGTCGCCACAGAACGATGATCGTCGCTATAGCGAAAGCGGAAGAGTGATGCTGGTGGATGCGTTAACCCGCTCCATGAACGTACCGACGGTAAATCTGGGGATGGCGCTGGGCTTGCCTGCGGTAACCGATACCTGGTTGAAACTGGGCGCGCCGAAAGATCAGCTTAACCCGGTTCCGGCCATGCTGCTGGGGGCGTTGAACCTGACGCCAATCGAAGTAGCACAGGCGTTCCAGACTATCGCCAGCGGCGGGAACCGTGCGCCGTTGTCGGCGCTGCGTTCGGTTATTGCCGAAGATGGTACCGTGCTGTACCAGAGCTTCCCGCAGGCTGAGCGTGCCGTTCCGGCGCAGGCGGCGTATATGACGCTGTGGACCATGCAGCAGGTGGTTCAGCGTGGTACGGGTCGTCAGCTTGGCGCGAAATATCCTGGCTTGCATCTGGCAGGGAAAACCGGGACCACCAACAACAACGTGGATACCTGGTTTGCCGGGATCGACGGCAGCCAGGTGACCATCACCTGGGTGGGCCGCGATAACAACCAGCCAACCAAGCTGTACGGTGCCAGCGGGGCGATGTCGATTTACCAGCGCTATCTGGCAAACCAGACGCCAACACCGCTGGTGCTGACGCCGCCGGAAGATGTGGTGGATATGGGCGTGGACTATGATGGTAACTTTGTGTGTAGCGGCGGGATGCGCACGCTTCCGGTATGGACCACCGATCCTGATTCGCTGTGTCAGCAGGGTGAAATGCTGCAGCAGTCGGGGAATCCGTTCGATCAATCTTCTCAACAGCCGCAGCAGCAGCCTCAACAGCAGCAACCGCCGCAGCAAGAGAAGAAAGACAGCGACGGTGTAGCAGGTTGGATAAAAGATATGTTTGGCGGTAACTAACGCCAGCTTAAAAACCCGCTTCGGCGGGTTTTTCTTTTTGCGCTATATGGTTTTACTTTGCCTTGCCTGATGGCGCTGCGCTTATCAGGCCTGCGGAATTAAGGTAGCCATCCGGTACATTATTCGTTAAAACATTTCAGCCTAATTTATTAACCCTTTCTTTTCATCTGGTTATTTCTTAACCCCTCAGTTTTAGTAGGGGCGCGTATTGCTTGCTATCTCGCCAGAGTTTCGAATATTATGCTGCCGTTATAATAATAATTCTCGTTTACGTTATCATTCACTTTCATCAGAGAAATACCAATGGCGCGTCTTAAAACTGCTCAGCCAAGTTCATCACTGCGTAAAATCGCAGTAGTGGTAGCCACAGCGGTTAGCGGCATGTCTGTCTATGCACAGGCGGCGGTTGACCCGAAAGAAGAAACCATCACCGTAACTGCAGCTCCTGCTCCGCAGGAAAGCGCATGGGGGCCAGCGGCAACCATCGCCGCACGACAGTCTGCTACGGCGACCAAAACCGACACTCCGATTCAAAAAGTTCCTCAGTCTATTTCAGTGGTCACCGCCGAAGAGATGGCGTTGCATCAGCCAAAATCGGTCAAAGAGGCGCTTAGCTACACCCCGGGCGTTGCCGTGGGTACGCGTGGTGCGTCCAATACCTATGATTACCTGATCATCCGTGGCTTCGCTGCCGATGGCCAAAGTCAGAATAACTATCTGAATGGCCTGAAGATGCAGGGTAACTTCTACAATGATGCGGTGATCGACCCTTATATGCTGGAACGCGCCGAAGTGATGCGTGGTCCGGTTTCCGTTCTGTACGGAAAGAGCAACCCAGGTGGGTTGTTGAATATGGTCAGCAAACGCCCGACCACAGAACCGTTGAAAGAAATTCAGTTCAAGATGGGCACTGACAGCCTGTTCCAGACCGGTTTTGATTTCAGCGATGCGCTGGATGATGACGGCGTATACTCTTACCGCTTAACTGGCCTGGCGCGTTCCGCCAATGCGCAGCAGCAGGGCGCAGAAGAACAACGCTATGCCATCGCGCCATCTTTCTCATGGCGTCCGGACGATAAGACAAACTTCACCTTCCTCTCCTACTTCCAGAACGAGCCGGAAACCGGTTATTACGGCTGGTTGCCGAAAGAAGGGACGGTGACTGAGTTGCCGAATGGCAAGCGTCTGCCTACCGATTTCAACGAAGGGGCTAATAACAATACCTATTCTCGTAACGAGAAGATGGTGGGCTACAGCTTCGATCACGAATTTAACGACACCTTTACCGTGCGTCAGAACCTGCGTTACGCGCAAAATAAAGTCTCGCAGAACAGCGTATATGGCTACGGTATGTGCTCCGATCCGCTCTATACCAAGGATCCGGCTAACAGCCCTTGTGCCAGCGTTCCTCAGGCCGACTGGGATCATACGCTGACGCGTCAGTATGTTATCGATAATGAGAAATTGCAGAACTTCTCCGTCGATACTCAGCTGCAAAGCAAGTTCGCTACTGCCGACGTAGATCACACGCTGCTGACCGGCGTTGACTTTATGCGTATGCGGAACGATATCAACTCCTGGTTTGGCTATGCGGGCTCTGTTGCGCCGTCCGATATCTATAACCTCGACCGTAGCGACTTCGATTTTGGCTCACACCCAGGCCCTTCAGGTCCTTACAAAGTGCTGAACAAACAGAAGCAGACTGGCTTGTATGTTCAGGATCAGGCGCAATGGGATAAGGTGCTGGTTACTCTGGGCGGTCGTTACGACTGGGCTAAACAGGACTCTCTGAACCGTGTTTCTGGTGTAACGGATTCCCGCGATGATAAGCAATTCACCTGGCGTGGCGGTGTTAACTACCTGTTCGACAACGGCGTAACCCCGTATTTCAGCTACAGCGAGTCGTTTGAACCGGCTTCTCAGACGGGTGCAAGCGGTAATATCTTTGCGCCGTCCAAAGGTAAGCAGTACGAAGCTGGCGTGAAGTACGTGCCGAACGATCGTCCAATCGTGATCACCGGTGCTGTCTATCAGTTGACTAAAACCAACAATCTGATGGCCGATCCGAACGGATCGTTCTGGTCAGTTGAAGGCGGTGAAATTCGTTCTCGCGGAGTGGAAATTGAAGCGAAAGCGGCGCTGTCTGCCAGCGTCAACGTAGTGGGTTCTTATACCTACACCGACGCGGAATACACCACCGACACCAACTACAAGGGCAATACGCCTGCGCAGGTGCCAAAACACATGGCATCATTGTGGGGCGATTACACCCTTTATGACGGCGCGCTTTCTGGGCTGACGTTGGGTACTGGCGTTCGTTATACTGGTTCCAGTTATGGCGATCCGGCAAACTCCTTTAAAGTGGGGAGCTATACGCTGGTGGATGCGTTAGTACGTTACGATCTGGCGCGCGTCGGCATGGCGGGCTCCAACGTGGCGCTGCATGTGAACAACCTGTTTGACCGTGAATACGTCGCCAGCTGCTTCAATACCTATGGCTGCTTCTGGGGCGCAGAACGTCAGGTCGTTGCAACTGCAACCTTCCGTTTCTAATTTCTATTGGGCACGCTTTGCGTGCCCGTTTTACAAGTTGGCTGCTATGCAGGAAAACAGATCCCATCCCGACACTACTTTTGCGTTGCGTAATGTCTCCTTTCGTGTGCCTGGCCGCACGCTTTTGCATCCTCTCTCATTAACTTTTCCTGCGGGTAAAGTGACCGGCCTTATCGGCCACAACGGTTCCGGAAAATCGACGTTATTGAAAATGCTGGGACGTCATCAGCCGCCGTCAGAAGGTGACATCCTGCTCGACGAACAGCCACTGGAGAACTGGAGCAGTAAAGCGTTTGCCCGCAAGGTCGCCTATCTGCCGCAGCAGTTGCCGCAGGCCGAAGGGATGACGGTGCGCGAACTGGTGGCGATTGGCCGCTATCCGTGGCATGGGGCGCTGGGACGTTTTGGCGTTGCCGACAGAGAGAAAGTAGAAGAGGCGATTTCGCTGGTTGGCTTAAAACCGCTGGCGCACCGTTTGGTTGATAGTCTGTCCGGCGGAGAACGCCAGCGCGCGTGGATTGCCATGCTGGTAGCACAGGACAGCCGCTGTCTGCTGCTTGATGAACCGACTTCCGCGCTGGATATCGCTCATCAGGTTGACGTACTGGCGCTGGTGCATCGCTTAAGTCAGCAGCGCGGGCTGACGGTGATTGCGGTGCTGCATGATATCAACATGGCGGCCCGCTACTGTGATTACTTAGTTGCGCTGCGCGGTGGTGAGATGATTGCACAAGGGACGCCTGCTGAACTGATGCGCAGTGAAACTCTGGAACAGATTTACGGTATCCCGATGGGCATTTTGCCGCATCCGGCCGGTGCCGCACCCGTGAGTTTTGTCTATTAATGATTGAATTACATCATATTACCCGTCGGCGGCTGCTTGCGGCGATGGCGCTGTCGCCGCTGCTGTGGCGGATGAATACGGCGCACGCTGCGGCGGTTGATACGCAGCGCATTGTGGCGCTGGAATGGCTACCGGTAGAGCTACTGCTGGCGCTGGGTATTACGCCGTATGGCATAGCGGATATCCCTAACTACAAGCTGTGGGTCAGTGAGCCCCCGTTGCCGGATTCGGTGATTGACGTCGGGCTACGTACGGAGCCCAATCTCGAACTGTTGACCGAAATGAAACCCTCGTTTTTGCTGTGGTCGGCAGGCTATGGTCCTTCCCCTGAAAAGCTGGCGCGGATTGCGCCGGGCCGGGGATTTAACTTCAGTGACGGTAAAAAGCCGCTGGCCGTTGCGCGACAATCGCTACAGGAAATGGCGCAATTGTTCAATCTGCAAGCCTCTGCTGAACGCCATCTGACCGAGTACGATCGTTTTATCGCCAGCCTGAAACCGCGCTTCATTCAACGCGGCGCACGCCCTGTACTTCTCACTTCCCTGCTTGATTCGCGACATATGCTGGTGTTTGGCCCAAACAGCCTGTTTCAGGACGTGCTGGATGATTATGGGATCCCCAACGCCTGGCAGGGCGAGACAAATTTTTGGGGCAGCACTGCCGTGAGTATTGACCGTCTGGCTGCTTATAAGGATGTCGATGTGCTGTGTTTTGACCACGGCAACGATAAAGAGATGGCTGCGCTGATGTCTACGCCATTATGGCAGGCGATGCCGTTTGTCCGCAGCGGACGTTTTCAGCGTGTGCCTGCCGTCTGGTTCTATGGCGCCACGCTCTCGGCGATGCATTTTGCCCGCATTCTGGATAATGCGCTGGGAGGCAAAGCGTGAGTAAACGAATTGCGCTATTCCCGACCCTTCTTCTGGCGGTTCTGTTTGTCGCTGCCTGTTGGCTGACCTGGGTTAACTTCTCTGTTGCACTACCGCGCAGTCAGTGGCAACAGGCTATCTGGTCACCGGATATCAATGCTATTGAGCAGATGGTTTTCCACTACAGTCTGCTGCCGAGGCTGGCGATTTCGCTGTTGGTCGGTGCCGGGCTGGGGCTGGTCGGTGTCTTGTTTCAGCAGGTGCTGCGTAACCCACTGGCAGAACCCACTACGTTAGGTGTTGCAACCGGGGCGCAGTTGGGCATTACGGTTACCACGCTGTGGGCTATTCCCGGTGCGCTGACCACGCAATTTGCGGCGCTGGCGGGAGCATGTGTTGTTGGGGCTCTGGTGTTTGGCGTTGCCTGGGGCAAACGTCTTTCTCCGGTGACGTTAATCCTTGCCGGGCTGGTGGTCAGCCTGTACTGCGGGGCAATTAACCAGTTGATGGTTATCTTCCATCACGATCAACTGCAAAGCATGTTTTTATGGAGCAGCGGTACGCTAACGCAGACCGACTGGAGCGGCGTACAGCGTCTGTGGCCGCAACTGCTGGGCGGTGTGATGCTGACGCTGTTGTTATTACGCCCAATGACGCTGATGGGACTGGATGACGGCGTGGCGCGTAACCTCGGTCTGGCGCTGTCGCTGGCACGTCTGGCGGCGTTATCGCTGGCCATTGTTATCAGCGCCTTACTGGTTAACGCGGTTGGGATTATCGGCTTTATTGGCCTGTTTGCACCGCTGCTGGCGAAAATGCTCGGCGCGCGTCGTCTGCTGGCGCGTCTGATGCTGGCCCCTCTGATTGGTGCGTTGATCCTCTGGCTCTCCGACCAAATCATTCTGTGGCTGACCCGCGTATGGATGGAAGTCTCCACTGGTTCGGTGACGGCGCTGATTGGCGCGCCATTGCTGCTGTGGCTGTTGCCGCGCCTTAGAAGTATGAGCGCGCCGGATATGAATGCCAGTAACCGCATCGCTGCTGAGCGCCAGAATGTACTGATGTTTGCCCTGGCGGGCGGGGCGATATTGCTGCTTACCGTTATTGTGGCGCTCGCGTTTGGCCGCGATGCGCACGGCTGGACATGGGCCAGCGGCGCGATGCTGGATGAGCTCATGCCCTGGCGCTGGCCGCGTGTTCTGGCAGCGCTGATTGCCGGGGTAATGTTAGCGGTAGCTGGCTGTATTATTCAGCGTCTGACCGGAAATCCAATGGCCAGTCCGGAAGTATTAGGAATTAGCTCCGGGGCGGCATTTGGCGTGGTGCTAATGTTATTTCTGGTCCCCGGCAATGCCTTTGGCTGGCTGCTGCCGGCCGGGAGCCTCGGTGCGGCAGCCACCTTGCTTATCATTATGATTGCCGCCGGGCGCGGGGGCTTTTCACCGCACCGCATGTTGCTGGCAGGGATGGCGCTCAGCACGGCGTTTACAATGCTGCTGATGATGCTGCAGGCCAGCGGCGATCCGCGTATGGCGGGGGTGCTAACCTGGATCTCCGGCTCAACCTATAACGCGAGTGGCGAACAGGTGCTGCGCACCGGGATTGTAATGGTTATCCTGCTGGCGATGACGCCGCTGTGCCGCCGTTGGCTGACAATTTTACCGCTCGGCGGCGATACGGCGCGGGCTGTCGGTATGGCTATTACGCCATCACGCGTGGGGTTACTGCTGCTGGCGGCAGGGCTGACGGCGACAGCCACCATGACCATTGGACCGTTGAGCTTTGTCGGGCTGATGGCGCCGCATATTGCTCGTATGATGGGTTTTCGTCGGGCGATGCCGCATATGCTGATTTCGGCGCTGGCGGGTGGCGTGTTGCTGGTCTTTGCTGACTGGTGCGGCAGGATGGTGTTGTTTCCGTATCAGATCCCGGCGGGATTACTGTCGACGTTTATTGGCGCGCCGTACTTTATCTATCTGCTACGTAAGCAGAGCCGGTAATTTATGCCGCCATCCGGCCTACGGCGTAGAATGTAGGCCGGGTAAGCGTAAGCGCCACCCGGCAATTCATCCTTTACAGTTTCGCAAACACCCGGCGCGCGGCGTCGATGGTGTTATTGATATCTTCTTCACTGTGCGCCACGGACATAAAGCCTGCTTCAAACGCGGACGGCGCCAGATAAATTCCTTCATCCAGCATCATGTGGAAGAAACGCTTGAAGCGTTCAACGTCGCATGCCATCACATCCTGATAGCAGGTTACGGTTTCTGCATCGGTGAAGAAAATCCCGAACATCCCGCCTACATGATTAACTACCAGCGGAATATTCGCTTCTTCAGCAGCTTCCAGCAGACCTTCCGCCAGACGCGTCGTCAGTTCGTTCAGCGTTTCATGAATACCCGGCTGGGCGACTTCGGTCAGACAGGCATAACCTGCCGCCATCGCGATTGGGTTACCGGAAAGCGTCCCCGCCTGGTAAACCGGTCCGGTCGGCGCCAGTGCGTCCATCACATCGCGACGGCCACCGAATGCGCCAACGGGCATTCCACCACCGATGATTTTGCCAAGACAAGTCAGATCCGGCACGACGCCGTAATAATCCTGTGCACCGGCCAGCGCCACGCGGAAACCGGTCATCACTTCATCGATGATCAACAGCGCGCCAAACTCATCGCACAGTGCACGCAGGCCCGGCAGGAATTCCGGCAGCGGCGGGATGCAGTTCATGTTGCCTGCGACCGGCTCAACGATGATGCAGGCGATCTCCTGCGGATATTGTTCAAATGCCGCACGTACTGAAGCGAGATCGTTATAGGTGCAGGTCAGGGTGTGTTTCGCGAAATCAGCCGGAACGCCCGGGGAGTTAGGCTGACCCAGCGTTAACGCTCCCGAACCCGCTTTGACCAGCAGACAGTCGGCATGACCGTGGTAGCAGCCTTCAAATTTGATGATCTTATCGCGACCGGTGAAACCGCGCGCCAGACGGATTGCGCTCATCGTCGCTTCCGTGCCGGAGTTCACCATGCGCACCATGTCCATGGTCGGCACGAGTTCAGTGACCAGCTCCGCCATTTTCACTTCCATTTCGGTCGGTGCGCCAAAGCTTAAACCGCGCTCCGCAGCTTCAATCACCGCATTACGGATTGCTGGGTGATTATGGCCCAGCACCATCGGTCCCCAGGAACCGACGTAGTCAACATAGGCTTTACCATCGACATCGTAAAGATACGCGCCGTCGGCTTTTTCGATAAACAGCGGAGTACCACCCACGCCAGTAAAGGCGCGAACGGGGGAGTTAACGCCGCCTGGGATAAGTTCGCGTGCTGCGCTGTAGAGATTTTCAGACTTACTCATGGATGGGGTCCTGGTTCGTAGAAAAAGTAAATGCCCGCTATTCTAGTTATTCAGAGAAGGTTATGAAAGTTTTACGCATTTGAAACAATACGATTTGCAGGGGATTTTCGTGAAATGTGCGAGTAGAATGCCGATTCCGTATTTGTATTACCAATTAATGATCATCTGATGAAGACAGACACTCCCTCTTTTGAAGCACAACAAATTGTGCGTTTACGCCGCAGGGATCAAATCCGTCGACTCCTGGAACGAGACAAAACGCCGTTGGCGATCCTGTTGATGGCTGCCGTAGTGGGTACAGTGACAGGGTTTGTTGGCGTGGCATTTGAGAAAGCGGTGACCTGGGTGCAGAATCAGCGCATTGGCGCGCTGGCTCAGGTTGCGGACCATGCCATTCTGCTGTGGCCGCTGGCATTTATTCTCTCTGCGTTGCTGGCGATGGTTGGCTATTTCCTGGTGCGTAAGTTTGCGCCGGAAGCCGGTGGTTCGGGGATCCCAGAGATTGAAGGCGCGCTGGAAGAGCTGCGGCCTGTGCGCTGGTGGCGCGTACTGCCGGTGAAATTTTTCGGCGGTATGGGTACGCTGGGTGCCGGTATGGTGCTCGGGCGCGAAGGGCCGACCGTACAGATCGGTGGTAACCTCGGGCGCATGGTGCTGGATATTTTCCGCATGCGTAGCGCAGAAGCGCGACATACCTTATTGGCTACCGGTGCGGCAGCGGGCCTTTCGGCGGCGTTTAACGCTCCGCTGGCGGGGATCCTGTTCATTATTGAAGAGATGCGCCCGCAGTTTCGCTATAACCTTGTCTCGATCAAAGCCGTGTTTACCGGCGTCATCATGTCTAGCATTGTGTTTCGTGTTTTCAACGGCGAGGCACCGCTTATTGAAGTTGGGAAGCTCTCCAATGCGCCGGTGAACACGCTGTGGTTGTATCTGGTCCTGGGGATTATTTTTGGCTGTGTCGGACCGTTGTTCAACACCATGGTGTTACGGACTCAGGATATGTTCCAGCGTTTCCACGGCGGTGAAATTAAAAAATGGGTGCTGATGGGGGGGGCGATCGGCGGTCTGTGCGGGATTCTTGGCTTAATTACACCTGAGGCGGCTGGAGGCGGGTTTAACCTGATACCTATCGCTGCGGCAGGGAATTTCAGCGTTGGTTTACTGCTGTTTATCTTTATTGCCCGCGTCATTACCACGCTGCTGTGCTTCTCGTCCGGCGCGCCCGGCGGGATATTTGCCCCGATGCTGGCATTGGGCACGTTGCTTGGCACCGCGTTCGGTATGGCGGCAGCGGCCTCTTTTCCGCATTATCATCTGGAGGCCGGGACCTTTGCCATCGCCGGAATGGGGGCATTGTTGGCGGCGTCGGTAAGGGCACCGCTCACCGGTATTGTGCTGGTGCTGGAGATGACCGATAACTATCAGCTCATTTTGCCAATGATTATTACCTGTCTTGGCGCAACACTATTAGCCCAATTTATGGGCGGAAAGCCGCTATACTCGACTATCCTTGCCCGTACGCTGGCAAAACAGGAAGCGGAGCAGGCGGCTAAAAGCCAGGGTACAGCCGCTGGCGAGAATACTTGAACGAAATACCAGGGTATTAGATAATGGCCTTAACCATTGGGTTATAATTTGCCCAATTGCCAATGTCGTTTGGAGCAAAATATGAGTGATGACGTAGCGCTGCCACTGCAATTTACTGAAGCAGCAGCCAATAAAGTAAAAAGCCTGATCGCTGACGAAGATAACCCGAATCTGAAATTACGTGTGTATATCACCGGCGGTGGTTGCAGCGGTTTCCAGTACGGTTTCACCTTTGACGATCAGGTGAACGATGGTGATATGACCATTGAGAAACAAGGTGTTGGTCTGGTGGTTGACCCGATGAGCCTGCAATATCTGGTGGGCGGCGCGGTTGACTATACCGAAGGTCTGGAAGGTTCCCGCTTCGTTGTGACTAACCCGAATGCGAAAAGCACCTGCGGGTGTGGTTCTTCTTTCAGCATCTGATTGCTGTCTGTAATACCAGTGGTCTGATGGTGTAGGCCCGGTAAGCGTAGCGCCACCGGGCAATGTGCCGGATGGCGGCGTAAACGCCTTATCCGGCCTACATATTCTGCATCATCATGTCAACGTCCGTTATCATCCAGCGCAAACGTCGGTAATTTCAAATGCCAGCGAATGGCGGCAAGCCGAATCAGCAGGGTGACAATCATCCCCATCATACTGGCGTTTTCCAGTGAAACATCAAAGGTATAAAACGCCGTCGCATGCACGATCCCGCCGATAATACAGGCTGTGGCGTAGATCTCGGTACGCAAAATCATCGGGACTTCACGTGCTAATACATCGCGAATGATCCCACCGCCGACGCCGGTAATCACCCCCATACAAATCGCCACCAAGGGTCCTGTTCCTGCGAGAAAGGCCTTGTTGACGCCAATACCCACGAACACCGCCAGGCCAACGGCATCAAGCACCGGAAGGATCCATTTCGGCAGGCGTCTTGGCTGCCGTACCAACAGGATCGTCAGCATGCTGGTGATCATCGCTACGACCAGATCGGTTGGATCTTTAACCCAAAAAACCGGTCCATTATCCAGCGCCATATCGCGGATCGTGCCACCGCCAACGGCGGTAACCACGCCGAGGACCAGGACGCCAAACGGATCCATACGTAATTTTCCGGCCAGTAATACACCAGAGATTGCAAATACCGCGGTGCCGACAATATCCAGCCAATAGACGAGCATTTTTAAATCCTCACAACAGACCTGGTGGGGGCAGGCGCTAATTTATCTGTGAAAGCGCATTACAGAGTTGTTTTGCGGCGAGGATAATACGCGGGCTCGCGCGTTCGAACCAGTCACTATTAAGTGTAATAACGGGTATTTTTAGCTGGTTTCCCCAGTATTGCTCAATTTTCAGAGTTTCGCCCGGACCGCCGGTTGCAACAATAGCCTGGGGGGCTCGTGCCAGGACCTGTTCACGGCTAACCTGCGGCCAGGGAACCCGACTACCGGCAAAGATGTTTTCTCCGCCGCATACCTCAAGAACTTCGTGCTGAATAGAACCTTTTCCACTGGTAAACAGAGGATTGGCACCAAACTGGAGAAACACGCGTTTTTTCGGTTTGTTGGCATACTGAGATTTAAGTAAAGCATAGTCATCAAGCATGGTTTGCGCCGCCTGTTTAGCTTGTTCAGGCTTGGGACTCCACGCAGCCAACTGGCGTAGCGCATCGGCAACCTGCTCAATGGTAACGGCGTCCACCCAGATGACCTTAATTCCCAGAGAGGTCAGTTGATTCACCTGCCGCTCAGCATTTCCCCCGCGCCAGGCGACGACCACATCAGGTTTCAGCGCCACAATACGCTCAAGATTCATACCTTGCCAGGTTGAGACCTCCTCAATATTTTTGGCTTCTGGCGGGTAGTTTGAGTAGCTGCTGACGCCAACGGGGGTAATGCCTGCGGCAAAAGCGAGCTCGGTATTGGCAGGAGAAAGCGTTACAACACGCGGTGCGGCGTAAAGGAACGCCGGGAGAGTGAAAAGCAGGGCGACCAGCGCCCTGGAGAATAATTTAGCCATGCGCCAGTTTCTGCACCAGCGTTTCAACCATCAGGCTTGACTGCTTCGCGGCAACCACCAGGAATTCGTCAAAGCTGAGATGGGACTGCTGATCGGCAACGTCAGAGATAGCGCGAACCACGACAAATGGCACCTTAAAGTTATGGCAAACGTGCGCAATTGCGGTCGCTTCCATCTCAACGGCAATCGCCTGCGGGAAGTTATGCTTAATTTTAGCCAGCCCCACGGAACCATTAATGAATGCATCGCCGCTGACGATAAGTCCGCGAACAGCGTTCAGATTGAGTTCGGCGATGCAAGATTCTGCGGCTGCAATCAACGCAGGATCGGCTTTAAAACCAGCCGGGCAACCCGGTAGCTGACCAAATTCATAACCAAAGGCAGTGACGTCGGCGTCGTGATAGCGCGCTTCATCAGAAACTACGATATCGCCGACTTTCAGCGTAGAGGCCAGGCCACCCGCGGAACCGGTATTAATGATGGCGTCCGGCTTGCAGCGTTCAAGCAGCAGCGTAGCGCCGAGCGCCGCAGCCACTTTACCGATACCTGATTTCAGAAGCGCAACCTCAGTACCGTTCAGTTGGCCGGTGTAAATTTCACAACCGCCGAGCGTGATGGTCTGACGGTTTTCGATTTTGTCACGCAGCAGCGTAACTTCTTCTTCCATTGCACCAATGATGCCGATTTTCATAGATTTACTCGCGATAAGCCAGATTTGAGGGCATAGTCTATCATGCGCTTAAGGGGTAGCGCATTTCTCAGGCGGGAGAGGATATGGTACAGATCGATTTCCGAAAAAAAATAAACTGGCATCGCCGTTACCGTTCGCCGCAGGGCGTGAAGACGGAGCATGAGATCCTGCGAATTTTTGAAAGCGATCGTGGACGTATTATCAATTCTCCGGCTATTCGCCGGCTGCAACAAAAAACCCAGGTCTTTCCGCTAGAGCGTAATGCAGCGGTGCGTACGCGCCTGACGCACTCGATGGAAGTGCAGCAGGTTGGGCGCTATATCGCGAAAGAGATCCTCAGCCGACTGAAAGAGCTAAAGCTGCTGGAGCAGTATGGTCTGGATGAACTGACGGGACCGTTTGAGAGTATTGTCGAAATGTCGTGCCTGATGCATGACATTGGTAATCCTCCGTTTGGTCATTTTGGCGAAGCGGCGATTAATGACTGGTTTCGCCAGCGGTTGTATCCCGCCGACGCGGAAAGTCAGCCTCTGAGTGATGACCGCTGCCAGGTGACGGCATTACGTTTGCGTGAAGGTGAAGAGTCGCTGAATGATATTCGCCGCAAGGTGCGCCAGGACTTGTGTCATTTTGAAGGCAATGCGCAGGGTATTCGTCTGGTGCATACTTTGATGCGTATGAACCTTACCTGGGCGCAGGTTGGCGGTATTTTAAAATATACTCGTCCGGCATGGTGGCGCGGCAGTGCACCCGAGACGCACAACTATTTAATGAAGAAGCCTGGTTATTACCTTTCCGAGGAACCGTATATTGAGCGGTTACGTAAAGAATTATCATTAGCACCTTACAGTCGTTTTCCATTAACCTGGATTATGGAAGCTGCCGATGATATCTCATATTGCGTGGCCGACCTGGAAGATGCCGTTGAGAAAAGAATCTTTAGCGTCGAGCAACTTTACCATCATCTGCATGAAGCGTGGGGGCATCACGAAAAAGGCTCTCTGTTTAGTCAGGTTGTTGAGAACGCCTGGGAAAAATCACGTTCAAATACATTAAGTCGCAGCACCGAAGATCAGTTCTTTATGTATTTACGCGTCAATACGCTGAATAAACTGGTTCCGTATGCGGCCCAGCGGTTTATTGATAATTTGCCGCAGATTTATGAAGGCAGCTTTAATCATGCGCTGTTAGAAGATGCCAGTAGCTTCAGCCAGTTACTGGGCGTTTATAAGAATGTGGCGGTAAAACATGTGTTTAGCCATCCGGATGTTGAGCAACTGGAATTACAGGGCTATCGGGTGATCAGCGGGTTGCTGGAGATCTATCAACCGTTATTGAAAATGTCTCAGTCAGATTTTACTGAACTGGTCGACAATGAAAGAGTAAAACGTTTTCCTATCGAGTCCCGTTTATTTCAGAAGTTGTCTACCAGCCATCGTCTTGCGTATGTTGAGGCGGTTAGTAAAATATCGACGGAGTGCGCTGAGTATTCGGTTCTGGAATATTATTATCGCTGCCGGTTGATCCAGGATTATATCAGCGGGATGACAGATTTGTATGCCTGGGATGAATATCGTCGCTTGATGGCCGTAGAACAATAAATACTCATTTGTAAAGACGGCCAATAAAATTTTACTTTTTCCTTAAACTCAATTCTGGAACTTAGCGTTATAAAACGACTCTGACGTATACAGCAATTTTGCGTTACCTGTTAATCGAGAACGAAACACATGAAAAAAACCACATTAGCAATGAGTGCACTGGCTCTGAGTTTAGGTTTGGCGTTGTCCCCCCTGTCTGCAACTGCGGCTGAGACGTCGTCTTCAGCAATGACCGCCCAACAGATGCCAAGCCTGGCCCCGATGCTCGAAAAAGTGATGCCATCGGTGGTAAGTATTAACGTCGAGGGGAGCACGACGGTGAATACGCCGCGTATGCCGCGTAATTTCCAGCAGTTCTTTGGTGATAATTCACCGTTCTGCCAGGACGGATCTCCGTTCCAGAGTTCACCGTTCTGCCAGGGCGGCGCACCGGGCGCTGGTAACGGCGGCGGCCAGCAGCAGAAATTTATGGCGCTGGGTTCCGGCGTAATTATTGATGCTGCGAAAGGGTATGTCGTGACCAACAACCACGTGGTGGATAACGCTACGGTAATTAAGGTTCAGTTGAGCGATGGCCGTAAATTTGACGCGAAGATCGTGGGCAAAGATCCACGCTCCGATATCGCGCTGATCCAAATTCAGGATCCGAAAAACCTGACGGCGATTAAGCTGGCAGACTCCGACGCGCTGCGCGTGGGGGATTACACCGTAGCAATCGGTAACCCATTTGGCCTCGGTGAGACCGTGACCTCCGGCATCGTTTCTGCTCTGGGCCGTAGCGGCCTGAATGCGGAGAACTATGAAAACTTTATTCAGACGGATGCTGCGATCAACCGGGGTAACTCCGGTGGCGCGCTGGTCAATCTGAACGGTGAGCTGATTGGCATTAACACCGCGATCCTCGCGCCGGACGGCGGTAACATCGGTATCGGTTTTGCAATCCCAAGCAACATGGTGAAAAACCTGACTTCGCAGATGGTTGAGTTTGGTCAGGTTAAACGTGGTGAGCTGGGTATTATGGGGACCGAACTGAGCTCCGAGCTGGCGAAAGCGATGAAAGTTGACGCTCAGCGTGGCGCATTCGTCAGCCAGGTAATGCCGAACTCTTCCGCAGCGAAAGCCGGTATTAAAGCCGGGGATGTGATTACCTCCCTGAACGGCAAACCTATCAGCAGCTTCGCCGCCCTGCGTGCGCAGGTGGGTACGATGCCGGTCGGCAGCAAAATCACTCTGGGTCTGCTGCGTGACGGTAAGCCGGTCACCGTGAACCTGGAATTGCAGCAGAGCAGCCAGACTCAGGTTGATTCCAGCTCTATCTTCAAAGGCATTGAAGGTGCCGATATGAGCAACAAAGGCCAGGATAAAGGTGTCGTGGTAAGCGACGTGAAACCGAATTCTCCGGCTGCACAGATCGGCCTGAAGAAAGGGGATGTGATTATAGGTGCGAATCAGCAGCCAGTGAAAAACATCGCCGAATTGCGCAAAATCCTCGACAGCAAACCCGCTGTACTGGCGCTGAACATTCAGCGTGGCGACAGCTCCATCTATCTGTTGATGCAGTAATCTCCCTCAACCCCTTCCTGTACAGGAAGGGGTTCTTTTTGTGATACCTCCCACAACTCCATATTTCTCCCTTCCGCTTTGTGCATTTGCACAATGTCGCCGCTTATTATCTTCCCTATGCTTGAGCTCTGCTCACAGGAGGGGTTTATGGCTGGCTGGCATCTTGATACCAAAATGGCGCAGGATATCGTGGCGCGAACCATGCGCATCATTGATACCAATATCAACGTAATGGATGCCCGTGGGCGGATCATTGGCAGTGGCGATCGCGAACGCATTGGTGAATTGCACGAAGGTGCGCTGCTGGTGCTTTCGCAGGGCCGGGTGGTGGACATTGACGATGCAGTGGCGAGGCATTTGCACGGCGTGCGTCAGGGGATAAACCTGCCGTTGCGCCTGGAAGGTGAAATCGTTGGCGTTATCGGGCTTACCGGTGAACCGGAACATCTGCGTAAATACGGCGAGCTGGTGTGCATGACAGCCGAAATGATGCTGGAGCAGTCGCGCCTGATGCATCTGTTAGCGCAGGATAGCCGCCTGCGTGAAGAGCTGGTGATGAATCTGATTCAGGCGGAAGAGAATACCCCGGCGCTGATGGAGTGGGCGCAACGTTTAGGCATTGATTTGAACCAGCCGCGCGTGGTGGCAGTGGTAGAGGTTGATAGTGGCCAGCTTGGCGTTGACAGCGCGATGGCGGAGCTACAGCAATTGCAGAACGCGTTGACTACGCCTGAACGTAATAATCTGATTGCGATTGTTTCCCTGACCGAGATGGTGGTGCTGAAACCGGCGCTCAATCAGTTTGGTCGCTGGGACGCGGAAGATCACCGCAAGCGTGTTGAGCAGCTCATTGCTCGCATGAAAGAGAACGGACAGCTGCGTTTTCGCGTGTCGCTGGGCAACTATTTTACCGGGCCAGGCAGTATTGCCCGTTCGTATCGTACGGCGCGCACGACCATGATGGTCGGCAAGCAACGGATGCCGGAAAGCCGTAGCTATTTCTACCAGGATTTGATGCTGCCAGTTCTGCTGGACAGCCTGCGCGGCGGCTGGCAGGCCAACGAGCTGGCGCGTCCGTTGGTACGGCTGAAAGCAATGGATAACAACGGCTTACTGCGTCGAACATTAGCGGCGTGGTTTCGGCATAACGTTCAGCCGCTGGCGACCTCAAAAGCGTTATTTATCCACCGTAATACGCTGGAATATCGCCTGAACCGAATTTCAGAGCTGACCGGGCTGGATTTAGGGAATTTTGACGACCGATTGCTGCTGTATGTCGCGCTACAACTGGATGAGCAGCATTAATTCCTTGCCTGTTGGCGCTACGCTTATCAGGCAAAATGCCGGGGGGCGGCTTCGCCTTACCCGGCCTACGAATAGATTCACATGCGGTTATTTACGCGTTAGTTTTTCCAGATCGGCTTCAATTTCGCTGATCTTGTTGGTCACGACGCTTTCCAGATGACGTAAATCATCAAGGATCTTGCGTTTAAGATCGACTTCGCTGCGATCGCGCAGGCAGATCTGATCCAGTTCGTCGATCACATAGCGCAGGTTGGGACTGATCTCCTGCACTTCTTTGTAACCCTGGCCGACGCCATCGGCGACAACCGTTTTACGCTGACGGGGATATTTGAACTTCACGCTCTTGGCAAAAAACTCGCCTTTATCCTTCTGGAAATAGATTTTCAGGATATCGTTGTTGGCTTCTTGCCGCAGGCTGTAACGATCGATTTCTTCAGGATTAGTAATGCCCAGACTTTTCAGATTGTCATACATAGCGGTACCCTTAAGCTCACCATAACCATTGAATAATTAACGAAAAGCCTTGTTTATGCCACTCGCAGATGTAAAAAAAGCGGGCTAAGCCCGCTTTTTCAAATCACTGTTAGTCGATGGTGCGTAACAGTTCGTTGATTCCTACTTTGCCACGCGTTTTGGCATCGACTTTCTTCACAATCACCGCGCAGTACAGGCTGTATTTGCCATCTTTCGACGGTAAGTTGCCGGAGACAACCACAGAGCCCGCCGGAACGCGGCCATAATGCACTTCGCCGGTTTCACGATCGTAAATACGGGTGCTCTGACCAATGTACACGCCCATAGAGATAACAGAGCCTTCTTCGACGATCACGCCTTCAACCACTTCAGAACGTGCGCCGATGAAGCAGTTGTCTTCGATGATGGTCGGGTTAGCCTGTAACGGCTCCAGTACGCCACCGATGCCAACGCCGCCGGACAGGTGAACGTTTTTACCAATTTGCGCGCAGGAACCCACGGTCGCCCAGGTATCAACCATCGTACCTTCATCCACATAAGCGCCGATGTTCACGTAAGACGGCATCAGCACGGTGTTACGGGCGATAAACGCACCCTGGCGTACGGCCGCTGGCGGAACCACGCGGAAACCTTCTTTCTGGAAGCGTGCTTCGTCGTAGTTGGCGAATTTCATCGGCACTTTATCGAAGTAACGGCTTTCCGCACCCTCGATAACCTGATTATCGTTAATACGGAAAGAGAGCAGGACCGCCTTTTTCAGCCACTGATGCGTGACCCACTGACCCTCAATCTTTTCTGCGACGCGCAGTGCACCGGAATCCAGTAAAGCAATAACCTGATTCACCGCTTCGCGGGTTACGGTATCTACATTTGCCGGAGTAATGTCGGCACGGCGCTCGAAAGCGGACTCAATAACGTTCTGTAACTGCTGCATTGTTAAACTCTTTCCATAATAAATAAAAACATCACCCTTTATCGTTTGGATTGAGGGCCTCTGTCAACCGTTGATGCACTTCCTGCTGCAGCTCATTATTAAGGGCGCGCCGGTCGGCGGTGGCGATTATGAATAAATCTTCTACTCGCTCGCCAATGGTTGTAATTCGGGCGCCATGCAGCGAAATTCCCAGATCGGCAAAAATCTGCCCGACCCGCGCCAGCAGTCCAGGCTGGTCGAGAGCGATAAGCTCAAGGAATGATTTTCGGTCGGTGTGGGTCGGCAGGAAAGTAACCTCGGTATCGACGGTAAAGTGGCGTAATTTTGCCGGCTGACGACGTGGTTGCGGTGGCTGCCAGCTGCGCTGCGTGATGGCCTGTTCCAGTCCAAAACGGATCGCTTCGTGTCGGTCTGAAGACAGCGGGCTGCCGTCCGGTTCCAGCACGATGAATGTATCCATCGCCATCCCATCTCGGGTAGTGAAAATCTGCGCATCGTGGACGCTTAGATTGCGCCTGTCCAGTTCGGCGCAGACGGCGGCAAACAGGTAAGGGCGATCGGGGCTCCAGATGAAAATTTCCGTTCCGCCGCGCGTGGCCTGCGGGCTGAGCAGGATTAGCGGCTTACTGAGATCGTGCTGCAGCAGATGACGCGCATGCCAGGCCAGTTGATTTGGGCTGTGGCGCACGAAATAGTTGGCGCGACAGCGCGACCAGATGTGGTGCAGCGCTTCTTCATCAATGTTGTCCATACGCAGTAGCGCCAGTGCCTGAAGCTGATGATGGCGAACGCGTTCGCGCATATCCGGCGTGTTTTGCATCCCACGACGTAGCTGTTTTTCCGTCGCAAAGTACAGCTCGCGCAGCAGACTTTGCTTCCAGCTATTCCACAGCGTTTCGTTAGTAGCGCAAATATCCGCGACAGTCAGGCACACTAAAAAGCGCAGACGATGTTCCGTTTGTACTTCTTCAGCGAATTGCTTGATCACTTCCGGATCCTGAATATCACGGCGCTGAGCAGTCACTGACATCAGCAAATGCTGACGCACCAGCCAGACGATCAGCTGCGTTTCACGCGAGTTCAGACCATGCAGTTCGGCGAATTTGAGCACGTCCTGGGCGCCGAGAACCGAGTGATCGCCGCCGCGACCTTTGGCGATATCGTGGAACAGCGCGGCAATCAGAATTAGCTCCGGCTGTCGCAAGCGCGGCCACAGATCTACGCACAGCGGATGGCGCGGGCGGGTCTCTTCGTTAGCAAAACTCTCCAGCTTGAGCATCACACGGATAGTGTGCTCATCCACCGTATAGGCATGAAACAGGTCAAACTGCATTTGGCCGACAATGTGCGACCATTGCGGCATATAGGCCCACAAAACGCTGTGCCGATGCATCGGCAGCAGGCCGCGACTCACCGCGCCCGGATGGCGCAACATACTGAGAAACAGCGAACGCGCTTCCGGAATGTAGCATAGTGGCTGGGTTAAATGACGGCGGGCATGACGCAAATGGCGCAGCGTGGTGGAGTAAATCCCGCTGATCGCGCTGTTACGTACCATGATGTAGAACATCCGCAATATCGCTTCGGGTTTACGGATAAACAGGTCGTCGTTGCGCAGATCGATCAATGTGCCGCGCAGTTGAAAGTCGTCATCAATCGGGCGCGGTTTTTCATCGGCAGGCAGGGCGAGGATCGCCTCGTCGAACAGTTGCAACAGCATATGATTCAGTTCGCTGACCCGTCGCGTGACCCGGAAATAGTCTTTCATCATCCGCTCGATCGGCTCGTTGCCTTCGCCGCCGTAGTTTAGCCGTTGCGCCACGCTGAGCTGACGGTCAAACAGCAGACGGTTATCGTAGCGGCTGACCTCCAGATGCAGGGCAAAGCGAATGCGCCACAGGATATGTAAACATTCATTCAGTTCGGCGCGTTCTGCCAGCGTCAAAAAGCCGAAGCCGACCATTTCGTCCAGCGAGGTGGCGCCAAAATGGCGGCGGGCCACCCATTGCAGAGTATGGATATCGCGCAGGCCGCCGGGACTGCTTTTGATATCCGGTTCCAGGTTGTAGCTGGTGCCGTGATAACGCTGGTGGCGCTGATTTTGCTCTTCCACTTTGGCGGCGTAAAATTTATCGGACGGCCAGAAACCTTCGCTAAAAATATGCTTTTGCAGCTCAAGAAACAGCGCGACATCGCCGATAAGCAGGCGTGTTTCAATCAGGTTAGTGGCGACGGTTAAATCTGACAATCCTTCCAGCAGACACTCTTCCAGCGTACGCACGCTGTGCCCAACCTCCAGCCTCACGTCCCATAGCAGCGTTAACAGCTCACCGACTTTTTCTGCCTGCGAATCAGGTAGCTTTTTACGACTGAGGATCAGCAGATCAATATCGGAGAGCGGATGCAGTTCGCCGCGCCCGTAGCCGCCAACGGCAACCAGCGCCAGGTCGGCAATTTGACCGAAACCGGCTTCAATCCACAGGCGCTGAAGCAACTGATCAATAAATTCGGTGCGGGCCTCAATGAGCTGTTCTGCGGAAATTCCACTGTCAAACGCTTCGCCTAACCAGCTCTGGAAGGTGTCGATATGCGCTTTAATACCGGTGCAGTTGAGGTCGTGCTGTGGCCATGTCCCAGGATTTTGTGGCTGGCCAGGCAGGGTGGGGAGGGCAGTATTTGCGTGCTGTTCAGGAAGAGTATTCATTATGCGCCACCCATTAAAAAGCCGGATGATGGCGTGAACGCCTTACCTGGCCTACTAAGTAGTACAATTTGTAGGCCTGATAAGATGCGAATGCATCGCCATCAGGCAAAACATTATTCGCCGTGTGTGATGATCGCCGGGATGGTGTCATCCTTGCGTAACGTCAGAATCTCACAGCCGTTTTCCGTCACTACAATAGTATGCTCGTACTGTGCAGACAAGCTCCGGTCTTTGGTTTTCACCGTCCAGCCGTCTTTCATGGTGCGGATGCGGTAATCACCGGCATTCAGCATCGGTTCTACGGTGAACGTCATGCCCGGCTGCAGTACCACACCGCCGTCGTCTGCATCGTAGTGCAGAACCTGCGGCTCTTCATGGAAGCCGCGACCGATACCGTGACCGCAGTATTCACGAACGACAGAGAAACCTTCACCTTCCGCGTATTTCTGAATTGCAGCGCCCAGCGTGCGCAGGCGAATGCCCGGTTTCACCATCCGCAGCGCCAGATACAGGCTTTCCTGCGTGACGCGGCACAGACGCTCGCCCAGAATAGTAGGTTTGCCGACGATAAACATTTTCGAGGTGTCGCCGTGGTACTCGTCTTTAATCACAGTCACATCGATGTTGACGATATCGCCGTCTTTCAGAAGTTTGGCGTCGTCCGGGATCCCGTGGCACACCACTTCATTAATAGAGATACACACGGACTTCGGATAGCCGTGGTAACCCAGGCAGGCGGAAATGGCCTGCTGCTCATTCACGATATAGTCATTACAGATACGATCCAGCTCGCCGGTGCTGACGCCCGGTTTAACAAACGGTTCGATCATTTCCAGTACATCAGCGGCCAGGCGGCCAGCGACGCGCATTTTTTCGATTTCTTCAGGGGTCTTGATTGAGATAGCCATGAATTCTGTCCATCAGTGCCGATGATATCGGCAATAATTGTTTAAGTGCTGCCAATGGTATCAGTCCCGCATACGTGCTGCCAAATTGAGAATCATTAACAGCACACAGTGCCAACAATTATTGGTGTCTATGGCGTATTTGTGGTATAAAGCGCGCCGGACTTCCGATCCATTCGAAGACTACACACGATGGACGGGAGCGACAAATCTCACTTTGTGTAACAACACACACGTATCGGCACATATTCCGGGGTGCCCTTTGGGGTCGGTAATATGGGATGCGTGGAGGCTTAACCCCAACTTTTATATATAGAGGTTTTAATCATGGCAACTGTTTCCATGCGCGACATGCTCAAGGCTGGTGTTCACTTCGGTCACCAGACCCGTTACTGGAACCCGAAAATGAAGCCGTTCATCTTCGGTGCGCGTAACAAAGTTCACATCATCAACCTTGAGAAAACTGTACCGATGTTCAACGAAGCTCTGGCTGAACTGAACAAGATCTCTGCTCGTAAAGGTAAAATCCTTTTCGTTGGTACTAAACGCGCTGCAAGCGAAGCGGTGAAAGAAGCTGCTAACAGCTGCGACCAGTTCTTCGTGAACCATCGCTGGCTGGGCGGTATGCTGACTAACTGGAAAACCGTTCGTCAGTCCATCAAACGTCTGAAAGATCTGGAAACTCAGTCTCAGGACGGTACTTTCGAAAAGCTGACCAAGAAAGAAGCGCTGATGCGTACTCGTGAGCTTGAGAAACTGGAAAACAGCCTGGGCGGTATCAAAGACATGGGCGGTCTGCCGGACGCTCTGTTCGTAATCGATGCTGACCACGAGCACATTGCTATCAAAGAAGCAAACAACCTGGGTATCCCAGTATTTGCTATCGTTGATACCAACTCTGATCCGGACGGTGTTGACTTCGTTATCCCGGGTAACGACGACGCAATCCGTGCTGTGACCCTGTACCTGGGCGCTGTAGCTACTACCGTTCGTGAAGGCCGTTCTCAGGATCTGGCTTCCCAGGCGGAAGAAAGCTTCGTAGAAGCTGAATAATAAGGCACGCTCGTTAGAGCCCTTATAGACCAGGTAGTATCACGTTTGGTTAGGGGGCCTGTATATGGCCCCCTTTTTCACTTTTAAATCTGTGCGGTTTCATGCCGGGCAGATCAAATCTTCCGAGGATTTTAGAATGGCTGAAATTACCGCATCCCTGGTAAAAGAGCTGCGTGAGCGTACTGGCGCAGGCATGATGGATTGCAAAAAAGCACTGACTGAAGCTAATGGCGACATCGAGCTGGCAATCGAAAACATGCGTAAGTCCGGTGCAATCAAAGCGGCGAAAAAAGCAGGCAACGTTGCTGCTGACGGCGTAATCAAAACCAAAATCGACGGCAACATCGCTTTCATTCTGGAAGTTAACTGCCAGACTGACTTCGTTGCTAAAGATGCTGGTTTCCAGGCATTTGCTGACAAAGTACTGGACGCTGCCGTTGCTGGCAAAATCACTGACGTTGAAGTTCTGAAAGCACAGTTCGAAGAAGAACGTGTTGCTCTGGTTGCTAAAATCGGTGAGAACATCAACATCCGTCGCGTTGCTTCCCTGGAAGGCGAAGTTCTGGGTAACTACCAGCATGGTGCTCGTATCGGTGTTCTGGTTGCTGCAACTGGCGCTGACGAAGAACTGGTTAAACAGCTGGCAATGCACGTTGCTGCAAGCAAACCAGAATTCGTTAAGCCGGAAGACGTTTCCGCTGAAGTGGTAGAAAAAGAATACCAGGTTCAGCTGGACATCGCTATGCAGTCTGGCAAGCCGAAAGAAATCGCAGAGAAAATGGTTGAAGGCCGCATGAAGAAATTCACCGGCGAAGTTTCTCTGACCGGTCAGCCTTTCGTCATGGAACCGAGCAAATCTGTTGGTCAGCTGCTGAAAGAGCATAACGCTGACGTAACAGGCTTCATCCGCTTTGAAGTGGGTGAAGGCATCGAGAAAGTTGAGACTGACTTTGCAGCAGAAGTTGCTGCGATGTCCAAGCAGTCTTAATTTTGAAAGGAGCCGCCTGAGGGCGGCTTCTTTTTGTGTCTGGCTTGTAAATTCAGCGAACCGCTATAGTGGTCCTGCTGAAAAGCGACATACAATGTCGCCGGAATTAACTCATCTCATTCGTTGACAGTCTCAGGAAAGAAACATGGCTACCAATGCAAAACCCGTCTACAAACGTATTCTGCTTAAGTTAAGTGGCGAAGCTCTGCAAGGTTCAGAAGGCTTCGGTATTGATGCAAGCATCCTTGACCGTATGGCTCAGGAAATCAAAGAGCTGGTTGAGCTGGGTATTCAGGTTGGCGTAGTGATTGGTGGTGGTAACCTGTTCCGTGGCGCTGGTCTGGCGAAAGCAGGGATGAACCGCGTTGTGGGCGACCACATGGGCATGTTAGCCACCGTAATGAACGGTCTGGCGATGCGCGATGCGCTTCACCGCGCCTATGTGAACGCTCGCTTGATGTCCGCAATTCCTCTGAACGGCGTGTGTGATAACTACAGTTGGGCTGAAGCTATTAGCCTGCTGCGTAACAACCGCGTTGTTATTTTGTCTGCGGGTACCGGTAATCCGTTCTTCACCACCGATTCAGCAGCCTGCCTGCGTGGTATTGAAATTGAAGCGGATGTGGTACTGAAAGCCACTAAAGTCGATGGCGTATTTACTGCCGACCCGGCTAAAGATCCAACGGCGACCATGTACGAACAGTTGACCTACACTGAAGTACTGGATAAAGAGCTGAAAGTCATGGATCTGGCTGCGTTCACGCTGGCTCGTGACCACAAATTACCGATTCGTGTCTTTAACATGAACAAACCAGGTGCACTGCGCCGTGTTGTTATGGGTGAAAAAGAAGGCACGTTAATCACGGAATAATTCCCGTTGCGGCTAAATGCAGGTAATATTCCGCTTTAATGTCGCGGGATACGTCCCTCAAAATTAATCAAGACTATACTTGTCACATCTTGCGCGGCGGGTATGGTCTGACTGAAACAAGCTTTCAAGGATTCGTAACGTGATCAACGATATCAGAAAAGATGCTGAAGTACGCATGGACAAATGCGTCGAAGCGTTCAAAAACCAAATCAGCAAAATTCGCACGGGTCGTGCTTCTCCTAGCCTGCTGGATGGTATTGTCGTGGAATATTACGGCACACCGACTCCGCTGCGCCAGCTGGCAAGCGTAACGGTTGAAGATTCCCGTACCCTGAAAATCAACGTGTTTGACCGTTCTATGGGGCCAGCCGTTGAGAAAGCTATCATGGCTTCCGACCTCGGTCTGAATCCAAGCTCTGCGGGTTCCGACATCCGCGTTCCGCTGCCGCCGCTGACCGAAGAACGTCGTAAAGATCTGACCAAGATCGTGCGTGGCGAAGCTGAAGGCGCGCGTGTTGCGGTACGTAATGTACGCCGCGATGCAAACGACAAAGTGAAAGCGTTGTTGAAAGAAAAAGAGATCAGCGAAGATGACGATCGCCGTTCTCAGGACGACGTACAGAAACTGACTGACGCTGCAATCAAGAAAGTTGATGCGGCGCTGGCAGAGAAAGAAGCGGAACTGATGCAGTTCTGATTCGCCTGTACGCTAAAAACGCCGCTTAGAAGGCCTGAGAAGGCTGGATGGCGGCGTTTTGCTTTTTTCTGTCTATATACCTTAAAGGGTAAAATTCTTCTGGATGTCTCATGAAGCAATTAACCATCCTGGGATCAACCGGTTCCATTGGTTGCAGTACGCTGGATGTAGTACGCCATAACCCGGAAAAATTTCGTGTTGCTGCGTTGGTGGCGGGTAAAAATGTCGCCCGCATGGTAGAGCAATGCCTGGAGTTTTCTCCTCGCTATGCGGTAATGGACGATGAAAAAAGCGCTGCGTTGGTAAAAGCAGCTCTGCTGGAGCAGGGCAGTCGCACTGAGGTCATGAGCGGTCAGCAGGCTGCCTGTGATATGGCTGCGCTGGATGATGTTGATCAGGTCATGGCTGCAATTGTCGGCGCAGCGGGCTTATTGCCAACGCTGGCGGCAATTCGTGCGAGCAAAAGTATTTTACTGGCGAACAAAGAGTCTCTGGTGACCTGCGGTCGTCTGTTTATGGACGACGTGAAACGTCACAAAGCGCAGCTTTTGCCGGTAGATAGCGAGCATAACGCGATTTTTCAGAGTTTACCGCAACCTATCCAACACAATCTGGGATACGCTGACCTTGAGCAAAACGGCGTCATGTCAGTTCTGCTTACCGGGTCTGGTGGCCCATTCCGTGAAACGCCATTGCGCGATCTGGTCTCTATGACCCCCGATCAGGCATGTCGTCATCCGAATTGGTCGATGGGACGAAAAATCTCTGTCGATTCCGCCACCATGATGAACAAAGGTCTGGAATACATTGAAGCGCGTTGGCTATTTAATGCCAGTGCAAGCCAGATGGAAGTGCTGATTCACCCGCAGTCGGTTATTCATTCGATGGTCCGTTATCAGGATGGTAGTGTTCTGGCGCAGTTGGGTGAACCGGACATGCGTACACCTATTGCCCATACCATGGCATGGCCAGAACGAGTGACGTCCGGTGTTAAGCCTGTCGATTTTTGCAAACTCAGTGCGCTGACGTTTTCTGCACCTGATTACCAGCGTTATCCGTGCCTGAAACTGGCGATGGACGCGTTTGAGCAAGGGCAGGCGGCGACGACCGCACTTAATGCCGCGAATGAAATTACCGTTGCCGCGTTTCTGGCGCAGCAGATCCGATTTACCGATATTGCTGACCTGAATTTATCCGTGCTGGATAAGATGGATTTGCAGGAGCCGCAGAGCGTTGATGACGTGCTGAAGGTTGATGCCATCGCGCGGGACGTCGCCAGAAAAGAAGTGATGCGACTCTCAAGCTGATGATAATCCCTCTACGGAGAATCGTGCTATTTGTTAGCGTTGGGCTTCAGTGATATAGTCTGCGCCACCCGATCGCGGGTATTTGCTTTTTTTCGGTCGGGTAAGCCGTGGTTTGACACGGCTTTTTTGTGGATGGGCTTCAGTATTCCTGAGTACCGTAAATCCTTTCAGGGACTAATAACGCGTTATGTTGTCTGCAACTAAACCATTAAGCGAAAATTTGCCAGCACATGGTTGTCGCCATGTCGCAATTATCATGGATGGCAATGGCCGCTGGGCGAAAAAGCAAGGGAAGATTCGCGCCTTTGGGCATAAGGCCGGAGCAAAATCCGTCCGCCGGGCTGTCTCTTTTGCTGCCAATAACGGTATTGATGCGTTAACGCTGTATGCCTTTAGCAGTGAGAACTGGAACCGACCTGCGCAGGAAGTGAGCGCGTTAATGGAACTGTTTGTGTGGGCACTTGATAGTGAAGTGAAAAACCTGCACCGCCATAACGTACGTCTGCGTATTATCGGGGATATCAGTCGATTTAACTCTCGTTTGCAAGAACGGATTCGCAAATCAGAAGCGATTACTGCCCAGAATACCGGGTTGACGCTGAATATTGCAGCGAATTACGGTGGACGGTGGGATATAGTCCAGGGGGTCAGGCAACTGGCACAACAGGTGCAGGATGGTCTGCTGCATCCAGAGCAAATCGATGAAGAGATGCTTGGGCAGCAAATTTGTATGCATGAACTGGCTCCTGTGGATTTAGTGATAAGGACTGGGGGAGAGCATCGAATTAGTAATTTTCTGTTGTGGCAAATTGCCTATGCCGAACTTTACTTTACGGATGTTCTCTGGCCCGATTTCGATGAACAAGACTTTGAAGGTGCGCTGCATGCCTTTGCTAATCGTGAGCGTCGTTTCGGCGGCACCGAGCCCGGTGATGAAAAAGCCTGATGGGGGTCGCTTTTGCTGAAGTATCGCCTGATTTCTGCTTTTGTTTTAATACCCGTTGTCATCGCGGCGCTGTTTTTGCTGCCGCCGGTGGGGTTCGCCATTGTCACGCTGGTCGTTTGTATGCTGGCCGCCTGGGAATGGGGACAGTTAAGCGGTTTTACCACGCGTACACAGCGAGTCTGGCTGGCGGTTTTGTGCGGGCTATTGCTGGCGCTAATGCTGTTCTTACTGCCGGAATACCATCGCAATATTCATCAGCCGCTGGTTGAAGTATCGCTGTGGGCGTCGCTGGGCTGGTGGGTCGTGGCGCTGTTGCTGGTATTGTTTTATCCCGGCTCTGCGTCGGTCTGGCGTAATTCCAAAACATTACGCATAATTTTCGGCGTGTTAACCATTGTTCCGTTCTTTTGGGGAATGCTGGCGCTACGTGCATGGCACTATGATGAGAATCATTATAGTGGCGCGCTATGGCTGCTGTATGTCATGATCCTCGTTTGGGGAGCGGACTCTGGTGCGTATATGTTTGGTAAGCTGTTTGGCAAACATAAGCTGGCACCGAAGGTTTCTCCTGGTAAAACCTGGCAGGGTTTTATTGGCGGACTCGCCACTGCGGCCGTGATCTCATGGGGTTATGGCATGTGGGCGAATCTTGAAGTTGCGCCTGTCACCTTGCTCATTTGCTCCATCGTTGCAGCCCTGGCCTCCGTGCTGGGTGACCTGACCGAGAGTATGTTTAAGCGTGAAGCAGGTATTAAGGACAGTGGTCACTTAATTCCAGGACACGGCGGTATTCTGGACCGTATTGATAGCCTGACGGCTGCGGTACCGGTCTTTGCCTGCCTGTTGTTACTGGTATTCAGGACGCTCTAACGGATGGTCTTATGCTGAGTATTCTCTGGAATCTGGCTGCATTCATTGTCGCACTTGGTGTGCTTATCACCGTGCATGAATTTGGTCATTTCTGGGTTGCGCGGCGCTGCGGAGTCCGCGTCGAACGCTTTTCCATTGGTTTTGGAAAAGCGCTTTGGCGGCGTACCGATAAATTAGGTACGGAATACGTTATCGCCCTGATTCCCCTCGGCGGTTACGTCAAAATGCTGGATGAGCGCGCTGAACCAGTCGCACCAGAGCTGCGCCATTACGCTTTCAACAATAAAACGGTTGGACAACGCGCAGCCATCATCGCCGCAGGTCCGATTGCAAACTTCCTTTTTGCTATTTTCGCTTACTGGCTGGTGTTTATCATCGGTGTCCCTGGCGTTCGTCCGGTTGTTGGTGAAATAACACCCAACTCGATTGCCGCGCAGGCGCAAATTCAGCCGGGTACGGAACTAAAAGCGGTTGATGGTATCGAAACCCCTGATTGGGATGCCGTGAGATTGCAACTGGTAGCCAAAATTGGCGATGAGCATACGACTCTCAGCGTAGCGCAGTTTGGCAGTAACCAGCGTCAGGACAAAACGCTGGATTTACGTCAGTGGGCATTTGAGCCAGACAAAGAGGATCCCGTCTCCAGTTTAGGGATTCGTCCGCGCGGTCCGCAGATTGAACCGGTGCTGTCAGAAGTGCAGGTTAACTCCGCTGCAAGTAAGGCGGGTTTGCAAGCTGGCGACAGGATCGTTAAAGTCAATGGTCAGCCGCTGACGCAATGGATGACGTTTGTGACGCTGGTGCGCGATAATCCGGATAAGCCGTTAGCGCTAGATATTGAAAGACAAGGAAGTTCCTTGTCTTTAACGTTAACCCCAGATTCAAAACAGGTTAACGGGAAGGCAGAAGGTTTTGCGGGCGTGGTGCCTAAAGTTATTCCTCTGCCTGATGAGTATAAGACTGTACGCCAGTATGGGCCATTCAGCGCCATCCTCGAAGCCTCGGATAAAACGTGGCAGTTGATGAAGCTGACGGTCAGTATGCTGGGAAAATTGATTACCGGTGATGTAAAACTGAACAACCTCAGTGGGCCGATTTCTATCGCCCAGGGGGCTGGGATGTCAGCGGAGTTCGGGGTTATTTATTACCTGATGTTCCTTGCGCTTATCAGCGTGAACTTAGGGATAATCAACCTGTTTCCGTTGCCCGTTCTTGACGGGGGGCATCTGCTGTTCCTGGCGATTGAAAAGCTGAAGGGCGGTCCGGTATCCGAGCGGGTTCAAGACTTTAGTTATCGCATTGGCTCTATCTTGCTGGTGTTGTTAATGGGGCTTGCACTTTTCAATGATTTCTCTCGGTTGTAAGAGAGTGTTAGGAAGAACGCATAATAACGATGGCGATGAAAAAGTTGCTCATAGCGTCGCTGCTGTTTAGCAGCGCCACCGTATACGGTGCTGAAGGGTTCGTAGTGAAGGACATTCATTTCGAAGGCCTACAGCGAGTCGCCGTTGGTGCGGCTCTCCTCAGTATGCCGGTGCGCACAGGCGACACGGTTAATGATGAAGACATCAGTAATACCATTCGTGCTCTGTTCGCCACCGGTAACTTTGAGGATGTCCGCGTCCTGCGCGATGGTGATACCCTTCTGGTTCAGGTAAAAGAGCGTCCGACGATTGCCAGCATCACTTTCTCCGGTAATAAATCGGTGAAAGATGACATGCTCAAGCAAAACCTCGAGGCGTCTGGCGTGCGTGTTGGCGAGTCTCTGGATCGCACCACGCTTGCCGATATCGAAAAAGGCCTGGAAGATTTCTACTATAGCGTCGGTAAGTACAGCGCCAGTGTGAAAGCGGTGGTGACGCCGTTGCCGCGTAACCGCGTTGACCTCAAGCTGGTCTTCCAGGAAGGTGTTTCGGCGAAGATCCAACAGATCAATATCGTCGGCAACCATGCCTTCACGACTGACGAACTTATCTCTCACTTCCAGTTGCGTGATGAAGTACCGTGGTGGAACGTGGTGGGCGATCGCAAATACCAGAAACAGAAACTGGCGGGCGACCTTGAAACCCTGCGCAGTTACTATCTGGATCGCGGTTATGCCCGCTTCAATATCGATTCCACTCAGGTCAGCCTGACGCCGGATAAAAAAGGTATCTACATCACCGTTAACATCACAGAGGGCGAGCAGTACAAGCTTTCTGGTGTTCAGGTGAGCGGTAACCTGGCCGGTCACTCCGCCGAAATTGAGACCCTGACGAAGATCGAGCCAGGTGAACTCTATAACGGCACCAAAGTGACCAAAATGGAAGATGATATCAAGAAGCTCCTGGGTCGCTATGGCTATGCCTATCCGCGCGTACAGTCGCAGCCTGAAATCAACGACGCTGACAAAACCGTTAAATTACGCGTAAACGTGGATGCGGGTAACCGTTTCTATGTGCGTAAGATTCGTTTTGAAGGTAACGACACCTCTAAAGATTCCGTTCTGCGTCGCGAAATGCGTCAGATGGAAGGTGCATGGTTGGGCAGCGATCTGGTCGACCAGGGTAAAGAGCGTCTGAACCGTCTGGGTTACTTTGAAACAGTTGATACCGATACTCAGCGTGTTCCGGGCAGCCCGGATCAGGTTGATGTAGTCTACAAGGTCAAAGAGCGTAACACCGGTAGCTTTAACTTCGGCGTCGGTTACGGTACCGAGAGCGGTGTGAGCTTCCAGGCTGGCGTTCAGCAAGATAACTGGTTAGGTACCGGTTATTCTGTTGGCATCAACGGCACCAAAAACGACTACCAGACCTATACTGAGTTGTCTGTGACTAACCCGTACTTCACCGTTGATGGTGTGAGCCTGGGTGGCCGTGTCTTCTATAACGACTTTGAAGCGAATGATGCGGATCTGTCCGACTATACCAACAAAAGTTATGGTACAGACGTAACGCTTGGCTTCCCGGTAAACGAATACAACACGTTGCGTGCCGGCCTGGGTTATGTACATAACAAACTGTCCAACATGCAGCCGCAGGTTGCGATGGATCGTTATCTTGAGTCAATGGGCGAGACCAATACCAACAGCTTTGCCGCTGATGACTTCACCTTTAACTACGGTTGGACGTACAACAAACTGGACCGTGGATATTTCCCAACGGACGGTACACGCGTCAACCTGAACGGTAAAGTTACCATTCCGGGGTCTGATAACGAATACTACAAAGTGTCGATGGATACCGCTACCTATGTGCCGATCGATGACGATCACAAGTGGGTGGTTTTAGGACGTACGAAGGTAGGCTATGGCGACGGCATTGGCAGCAAAGAAATGCCGTTCTATGAGAACTTCTATGCAGGTGGTTCCAGCACCGTGCGTGGCTTCCAGTCGAATACTATCGGTCCAAAAGCAGTCTACAAAAACGGTGCTTACGCCAGTGGTTCTGATAATAGTGACTACGAAGAGTGTTCCAACGCAGACGGTAAGGACTGTAAATCGGATGACGCAGTGGGCGGTAACGCCATGGCTGTCGCCAGCCTGGAGTTTATTACCCCAACGCCATTCATTAGCGATAAGTATGCCAACTCGGTTCGTACCTCGTTCTTCTGGGACATGGGTACCGTTTGGGATACTAACTGGCAGGATAGCGCTCAAACACGTGCTATAGGTGTGCCGGACTACAGTGATCCAAGTAATATCCGTATGTCAGCGGGTATCGCTTTACAATGGATGTCCCCATTGGGGCCGTTGGTTTTCTCCTACGCCCAGCCGTTCAAGAAGTACGATGGAGACAAAGCGGAACAGTTCCAGTTTAACATTGGTAAAACCTGGTAATTGTTCTTCGCAAAGGAATGTAGTGGTAGTGTAGCGATGACTTTAGGCGATCTTGCATGGGATCGCCTGGCCACGCAAAGAACTGCACCTTCGGGTGCAAATGGGATGGTAAGGAGTTAATTGTGAAAAAGTGGTTATTAGCTGCAGGTCTCGGTTTAGCGATGGCAACGTCCGCACAAGCGGCTGACAAAATTGCAATCGTCAACATGGGTAGCCTGTTCCAACAGGTTGCACAGAAGACAGGCGTTTCTGCTACGCTGGAAAACGAGTTCAAAGGCCGTGCCAGCGAACTGCAGCGTATGGAATCCGATCTGCAATCTAAGATGCAGCGTCTGCAATCAATGAAAGCAGGTAGCGATCGTACCAAGCTGGAAAAAGACGTTATGGCTCAGCGCCAGACTTTCTCTCAGAAAGCTCAGGCTTTTGAGCAGGATCGTGCGCGTCGCTCCAACGAAGAACGTGGTAAACTGGTTACTCGTATCCAGACTGCTGTGAAATCTGTTGCCAGCAGCCAGAGCATCGATCTGGTCGTTGACGCAAACACCGTTGCATACAACAGCAGCGATGTAAAAGACATCACCGCTGACGTACTGAAACAGGTTAAATAAGTAATGCCTTCAATTCGACTGGCTGATTTAGCAGAGCAGTTGGATGCAGAATTACACGGTGATGGCGATATCGTCATCACCGGCGTAGCGTCCATGCAATCTGCGCAAACTGGCAATATCACGTTCATGGTGAATCCTAAGTACCGTGAACACTTAGGCGTATGCCAGGCTTCTGCCGTAGTAATGACGCAGGACGATCTTCCTTTTGCTAAAAGTGCCGCGTTGGTAGTGAAGAATCCCTACCTGACCTATGCACGTATGGCGCAAATTCTAGATACCACGCCTCAGCCTGCACAGAACATTGCACCGAGTGCAGTGATCGATGCAACGGCGAAGCTGGGTAATAATGTCTCTGTGGGCGCAAATGCGGTCATTGAGTCTGGCGTAGAACTGGGTGATAACGTCGTTATCGGCGCAGGCTGCTTCGTCGGAAAAAATACTAAAATCGGTGCAGGTTCACGCTTGTGGGCGAATGTGACGATTTACCACGACATTCAGATCGGTGAGAATTGCCTGATCCAGTCAAGCACTGTCGTTGGATCTGATGGATTTGGTTACGCGAACGATCGCGGTAACTGGGTAAAGATCCCGCAACTTGGTCGCGTGATTATCGGCGATCGCGTTGAGATCGGCGCTTGTACCACCATTGACCGTGGTGCTCTGGACGATACTGTGATCGGTAATGGTGTTATCATTGATAACCAGTGCCAGATTGCGCATAACGTTGTGATTGGCGACAATACGGCAGTAGCCGGTGGCGTCATTATGGCGGGTAGCCTGAAGATTGGCCGTTACTGCATGATTGGCGGCGCCAGCGTGATCAATGGGCATATGGAAATATGCGACAAAGTCACGGTGACTGGCATGGGTATGGTGATGCGTCCTATCACCGAACCTGGCGTCTATTCCTCAGGCATTCCGCTACAACCCAATAAGGTATGGCGTAAAACAGCTGCACTGGTGATGAATATTGATGATATGAGCAAGCGCCTCAAAGCGATTGAGCGCAAGGTTAATCAACAAGACTAAAGCACCGTTTTTGCATGTCTGACTTTTCGGCCTGTCCCATTCATACGATTGCGACAGGCCGTGTTATTATTGCCTTTTAGTATATTTTGACAGGAAGAGTATTTTGACTACTAACACTCATACTCTGCATATTGAAGAGATTTTAGAACTTCTGCCGCACCGTTTTCCGTTTCTGCTGGTTGATCGCGTGCTGGATTTTGAAGAAGGTCGTTTTCTGCGCGCAGTGAAAAATGTATCCGTTAACGAGCCTTTCTTTCAGGGCCACTTCCCGGGTAAACCTATTTTCCCTGGCGTATTGATTCTGGAAGCGATGGCACAGGCTACCGGTATCCTTGCGTTTAAAAGCGTAGGAAAACTGGAACCAGGCGAACTGTATTATTTCGCGGGTATTGACGAAGCACGCTTTAAGCGTCCTGTCGTGCCTGGCGATCAGATGATCATGGAAGTGACTTTCGAGAAAACGCGCCGTGGCCTGACCCGTTTTAAAGGGGTTGCGCTGGTCGACGGTAAAGTTGTGTGCGAAGCAACGATGATGTGTGCCCGTAGCCGGGAGGCCTGATACGTGATTGATAAATCCGCCTTTATTCACCCGACCGCCATTGTAGAAGAGGGCGCCAGCATTGGTGCCAATGCTCACATTGGCCCATTTTGTATTGTTGGACCCCATGTTGAAATTGGTGAGGGTACCGTACTGAAGTCTCACGTTGTCGTGAATGGCCATACAAAAATTGGTCGCGATAACGAGATCTATCAGTTTGCCTCCATCGGTGAAGTTAACCAGGATCTTAAATATGCTGGCGAACCGACCCGTGTGGAAATTGGCGATCGCAACCGCATCCGCGAAAGCGTCACCATTCATCGTGGCACAGTGCAGGGCGGTGGAGTGACGAAGGTGGGCAGCGATAACTTACTGATGATTAATGCGCATGTCGCGCATGATTGTACGGTAGGAAACCGCTGTATTCTGGCGAATAACGCCACGCTTGCCGGACATGTTTCGCTGGATGATTTTGTTATCATCGGCGGCATGACTGCGGTGCATCAGTTCTGCATCATCGGTGCTCATGTGATGGTTGGCGGCTGTTCTGGTGTAGCCCAGGACGTGCCTCCGTACGTTATCGCCCAGGGCAACCACGCGACGCCGTTTGGCGTCAATATCGAAGGTCTGAAGCGTCGTGGATTCACCCGCGAAGCGATTACCGCGATTCGTAACGCCTACAAAGCGTTGTACCGTAGTGGTAAAACGCTGGAAGAAGTGAAACCAGAAATCGCGGAACTGGCGAAACAGTACCCCGAAGTTCAGGCTTTCAGCGACTTCTTTGAGCGCTCAACGCGTGGCCTGATTCGTTAATGACTGAACAGCGTCCTTTAACGATTGCCCTCGTCGCCGGAGAAACCTCCGGCGATATTCTTGGTGCAGGGTTAATCCGTGCACTCAAGGCTCGCGTTCCCAATGCGCGTTTTGTTGGTGTGGCGGGTCCGCTGATGCAGGCCGAAGGCTGTGAAGCCTGGTACGAAATGGAAGAGCTGGCGGTCATGGGCATTGTTGAAGTGCTCGGACGTCTGCGCCGTTTACTGCATATTCGTGCCGACCTCACTCGCCGATTCACCGACTTAAAGCCGGATGTTTTCGTTGGCATTGATGCACCTGATTTCAACATTACCCTCGAAGGGAACTTGAAAAAACAGGGCATTAAAACTATTCATTATGTCAGTCCGTCCGTCTGGGCGTGGCGACAGAAACGCGTTTTCAAAATAGGCAGATCCACCAACATGGTGCTGGCCTTTCTGCCTTTCGAAAAAGCGTTTTATGACAAATTTAACGTCCCGTGCCGCTTTATCGGTCATACCATGGCGGATGCCATGCCGTTGGACCCGGATAAAAACGCGGCACGTGATATTCTGGGCATTCCTCATGACGCTCACTGCCTGGCGCTACTGCCAGGAAGCCGTGGTGCAGAAGTGGAGATGCTCAGCGCCGATTTTCTGAAAACGGCGCAGCTATTACGCCAGCATTATCCGGATCTCGAAGTGGTGGTGCCGTTGGTGAATGCCAAACGTCGCGAGCAGTTTGAACGCATTAAAGCGGAAGTTGCACCGGAGCTTTCCGTACATCTGCTCAATGGTATGGGACGTGAAGCAATGGTGGCCAGCGACGCCGCACTGCTGGCTTCAGGTACCGCCGCGCTGGAATGTATGCTGGCAAAATGCCCGATGGTGGTTGGCTACCGTATGAAACCCTTCACCTTCTGGCTGGCGAAGCGTCTGGTGAAGACTGATTACGTTTCGCTACCTAACCTGTTGGCGGGAAGAGAACTGGTTAAAGAGCTGTTGCAGGAAGAGTGTGAACCGCAGGCGCTGTCGCAAGCGCTGTTGCCGTTGCTGGCGAAGGGTAAAACCAGCCATGCGATGCACGACACATTCCGTGAACTGCACCAGCAGATCCGTTGCAATGCTGATGAGCAGGCAGCGGATGCGGTCCTGGAGTTAGCGCAATGATTGAATTTGTGTATCCGCATACGCATTTAGTGGCGGGTGTGGATGAAGTCGGACGCGGCCCTTTAGTCGGCGCGGTCGTCACTGCTGCCGTCATTCTGGATCCGGCTCGCCCTATTATCGGTCTTAACGACTCAAAAAAACTGTCAGAAAAACGTCGCCTGGCGCTATTTGATGAAATTAAAGAAAAGGCGTTAAGCTGGAGCCTGGGTCGGGCGGAACCGCATGAAATCGACGAACTGAACATTTTGCATGCTACCATGCTGGCCATGCAGCGTGCGGTTGCGGGCCTGCATATTGCGCCCGAATACGTGCTGATTGACGGCAATCGTTGCCCGGCATTACCGGTACCGTCGATGGCGGTGGTCAAAGGTGATAGCCGTGTGGCGGAGATTAGCGCCGCATCGATTCTGGCAAAAGTGACCCGTGACGCTGAAATGGCGGCGCTGGATACGGTTTTTCCACAGTATGGTTTTGCACAGCACAAAGGTTATCCAACCGCATTTCATCTGGAAAAATTGGCACTGCATGGTGCGACTGAGCACCATCGCCGCAGCTTTGGCCCCGTCAAACGCGCACTGGGACTCTCGTCCTGATTCTTGTGTCGAAGGAATCTGAAGATGTCTGAACCACGTTTCGTCCACCTACGGGTGCACAGCGACTACTCCATGATCGATGGGCTGGCGAAAACCGGACCGCTGGTAAAAAAGGCGGCCGCGTTAGGCATGCCTGCGCTGGCGATCACCGATTTTACCAACCTGTGTGGTCTGGTGAAGTTTTACGGAGCGGGCCATGGCGCGGGTATCAAGCCGATAGTTGGCGCAGATTTTCATGTCCGCAGTGAGCTGTTGGGCGATGAACTCACGCAGCTTACCGTGCTGGCCGCAAATAATACCGGCTATCAGAACCTGACGTTGTTGATTTCGAAAGCCTATCAGCGCGGCTATGGCGCAGAAGGACCGGTTATCGACCGGGACTGGTTGGTCGAGTTAAAAGAAGGTTTGATTTTGCTCTCCGGCGGTCGCATGGGCGATGTCGGACGAAGTCTGCTGCGCGGCAATAACGCACTGGTTGACGAGTGCGTGGCGTTTTACGAAGAACATTTTCCCAATTGCTATTTCCTCGAACTGATTCGCACTGGCAGGCAAGATGAAGAAAATTATCTGCACGCAGCCGTAGCACTGGCCGAAACGCGTGGTCTACCGGTGGTGGCGACTAACGATGTCCGCTTCCTTGAAACCGGAGATTTCGATGCGCATGAAATCCGCGTAGCGATCCACGACGGCTTTACCCTTGATGACCCGAAACGCCCGCGTAACTATTCGCCGCAGCAGTACATGCGCAGCGAAGATGAGATGTGCGAGCTGTTCTCCGATATTCCGGAAGCACTGCAAAACACCGTCGAGATAGCTAAACGCTGCAACGTGACGGTGCGTCTGGGCGAATATTTCCTGCCGCAGTTCCCGACCGGCGATATGACCACCGAAGATTTCCTTGTGGCGAAATCACGCGAAGGGCTGGAAGAACGTCTCGAATTTTTGTTCCCTGACCCTGAAGTTCGTGCGCAGAAGCGCCCACCTTACGATGAACGTCTGGAAGTTGAACTTAAAGTTATCAACCAGATGGGATTCCCGGGCTACTTCCTGATCGTTATGGAATTTATCCAGTGGTCGAAAGATAACGGCGTACCGGTAGGCCCGGGACGTGGTTCCGGTGCTGGCTCACTTGTTGCCTATGCGCTGAAAATTACCGATCTCGACCCGCTGGAATTTGACCTGCTGTTCGAACGTTTCCTTAACCCGGAACGTGTCTCAATGCCCGACTTCGACGTTGACTTCTGTATGGAGAAACGCGACCAGGTCATCGAGCACGTGGCGGAAATGTACGGTCGTGATGCGGTTTCGCAGATTATTACCTTCGGTACGATGGCAGCAAAAGCGGTTATCCGCGACGTGGGCCGCGTACTGGGGCATCCGTACGGCTTCGTTGACCGTATTTCGAAGCTAGTACCGCCCGATCCGGGCATGACGCTGGCAAAAGCCTTTGAAGCCGAACCCCAACTGCCGGAAATCTATGAGGCAGATGAAGAGGTTAAAGCGCTGATCGATATGGCGCGTAAGCTGGAAGGCGTCACGCGTAACGCCGGTAAGCACGCTGGTGGTGTGGTTATCGCACCGACCAAAATTACTGATTTTGCTCCGCTGTACTGCGATGAACAGGGGCTGCACCCGGTTACTCAGTTTGATAAGAACGATGTGGAATATGCCGGTCTTGTGAAGTTCGACTTCCTCGGCCTGCGTACGCTCACCATCATCAACTGGGCGCTGGAAATGATCAACGCGCGCCGTGAAAAGAACGGTGAGCCACCGCTGGATATTGCGGCTATCCCGCTGGATGACAAGAAAAGCTTCGATATGCTGCAACGCTCGGAGACCACGGCGGTCTTCCAGCTTGAATCCCGCGGCATGAAAGACCTGATCAAACGTCTGCAGCCTGACTGCTTCGAAGATATGATCGCACTGGTGGCTCTGTTCCGCCCTGGCCCGCTACAGTCGGGGATGGTAGATAACTTTATCGATCGTAAGCATGGTCGCGAAGAGATTTCCTATCCGGATGTACAATGGCAGCATGAGTGTCTGAAACCGGTACTGGAGCCGACCTACGGCATTATCCTGTATCAGGAACAGGTTATGCAGATTGCCCAGGAGTTGTCCGGGTACACCCTTGGCGGCGCGGATATGCTGCGTCGTGCGATGGGTAAGAAAAAGCCGGAAGAGATGGCCAAGCAGCGCGGCACCTTTGAAGAAGGGGCGAAAAAGCGCGGCGTAGACGGCGAACTGGCGATGAAAATCTTTGACCTGGTGGAGAAATTCGCCGGTTACGGATTTAACAAATCGCACTCCGCTGCCTATGCGCTGGTTTCTTACCAGACTCTGTGGCTGAAGGCGCATTATCCTGCCGAGTTTATGGCGGCGGTAATGACCGCCGATATGGATAACACCGAGAAAGTAGTCGGACTGGTGGATGAATGCTGGCGCATGGGGCTCAAAATCCTGCCGCCGGATATCAACTCCGGGCTTTACCATTTTCACGTGAATGATGATGGCGAGATTGTTTATGGCATCGGCGCGATAAAAGGCGTGGGTGAAGGGCCAATTGAAGCTATTATTGAGGCGCGTAACGAAGGCGGCTACTTCCGTGAGCTGTTTGATCTCTGCGCGCGCACGGATATCAAAAAACTTAACCGCCGGGTGCTGGAAAAGCTAATCATGTCCGGGGCGTTTGATCGCCTTGGCCCGCATCGTGCGGCGTTGATGAATTCGCTCAACGACGCACTAAAAGCCGCCGATCAGCATGCAAAAGCCGAAGCTATTGGTCAGGCCGATATGTTTGGCGTGCTGGCGGAAGAACCGGAGCAAATTGAACAATCCTATGCCAGCTGCCAACCGTGGCCGGAGCAGGTGGTATTAGACGGTGAGCGTGAAACGTTGGGGCTTTACCTGACGGGACACCCCATCAACCAGTATTTAAAAGAAATTGAGCGCTATGTCGGAGGCTACAGGCTGAAAGACATGCATCCGACAGAACGTGGTAAAGTCACCACGGCTGCGGGGCTCGTCATTGCTGCGCGGGTAATGGTCACCAAGCGCGGCAATCGTATCGGCATCTGTACACTGGATGACCGTTCCGGACGTCTGGAGGTTATGTTGTTTACCGATGCTCTGGATAAATACCAGCAATTGCTGGAAAAAGACCGCATACTTATCGTCAGCGGACAGGTCAGCTTTGATGACTTCAGTGGCGGGCTTAAAATGATGGCCCGTGAAGTCATGGATATTGACGAAGCCCGGGAAAAATATGCTCGCGGGCTTGCTATCTCGCTGACGGACAGGCAAATTGATGACCAGCTTTTAAACCGACTCCGTCAGTCTCTGGAACCCCACCGCTCGGGGACAATTCCAGTACATCTCTACTATCAGAGGGCGGATGCACGTGCGCGGTTGCGTTTTGGCGCGACGTGGCGTGTCTCTCCGAGCGATCGTTTGCTAAACGATCTCCGTGGCCTTATTGGTTCGGAGCAGGTGGAACTGGAGTTTGACTAATACAGGAATACTATGAGTCTGAATTTCCTTGATTTTGAACAGCCGATTGCAGAGCTGGAAGCAAAAATCGATTCTTTGACTGCGGTTAGCCGTCAGGATGAGAAACTGGATATTAACATCGATGAAGAAGTGCATCGTCTGCGTGAAAAAAGCGTAGAACTGACGCGTAAAATCTTCGCCGATCTTGGCGCATGGCAGGTAGCCCAACTGGCGCGCCATCCACAGCGTCCGTACACCCTGGATTATGTCCGCCTGGCGTTTGATGAATTTGATGAGCTGGCGGGCGATCGAGCCTATGCGGATGATAAAGCTATTGTCGGCGGTATCGCGCGTCTGGATGGCCGTCCGGTGATGATCATTGGTCATCAGAAAGGCCGTGAGACCAAAGAAAAGATTCGCCGTAATTTCGGCATGCCAGCGCCGGAAGGCTATCGCAAAGCGCTGCGCCTGATGGAAATGGCCGAGCGCTTCAACATGCCGATCATTACCTTCATCGACACCCCAGGGGCTTACCCGGGCGTGGGCGCGGAAGAACGTGGTCAGTCAGAAGCGATTGCGCGCAACCTGCGCGAAATGTCACGTCTGAGCGTGCCGGTAATCTGCACCGTTATCGGTGAAGGTGGTTCCGGCGGCGCGCTGGCTATCGGTGTGGGCGATAAAGTGAATATGCTGCAGTACAGCACCTATTCCGTTATCTCCCCGGAAGGTTGTGCTTCCATTCTGTGGAAAAGCGCCGACAAAGCGCCGCTGGCCGCAGAAGCAATGGGAATTATCGCGCCGCGTCTGAAAGAGCTGAAGCTGATTGACTCTATCATCCCGGAACCGCTGGGCGGCGCGCACCGCAACCCTGAAGTAATGGCTGCGTCCCTGAAGGCACAGCTGCTGGCCGATCTCGCCGATCTCGACGTGTTAAGCAAAGATGATCTGAAAAACCGTCGTTACCAGCGTCTGATGAGCTACGGTTACGCGTAAACTGCATTAATTCTGAAAAGGGCCACAATGCTGTGGCCCTTTTTTTTACCTGTGGTTTGGCCAGGCTATGATTAACTAAGGTTTTTCCAGGAGGAACGCATGAATATCATTGCCATCATGGGACCGCATGGCGTCTTTTATAAAGATGAGCCCATCAAGGAACTTGAATGTGCGCTGCAGCAGCAGGGGTTTCAGATTATCTGGCCGCAGAATAGCGTCGACCTGCTGAAGTTTATCGAACATAACCCGCGAATTTGCGGCGTCATTTTTGACTGGGATGAATACAGTCTGGAGCTGTGCAGCGACATCAACCAGCTCAACGAGTATCTCCCGCTCTACGCCTTTATTAATACCCATTCGACGATGGATGTCAGTGCGCACGACCTGCGCATGGCGCTGTGGTTTTTTGAGTATGCGCTGGGTCAGTCTGAAGACATTGCCACCCGCATCCGCCAGTACACCAGCGAATACCTCGATAACATCACGCCTCCTTTCACCAAAGCGCTGTTTACCTATGTGAAGGAAGGGAAGTATACCTTCTGCACGCCTGGGCACATGGCGGGAACGGCGTACCAGAAAAGTCCGGTCGGCTGCCTGTTCTATGATTTCTTTGGCGGTAATACGCTGAAAGCCGACGTGTCCATTTCCGTAACCGAACTGGGCTCATTGCTTGATCATACCGGTCCGCACCTGGAAGCGGAGGAGTATATCGCGCGTACTTTTGGTGCCGAGCAGAGCTATATGGTGACCAACGGCACCTCGACATCGAACAAGATTGTCGGTATGTATGCTGCACCTGCAGGCAGTACGCTCCTGATTGACCGCAACTGCCATAAGTCACTGGCGCATTTGCTGATGATGAGTGATGTGGTGCCAATCTGGCTGAAGCCCACGCGTAACGCGCTGGGGATCCTCGGCGGTATACCCCGTCGGGAATTTACCCACGCAAGCATTGAACGCAAAGTTGAGGAAACCAATCAGGCGCAATGGCCGGTCCACGCGGTGATCACCAACTCCACCTATGATGGTCTGTTGTATAACACCAACTGGATCAAACAAACGCTGGATGTGCCCTCCATCCATTTTGATTCAGCCTGGGTGCCGTATACCCATTTTCATCCGATCTATCAGGGGAAAAGCGGGATGAGCGGCGAACGGGTACCGGGAAAGGTGATTTTTGAAACCCAGTCCACCCACAAGATGCTGGCGGCGTTGTCACAGGCTTCGCTGATCCACATTAAGGGCGACTATGATGAAGACACGTTCAACGAAGCCTTTATGATGCACACCTCTACGTCTCCGAGCTATCCGATAGTGGCGTCGATAGAAACGGCGGCGGCAATGCTGCGTGGCAATTCAGGCAAGCGGTTAATCAATCGTTCGGTGGAACGGGCGCTGCATTTCCGTAAAGAAGTGCAGCGTCTGCGTGAAGAGTCGGATGGTTGGTTCTTTGATATCTGGCAGCCGGAAAAGGTAGATGAAGCAGAATGTTGGCCGGTAGCGCCAGGTGAAGACTGGCACGGATTTGTTGATGCTGATGCCGACCACATGTTCCTTGACCCGGTGAAGGTCACGATTTTGACGCCGGGAATGGATGAACAGGGAAATATGAGCGAAGAGGGGATCCCCGCGGCGCTGGTGGCGAAATTCCTTGATGAACGCGGCGTCGTAGTCGAGAAGACGGGACCGTATAACCTGTTGTTCCTGTTCAGCATTGGTATTGATAAAACCCGGGCGATGGGGCTGCTACGTGGCCTGACGGAATTTAAGCGCTCGTACGATCTGAATTTACGTGTGAAAAATATGCTGCCGGATCTATATGCTGAAGATCCCGATTTCTATCGCAATATGCGTATTCAGGATCTGGCGCAGGGGATCCATCAGTTGATCCGCCAGCACGATCTCTCCGGGTTGATGCTGCGGGCATTTGATACCTTGCCGGAAATGAAAATGACGCCGCACCAGGCCTGGCAGCGGCAGATCAAAGGTGAAGTCGAAACGGTAGCACTTGATCAACTGGTGGGGCGCGTTTCTGCCAATATGATCCTGCCTTATCCCCCCGGCGTGCCGCTTTTGATGCCCGGGGAAATGATCACTGCCAAAAGCCGGGCTGTCCTCGATTTTCTTCTGATGCTGTGCTCGGTAGGGCAGCGCTACCCTGGATTTGAAACCGATATCCATGGCGCTAAACTGGGTGAGGATGGCCTGTATCGCGTGAGAGTCTTAAAAATGGCATAACGACTTGCCTGACCCCAAGACGTTCGAGTAACGTTCTGACAGAAAAATGAAAGAGGCGATGACGCTATGCTGGGATTAAAACAGGTTCACCATATTGCCATTATTGCGACTGACTACGCGGCGAGTAAGGCATTTTACTGCGATGTGCTTGGCTTTACACTGATGAGCGAAGCCTATCGGGAAGAGAGAGACTCGTGGAAAGGCGATCTGGCATTGAACGGCCAGTATGTGATTGAGCTTTTTTCTTTCCCGTTTCCACCTTGCCGTCCGAGCCGACCGGAAGCCTGCGGTTTGCGTCATCTGGCGTTCAGCGTAGATGACGTGGAAAAGGCGATAATTCATCTGGAAAGCCATGATGTGAAATGCGAGCCGGTACGAATCGATCCGTTTACCGGCAAACGTTTTACGTTTTTTAACGATCCGGACGGATTACCCCTCGAACTGTACGAGCTGTAGGGCTTGTCATTGTGGCGTTAGCCCGGTAACGTGCCGGGCAATGCCATTGTAAGTAACCATCATGACGACACTCACGCTGAACACTTCGCTGCTGAATTCTCAATCGATTCTGGTCGCCTTTAGCGGCGGGCTGGATTCCACCGTATTGCTGCATCAGTTGGTGCAGTGGCGAGCACTGCATCCTGATGTTGCTTTACGCGCAATCCACATTCATCACGGATTAAGCCCACACGCAGACAGTTGGGTACAGCATTGTGAGTCGGTATGCGCGCAGTGGCAGGTGCCGCTGGTGGTTGAGCGGGTATACCTTGAGGATGATGGTCTGGGCATCGAAGCCCAGGCGCGACGCGCGCGCTATCAGGCGTTTGCGCAGACCTTACTACCGGGCGAGGTGCTGATGACCGCACAGCATCTCGATGACCAGTGTGAAACCTTTCTGCTGGCGCTTAAACGCGGCAGTGGTCCTGCCGGACTTTCCGCCATGGGGGAAAGCTCTCCGTTTGCCGGAACCCAGCTGATTCGACCGCTGCTGGCACAAACGCGAGAGGCGCTTGAAGCATGGGCACAGCAGCATGAATTATGCTGGATTGAAGATGAAAGTAATCAGGATGATACCTACGATCGCAATTTCCTCAGATTGCGCGTTACCCCATTGCTCCAACAGCGCTGGCCGCACTTCGCGCAAGCCGTTGCCCGCAGCGCTGCGCTGTGCGCTGAGCAGGAGAGTTTACTGGATGAACTGCTGGCCAGCGATTTAGCCGATTGCATCACACCCCGCGGAACACTGTTACTGACGCCATTAATGATGATGAGTGGCGTGCGTCGTGCCGCGCTGCTTCGTCGCTGGCTGGCGGGGTTAAATGCGCCGATGCCTTCCCGTGATGGGCTGGAACGTATCTGGCAGGAAGTGGCGCTGGCGCGGGAAGATGCGTCACCAAGTTTTCGCCTCGGGGAGTACGAGGTCCGTCGTTATCAGTCACAGCTGTGGTGGGTGAAGTCAGTCGATGGGCAAAGCGAAACTGTTATCCCGTGGTTAGAGTGGAAAACACCGTTGACGCTGCCTGCCGGATTGGGTTCGGTTCAGTTAATCTCTGCGGGTGATTTGCGCTTGCCACAAGCGGATGAAGTCGTCAGTATCCGTTTTAAAGCGCCAGGGTTATTGCATATTGTCGGGCGTAACGGCGGACGGAAATTAAAGAAAATCTGGCAGGAGCAGGGGATCCCGCCCTGGCGACGAGATACCACACCGCTGCTGTTTTACGGCGAAACGTTGATTTCGGCTGCGGGTGTTTTCGTGACGCGTGAGGGGACGGCAGAAGGTGAAGAAGGTGTAAGTCTGGTATGGCATGCCTGATGGCGCTGCGCTTATCAGGCCTACGTTTCACATGGAAAGTAGGCCGGATAAGGCGAAAAAAGTTAAGATTCGCTGACCACCACGGTACCGATCTGCGGGTGGCTGAAGCTGGCAATTTTGTCGAGACGAAGCTCCCGGGTTTCACCTGCGACATCTGCGACCAGATACTCCACGTTTTTACGTGAAACCAGGTCGTTCGCTTTCGCCTGCAAAACTTCGCCATCTTTTAGCGCCAGCGTCAGTAACAAATGGTGCTGGCAGGCGAGTTCAAGATTGTCGTAATCATCGCAGTTGATGGGTTGATACGTTTCATTCATTGACATAATCGCTCACCAGTAAGTTCGCGGCAGCATACGCCGCTTTTTCCCTGACCGACTCTGGAAGGGCGCTGTCTGCCGCCACTTCATTAAGCACCTTCAATACGCAACCCAGCGCATCCGGGATATACCCTAAGTCTCCGCTGGCGATTTCCGCGTACCGCTTGCGTATTAACTCACAATATTTTTCCACATGCCCTCCTGTCAGCACTCTGACTTAACCGTGGATGCAAGTCTAAGCCTACGAAGATAAACTCTGTTTAGCAAGGTGACTATACCATACTCATTCAAGCAATATCAGCGCCTTGATAGTGGAGCAGTTAGCAGCCTTTTGCCGCAGTTTTCGCTACAATGTGCGCCTGATTCGAAAGGAGTTCTCTCATGGCGCTTAAAGCGACAATTTATAAAGCCGTCGTCAACGTAGCGGATCTTGACCGCAACCAGTTCCTTGACGCGGCCTTGACGCTGGCGCGTCACCCCTCTGAAACCCAGGAGCGCATGATGTTGCGCCTGCTGGCCTGGATCAAATATGCCGATGAACGGCTGCAGTTCACGCGTGGTCTGAGTGCGGAAGACGAGCCTGAAGCATGGCTGCGTAACGACCATCTGGGTATCGATCTCTGGATTGAGCTGGGTCTGCCGGATGAGCGCCGTATTAAAAAAGCCTGTACCCAGTCTGGAGAGGTTGCCCTGTTTGCTTACAACAGCCGTGCGGCTCAGAGCTGGTGGCAGCAAAATCAGAACAAGTGCGCGCAGTTTAAAAATCTGACCGTGTGGTATCTGGATGATGAACAACTGGCGCAACTGAGTGATTTTGCAGGTCGTACAATGGCGCTGCAGGCAACTATCCAGGACGGTGCTATCTGGCTGTCTGACTCTCAGAACAATCTGGAAATTCATCTGACCGCGTGGCAGCCGCGTTCATGATTGTTATCTCCCGAAACGTCTCTATCCCTGATAATGAGCTGGAAATCACGGCGATTCGGGCGCAGGGCGCGGGCGGTCAGCACGTTAACAAGACCTCGACGGCTATCCATTTGCGCTTTGACATTCGGGCCTCTGGCCTGCCAGAGTATTACAAGGAACGTTTGCTTGCCGCCAGCCATCATCTGATTAGCGGTGATGGCGTTATTATCATTAAGGCGCAGGAATACCGTAGCCAGGAACTTAATCGGGAAGCGGCAATCTCCCGGCTGGTAGCGGTGATAAAAGAATTAACCGCAGTGCAAAAAAGCCGACAGGCAACTCGCCCTACACGCGCCTCGAAAGAGCGCAGGTTGTCATCGAAGGCGCAAAAATCCACAGTGAAAGCACTGCGTGGGAGAGTTCGTCGAACGCAAGACTGACGAGCGGGAATAAAAATTTATAAGGAATTGATAGTGAAAACAGCAATATTGTCCGTAGTCGCTGCATGCACGCTTTTTTCCTTGATCGGCTGTAATAACCGTACTGAAGTTGAAGTACTACAGCCGACGCGGGCGGCAGAATTAAAACCGATGCAGCAAAGCTGGCGTGGCATCTTACCTTGCGCGGACTGTGAAGGGATTGAAACCTCTCTGTTTCTGGAAAAAGACGGTACATGGGTGATGAACGAACGTTATCAGGGCGTGCGGGATGAACCGTCTTCGTTTGCCTCTTATGGCACATGGGCGCGCACTGCCGACAAGCTGGTGCTGACCGACAGCAAAGGTGAAAAGTCGTACTACCGGGCTAAAGGCGAGGCGCTGGAAATGCTCGATCGTGAAGGTAACCCGATTGAGTCACAGTTTAACTACACGCTCCAGCCAGTTTCCGCCAGCTTACCGGTGACGCCAATGCCGATGCGAGGCATGTATTTCTATATGGCTGACGCGGCAATCTTTACCGACTGCGCAACGGGTAAACGGATGCCGGTGGCGAATAATGCTCAGCTTGAACGTGACTATTTAGCTGCGCGTGCGGAAAACGGACAGTCCGTATTGCTGACGCTTGAGGCGCATTTCACGCTGGAGTCAAACCCGGATACGGGTGAGAAAGTGAAAACGTTGATGGCGGATAAAGACGCGAAATTTATCCCCGGTAAAGCGTGTAATTAATCGATAGAAAAAAGGCCCTGATAATCAGGGCCTTTTTGTTGGTATTAGCCTTTAATGGCTTTGACCAGGAAGTCGACGATGTCGCCGGTTTTAATCAGCTCTTTCTCGCCGTTACGACGGTATTTGTATTCGATATCGTCGTTGTCGAGGTTACGGTCGCCCAGCACGATAGTGTGCGGAATACCGATCAGTTCCATATCGGCAAACATCACGCCCGGACGCTCTTTACGGTCGTCCATCAGCACTTCAATACCCTGAGCGCGCAGCTCAGCGTACAGTTTTTCAGCCAGTTCCTGCACGCGGTAGGACTTGTGCATGTTCATCGGCAGAATCGCGACCTGGAACGGAGCAATGGCGTCTGGCCATACGATGCCGCGATCGTCATAGTTCTGTTCGATAGCAGCAGCAACCACGCGAGTGACCCCGATACCGTAGCAACCCATGGTCAGGATCTGGTTACGACCATCTTCGCCCTGTACGGCGGCTTTCATCGCTTCAGAGTACTTGGTACCCAACTGGAAGATGTGGCCGACTTCGATACCGCGTTTGATCATCAGCGTACCTTTGCCGTCCGGGCTCGGGTCGCCGGCGACCACGTTACGGATGTCTGCAACTTCCGGGGTGACTACGTCGCGATCCCAGTTGATACCGAAATAGTGTTTACCGTCGATGTTGGCACCGGCAGCGAAATCGCTCATTACTGCAACGGTACGGTCGATAACCACCGGAATCGGCATATTCACCGGACCGAGCGAGCCAGGACCTGCTTTTACCAACGCACGAATTTCTTCTTCGGTGGCAAAGGTCAGCGGGCTGGCAACCTGCGGCAGTTTTTCCGCTTTGACTTCGTTCAGCTCGTGATCGCCACGAACCAGCAGGGCGACCAGCGGGTAGCTGCTGCCTTCAACCGCTTTCACCAGCAGGGTTTTCACGGTTTTTTCGATAGGCAGGTTGAACTGCTCAACTAGTTCGGCGATGGTTTTGGCGTTCGGAGTATCAACCAGCATCATTTCCTGAGTTGCTGCTGCGCGCGGCTCTTTCGGCGCAACGGCTTCGGCGAATTCGATGTTCGCCGCATAATCGGAGGAGTCGGAGAAGATCACATCGTCTTCGCCGCTCTGTGCCAGGACCTGGAATTCGTGAGAGGCGCTGCCGCCAATAGAACCGGTATCCGCTTGTACTGCACGGAAATCCAGCCCCATACGGCTGAAGATTTTGCTGTACGCAGCGTACATCGCATCGTAGGTTTCCTGCAGGGATTCCTGAGAGGTGTGGAAAGAGTAGGCATCTTTCATCAGGAATTCGCGGGAACGCATCACGCCGAAACGCGGACGGACTTCGTCACGGAATTTGGTCTGGATCTGATAGAAGTTCAGCGGCAGCTGTTTGTAAGAGCTCAGCTCGTTACGGATCAAGTCGGTGATCACTTCTTCATGCGTTGGGCCGAGGACGAACGAACGATCGCCACGGTCAGCAATACGCAGCAGTTCCGGGCCGTATTGTTCCCAACGGCCGCTCTCTTCCCACAGTTCAGAAGGCTGAACGACCGGCATCAACACCTCGATCGCACCGGCGTTGTTCATCTCTTCACGCACGATATTTTCGACTTTTTTCAGGACGCGCACGCCGGTCGGCAGCCAGGTATATAACCCGGAGGCCAGCTTGCGGATCATCCCGGCGCGCAGCATCAGCTGGTGGCTGATGACTTCGGCGTCGGCAGGTGTCTCCTTCAGAGTGGAGAGCAGATATTGGCTAGTACGCATGTTGTTACGGTTCCAGTTGAACGATCGAACAGGCTCAAAACGAGCCTGGCACAAAACAAAAGTGGTTTAGTTTACCAGCGAGAAAGGGATGTCAAAAGAGTACGCGACGCAAATTAGCGGGCTTCCAGAGCAAAGACCTCAAATCCTGACGGCGTGACGCGCCAGCGGACGTTAAAGTCCAGCAGCCAGACGGCGTAGGTTTTGCCTTCTTCCTCATTTTTACGGTAGGCAGGACGCGGATCCTGCGCCAGCACTTCGGTAATAAACTGACGAAGACGCGGGTAACGTTGTTCGAGCTTTGGTAGCTGCTCCGCGAGATCTTCACTGAACGTCACCTCGACGCTGGCCTGAGGTGCGTCCTGGGCATAGCTGGCGCGAGCATCAGGCAGCGATTCGGCAAACGGCAGATACGGCTTAATATCCACTACTGGCGTTCCGTCAACAAGGTCCAGTCCACCGAGTTCGAGGATTACGTGCTCTTTATGGCAGCGGATGCCCCGCAGCTCTACCAACGACATGCCAACAGGGTTAGGACGAAACGTTGAACGTGTGGCAAAGACACCCATTCTGGCGTTGCCACCAAGACGGGGAGGGCGCACGGTCGGACGCCATCCACCTTCCATTGTCTGGTGAAAAACAAAAATCACCCACAAATGACTGAAGGCTTCCAGGCCGCGAACGGCATCGGCCTGGTTATAAGGTGCGAGCAAATGCAGTTCACCGCAGGCGCTCTTCACCAGACCTGGCTGGCGTGGAACGGCGAACTTTTCTTTATATGGTGAGCGGATAACGCCTATTTGCTCGAACTGAAAATGGCTCATTTCGCCGAAATGTTCAGTGCAGAACCGATGCAAACCGCCTGACGATAGCAACCCGGTGTTCCGCTGGTCACTTCGCAACTGTGCAGCAATACCGCATTAGCTTTCATTTTTGATGCGTTAATCTGCATGCGTTTGCGCGCGGTTGGAATGCTCGGAGGGGAATCCTGGTTGGATGCCTGGCAGGATTCACCGCTAACTTCGCCAAGATCGCGGAACGGCTTGCCTACTAAATCTTCAGCGTTAGTAATGATTCTTACCGGCGTCGCGCGCGGTGCTTTCGGTTTTTCCGGCTCCGCTTTCGGCGGGGTTGCGGTGCTTTGAACGGGTTCAACAGGGGATCTGCTTAACATAGAACAGCCGCTCAGCAAGAGTGCTACTAAACAGATCGGTAAAGCACGCATAATATTTCCTCAATGAATGATCTAAACGTCAGATATTGAATCAGGTGCTTGCATAAATGACAAGACGGGCAAGCGCCCGTCCTGATGATATTACATATTCTGTAAACAGCCTAAAATTACCAGCCCTTAACAGCACCGCCGTTAAAGACTTTGTTTGCTGCTTCGTACACTTCATCAGACTGATATGCCTGAACGAATTTCTTCACGTTCTCAGCATCTTTGTTGTCTTCACGCGTCACGATCAGGTTTACGTACGGAGAATCTTTATCTTCAACAAAGATACCGTCTTTTGCCGGGGTCAGGCCGATCTGGCTGGCGTAGGTGGTGTTGATGACCGCCAGTGCGATTTGAGCATCGTCCAGAGAACGCGGCAGCTGCGGCGCTTCCAGTTCAACCAGCTTCAGGTTTTTCGGGTTTTCAATCACGTCCAGCGCGGTCGGCAGCAGGCCAACACCATCTTTCAGCTTGATTAAGCCCACTTTTTGCAGCAGCAGCAAGGAACGGCCAAGGTTAGTCGGGTCGTTTGGAATCGCGACCTGTGAACCGTCCTGCAGCTCATCCAGTGATTTGATTTTTTTGGAATAGCCCGCAATCGGGTAAACAAAAGTATTGCCTACAGCAACCAGCTTGTAACCGCGATCTTTGATCTGCTGATCCAGGTACGGTTTGTGCTGGAAGGCGTTAGCATCGATATCGCCTTTGCTCAGCGCTTCGTTAGGCAGAACGTAATCGTTAAACGTGACCAGCTCAACGTCCAGACCGTATTTTTCTTTAGCTACTTTCTGCGCGACTTCTGCAACCTGCTGCTCTGCGCCAACAATAACGCCCACTTTGATGTGATTAGGATCTTTTTCATCCTGACCGCAACCCACAAGTGCCAGAGAACCGATCAGGGCTCCAACTGCCGCAAAGGTTTTGAATTTGAACGCCATGCTTATTTCCTTTTCTTAATGAGTTTTTAGTGTTGTGTGCAACGTTATTTGTGCGTGACAGCCCGGACGATGCGATCGCCGGATAACTGAATTAAATAAACCAGAACGACGAGCAATACCAGTACTGTATTCATTACTGTAGCGTTGTAACCAATATAGCCGTACTGATAACCAATCTGTCCAAGACCACCGGCACCAACGGCGCCACCCATCGCGGAGTAACCAACCAGCGTGATAAGGGTGATGGTGGCCGCATTGACCAGTCCTGGCAGCGCTTCTGGCAGTAATACCTTACGTACAATTTGCAGGGGCGTGGCGCCCATCGCACGAGAGGCTTCTATCAGCCCGGTCGGGATTTCGAGCAGCGCGTTTTCCACCATACGGGCGATAAACGGTGCGGCGCCGACGGTCAGCGGGACGATAGCGGCCTGCAGTCCGATAGAGGTGCCTACGATCATGCGGGTGAACGGAATCATCCACACCAATAAGATGATGAACGGGATGGAACGGAAAATGTTCACCAGCGCAGAGAGCGTACGGTAGAGCTTCGCGTTCTCAATGATTTGCCCCGGACGCGTTACGTACAGCAACACGCCAACCGGCAGACCGATCACAAAACCAAAAAAACCGGACACAAAGGTCATTGCCAGCGTTTCCCATACGCCGCGAACCAGCAGCCACATCATCGGCTCAGACATAACCCAGTACCTCTACTTTTACATGGTGTTCCTGCAACCAGTTGATGGCTGCTTGTGTATCTTCCTGTGTGCCGTGCATTTCAGTCAGCATGATGCCGAATTTCACACCGCCGGCGTAATCCATCTGCGCGCTAATAATGTTGTTATTCACGTTAAAGCGACGGGCCGTCTCAGAGAGCAATGGCGCATCAACGGAATGACCGGTGAATTCCATGCGCAGCATTGGCACACTGTCTGCTTCTGGCTCGGCTTTTAACCGTTCCAGATAATCTTCCGGGATATCCAGGTGCAGCGTGGACTGGATAAATTTCTGTGCCAGCGGCGTTTTCGGATGAGAGAAAACTTCGCTAACGGTGTCTTGCTCAATCAGTTCACCATTACTGATGACCGCCACGCAGTCACAAATGCGTTTTACAACGTCCATCTCATGGGTAATCAGCAGAATGGTGAGTCCCAGACGACGGTTAATGTCTTTCAATAATTCAAGAATCGAGCGGGTCGTTGCCGGATCGAGTGCGCTGGTGGCTTCATCGCACAGCAACACTTTGGGATTGCTTGCCAGCGCACGGGCGATTGCCACACGCTGTTTTTGTCCACCAGAAAGATTGGCCGGGTAGCTATCGTGCTTGTCACCAAGACCAACCAAATCCAACAGTTCTGTTACACGGCGTTTGATCTCTTCTTTTGGCGTGTTATCCAGTTCCAGCGGCAGCGCGACGTTGCCAAACACGGTGCGGGAAGAGAGCAGGTTAAAGTGTTGGAAAATCATGCCGATTTGACGGCGAGCTTTGGTCAGCTCTGACTCAGAAAGCGTCGTGAGTTCCTGACCGCCGACCTGAACGCTGCCTTCGGTTGGGCGTTCAAGTAAGTTAACGCAGCGGATGAGCGTACTTTTACCGGCACCGGAGGCGCCAATAACGCCATAAATCTGCCCGGCAGGAACATGCAGGCTGACGTTATTTAACGCCTGAATGGTGCGAGTCCCCTGCTGGAACACTTTGGTGATATTCGAAAGTTTAATCATTGGTTATTTATTATCGTAATTAAGTTAGCCGTGGCATTTTCGTCTGTCAGGTACGGTCGAAGCCGTCAACAAGATGGATGTTAAGGCATCCAGACGTCTAAATCAATCAGGCTTTGCGCGATGAGCACTTTCTTGCCCGCTGAAACATGCGATACTAGAGCCACATGCCTTATTCAGGAGCTATAAAAGGTGGCAAAGTCTGTACCCGCAATTTTTCTCGACCGTGACGGTACCATTAATGTGGACCACGGTTATGTACATGAGATCGACGAGTTTGAGTTTATCGACGGCGTTATTGATGCCATGCGTGAACTTAAAAAGATGGGTTACGCGCTCATTATTGTGACGAACCAGTCTGGTATCGCGCGTGGTAAATTTACTGAGGCGCAGTTTGAAACGTTGACCGAATGGATGGACTGGTCGCTGGCCGATCGCGATGTTGAGCTGGATGGCATCTACTACTGCCCGCATCACCCACAGGGCACCGTGGAAGAGTATCGTCAGGTCTGCGACTGTCGTAAACCGCATCCTGGCATGTTTATCTCCGCCCGAAACTTCTTGCACATCGATATGGCCGCTTCTTATATGGTAGGCGACAAAATTGAAGATATGCAGGCGGCGGCAGCTGCAAATGTTGGCACGAAGGTATTGGTGCGCACAGGCAAACCCGTCACACCGGAAGCAGAAAATGCGGCAGATTTGGTCATAAATAGTCTGGCAGACCTGCCAATGGCGATAAAAAAGCAGCAAAAGTAAGCGTTGTGGGCAAAAGGTGAGCGGTTGAAATAAAAATGCATTTTTCCGCTTGTCTTCCTGAGTCGACTCCCTATAATGCGCCTCCATCGACACGGCGGATGTGAATCACTTCACACAAACAGCCGGTTCGGTTGAAGAGAAAAACCTGAAAATGAGGGTTGACTCTGAAAGAGGAAAGCGTAATATACGCCACCTCGCGACAGAGCGCTAAAGCGCGTCGCAACTGCTCTTTAACAATTTATCAGACAATCTGTGTGGGCACTCGAAGATACGGATT